>Ga0310696_10000326_pt1 | contig 79657 bp, 55 predicted proteins | sample AusTroGonzalo_MG_4_FD_203885 | JGI IMG/M metagenome (GOLD analysis project Ga0310696, IMG submission 203885) | Bovine rumen microbial communities from tropical cattle in Woodstock, Queensland, Australia - Gonzalo_02 (v2) (version 2) | ecosystem: Host-associated > Mammals > Digestive system >...
AAGTGCTCGCTTGTATGATCGTGGTTGTTATTGCAGAGATAGTAGTACTCACCCTCTTCGGTGTAGGTAGGCTCCTTAACGTAAATCTTCTCGGAATAATCCCAGTCATGATCCGTCGGATCTACACTTTCCGTTCTCGAGGAAAGCACTTCGTCGCAGGAAGTACACTTCTTGACAAACGTTTTGGAACCTTCAACCTCACACTCAGGTTTCACATACTTGGAAGCATCTTCCACTTCCTCGCCCTCAATATGCTCAGCCTTGAGAGAAATCAGTGCAACAGGCATTCCCTTTACGGTCGTATAGGTGATATCCTCCGCGGTAAGAGCAACATCCCCGTATTTTGCTTTTACATCAAGACCGGCAAGTGTGTAATTGCCTCTCATGAATTCACCAAAGCAATGAACTGCCAGCACCAGTGTGTAGGTCTCACCACCCTTTACGGTAAAGGTCAAATAGGTGGGGACTTCAGGCATCTGCCCCTCTACAGGCGGCGTCGTCATATCAGTAATGTACTCATCAATTTCGACTCCATTCGGAAGCAGGCCTGCAACAACATAGTACTGATCGAAGTCCGTTTTCAAGGAGAAGAAATCTTTAACATTGGAGTCGAACGGATTGTAAATGGCACCATTTGCATCCCTTCCGGTAAACTCAGGAAGGTCACCCGAAAATACACCATCCCCGTCGTCAGCCTTAGTTGCTACCAGCACGTCTTCGAATGTATACGCTTTGAACTCGGTGCCGCAGAGGAGACTCTTGATATCGACATCAATCTCGCATGTTTTCTCAACCACCGTAATCTTAAATTCCTGTGTCGCGGTAGCTTCAGTAACAACATAGTTGGGATTCTTGCTTTCTGCCTTAGCAGTGTAATCGCGGGAGTCCGATGCCGCCGAGAAACCGATAACGGAGATTGCAAGCTCACACTTGTCGCCTTCTACCAGATCGTTCTCATCAACTGCTGCCTTAGGAAGATGAGCCTCGCCGTCGAACGGGAAAGAGATCGTCTTCTCGTCCCAAACAACATCTACAGGCTTCTTGTCAATGGTGAATTCGTGCAATTCAGAACCATTGTTGCTGCCTTTCAGTTTATAATTTGCCTTATCGGAGATTGTTGCAAGTGCTTGGTAATTGTCTCCTGCTGCGATAGCCGTGCCGCCTACAACCGAAACAGATACGGTGCACTCACCGGGCTTGACAAGCGTCTCTTTAATCACTGCGGTCGGAACATGAGCCTCGCCATCATACTCAAAGCTTAAATCGCTCCAGTCAAGGGAGATTTCCTTCTTTCCGACATTTACCGCAACTTCCTTGCTTGTCTCCGCATAGTTCTTGTTTTCTGCAACTTTTACTGTAATCGTAGTTTGTCCGAAACCGACAATCGTAACATTTCCGTTGTTGTCAACTTTCACAACATCCGGATCGTCGCTTACAAAGCTGACCGTTCCGGACGCTTTGGTGCAAACAATCTGGAAATTCGGATCACCGTATGTCACATCAAACGAATCGTTTTCAAGGGTGAGATAGCCTTTGCCTTTATTTACAGTAATTTTGAACGAAGTTGAAATTTTTACGCCTTCTTTTGTTGTGTATTCTACGTTAACCGTTTTCGTTCCGGCTGTCTTAGTGATATCGTCGACATTGGTGGTAATCATGTCTTTCGTCACATTGACATCTTCCGTCTTGATAGCTTTGCCACCTTCAATATGAGAATACTCAATCGTAAGCTTAAGGTCTTTCAGAGTGAACTCATCGTTCAATTCATAGGTATCCTTATAACCGTCTGCAATTTTCCCGGTAATGATGAACCATCCGGAATAAATCGTCTTATTTTCATGAATCTGTTGACTGAAATCAAATGTATCTGTATCTTTAAGCTCAATGGTTGTATACCAATCATCAAAAATGTGGTTATCATGGTATTGGCACTTCGGAATACCTTCCGGTTTGGAAATCACATCTCCGTCCTTAACCTTAATCGAGTACTCCTTAAAGCCGTGGCGGCCTTCCCTATTGTAGGGATCACCATATTCTCTGGCAACAAACGTGACCGTCCACTCAACAACTTTCTTGCTCCACTTTGCTGTAAGTGTGATGTCCGATTTGATTTCAGTATCGAAGGTGTACTTCTGTCCTTCATATTGCCACTCTACAAAATCATACTCCGAATCCGTCGGATTAGGAATCTTTCCCGTGGGAACCTTGAAATCCGAACCTACGGTAACTGTTTGATTTTTGCCGCCGTGATGGTTCATATCGAAGGTCACCGTCGGATACGTCGCCGTCTTGGCCGTCAGGGTAATCGGACCCTCAACACGGGTATTGAAATCATAAAGAACGTTGTCGAGATACCAGCCTACGAAGTACTCGCCCTTATTCTTAGCCTTAACACCCTCGGGTTCTTTAGCCTTCTGGCCTTTCTCTACATTCTGGGGAGGAACCGTCTTGTTGATGAGGTCCTTTCCGTCAAATGTTACGGTAACCTTGCTCGTCGCCCAGCTTGCATAAAGAACAGTGTCCGAAGTAATCTTCGTGTTTTTGAAGTCAAACGCCTTTCCGTCTTTATCCAGCCAGCCCTGGAAAGTGTAGCTATCGTCCGTCGGAGCGGGTGTCGGCTCTGTTGCATATTTTTCGTACTCAACGCTCTGTGCCGGAACCGGCTGCTTGCCGTGACCGTTCATCTCGAAGGTAACATTAAACTTCACGGCCTCGCGCTTTACATACAGATCCAGAGGTGTTGTCTTTACAGCCTGGTTGGTATCATAATCGGTATATACATAATAATTTCCTTGATTCCAATCCCAAGCCCGAGTACGGGTCTGCCACGTCGTAACCATGCCTTCCTGATCGTAACTATCCGGAATGACATCCTTGACCAATGTGCCATAGCGTACGTCCGAGATGGTTTCGGACTTCTCACCATCGTGAAGCGTAACTCTTACGGTGTAGACAACTTCTACTTCCTTCGTCGTCGCTTCGCAAATGGTATTACCGTCTTTGTCTTTGAGGAAAACGTTACATTTGAATTTCGCACCCTCGCGGGCTACGACTCGTCCACTATCCGGTTTTCCATCTGTCGAAATATTTATAGTGTACGTGATATCATTCCATCTTCCGTTCATGTAAGATACGGAAGCATCCACTGTATTATCAGTGGTGAGCGGAGAGTCAATGTATTCCGTCGCTCCTTTTCTCAGCTCCTGCCAGTTGAACTCGAAATACATGTCTTTTTCATATTTCACATTTTCAACGCCTACAACTAAGCTGAATTTAGGATCGAATCCGCTCTCGCCATTCGAGTTATAAAACGGATAATTAACCGGCTGCGTCTTAATAGTGATCGAAGGAGTTTTTACTTCTTCATAAACAACATACAGTGCAGTGTCGTTGTTTATCTTGGTATTGTTATTGAATTCGGTGTAACTATAGTAACTATAGTTGTAGGAGTAATTATACTTCTGACGTGTATACACCTTCGAAACCTTATAAGTCTTTCCTTCCTCTTTCTTCAGAGGAATTTCAATCTGACTCAAGGTCGTGCCCTTGGATACCCGAATCGCGTCTCCTACTTTTACGGCGTTCTCGGTAGCATTGTTCTGCGGTTTCTCATAGAAAGTAACCGTAACCTTTTGCGGATCCGGCGCAGCTTCTGCCGTCTTCGCACTCTTCATCCCAACGAGTCCTGCAATCATAACAACGCAGAGAAGCATTGCCATGATGCGTACGAATCGTGAGAACTTGCTAAAACTTTTCATACATCCCTCCATAATTCTCGTGGTGCAACTTCCTCGGAATTGCCCACGGTGCGTTATTAACATCAAACACCGCCATTATAAAAGAGGAAAGAAAGGATTCATAGTGCAGTTTGAGTAAAAAAAATGCAGTTTGAGTAATTTTGCGGGTTTTTCCCTCCTTTTTCCTCTGATTCGAGGTCCAATATACAAAAAGCCAGCGAATATTCATCGGAAAATGCATAATAAACGCGGGGCTCCTCTCTCGGTGCCCCGCGTTCTATCTCTGTAGTTCTACGGAAGTAGAGTTTTAGTATTTTCATGCTTTGAGCGGTATTAATCTGCTTGGGGTTTGATGTACATCATGACCGATACGCAGAACATTCCCGCACCGCTCTCAAAATTCACAACGCCGTCGTACCGGCTGACGATTTCCCGCACGGATTGCGTTCCGATCCCTTTGCCGTCGTGTTTGGTGGAAAGGTACTCGCCCTTCCGGTTCTGGTCAGGGAAAAGAGTGCAGGTGTTGTCCACGGTAAATGCAACCACACCGTTGCTTTGGAACCCGCCGCGGATGATCACGGCCGGCTGTTCGCAGTCCTGACGGATGCATGCCTCAACCGCATTTTCCAACAGGTTTCCGAGAAGCACCGCCAGATCGCTCTGCTCGATGTTGATATCTTTGGGCAGGACAAACTCCGCTTTGAACTCCACGCCGTGCTCCGCCGCCATCTGCGCAAAATACGTGATGACCGCGTTGGCCGTCATATTCTCGCAATAGGCGATGGGCTCTTCCAGACGATGAACCTTGCGAAACTCATCAATGTACTCCCGCAAGGTGTTCTCGTCCTTATTTTCCGCAAACGACTCCAAAACGGCGATGTGATGCCGGAGGTCATGACGGATCTTGCGGGCGTCGGAAATACGCTTGCTCAGGTCGTCGTACTCCATGACCTGCACGGCCAACGCCTGGTTGACGGCACGGGTCTGCATCAGGACATTGTGTTCGATGATCATTCGAAGAACCATGTGGTAGATCAAAAAGGACGCGGCGTCGATGGCGAGAAGGTACAGAACGTTCGACAGTTTGGAGGCATTTTCCAAAGAGCTTCCCGTCTTATACAGGTTCTGCATCCAAAACAGGTAAAACGCCGCGGGAATCAGCCAGCAGTATCTCCACGCTGCGCTCTCCCCTTCCTTGCCCATCACGGCGGTGACGTCTCTCTTGATCGCAATCGCAAACGGGACAAATACCACCAGGATCGCGAAGACGATGGTGACGGATGCGGTCCAGCAGTACTTGCGGTACGCCATCACCGGGTCCCAACGGATTTCGAGGTGCTTCCCGACGAAGGAAGTCAGGCCGCCGACAGTGTACAGGACGAAGAAGACGAACAGCATTTTCCCGATGTGGTCCTTGATGGTAAGCAGCAGGAGCGCCACCAGAAAGAGCGACTGCAGAAGTTCAACGATCGCGCCGATCTGCACATTTTTCATGAAATTGGTGGTCGCGACGTACGAGATACCGACCCAGCTGACTTCCATCAGGGAAAACAAAAGGATCGTGATCTTCTGGGAAAACCGCGCCCTGTCGCGAAGGATCAGGTAGCCGAAGAAGATGATCGGCGCACTCCGCAGGAACGCGTACATGACAAATTCAAGATGTGTGTATTCCATCTCCTACCCCCTCGCCCGCAGGTTCCGGAAGAGGTATTCCGCATGGAGCTGTTTCAGTTCCGCGCGTCGGCCGCGGCTGTTCGGAACAAACGCACCGTTTTTGAGGCGGACCGCATCCTCCTCAATGCTGACGATTGCTTCAAGGTTTACGATAATCCCCTTGGTGCAGACCGCAAACTCGCCGCGGGAGCACAGGAGCTTCTCCGTCTCCGCCTGCGAGGTCCACACGCCGTGTTCGGACCCGTCCGCGAGGTGGATCACAACCTTGTGGTTACAGTATTCCGTGTATAGGATGTCATGGAGACGGAACTTGCTGTCATCGGGGAACACGAGATATCTCTCGCGCTCATACTTCGTGAGATCGATATTGTGAAGCATGTTCCGGACCGCTGCCGTGTTGTACGGCTTCAGGAGATAATAATCCGCCTTGACCTCGTAGCTCTCCGCTGCGTGCTCATTGCTCGAGGTGATGAAGGCGATCCTCACCACCGGGTCCTTCTGACGGATCTCCCGCGCGGTCTCGATCCCCGTGAGCTTGTCCATGTAAATGTCAAGGAAAATAAGATCATACTGTCCCGGGGAAAATACGGCGAGCAGTTTTTCTCCGCTCTCGTACACCTCCGGAGCCTCCTGATCGTAACCCATCTCCTTCAGACAATTCATCAATTCACGCGACAGGTGATTGGAATCTTCCCTGCTGTCGTCGGCAATCGCAATGCGCATTTCTCTGTACCTCTGTGTTTCCTCTTAAAAAAGGCTTCCCGCGATTACGGAAAGCCCGAAATTTCACAACAATGTAAGGATATCACACTCATCCCGCACAAACAATACCTTTGGGCATTGTTTTTTGCGGTTTTCCCTTGCAATTTTGCAAGTGAGACCGTCTCCCGGATTCGAAAATGCCTCCTCTTAAGAGGAGTATGTCCGGATGATCTCCTCCGCAACCTGCCGTCTCGGCACGCAGCGGTCCATCGCCTGTTTCTCCACATAGCGGTGCGCCTCCGGCTCGGACATGTTCAGTTCGCTTATGAGGAGCCATTTTGCGCGGTTGACCACGCGGATCTCGTTCATCTTCTCCTCGAAGGACAGCTCCTTCTTCTCCGTCACGCGAAGCCGCTCCCTCGACGCCGCCATCCATGCAAGCGCAACGCCGGCGGTTCCGCGGGAAAGCGGTTTCGCCAAAGTGTACACGCCGTTTCGTATGGTGCGGTCGAGCATCTCAGGGTACTCCTCTCCTTTTACAAGGAGAAGCGGTATGGTGTTTTTCTCATCGGCAATGTCCATCGCAAGCCGCAACCCGTTTCCGTCCGTAAGCGGGGAATTGATGATGACAAAGTCAAAGCTGCGTTCGGTGAGAAGTCGTTTCGCCGAGCTGATGCTCGAAGCAGTGTTGACCGGAGCGTATCGGTTTTCCGGAAGGAGCGAGCGCATGGTATCGCAGAATCCGGCCGAAGACGACACGAGTAGAACGCTGTAAATACGCACTTCCAGACTCATACTGCACTCCTCCTTTCCGATTTCTTATACTTCTTCTCAAGGGCGGCTGTTCCGCCTACTTTCGCGGCGAAATTCCACCTTTCTCACGGCGAAAAACTGCCGTTTTCGTGAGCCGTCACTCGATACTGTCGCAGTAGATCCGCACCACGGACTCCGGCAGATGCTCCTTCACGAACGCACTGGCATCCGCGATGGCCCTCGCGTCCACGATGCATCCCGGAAGTTTCCGGAAGCCTGCAAGCTCCTCTTCCTCCGCGCGGAAGAAGTTGATGTTCGCCGCCTCGGGAAGTTTCGTATTCGAAGTGATTCCCTCGAGTGCCGCATAGATCAGCAGGGCAAATGCAAGATACGGGTTCGAGGACGGGTCCGCCGACCGCAGCTCCGCACGGCGGCTTCCGCCGGTCACGGCCGGAACACGCACCAGCTGGGAGCGGTTCTCCTTGGACCAGGAAATGTATCCCGGCGCCTTGCGCTGCCCGAGTCTCCGATAGGAATCCTCGGTGGGATTCAGAAACGCCGTCAACTCCTCGACACGGCTCAGGATACCGGCGATCATGCCGTCGAAAGCAGCGTCATTTTCCGGCGTCACGGACATATTGATGTGGAAACCGTTGCCAGGCATCTCCGGGATGGGCTTCGGCGAAAAATCAGCGTAAAGGCCGTTGCGCGCCGCAATCGTGCGCACAACCGTCTGGAAGGTCATGGACTGGTCAGCTGCCGTCAGGGCGTCGCTGTAACGGAAATCGATCTCGTTCTGTCCCGGTCCCTCTTCATGGTGCGAGCTCTCGGGGCGGACTCCCATCTGCTCCAGGGTAAGACAGATCTCACGGCGGATGTTCTCGCCGCGATCCTCCGGGGCAATGTCCATGTACCCCGCATGGTCGTAAGGACGGTTCGTGGGCTGCCCGTTCTCATCGAGCTCGAAGAGGTAGAACTCCTGCTCCGCGCCGAAGGAGAACTCGTATCCCGCTGCCTTCGCATCGGCAACCGCCTTCTTTAAGATGCTTCTCGTGTCGCACTCAAAGGGCGTTCCGTCCGGATAGGTGATGCTGCAGAACATTCGGACGACGCGCCCGTGCTCCGGACGCCACGGAAGCGGAGTCAGCGTCTCCGGCTCCGGGTGAAGGATCAGGTCCGACCTTGATTCATCACCGAATCCCGCGATTGCCGACGCATCAAAAGCAACCCCGTACCGAAACGCACGGGGCAGTTCCTCCGCCAGCACGGAGATATTCTTCTGTCTTCCGAACACATCGCAAAATGCGAGTCGTACGAACTTTACATCCTCCTCCGCCACATACTGCAGCACTTCATTTTCCGAACACTTCATAACACCCTCCCGGCTGATCCTGCAATAGCCGGCCCATGCAGGGCCGGCGTATCACATTCAATTCGCTACATACAGCTGTTTGTACGGGTTTCGGCTGTCCGGCGTCACCACCGTGTAGGAGGCGTTCATCACCTCGTCGACATCACACCCGAACAAACTGCAGTACTCCTCTACATAACCGCGGATCTCCGCAAGATCCGCCTCCTCCGCCGGGCGGGCCGTAACCTGCCACGGGAAGGCGATATCCTTCGCGTCTGTGCGAAGGAACATTTTCCCTCCGTGCATCCCCGTGCACGGAAAATTCCCTACGATGCGCCGCGAGCCCTGTGCTCCCGCCGGCTTCTCATCCGAAAGACCCAGCACGACGATCACGCCGCCCGCCTGATACTCCCCGAGGAAGCTTCCGCAGGAACCGCCGATGACCATCACCGGGATTTTCTCCTTGTATGCCTTCATGTGAATGCCCGCGCGGTATCCGGCGTTGCCGCGGACGAAGATCTTCCCGCCGCGCATTGCGTATCCGGCCGCGTCGCCGATGTTGCCGTGAACAACGATCCGGCCGGCGTTCATGGTGTCACCCACCGCGTCCTGTGCGTTCCCGCACACCGTGATGTCCGCACCGTTCAAGTATGCTCCGAGAGCGTTGCCGGGGGTTCCCTCAATGGTGATCTCCCGATTCGCCATTCCGGCTGCGATGAACCGCTGCCCCAGGCACCCCGTGAGCGTGCACTCTCCGTCCTGCTCGCGCAGTTTATCATTGACTTCCCGGAAATCCAGACTGCTCACATCGACTTTCATTATACCGCACCTCCGAACTTTTTTCTACGTTCTTCTGCGGAAAATACAACGCTTCCCGCATTTTCCATCACCGCCTCGAAATCAAGCTCCGAAAGCGGCGTCTTCTCCCGGACAAGGGCCGTGTAGATGCCTGCCCTCTCGGTCTCTCCGATCAGCATGTATCCCAGAAGCCGGTCATCCTTCACAAAGAACCGCTTGAGGATTTCGCCCTTCCGGATCTCCTTCTTCTCGCCGTCATAGGTTCCGGCCGACATGATATGGAGTCCGAAGAACCCGATGGAGTTCATGGGGATTCCCTTGTCGAAAACCGCCTCGCCGCCGGCCATGTTGATTCCTGCGGTTCTTCCCTGCATATAGGCGTTCGGGAGAATGGCAAGCACTCTGTTGGCACCGAGGGACGAATCGTACCCTTCTGCGCAGTCCCCTGCGGCGTAGATTCCGCCAACGGATGTGGCCATGTGCTCATCTACCACGATACCGCGGTTTACGGTTCCGCCGATGGCCTTCAGAAGGCCGATGTTCGCACGGACCCCCACCGCCAACCCAAGGACGTCGAATTCCACCTCGGCGCCGCTCTTCATAGTGGCTTTGTTCCCTTCAAACTTCGCAACGCTGTCCGCGAGGAGAAAGCTGATGCCGTTTGCCTCCAGATGCTTCTGGACAATCCCTGCACACTCCGCATCCAGAATAGACGAAAGCACCCGGTCCGCGAGGTCGCACACGGTGATGCTTCCGACACGGCCGTGGATTCCCTCCGCGCATTTCAGGCCGATCAGGCCCGCGCCTACGATGAACACACGGGATTCCGGCGTGATCGCCTTCTCCAGAGAGAGGGCGTCGTCAAGGGTCATAAACCCGAATTTCTTCTCTACCGACTCAAGGCCTTCCATGGGCGGAACAAACGGGGACGAACCCGCTGCCACACAGATATCGTCATACGGCAAATGCCTTCCGTCCGAAAGGACTGCTTCCTTCGCCTCCGACTTGATCTCCTCCACAGAGACGCCGTAGATCACTTCGCAGCCGTTCTTCTCATAGAAGTCCGCATCGCGGTACAGCATGCGCTCCAGGTCGGTCTTTCCCTCGAGATAATACGAGATCAGCGGGCGGCTGTAAACCGGATGGTTCTCTCTGGACACCACCGTGATGGCATCCTCACTGCTCATGCTGCGGATACCTTCGATCGCACCCACCGCGGCTGTCCCGTTTCCGATAATGATATGTCGTCGCATGGTCACTCTCCTCTCTCCTCGTACACGATCGCGCGGTTCGGGCAGCCCTTGACACAGGCCGGTTCGCCGCAGGTGTTTGAAAGGCAGAGCTCACATTTCTGCATGATCCCGTCCGCTGCCGGGGCAAGAGCGCCGTACGGGCAGACAAGGACACACGTAAGGCAGCCGACACATTTGCTGCGGTTGATCCGGACAACGCCGTCCTCCTTGCGGATGGCTCCGGCGATACAGCTCTTCACGCACATCGGGTCCTCGCAGTGTCTGCAGGATACCGCGAAGGTGATGCGGTCATCGCCCTCCACATGGATGCGCGGGTAAATATTTTTCCCCTTGAGTGCCGAGGACATGCTGGTGATCCCGGAGTTGGCCCAGGCGCAGTTATACTCGCACAGGTGACAGCCGAGACACCATTGTTCATTGACATAAACTCGTTTCATGTTGCCTCCTTATTCGCCTGCGTGGGAGATCCCGAGGATCTCCAGTTCTTTCGCCGTCAGTCCGACGCCGCGAAGCATCAGACGGTTGCCGCGGAGTGCCTCGATGGAGTTGATACCCATACCTCCGAGGATCTCCATGATCTCATGACGCCAAGCGTTCATCAGGTTGATAAGACGCTCGCTTCCGACATCGGGATTCAGACGCTTCACAAGATCCGGACGCTGCGTCGCGATACCCCAGTTGCACTTGCCGCTCTGGCAGGTACGGCACAGGTGGCATCCGAGCGCGAGCAGAGCGGCTGTAGCAACATAGCAAGCGTCTGCGCCGAGCGCGATCGCTTTGACGACATCTGCCGCGCTTCGGATAGAACCACCGACTACAAGGGAGACATTGCCTCTTATTCCCTCGTCGCGAAGCCGCTGGTCAACAGCTGCCAACGCGAGCTCGATCGGGATACCGACATTGTCGCGGATGCGGGTCGGCGCCGCACCGGTACCGCCGCGGAAGCCGTCGATCGCGATGATATCCGCACCGCTTCTCGCAATTCCGCTGGCGATTGCCGCGATATTATGAACAGCCGCCACCTTGACGATGACAGGCTTTTTGTAATCCGTTGCTTCCTTCAGGGAGAACACCAGCTGCCGCAGATCCTCGATGGAATAGATATCGTGGTGCGGTGCCGGAGAGATGGCGTCGGAGCCTTCGGGGATCATTCTGGTCCTCGACACATCGCCGACGATCTTCGCTCCCGGAAGATGACCGCCGATGCCGGGCTTTGCGCCCTGTCCCATCTTGATCTCGATCGCTGCACCGGCCTCCAGATACGCCTCATGCACGCCGAAACGACCGCTTGCCACCTGTACGATGGTATGCGGTCCGTACACATAGAAGTCCTCGTGCAGGCCGCCTTCACCGGTGTTATACAGAATTCCCAGCTCCGTCGCCGCGCGTGCCAAGGACGCGTGAGCGTTGTAGCTGATGGAACCGTAGCTCATGGCGGAGAACATCACCGGCATCGCCAGCTCAATCTGCGGCTCCAGCTTACAGGTAAGCTTTCCGTCGGCGCCGCGCTCCATGCGCTGCGGTTTCTTTCCGAGAAACACCTTCGTCTCCATCGGCTCACGGAGCGGGTCGATCGGAGGGTTGGTAACCTGGGACGCGTTGATCAGGATCTTGTCCCAGTACACCGGAAGCGGTTTCGGGTTGCCCATGGAGGACAGCAGAACGCCGCCGCTGTTGGCCTGCTTGTAAATTTCCTTGATGGTATCATCCTGCCAGTTCGCATTTTCACGAAGACGGCAGTCGCTCTTCACGATCTTCAGCGCTCTCGTCGGGCAGAGCGAGACGCAGCGCTGGCAGTTCACACATTTGGTTTCATCGCTGATCATCACCTTGTGCTCTTCGTCGTAGCTGTGTACTTCGTTGGAGCACTGTCGCTCGCAGACGCGGCAGGCGATGCAGCGGTTCTCGTTTCGAACCACTTCATATTCCGGATAAATGAAATCGATTCCCATATCAATACGCCCCTTCCTTGACCGTTACGATCACCGGTTCACCGCCGGCCGGCGCCCATATATTCTCGACGTTCGGCTCCATAACGCGGATTGCCGCTTCCTCACTGGCTATGAACACCTTGTCGTCCTTCTCACCGACGACCATGGACCGAAGCTTCAATCGGTCGTTTAACGCCATCAGCCCGCCGTCAAAGCCGAGCACGATGGAGAACGGTCCGGTGACCAGAAGGCTGGGGTACACCGTGCGCAGGAACTGCAGTTTCTGCTTCTCATAGGCGTCCGTCTTGCCCTCGATGGTGCTCCAGAACGGCGCCGCAATGACATTGGCGGCCTCTGTGAGCGTCAGGCCCTGTACACGCAGGAGGTAGTCCAGGATATAGGTGATAACCTCGGTATCGGTCTGGAGGTTGCATTTGTAACCGAACATCTCAATGAACCGGCGGTTGGCGTCGTACGAGGAGATCTCGCCGTTGTGCACCACCGAGTAATCGAGCAGCGTGAACGGATGAGCACCGCCCCACCAGCCCGGGGTGTTGGTCGGATAACGGCCGTGGGCAGTCCAGCAGTAGCCCTCATACTCGTCCAGCCGGTAAAACCTTCCGACATCCTCGGGGAAACCGACGGCCTTGAAGGTTCCCATGTTCTTGCCGCTGGAAAATACATACGCACCCGTCATCTCGGTGTTGATCTTCATGACTGTGCGCGCCACGAATTCCTTCTCATCGAGCTGCAGATCGCGAAGCACCGACGGAAGCGGTGTCACAAAATAACGCCAGATGATCGGTTCATCCGTGATCTCGGGGATCTTCCTCGTCGGGATCAGTTCCCCCTTGACCACCTCGAAGCTCTCCTTAAGGAATGCCTCGCAGGCCTTTCTCGTGTCGCGGCAGTCGAAGAACAGATGGAGCGCATAGTAGTCCTTGTACTCCGGGTAAATCCCGTAGCCCGCGAAACCGCCGCCCAGTCCGTTGGAGCGATCGTGCATCGGCTTCATCGACTCCATGATGGACTCGCCGGTCATCTTCTTTCCTTCCCTTGAAATCACGGCGGCTATCGCACATCCGGACGGAATCCGGACCTCGCCTTCACGCAATCCTGCCATGTTTGGTTCCTCCCTTGTAGTAGTCAACAGAAAAGAGCAAAGGCGCCATTTCCGCACCGTCATTGGTACGAAAATGAACGCCTTTGCTCATTTGTCCGCATTTTAATGCCGTAAAAAGCATTTGTCAAGCGGTTTTTTTATTTTCTGAGAATTCCTTTTTTTCTGTCGGTTCCGTATGGGACGTCAATCAGTACGGACCGCTTTTGCTGTCGGAAGACTCGTTATTGAAAGGAAACTCTCCGTCAAAGGAAGGCATCTCGCTGTCACTGAAGGAGAACTGGCCGGACTGACCGTTCTGACCGGATTGTCATTTTCCCTTGCATGGAGCATCATCTCACGCAAACATAAAATCAACTTAAAATTATCTCCAACGCTTCACATAAAATCATGATCTTGTCAGCACCCGGATTCGTATTCTTGTCCTTTTATGGCAACACTTACCTGCGCGAACCCGTCACGCCAAAAAATCAAAAAAAAACGAAAAAAGGGTATTGACAACCGAAAAATCCGGGTGTATAAATGGGCTCATGAAAGGCAACGGCGTCTTTGAGTGATCACTCAGAGGCGCTTTCTCTTTTGTTACCGGTTTTGTTACCGGATTACAAAACCGGGGCTTTCAGACAAAACAGATTACAACAACACATGGTTTCGCAGGGAGAAAGGCAATGGCGTCTTTCATGTCTATGGCATGAGAGGCGCCTTCTCTTTTCTCCGAAACCGAAAGGAGACAAATTTATGAAGACAACGACAACGGTTCCCGACTATTTCGGATGTGATGTGTTCGATGACCGGATCATGAAGGCAACACTATCCGCAAAGGTTTACTCCTCCCTCCGCCGCACCATCGACGAGGGCGCAGAGCTCGACGCAAGCGTTGCCAATGCCGTTGCGGAAGCGATGAAGGAATGGGCAGTCGGCAAGGGAGCAACACATTTTACACATTGGTTCCAGCCGCTCACCGGCATCACCGCCGAGAAGCACGACAGTTTCATCTCCCCGTCTCCGGACGGCGGCGTGATCATGGAGTTTTCCGGCAAGGAGCTCATCAAGGGTGAGCCCGATGCATCCTCGTTCCCGAGCGGCGGCCTTCGCGCTACCTTCGAGGCGAGAGGATATACCGCATGGGATCCTACAAGCTACGCATTTATCAAAGGAAACACCCTTTGCATTCCCACCGCGTTCTGCTCCTACGGCGGACACGCACTCGACAAGAAGACACCGCTTCTTCGCTCCATGGAAGCGCTGAGCAAGCAGGCACTGCGTATCCTTCGTCTGTTCGGCAACACCACCGCGAAGCGGGTCATCTCCTCCGTCGGACCGGAGCAGGAATACTTCCTTATCTCTAAGGAAATGTACGACAAGCGCCCTGACCTCCGTTTCACGGGCCGCACGCTCTTCGGTTCCAAGCCTCCGAAGGGACAGGAGCTGGACGACCATTACTTCGGCGTTATCAAGCCCGGCGTACAGGCTTACATGAAGGATTTGAACGAGGAGCTCTGGAAACTCGGTATCCTCGCAAAGACAGAGCACAACGAGGTTGCTCCCGCACAGCATGAGCTGGCTCCGATCTACTCCACCACCAACATCGCGACCGACCACAACCAGTTGACGATGGAGATCATGCAGAAGGTTGCTGCGAAGCATGGCCTTGTCTGCCTGCTTCATGAGAAGCCCTTCGCAGGCGTCAACGGTTCCGGCAAGCACAACAACTGGTCCATCGCAACGGACAGCGGCCAGAACCTTCTCTCTCCGGGAGATACTCCTTATGAAAATGCGCAGTTCCTGTTGTTCCTGTGCGCGGTCATCAAGGCCGTCGACGATTATCAGGATCTGCTCCGTCTCTCCGTAGCGACCGCCGGCAACGACCATCGTCTCGGAGCAAATGAGGCTCCGCCTGCAGTCATCTCGATGTTCCTTGGAGACGAGCTCAACGCCGTTTTGGAAGCCATCGATACGGATACCCCTTATCAGGGAACCGCTAAGACCGTCATGAAGCTCGGCGTTGATGTCCTTCCGAAGTTCAACCGCGATACCACCGATCGTAACCGTACTTCGCCGTTCGCTTTCACGGGCAACAAGTTCGAGTTCCGTATGCTCGGTTCCTCCAACAGCATAGCCTGCGCGAACATCATGCTCAACAGTGCTGTTGCAGAGTCCCTGAAGATTTACGCCGACCGTCTGGAGGGCGCTGAGAACTTCGAGGATGCCCTTCATGCGATGATCAAGAAGACCATCAAGGATCACAAGCGGATCATCTTCAACGGCAACGGTTACGATGACGCCTGGATCAAGGAAGCGACCGAGGTTCGCGGACTTTCCAACTACCGCACCACGGCGGACTGCATGCCTCATCTTCTGGACAAGAAGAATGCGGATATGCTCATCGCTCATGGCGTATTCACCATGGACGAGCTTCGCTCCCGCGTGGACATCATGCTTGAGAACTACTGCAAGAGCGTTGCCATTGAGGCCAACACGATGATCGATATGGCCAAGACACAGATTGCTCCGGCAGTTGACAAATACGCTTCGGATCTCGCAAGAGATGTCGCTGCGAGAAAGGCCGTGGATTCCTCCATCGCCTGCCGCCGTGACAGCAAGCTGATCAGCCGTCTCTCCGAGCTTACGGACATCATCGACGAGCGCACGGAAACCCTGAGCAAGACCATGGTTTCCCTCCGCGAGACCGAGGGCATCATCCCCGAGTCCGAGTTCATCCGCGACAAGGTTCTGCCGGCAATGAACGAGCTCCGCATCGCCTGCGACGAGGCCGAGACGCTGACCGCGAGAAGCTACTGGCCGTATCCGACCTACGGCGACATCCTTTTCAGCGTCCGCTGATCGGGGATTGTCATCCATATCTGAAACAATCGCCCGCCGGTCTTTCGGGGTCACACAGCTCCGATGGAGGGCTGTACGGCTGCAGGAGGGCCGGCGGCGATAAAAAGCTATCGTATTGGGATTTCAAAAATGCCTCCGCGCAGGAAACGGCCGATGGAGCCGCACAACCCGCACGGGGAGTTTATTAAAGGAGGTGCTTGCTATGTCAATCACCGAAGTTACCCAAATTGTCACAAAAGAAGCTTTTGGTATCTGGTTCCTGATCGGAGCCGCACTCGTCTTCTTCATGCAGGCCGGATTCGCCATGGTAGAGACCGGTTTCACCCGTGCGAAAAATGCCGGCAACATCATCATGAAGAACCTGATGGACTTCTGTATCGGTACCGTAGTGTTCGTTCTGCTCGGCTTCTCTCTCATGATGGCCGAGGATTACGTAGCCGGATTCATCGGCGTTCCGAATCTTAAGATCTTCACGGATTTCGGCGGATTTCTGCAGGACGGGATGGCTCCTTCCTTCGTATTCAACCTTGTGTTCTGTGCAACCGCAGCCACCATCGTGTCGGGCTCCATGGCAGAGCGCACCAAGTTTATCTCCTACTGTATCTACTCCGGCGTTATTTCGCTGTTTGTATACCCGATTGAAGCCGGCTGGGTTTGGAACTCCCAAGGCTGGCTGGTAAAGCTCGGATTCCACGATTTCGCAGGTTCTGCTGCGATTCACTCCGTCGGCGGTATCACCGCTTTGATCGGTGCAATCCTCGTCGGTCCCCGTCTTGGCAAGTACGTCAAGGACAAGGACGGCAAAGTTACGAAAGTTAACGCTATCCCCGGCCATGCGATCACGCTGGGCGCTCTCGGCTGCTTCATCCTGTGGTTTGGCTGGTACGGCTTCAACGGCGCAGCTGCATGGGACGGCAACTCGCTTGCTTCCATCTTCGTCACCACGACGATCGCTCCGGCGGTTGCAACCTGCACGACCCTTCTGTACACCTGGATCAAGAACGGCAAGCCCGATGTTTCGATGTGCTTGAACGCCTCCCTGGCCGGCCTTGTGGGTATCACCGCAGGCTGTGATGCACTCGATGCTCTCGGCGCAACCGTCGTCGGTATCGTTTCCGGTATCCTGGTAGTCGTTGTTGTAGAAGTACTTGATCTGAAGTGCCATGTCGACGATCCCGTCGGTGCTGTCGGTGTTCATTTTGCGAACGGCGTCTGGGGCACCCTCGCTGTAGGTCTGTTGGCAAACCCGAAGGCTCCGGCCGGATTAGACGGTTTGTTCTACACTGGTAGTATTAAGTTGTTTGGCATTCAGGCGCTTGGTATCGGTGCCATCCTTGCATGGACCGCACTGTGCATGACCATCACCTTCCTGATCATCAAAAAGACCATCGGTCTCCGCGTTTCGGCGGAGGAAGAGATCCGCGGTCTGGACAGCACCGAGCATGGCCTTCCGAGTGCTTACGCCGATTTCGCTCCTGCTGTTACCGATCTGAGCTACAGCTTCCCTGAGGCAGCAGAGGCTGTTGCGGTATCCGGTGACACCCCGGTTGCCGAGGCTGTTCCGGTCAAGAAAGTTGCCGCTGTTGTGGACGACGGTACGCCGAAGTTCACCAAGATTGAGATTGTCTGCCGCGAGTCCCGCTTTGAGACCTTGAAGACCGCGATGATGGATATCGGTATCACCGGTATGACCGTCTCCCACGTTCTGGGATGCGGCGTGCAGAAAGGCAAGCCGGAATTCTACCGTGGCGTTCCTGTGGAAGCTACCCTGCTTCCGAAGATCCAGGTCGACATCGTCGTCGTTGCCGTACCTGTCCGCAAGGTCATCGAGACCGCAAAGAAAGTTCTTTACACCGGCCATATCGGCGATGGCAAGATTTTCGTTTACGATGTGGAAAATGTTATTAAGGTCCGCACGGGCGAGGAAGGCTACGATGCTCTGCAGGATGTAGAGTAAGGCCGAAATTAACTGCGATTTCCCAAAAATCCAACCTCATCGGCGTCACAGCGGTAATCGGTGTGACGCCGATACAAATTATAAAAAAACGAATTGAAACGGAGAAAAGAAACCATGTGCTCCATCATAGGATATTGCGGGCCGGTCATTGACCCGAAAGCATTTACGGAAGGATTTGCCGCGACAGTCTCGCGCGGTCCCGATGACACGAAGATCATCGACACCGGACGAGGCCTTCTCGGATTCCACCGGCTGGCAATTATGGATCTGACAAGCGGCGGCATGCAGCCGTTCACGCTTGGAGACGACGCCGTTGTGTGCAACGGCGAGCTGTACGGATTTGCGAAGGAACGGGACAGCCTTGAGCGAAAAGGCTACCGCTTCACCTCCGACAGCGACTGTGAGATTCTTCTGCCGATGTACCGCGAGTACGGGACGAACATGTTCCATCGCCTCGACGCGGAGTTTGCCTGCATCATCTACGACGGAAAGACGCAGGAATTTATCGCGGCGCGCGACCCGATCGGCATCCGTCCCCTCTACTATGGCTATGACAAGGCCGGCACCATCATCTTCGCCAGCGAGCCGAAGAACCTTACCGGCATGTGTGAGCATATTCTTCCCTTCCCTCCCGGCTGTTATTGGAAAGGCGGCGAGTTCCATCGTTACGAGGATATCGCAGCCGTCCGTCATGTCAGCGGGGACGATCTAGAGACCGCCTGCGGAAAGATCCGCGAGAAGCTGATCGCAGGCGTTGAGAAGCGCCTTGTGGCAGACGCCAAGGTCGGTTTCCTTCTCTCCGGCGGTCTGGATTCTTCTCTCGTATGCGCGATCGCCGCAAGACGGAGCACCGCACCGATCCGCACCTTCGCCATCGGCATGAGCAAGGACGCCATCGACTTAAAGTATGCGAAGCAGGTTGCGGACTATATCGGCGCCGACCACACGGAGGTCTTCATGACCCCCGAGGACGTCATCTCCGCCCTCCCCGATGTCATCCATCTTCTCGGCACCTTCGACATCACCACCATCCGTGCCAGCATGGGCATGTATCTGGTGTGTAAAGCAATCCACGAGCAGACCGACATCCGTGTGCTTCTCACCGGCGAGATCTCCGACGAGATCTTCGGATACAAATACACTGACTTTGCGCCGAGTGCACAGGCGTTCCAGGAGGAGGCCCAGAAGCGTGTCCGCGAGCTCCACATGTACGATGTGCTCCGCGCCGACCGCTGCATCAGCGTCAACTCCCTCGAGGCCCGCGTTCCCTTCGGCGATCTCGATTTCGTCCGCTACGTGATGAGCCTCGATCCCGAGATGAAGCGCAACCACTACAACATGGGCAAATACCTGCTCCGCCACGCCTTCGAAGGTCTTAACTACCTTCCGGATTCCATTCTGTGGCGTCAGAAAGCTGCATTTTCCGACGCGGTAGGCCACTCCATGGTCGACTACCTCAAGGAGTATGCCGAATCGCAGTACACCGATGAGGAGTTCGAGGAAAAGCGCGTAAAATACACTCACGCACAGCCCTTCACCAAGGAATCTCTTCTGTACCGCGAAATCTTCGAGCAGTACTACCCCGGCCAGGCGGAGATGATCGTCGATTTCTGGATGCCGAACAAGTCGTGGGAAGGCTGCAACGTCAATGATCCGTCGGCCCGCGTGCTCTCCAACTACGGCGCCAGCGGCGAGTGATCGAAACTGTGAACAGAACTACCGCAAGGACACGGAACACCACCGTGTCACTGCGTTTTTCAGGATAGCGAAACGAAACCATGGAAACAGGAAAGGCAGGAGAAACATCATGACAAAATACATCTTCGTAACCGGCGGCGTTGTCTCAGGTCTCGGCAAGGGAATCACCGCAGCGTCCCTCGGACGTCTTCTGAAGGCCCGGGGTTTAAAAGTGGCCGCACAGAAGCTCGATCCCTACATCAACGTCGACCCCGGCACCATGAGCCCGTACCAGCACGGCGAGGTCTACGTGACCGAGGACGGCGCGGAAACCGACCTCGACCTCGGACATTACGAGCGCTTTATCGACGAGGACCTGAACCGGTACTCCAACTTAACGACCGGTAAAGTTTACTGGAACGTCCTCAACAAGGAGCGCCGTGGCGAGTATCTCGGCTCCACGGTGCAGGTTATCCCGCACATCACCAACGAGATCAAGGAGTTCGTCTACAATGTCGGCCGTCACTCCTCCGCGGATGTCGTCATCACCGAGATCGGCGGTACTATCGGTGACATCGAATCGCAACCGTTTATCGAGGCTGTGCGCCAGATTTCCCTGGAAGTCGGGCGTGAGAACAGCCTCTTCATTCATGTTACGCTGGTTCCTTACCTGCACGGCTCCGAGGAGCACAAGTCGAAGCCGACGCAGCATTCCGTCAAGGAGCTGCAGGGAATGGGCGTCAACCCCAACATCATCGTGCTTCGGTGCGATGAGCCGTTGGAGGAATCTATCTTCCGGAAAATCTCCCTCTTCTGCAACGTCAAGCCCGACTGCGTGATCGAGAACATCACACTGCCGAACCTGTATGAGGCTCCTCTGATGTTGGAGCGTTCCAACTTCTCATCGGTTGTGTGCCGGGAGCTCGGACTCGACGCGCCGGAGCCGAATCTTGCCGAGTGGACCGACATGGTGGAGCGGATCAAGACCCGCACGGAAAATGTCACCATCGGCCTTGTGGGCAAGTACGTCGGCCTCCACGACGCCTATCTCTCCGTGGCGGAAGCACTGCGTCATGCGGGCTACATCAACAACGCCCACGTGGATATCCGCTGGATCGACTCCGAGGGAATCACGAAGGATACCGTAAACGACGTTTTGGCGGGCCTCGGCGGGATCATCATTCCGGGCGGCTTCGGCGACCGCGGCATCGAGGGCATGATCCTCGCCGCCAGGTATGCGAGGGAAAACAATGTGCCCTGCTTCGGCATCTGTCTCGGAATGCAGATCATGGTCATCGAGTACGCAAGGGATGTTCTGCAGATCGCGAACGCAAACTCCGGCGAATTTGATGAGCAGTGCAAGGATAAGGTCATCGATTTCATGCCCGGCCAAAGCCAGGATATCGACAAGGGCGGCACTCTCCGGCTCGGCGCTTATCCGTGCGAGATCAAGGCGGGAACCACGATGGAACGGTGCTACGGCTCCCTCCACATCAGCGAGCGTCACCGCCACCGCTACGAGTTCAACAACGATTACCGCGAGGCCATGGAGAAGGCCGGACTTACCTTAAGCGGTCTCTCCCCTGACGGACTTCTGGTGGAGACCGTGGAGCTTACGGAGCGTCCGTTCTATGTAGGCGTACAGTTCCATCCGGAGTTCAAGTCCCGCCCGAACCGGCCGCATCCGTTGTTCGCCGGATTTATCAAGGCGGCGATCGAGAGTCAGAGAGCCTGAGTTTTCCGGCATCGCCGGATCTGCGAAATGAATCATGTGCTTTGAGGATATATCGATGGATACCATGTGGAATGATCAGAAACTTCATGAGGAATGCGGCGTCTTCGGCGTCTTTGCAAAGGACCCGGAGCCGGTGGCCGAGATGTCTTACTACGGGCTTTACGCCCTGCAGCACCGCGGTCAGGAGGGCTGCGGTATCGTCGTCAATGACGACGGTGTCTTCGTCTCGCACAAGGATATCGGTCTCGTCAGCGATGTTTTCCCGAAAGAGATCCTCTCCTCCTTCCCGGACGCCGCCATGGCGGTTGCCCACACGCGCTATGCCACAACCGGCGGTTCCGGCCGGAGCAACGTGCAGCCCATTGAGGTCAACCACCAGAAGGGGCGGATGGCCATCGCCCACAACGGAAACATAAGCAATGCCGCGGAACTGCGGTCCGCTCTCGAACTGACGGGAGCGATCTTCCATACCACCAGCGACACCGAGATCATCGCCTATCTCGTGACCAAGGAGCGGCTGTTAAGCCCCTCCATCGAGGATGCGGTAAGCCGGGCGGTCGCTTCTCTTCAGGGAGCATTTTCCCTCATTGTCATGTCCGCCCAGAAGCTCATCTGCATCAGGGATCCGCACGGATTCCGGCCGCTGTGCTACGGACAGACCCCTGACGGCACCTACGTGGTTGCCTCCGAGACCTGTGCTTTGCATGCCGTCGGCGCGACGCCGATCCGGGATGTGGAGCCCGGGGAAATGCTCGTCTTCAGCCGTGACGGCGTGATCTCCCGCAGGGAGCATTGCCAGACGACGCCGGTACGGCACTGTATCTTTGAGTACATCTATTTTGCGAGACCGGACTCCGTGATCGACGGAGTTTCCGTGCACGCTGCGCGCGTCCGCGCAGGAGAGATTCTGGCGGACGCGCATCCTGCCCAAGCCGACATTGTCATCGGCGTTCCGGATTCGGGCCTGGACGCCGCCATCGGCTACGCCAGAGCCTCCGGGATCCCCTACGGGATCGGCCTCATCAAAAACAAATACATCGGACGCACCTTCATCAAGCCCTCCGGCCGGATGGACGCCGTGAAGATCAAGCTTGCCGCCGTGGAGGAGACCGTTCGGGGCAAGCGGATCGTGCTGATCGACGACTCCATCGTACGCGGCACCACCTGCGCCCATATCGTGCGGATGCTCCGGGAAGCCGGGGCAAAGGAAATCCACATGCGGGTCACGGCACCGCCCTTCCTGCATCCCTGCTACTACGGCACCGACGTGGACTCCGAGGACAACCTGATCGCATGCCGGCATACCGTGGAGGAGATCGCGGAGATGATCGGCGTGGACACCCTCGGGTACCTGCCGGTGGACGAGCTTCCGGGGCTGTGCGGCAGCACGGATATCTGCAGCGCCTGCTTCGACGGTTCCTACCCTACCCCGGTTCCGTCGGACACCAGAAAGGACCGGTTCGAGCAAAAGCTCTCGGAGCGATGACATCCCGTGGAAAACCCAAGCGGGACCGCGGAGCCATTTTCCGTGAAAAAACTTTGAAAAAATACGGAATCACCGTGTTCGGCAGTTTACAAGAAAGTCGGAAATGATTATAATCATTTCCGGCTGTAACATATAAAAAAACCATACTGTGGCTGTGGAAGCCGCACTGCGAAAGGTCGAAACCATGATACGCGAATTTGACCGGAAAATCATTACGGAAGACGGTACGGAGTACCTGGGCTACGGCTTCGGTGCCGACGGCGATGCGGTTTTGGAGCTTGTCTTCAACACTTCGATGGTCGGCTACCAGGAGATCCTCTCCGACCCGTCCTACACCGACCAGGCGGTGGTCATGACATACCCCCTGATCGGCAACTACGGAATGGCTGCGGACGACTATGAGACCGGCACGCCCACCATCGGTGCGCTGATCGTCCGTGAGTACAACGACGAGCCCTCCAACTTCCGAAGCGAGGAGACCTTGGGAAGCGTTATGAAGCGCTTCGGGATTCCCGGAGTAAGCGGGGTGGACACGAGAAAACTCAACCGCTCCATCCGCGACTTAGGCTCCCGCAAAGTATTGATCACCACCCCGCAGACGACGCTAGAGGAAGGCCTTGCGATCATCCGTGACGCCGCTCTTCCGAACGACGCCGTGTCCCGCGTCTCCTGCCGGGAGATCACAACATATACCCCTTCGGAAAATGTCGGAGCGCTCCGCCGCGTCGTTCTCATCGACTGCGGAATGAAGCGGAACATTCTCCGCTCGCTCCTTGCCCGCGGCTGTGAGGTGACGGTGGTTCCGTGGAACACGGACGCCGCTGCTATCCTTGCCATGAAGCCGGACGGAGTGATGCTTAGTAACGGCCCCGGCGACCCCACCGATGTCCCGGAGACCATTGCGGCCGTGAAGGCGCTCATCGGAAAGCTTCCGATCTTCGGCATCTGCCTCGGGCATCAGATCCTCTCTCTTGCCTACGGCGCAAAAACATACAAACTGAAATTCGGCCACCGCGGAGGCAACCATCCCGTGATGGATCTCGCCACCGGCCGCATCGAGATCACCTCCCAGAACCACTCCTATGCGGTTTCGGAGGAAAGCCTTGCGGACACGCCGTTAGCGGTCACGCACAAAAACATCCTCGACAACACCATCGAGGGCGTCAGCTGCGAGAAGGACGCTGCGTTCAGCGTGCAGTACCACCCGGAGAGCTCGCCGGGACCACAGGACAGCGCGTACCTGTTCGACCGATTCATCCGTTTCATGGAGGCCAGCCATGCCGAAGAGAACTGACATCAAAAAAGTACTGATCATCGGCTCCGGTCCGATCGTCATCGGGCAGGCCGCCGAGTTTGACTATGCGGGAACGCAGGCGTGCCTTGCCCTCAAGGAGGAGGGTTACGAGGTCATCCTCTGCAACTCTAACCCCGCAACCATCATGACCGACACGGCCATCGCCGACAAGGTCTACATGGAGCCCCTGACTCTCGAGTTTATCGCCAAGATCATCCGCTACGAGCGCCCCGACGCACTGCTTCCGGGCATCGGCGGACAGACCGGTCTTAACCTTGCGATGCAGCTGCAGAAGAAGGGCGTCCTCGCGGAATGCCGCGTGGAACTGTTAGGAACCGACTCCTCTTCCATCGAGCGCGCGGAGGACCGTGAGCTCTTCAAGGAACTGTGCGAGGAACTCGGCGAGCCCGTGCTTCCCTCCGACATCGCCACCAACGAGGAGGACGGTATCCGCATCGCCGCGGAGATCGGCTACCCTGTGGTGCTTCGTCCGGCATTTACCCTCGGCGGAACCGGCGGCGGTTTCGCGGACAACGAGGCGGAATTCATTCCGATGCTCCGGAACGCCCTCTCCCTCTCTCCGGTACGCCAGGTGCTGATCGAAAAGAGCATCAAGGGCTTCAAGGAGATCGAGTACGAGGTCATCCGCGATAAGAATGACACCGCCATCACCGTCTGTAACATGGAAAACCTCGACCCCGTCGGTATCCACACCGGCGACTCCATCGTCGTGTGCCCGTCCCAGACGCTGACCAACAAGGAATATCACATGCTTCGCGACAGCGCCCTGAAGATCATCCGCGCCCTCAAGATTGAAGGCGGATGCAACGTTCAGTTCGCGCTCGATCCGAAGTCCTTCCAATACTACCTGATCGAGGTCAACCCCCGCGTGTCCCGGTCTTCCGCCCTGGCGTCCAAGGCCAGCGGTTACCCGATCGCCCGCGTCTCCGCGAAGATCGGCATCGGCATGACCCTCGACGAGATTGCCCTCGCAAACACCCCGGCATCCTTCGAGCCTGCACTCGACTACGTGGTCACGAAGATGCCCCGGTTCCCCTTCGACAAATTCGCCGACGCGGACAACTCCCTCTCCACCCAGATGAAGGCTACCGGCGAGGCCATGAGCATCGGCCGCACCTTCGAGGAGAGCCTCTTAAAGGGCATCCGTTCGCTGGAGATCGGCATGTACCACATTCATATGGCGAAGTTCGACACATTTTCCGACGACGAACTTCTCGCCTACATCCGCATCGGCACGGACGACCGCATCTACGCCATCGCGGAGCTTCTGCGCCGTGACGTAAGCATCGACGCCATCGCCGACGCCACCGCCATCGACCGGTTCTTCCTTCGGAAAATCCGCAACATCGTCGCAATGGAGCGTGAACTCGCCGCTTCCGTGGGCGATACCCGCGTGCTCTACGAGGCGAAGCGGATGGGATTTGCCGACCGTGCGATCGGAAACTTCTGGAATCTCACGGAGCGCGAGGTTGCCGACATCCGGAAGCGCGAGGGCATTCAGCCGGTGTACAAGATGATCGACACCTGCGCCTCGGAGTTTGACAGTTACGTGCCGTACTTCTACTCGACCTATGAGACGGAAAATGAGTCCGTCATCTCCGACCGGCGGAAGATCGTCGTGCTGGGCTCCGGCCCGATCCGTATCGGCCAGGGCGTCGAGTTCGACTACTCCACCGTGCACGCCGTGAAGACCATCCGTGCAGCCGGCTACGAGGCCATTATCATCAACAACAATCCGGAGACGGTGTCCACCGATTACACCTGCTCCGACAAGCTGTATTTTGAGCCCCTCTGCACCGAGGACGTGATGAACATCATCCACCTTGAGAATCCGGAGGGCGTCATTGCAACCCTCGGCGGACAGACCGCCATCAACCTCGCGGACTCTCTTGCGGAGCGCGGCGTGAAGATCATCGGTACGGACTGCGCGGCCATCGACCGTGCGGAGGACCGTGACCAGTTTGAGCACCTGCTGCTCTCTCTGGGAATCCCGCAGCCGAAGGGCCAGGCCGTGACCAGCATCGAGGAAGGCGTTGCCGCTGCCGCTGCCATCGGATATCCCGTTTTAGTCCGCCCGAGTTTCGTCTTAGGCGGCCGTGCGATGCAGATCGTCTCCAAGGAATCAGCGCTTCGCGAGTACCTGCACACCGCCGTGGAGATCGCGCCGGACAAGCCCGTTCTCGTGGACCGCTACATCCGCGGTAAGGAGGTGGAGGTCGACGCTGTCTGCGACGGTAAGAAAGTGTTTGTTCCGGGCATTATGGAGCTTGTAGAGCGCACCGGTGTGCACTCCGGCGACTCCATGAGCGTATACCCGCCATACACCCTCTCCGAAGGCGTGAAGAAGACGATCCTTCACTACACCGAGATGCTCGGTCTGGGCATCGGGATCGTCGGCCTGTTCAACATCCAGTTCATTGTCGACCAGAATGAAAAAGTATACATTATCGAGGTTAACCCGCGTTCTTCGAGAACGGTTCCGTTCCTCTCGAAAGCCACCGGATACAGTCTTGCGGACATCGGTACCAGAGCCATCCTGGGGCACTCCCTCGAGGAGCAGGGAATCAACTTCCTGTACCCGCCGGAGAAGAAGCGGTTCTACGTGAAGGTTCCGTCATTCTCCTTCTCGAAGCTCCGCGGAATGGACGCTTACCTCTCGCCCGAGATGAAGTCCACAGGCGAGGCCATCGGCTACGATGAGAAGCTCCACCGCGCGGCCTACAAGGCAATGATCGCCTCCGGGCTCACCCTCAAAAACTACGGCACTGTCTTAGTCAGCGTCGCCGACGAGGACAAGGACGAGGTTGTGCCGCTCATCCGCCGTTTCTACGAGATGGGATTCAATATCGAGGCCACCTCCCTGACCGGCGAGGTGCTTCGCGAAAACGGTATCCGCACGAGGATCCGCCATAAGCCCAGCGAGCACAGCGACGAAGTTCTGCAGTCCATCCGCGCAGGCTACGTGAGCTACATCATCAACACCCGTGCCATTCTCTCCGGCGTTCACTACGGCGACGGCGTTGCCATCCGCCGCTGCGCCGCCCAGCAGGGCACCGTGATGTTAACTTCCCTCGACACCGTGCGAATGCTCCTCGATGTGCTTGAGGAGGTGACGATGGGTATTTCAACTATCTAGGAGGCCACACCATGATCACACCCAACATGAACTATGCGAACCTGAAGGATTCCTATCTCTTCTACAACATCTCGCAGAAGGTCAAAGCATACCAGCAGGAACACCCGGATGCACACCTCTACCGCATGGGTATCGGCGATGTGTCCCTTCCGCTGTGCGACGCCGTCATCAAGGCTCTGCACGAGGCGGTTGACGACCAGGCGGACGCCGTCCGCTTCCACGGCTACATGCCGGAGTGCGGTGCGCCGGTTCTTCGCGAGACCATCGCGGCATACTACGGTTCCCGCGGCATCGCCCTCTCTCCGGAGGATGTCTTCGTCTCCAGCGGCGCCAGCGACGAGCTCGGCGATATCTTAGACCTCTTCGACCGTGGCGGCAGCTCCCTGATTATTGAGCCTGCCTACCCCGCGTACGTGGACGCCAACGTGATCGCAGGACGGAAAATCATCCACCTGCCCTCCGGACGCGAGAACGGTTTCCTGCCGGAACCGAGCGAGGATACGGTGGCCGATCTCATCTACCTCTGCTCCCCGAACAACCCGACGGGTGCGGTGTTTGACCGCGAGAAACTGACGAAGTGGGTGGATTTTGCGAACGCCCATGAGTCGATCATCCTCTTCGACGCGGCGTATGAGGCATTTATCGACGATCCGACGCTGCCTCGCAGTATCTTTGAGATTCCCGGCGCGGAAACCTGTGCCATCGAGATCTGCTCGCTCTCGAAGACTGCCGGCTTCACCGGCACGAGACTCGGGTACACGGTCATACCGAAGGCCCTTAAGAGAAACGGCATGTGCCTGAACGATATGTGGGTCCGCAACCGCACGACCAAGACCAACGGCGTCTCCTACATCATCCAGAAGGGCGGTGCGGCCGTCTTCACGCCGGAAGGCCAGAAGCAGATCCACGACAATCTCCGCATCTACAAAAACAATGCCGCCGTACTCATGGAAGCGCTGGATCGCGCCTCGGTATGGTACTGCGGCGGTAAGAACTCCCCGTACATCTGGATGCGCTGCCCCGAGGGCACGGACAGCTGGGCATTTTTCGATCGGCTCCTCAATGAAATCCAGGTCATCGGAACACCCGGCGCGGGCTTCGGCGCCTGTGGCGAAGGCTACTTCCGCTTCTCCACCTTCGGCAATCCCGAGGACACAAGGGAAGCGGCAAGACGGCTGGAAGCACTGTTGAAGTAATCACATACTTGAATAACACAAGAGAACCGGGAGCGGATCCCGGTTCTCTTTTTGGTTATAACCGACCTTATTACAGTTCTTGAGTTTATGGTGACCTGCGTGCTGCTCGGTGTAGAGTTGCGCAGCATCCTGGCAAAAGACAGTATTGATCAAAGTTCTGAACATAAAAAGAAGTGACCCCCCACCTTCCCAAGGACAAGGTCACTTCTGATTCCAACGTCAGAGGTCGCCGAATGGCATCACCTTTTTGTTGTCTGTACTCTACATGAAATGGCAGCTTATGTCAAGAGTCCACAATAACTCTGCTCACTCAACCCAGTCAATCGGATACGGCTCCAGGTATCCGCTGTCCATGAGCCAGGTCACGATTTCTTTCTCTTTGGCCGTGGCGGCAAACCGCTTCCCGTCATGCCAGATTCCGCTTCCCGCAAGCTTCTCGAGATTGATCTTGCTCTGGGCAATGCCGGTGCTTCCCGACGTGCAGAACGGGATCACCGTGATTCCCGTAAAATCATAGCTCTCCACAAAGGTGTCCATGATGCGGGGCTCCTTCGCAAACCAGATCGGGTATCCGAGGAAAATGCGGGTGACGCCGGTTAAGTCAATCTTCGCGCTTCCGATTTCCGGTCTTGCGGAAGGGTCGTTCTGTTCTTTCGTCGTCCGGCTGTTGCTGTTATTCCAGTTGATATCCTCGCTTGTGTACGGCACTGCTGCCTCGATCACAAACAGCTCTGCGTCAGGCTTTTTCGCGTCGGGTGCTCCGGCGAGATATGTCGAGATCACCTCTGCCACACGCTTGGTGTTTCCGGTCTGGGAGAACACGATGACCAGCGTCTTCCCCTCGGTGGGATTCACTGCAGGCGTCGGTTCCGCCGTGGGTGTCGGCTCCTGTGTCGGCGCCACTGTGGGCGTGGCTGCATCCGTCGGCGTCACTTCCTGTGCAGCCGTAGGAGTATTTTCCGCCGAAGTTGTGTTATTTTCCTTCGTACAACCACAGGCAAACACGGCGAACCAACATACGGAAACCGCCAGCAGCACCATGTAAATCAACCGATTTCTGTTTATTCTTTTCATACTGTCCCCCTGTCTTTCTGTTTTCCCACAAAAACTTACTCTTCAAAAATTACGGCGGCGGACGACGGTTTACTCTACCGTCTCCCACCACCGCTCATTGTAATTCGAAAGGTCTTCATAGTCAACCGTCTGCCCGATCCGCGGCGTCGCGATATTCACGCCCTTCTCGGCCGAGATCGCTGTATCCGCTATCGGCGGCTCGTCCCAGTCATGGGTAGACAGGACAAAGGCTCCCCAGTGAACCGGGATCATCCACTTGGCCTGAACATCGATAGCCGCCTGTACGGTCTGCTCCGGCAGCATATGCACTTTAGACCATGCCTCGTTGTACTGCCCGGACTCCGCCAACATCAGGTCAACCGGTCCGAGCCGTTCCGCAATCTCCGTAAAATGTGTCGCGTATCCACCGTCTCCTGTGTAATACAGGGTATGAACACCGTCGTCTACATAGATGCCGCCGCACAGCCCCGTAGGGCTTCCCTGCTCCCCGCAAGAGTGCTGGGCAGGCGTCAGCGTCATCCTGACACCCTTATAGTTCACACTCCCCCACGGCTCCAATGAGAATATCTTATCCTCGGAGATGCCCCACTTCTTCAGCACATCATCCACGCCGTTCGGCACCACATAGCACTTTACTTTGCTGTCAATAGCCATGATGGACGCGCTGTTCATATGGTCGTAGTGGTCGTGGGAAAGGAACAGCACGTCGATTTCCGGTACATTTTCCGCAGGAAGAGGAACCTCGGAAAATCGTCGTATCCCGATTCCGGCAACCCCTGCGTATCCGTAAAGCATGGGATCGATCAAAATGTTCACGGGGCCCATCTGCACCAGGGAGGAGGAGTGGCCGAGCCAGGTGACCTTCAACTCCCCTTCCGTCGCGCGGGGGATTTCCGTGGGTTTCACGACAGGGATCGTGCCTTCCGGTTTCCGGCGGTTCGGCTTGGCGGTGGGCTTCGGAGTGATTGTTACTTCACCGTCAGGTCCGCCCGGATTCCCATCAGTTGGCGTCACCGTGCTCTCCGGATTCACAGTCCCTGCCGGCCTCCGGTCCCGGTCCTCTGCGCCCTGCTTCGGGCCGCAGGATACCAGCCCCGCTGTCAAAGCCAGCAGGATCACCAGACAAAGACAATTGTGAATGCGCCGGTTGTTTCTCATAGACTCATCACTCTGTGCCGCACAAAAACGTCGTGTAACCCATATCGTAAACGCGGATTTTGTTGCCGCGCATCTCGTCCTCCCGGTATTCCGCCGTGCCGGCCAGGATCGCCGAGGATCCCTCGATCAGTTTCGGGATCAGATCCGGCTTCACGGGGATGGACGAGTGCGACGGCCATACTTCATCAAAGGTGTCGATGTACTTCATCAGCTCCTTCATGCTGCGGTTGTATTCCGCCATATTCCGATGGCTTCCGAACATGAAGATCCGTCCGTCCTGAATGGAGTCGCCGCCGATGAGAACCCTCGCGTTCACATCCAGAATGGCAATGCTTCCCGGGGTATGCCCCGGCAGATCAATAATCTGTAAAGGTCTTCCGCCAAGGTCGATGATATCGCCCTCCTTCACCGGGATCACCTCACCCTGACCGCCTTTGGAGCGGTACAAAGACTCCTCCTGCGGATGCATATAGATTTCCGCAAACTGCGCGTTGCTGCCCGTGTGATCCCCGTCGGTATGGGTGTTGAGCAGGGACACCGGCAGCGTCGTCAGGCTCTCCGCAATGTCCTTTGCATCGTGGGTCATCATGCCGGAGTCGATCAGCAGCGCACGCTCCGTCCCCGCAAGGAGGAAGAACCGCACCATGCCGTCCTCCATCCGCCAGGTATTTTCATTGATTTTGATAATCTCACACCCCATTGTGATACCTCCTCATGTTCCGCGTTTTCGTTATTCCTGCGATCCCTCCGGTATCATTCCCTGTGGAGTGTCTTCCACGCCTGCAGTCCCTTAAGAAGCCTCTGCACACCGTCCTCGCACATCACGCGCGGGCAGGCGATATTCATCCGCAGGTGGTGCTCTCCGCCGGTTCCGTACTGTACGCCGTTGCTTAAGAAAAGTCCCGTCTTCGCCCGCAGGAAGTCCGCGATCTCCCTGCTGTCGCCCCCGAGGGCGCTCACGTCAATCCACAGAAGATACGTGGCTTCGCCGTCGACAACGAAGACTTCCGGAAGTTCCTTGGCAAGAGTCTCCGCAACGAATCTCCGGTTCTCCCACAGGTACTCCCGAAGCTCGTCCAGCCAAGCCCCTCCTTCGGAAAATGCAGCCGTCGCCGCGACGGTTGCGAACGCGTTCGGCTCCGCAATCTCATCGGTGTTAAAGCCTCTCCACACCTTGTGCCGCAGCACCGGGTCCGGCACATAGGCCGCAGCGGTCTGCAGTCCCGCAAGGTTAAACGCCTTTGTGGGTGCGACCAGCGTGATGCTAACCTCGCGGCAGGTCTCCGACACGGAAGCGAAAGGAATATAATCCCTGCCGGGCGCCGTGAGGTCGCAGTGGATCTCATCCGCGATCACGGTCACATGATACCGTTTTGCCAGCTCTCCGACAGCTGCAAGGGTCTCCCTGTCCCAGATCTTCCCGACAGGGTTGTGCGGGTTGCAGAGGATCATCAGATTCGTCTGCGGATCCGCCATCCGCTCCTCAAGGCCGGCAAGATCCATGGCGTAGGCCCTGCCGTCGTACAGAAGCGGATTTTCCGCCACGCGGCAGCCGTTGTTAAGGATGCTGTTGAAGAAGATGTTGTACACCGGCGTCTGGATCAGGACATTCTCGCCGGGCGTCGTCAGCTTCCGAACAATAGAAGAAATGGCAGGAACCACGCCCGTCACAAAGATAAGCGCTTCCCTGTCCATCGTCAAGCCATGTCTTTTTTCCCACCAGCCGGCATACGCCTCCCGCCAGGCGGGGGACACGTCGGTATAGCCGAAGATCCCGTTTGCAAGGCGCTTTTCAAGCGCTTCGCGGATCTCCGGAGCAGTCGGAAAATCCATATCCGCAACCCACATAGGGAGCTCGCTGTCCGCCACATCCCACTTGGAGGCGTCGGTTCCCCTGCGGTCGATCACGGTATCAAAATCGTAAATTTTCTCTTTCATTTTTCTCCCTCTTTACGGTTCCCCTGCGGCTCCGTCACCCGCGCAGCCACTCCGGGCGGTCCGATGTACTCTCGATATCGCTGCAGACAATCCTTGTCTTCGACGGTTCAATTTTGTCCTTCTCGAGGATCAGCTCGCCGATGCGCTCCGCACGGATGGTTCCCGATCCGGGGTTGAACACGCTTGTCACCGAGGAGCAGATCTCCGCGTCCACATTGGAGTATTCAAACGCCAAAGTCGTGTTGACGAGCTTGCAGTTTTTCATCACCAGATTGTCGATATAGCACATGCCCTGCAGACTCTCGATCGTACAGTTCACAAGGGTCAGGTTCTTCGAGTTCCACCCCAGGTACTCGCCGGAGATGAAGGAATCGTACACTGTGATGTCCTCGCTGTTCCAGAAGGCGTCCTTCGTCAGCAGTCTTGAATTGCGGATCACCACCCGCTTCGCTCCATCGAAGGAGTAGTTTCCGTCGAGGATCAGCCGGTCGACCGTCATATCGGAACAGTTCATCGCAAAATAATCCCCGTTGGCGACGGTGACGTTTTTAAGCTTCACATCGCTGCAGGTCCACATGGTCTCCTTGGCATCGGTAAATGCCACATCCGTCAGGGTAATCCCGCGGCTTCTGCGGAAGTTCTTCGGCGCCTGGATCACGGAGTTCGTCACCGTGATATCCTCGGTGTACCACACGCCGGCGCGCGCCATCTCAAACCAGGTACAGTCCACAGCCTTTACATTGTGACAGTACCAAAGGGGATATTTCCAGCGGAACAGGGTGTCCGTGAGCTCGATGTCCGAACTCTCCTTGAGAGGCGATTCCCCGTGATCGAATACACAGTCCGCGACCAGAAGATCACGGCTGCCAAAGAGCGCCCTCTCGCCGGTCAACAGTTTTTCTCGGATTTCTTCCATATGCGTTCTCCTTCTGTAAAGCAAAGTCCGGTTGTCTGATACATTCTGTCTTTACTCTACCATGTTTTCCCGTGGAAGTCGTTGGAATATTCTTCACGCTTGTTGTGGTATTCGATAAAAATTTCTCAGATTCCGTTTCTGTCGCCGTCTTTCAGAAAAACACCGTACTACTGTGCGGTGTTTCTCGTCAGAAGATATTCGATCACTTTTTCCTGCAATAATTCATCGCGGAGCATCTCAAAATCCACATCCTGAGAAAATTGCGTCTTGTCCGAGTAACCGTAGGCTTCCATGATATCCGGCAGGACCAGATCGAACTCCGCGTCGGTGATCACGATATTTTCCTTCTCCGCGATCGCGTGGATGACTTCATCCTGCCGAACGGTTTCCGCCGCAGTCTTCCGGACGTCCTCCCGGAATTCCTCCTCGGTCTTTTGGTAATATTTTTCGATATATTCGGAAAGGGACATCTGACGGTATTCCGCGTCGCTCGCAAAAACCTTCATGGCTTCTTCGTATTTCTCTCCCGCCTTCTTTTTGATGGCCCGGCCGAACCGGGTGCGTCTCACGATCTCATCGATCAGCGCATCCTCCGGTTCCTTCCCGTCCGCTGCCGTCACGGAGAGCCCGGTGTATTGGCCGAGCCGCAGGATCGTGTGGCTGCCGGAATAATCCAGATAGGCTAACACGGAAAATACTGCCAGAACCGCAAGACAGAGTATCCCGATGACAAGAATCCTCCGCTTTCGGCTGCCCTTCTTTACTTTCTTCTGAGTACCCATATTTTATGCCGTTCTACTCTTGTCGTAAGAACTTGACGATCAGCTCTTTGGTGGGCGGTTCCGAGCCTTCCGTCATGCACGCTCCGGCGGAAACCGCCATGGCATAGCGTATGATGTCGCGGAAGTACATGTTGGAATCCAGACAGTAGGCAATCGCCGCTGTCATGGCGTCGCCGGCACCCACCGGAGACACCACATCGACCTTCTTCGCCGGGACATGGACCGACTCAAGGCCGTCGCAGAAAATCGCCCCGTCCGCGCCGAGGGAGACTGCAACAAACTTCAGCCCTCTGGAATACAGTTCCGTGGCCTTGGACTTCGCCCACTCGATCATCTCTTCGCTGCTTCCGAACTTCGTTGTGACGCCGTACAGCGCCATCAGCTCATTGATGTTCGGTTTGATATAATCCGGCGCTGCCTCCAGGCCTCGCCGCAGAAGTGCCCCGCTGGTGTCAAGGAACACCTTGCAGCCGAGCCCGTGGAGCATTTCCGTCATCTTCGCATAGGTATCCTCGGGAACTCCCGCCGGCGCGCTGCCGCTTAAGACAAACAGCATGCCGGGCTTCGCCAGCAGACGGATCTTGCCGAACAGCTGGTCTAACTCCTCCGGTTTGATATTCGGTCCGGGCTCGTCAAACTCCGTCATCCCGAAGGCGCTGCGGACTTTTAGGTTGCACCGCGTCTCGCCTTCCACGGGGATGAAATCCGCCATGATCATCTGCTTCTGCAGCTTGGCGCGAATGGAGTTGCCCATGTTTCCGCCGATGAATCCGATGGCCATATTCGGTTTGTTCAGGACGCGCAGGACTTTGGAGACGTTGATGCCCTTACCTCCGGCATCCACCTGCGTCACGCGCAGCTTGTTCACGCCGCCCAGAACCAGCTCGTCAACCTCCGCCGTCTTGTCGATGGCGGGGTTCATTGTCACGGTAACAATCATTCGTCATTCTCCTCCCGATGCGGCCGTCCTCCGAAAGTATAATCCACATACTCCGGCAGATCCGCTCTGCGGAACAGGTAATCACTGTAAGATTCAATCGCCTCGGCAGCCGGCCCTACCGCATCCTCGTAAGCAGCCTGCAGTTCACGGATCGCGGAGTGACAAACCTCGCTCTCCTCGTGGGAGAGAAGCAGGCTCGCCACCTTGTCGTTCTTGTCCGCATGACCGCACACCTTGCACACCGCGCGGCGCAGGATCGGGTTGGCCGTGCGGGTGAGATACAGGGACGCCTTCATGGCGATCAGGCACTGCATGATATCATCCGCGCTCACGCCGAGATAGAACGGTGCGATCACCTCCGCATACTCGCGGAACACCGCGATGTGGCCTGCAGCTTTGAAGCGAAGCGGATCCTTTCCGTCCTTCTTCATCAGGTACCGCTCGTACTCCATCTCCAGCTTGCCGTGGGTCACACCGATCTCGTCCTTGCGGCCGTTCACGATCGGGTGGCAGTACGCGTCAAGGAAGAGATGACACAGCACGCCGTAGTAATACACAAGCTTCCGGTCGTCCTCCGAATTCTTGATGACCATCGAAGCGTTTGCATAAAACTCCGCAAACTCCGTGTGGTGCAGCTTACGCCCGAAGGACGCCACCGGCGTGTCCGTCCCGAAATGATGATAGAACAACAGATCCGGTCCGTGCAGACCGATCAGATACAACGGCAGATGCTGCCGGATCAGTATTTTCATATCGTTCGGAAGCGCCTTGAAAACGTCGATCCCGAATCTTCTGTGTGCGTAACAGGATGGCATGGTAATTACTCCCTTTCTCGTTTGATCGCTCACGATCCGCCTTTGGAAAATGTTCTTCCCCCCGAAAGCCTTCGCCCTCACAGAGCGATTATAGCACACAACGGCGGCATTTTCCATGAAGATTCCCTGTCTTTTCCATGAAATTTACAAAGAGGCAGCCCCCCGTCTTGCCCGGTTGCTGCCCCTTGATCGATTCGTTTTATTATTCGAAAAATGCGTTGTCACGCCCGCGTAAGCATGTTGAAGTACGCCGCTACGAACACCGCCGGGGAGTTCCAGTAGATGGCAATCTCGTTCATGTCGGCGAAATCCGTCTCATCGATGTAGCATTTGGCCGGCGGCACGTTGGCCAGGCGCTCCTTGGTGGCCGGGTAGTTAATCTTGGCGTTCGGACCGCCGATGACCAGCCCCGGTACCGGCGCTTCGATCCCGTCCGCCGCAGACGGTCTGTGGTGCGGGAACAAAACCTGCCGCTCGCCGTACCCGGTGACGAAGGAGATGTCCAGGGCGTTGCATCCGAGCAGGTAATCCAGCTGGGAGAGCGCACCCCTGCGCATATCCTCGCGGCCTGTCAGCAGCGTGTTCATGATCATCGCCATGGCGTTGCTCATGGAGGTCAGAATGCTTCCCCAGGTGTAATCCGTCGCCGGGATCGCCGTTCCGTATCCCGAAGCCTTCACGACCAGAAGTGCCCATTCGCTGCGGCGCAGGAACGCCTGCTTTAGATCCTCGTAGAGCAGCTCTCCGCCCCGCTCTTTTAAGTCGAACAGACAGCACAGGGAACCGAGACCCGCGACATCCGCCCATCCGAATGCGGTGAGCTTCAGCACCTTCCGGTAGAACCCTTCCGCGGCCGCCTTGTACTTCTCCTCTCCGGTGGCGGCGAAGAGCTCACAGGCTGCCCAGAATCGCTCGTCAGCATCGTTCTGGTCCCCGTAAAATCCGGTGTTCAGACCCAGCGGGTTGAAGTACGGAACCGTCTTCTCGTGCTCTGCGAGCCACTCCCAGCCCTTGACCGCTGCCGCAAGGCATAGTCCGGCAAATTCAGAGTCGTAGGGTTCATACACCCGCGCCGCAAGTGCCAGCGCTCCCACGGCGTCCGCGGTGGAAGTGCGGGCGATTGGGGACAGGAATTCCGGCACGGTATCCTCCTCCGGCATGCAGAACGGAGCGAACATCTTCGTTGTCAGCTTGTGGTAAAATGCTCCGTCCTCGCGCTGCATCTGCAGCATCCACGAAAGCTCAAAGCGCACCTCGTTCAGGATATCCGGCACACCGTTGCCGCTCTCCGGGATGTTCAGCGCATCACCGCACCCCTGCGGGAACAGCTTCCAAGCGTACAGAAGATGCGCGACGGTCACCGCCCCGGGGCCCACGTATTTGCCGTAATCTCCGGCGTCATGCCAGCCGCCCGCGATCCTGCGGGGAGCCGGCGGGTCCCCCACCGGCATGTCATCCTTGGGCATCTTCGAAAAATCAAACCGTTTTGCCAGCCACTCCGGGATCGGCTCATCCGGCGCCGTGCGGTACTCCGTCGCAAGCCCGGTATGGCACGCCGGGTGCTTGTAAATGCCTGCATACTCCTCCGGAAGCTCATCACAGCGTTGGAAGTACAGCGCCTTGATCAGCGCGTTCGTCAACGTCTCCCACGGCCGCTCCGAGACCGAAAAGCCACGGCTCTCACCGCAGCCCGAAAGGACGTAGCGTCCCGGTGCGAGGTCTCCCAGATCGAGCAGCGCAACGCTGTCTCCGGAAGCCGCATCCTCCTTCGTGGTCACATTCGGAAAATCCTTCACCACGGTTCCGTCTTCCGCAGTCAGCGTGTAGTCGCCGGCGGCTGTAACTGCTGCCTGCTTCGGCAGATCCGCCGCATACCCCATCTGGTTCACGCGGATCACCGGCAGCGGATCCCCCTTACCCGGCTCCTGCCAGGTAAGCGGCTTGCTTCCGCCGGTCCACCCCGGTACCGGGGTTTCCGTCGTGTTTGCTTTCACATCATTTCCTGCCATCCCCTGTAAACTCCTTTTCTCTGCGTATCGTTTGTTATTAGAGCATAGCGCGGTAAATCTCCGCACACTGTGCCTCGTCAAGGGTCATGAACCCGCCGATGGTCCCGTTTCTTCCGTCGCCCCGGCACAGCACCTCCACCAGCTTCGGAATATCCGCCTCGGAGCCGCCGAGCTCCGACATGGTGCGCGGCATGCCAAGCGACGTCAAGAAGGTCCGTAGAGCCTCAATGCCGGCTTTCGCCGTATTTTCCGGATTCGCAAAATCCATCGAGCAGCCCCACACGCGGTTCGCCACCTGTGCAAAGCGCATCACTGCCTCGGGCAGCTCATAGGAAAATACTGCAGGCATCGTCACCGCAAGACCTGCGCCGTGGGCACAGTCGTACAGCGCCGAGAGCTCATGCTCAATGGTGTGGCTGAGCCAGTCCTGGCTGCGGCCGACGCCGCAGGAATTGTTGTGGGCCATCATACCGGCCCACATAATGTTGGCCCGTGCCTCGTAGTTGTTCGGATCGGCGATAACGCGGGGACCTTCGTGCACCAGCGTCATCATCAGCGCCTCGATCATGCGGTCGGTGCACTCAACCTCCGGCGTTCTTGTGATGTATCTCTCATAGAGATGCGCCATGATATCCGTGATGCCTGCCGCCGTCTGATACGGGGGAAGCGTCTGCGTCAGCGCGGGATTCAGGATGCTGAACTTCGGGCGGAGCGCATTGCTTCCGGTACCTCTCTTGAACATACCCTCTTCCTTGGTGATAACACTGTCCGGACTTCCCTCGCTGCCGGCAGCCGCGATCGTCAGCACGGTACCCACCGGAAGCGCCTTCTTGACATAGGCTTTTCCGCTGTAGAAATCCCAGAAATCACCGTCATACAAAACGCCGGCTGCAATCGCCTTCGAGGAGTCAATGGTGCTGCCGCCGCCCACCGCAAGTAGGAAATCCACGTCTTCCTTCCGGCACAGATCAATCCCCTCGTACACGAGGCCGCTGCGGGGATTCGGTTTTACGCCGCCCAGCTCAACGAAAGCAACCCCGGCCTTCTCAAGGGACGCCTTAACGCGGTCGAGAAGCCCCGACCGGACAACGCTGCCGCCGCCGTAATGGATCAGCACCTTCGAGCCGCCGAACTGTTTCACCAGTTCCCCTGCCCGGTTCTCCTGATCCTTGCCAAACGCAAAATATGTAGGTGCATAAAAGTCAAAATTGTTCATATGAAACCCCTTTCTTAATAATCTATTATGCCTTTTGAGCAATATCTTGTCAATCGAAGATTCCTTATTTGGGCCAAAAGAAAAGTCTGCTTTTTGAGCCTTATTCAGATCAGCATATCCAAAAGCCACCTTTTTTCAATCTCCAACGGACACTTCTTGTTCATAAAAACCCGTCGCGTGCATCCGTCAGCCGCCCCGTGATCCTATTTCAGCCGGCGTAAGGGCTGTCAAATTCGGTTTCGCACTTGCGGACGGCCGCCTCCAGCGTCAACCCGGTGAAGGACTGCGCCGTGAGGTGCCGGCCTGATTTCTTATCCTCGGCAAAAACGCCGACCACAATGCCGGGGATCGTGCTCTCCGGAGCATTGGGCGCACCGGGACCGCCGAGATCCGTGCGGCACCAGCCGGGATCTGCCAGGTTGATCATCACATCGGTTCCCTGAACCGTCGATCCGAGGTCGACGGTGATCTTGTCAAGAGCAGCCTTGCTGGCGGAGTAGCCGGCCTGGCAGACGTCAAGAGCAATGCCGCTGGTGGTGTTGACGATGCGGCCGGTGCCGCGCTCGATCATTTTCGGCATAAAATGATAGCAGATCATCGCCGGGGCGATGGTGTTGACTGCAAAGCTGACGGTGTAATCCTCCACCGGCGTCGCAAAATAGTTCTTACGGTAAGCGATCTGAAGGCCGGCGTTGTTGAGAACGATGTCCACCGGAACCTCCAGCCCGTCTATCTCCTCACACATGCGCGTTACGGCATCGGGGTTGCCCAGATCGGCTTCCACCGCGTACGCCTGTACTCCGTAAGCCTTGACCTCCCGGAGAACCTTCTCCGTGTGCTCCAGACTTCTGCTGTGCAGGATCAGATTACACCCCTGACGCGCCATAAACTGGGCGGTAAGGAAACCGATACCCCTTGCCGCACCCGTGATCAGTGCCCATTTTCCTTTTACATCATACATACGAAAATCCTTTCCGCGCAAAAGCGCAAGTCACTCTCACAACCCCAAAACCGCATTTTCCGGAGTTTTCCCGCAAGAAAGCCGTTACTTTACGGGTTATGAGTACAAAGTAAAGCGGTTTCACTTGATTTTCAATGTCATTAGGAATACACTTGTTGTATATTTCCATAAAAATCCGAACCAACCTCGTATCTACAGCAGAAAGGACCTCGACAGGTCGGTCTGCCGACCCGGGCACTACCGGACGATGCGTTGTTTCGGGGAAGGAGATCCCGTGACAGACTTGGAGTTTGCCGATTGCCTCGATGCAATCCGGCGTCGTGAACAGGACGGCCTGATGCGCATATACAATGAGTATTCTGCGTATCTTTTTCAGGTTGTCAGCGCGCTGGTTTCGCAGAGAGAGGATGCCGAAGACATCACGGCAGATTTGTTTCTGAAATTCTGGGAATCCCCCCCTGCGTACCGACCGGGCAAAGGGCATAAGGGTTATTTGGCGACCATGGCGCGAAATCGGGCCATCGACTATCTGCGGGCAAACCGCCGTACGATTTCCATCGACACGGAAGAGGAGGCCGATCTCGGCGCTGTTCCGTCGTCTGCCGATGACATCATCAACGAGATCGCGGTGGAACAGGTCCTCGCCATGATGACGCCAGCAGAGCGGGAAATCGTTTCCATGAAGCATTTGATGGGCCTCACGTTCCGTGAGATTGCGGAGGCTGTAGGGAAACCGCAGGGAACCGTTGCGTGGATCTACCGCGAGGCCGTAAACAAGATAAGGAGGTGCGGATATGACCGATAAGGATAAAATCAAAGACATCCCGGAAATGCCCGAATGGGAAAAAGCATTTTCCGAATATGCAAAAGACCATGCTCCGGATCTGATGCCGCGGATCCTCGCTAAGATCAATCAAAGCGAAGTTCCGGTAACCCGTGCGGTCTCACCCGCACCGGATGATCTGTCCCGGAGTTCTGCGGAACCGGCTGCTTCGGACAACACCGAAGAAAAGGCTTCCGGACAGCGGAAGAGATTCCTGTCCCGCCTGCTTTCCAAGCGGTCACAGCGATGGATCATCAGTCTCTCCGGCGCAGCTGCCGCGGTGATACTCATCGGAGTACTGATCGCGGTGAACTCACGGATTCCCAAGACGGAAGACCGGAATACGCAAAATCTTAGGAATTCCCTGACGCCGAATGTGATCCTGACAATTGCAGCGGCACCCACCGCTGAGGCCGAACCGAAAGGAGCCAAGTCGGAACCCGCGGAAGACCAACCCTCGGACAACCAGCCTTCAGACTCCGTGAACTACAGGGGGGAGGATGAACTCGGCATCACCCCGCAATTGACCGGCCTTTATCACTTGGACGATGGCACTACCCCCCATTGTTACAGTATAGACGATAGTGTGAATTTCAAACACAAATTTAAAAACGGCACGGCAACCTGCAGTTTGTCTCCTTCCGATGCGGATCCGAACACCTACCTTCTGCAGGATGTGGATATTGCCGGCCGGGTTACCGTCGATGGGTCTTCGGCATACCGCGTAACGTATCAGGGCGCGGAGACACCTCTCGTGCTTCTGAGCGACGAGGATATCTCGAACAAGCACTTTTCCTCGATCGTGATTTACCATGTCGGCTACGCCACCGAGGACGACAGGAGTTATCTCGTGTTCACGATTACGGAAAGCGCACCGTAACAGACATTTCTGAATTTCACCGAAGTAATTCGAAAGACAAAAAAGGTCGTGATGATCACCATCACGACCTTTCGTTTTTCTGTGGTTTTCTCCGTTTTCAGACGAGAGCATTACGACTTCTTGTCATCCTTCGTCTCTTCCGTCTTATCCTCGGTCTTGTCATTCTCATCTTCATCCGAGTGGATGCGCTCGAGCAGGGTGTCCACAACTTTCCCGTACTTCCAATCCAAAGCCAGGAATTCTGCGCCGTACTCTTCGACTGCCTCGTCGTAACTTGCAAACGTCGTATACTCCTTGACAACGTATTCCTTCACAGCGTTCTCGTCATACGTAAGCCCAAGCTTATCAAATGCCGCAAGCATGCAGACCATATCTTTCACACTCTGCTCCGCACGGCTCTTCGCTTCGGCCTCGAATTCCTCCTGGGAAGACACACCGTAGAATGCGAACTTAGTGGTAACGGTCACTCCATATAAAGCTTCATAGAGGGCTTTATTGGCTTTCGCGTATTCAAAACTGTCGTCCATCTCCTGCATCTTGATCTTCGTCCAGTTCTTGATGAAGCGATTGGAAGGAAGCTTCTTGATGCTGGTGGTATTCCGAATAAAGCTTACCAGATCATTGGCAGCATTGCTATGGAAGTTATCGTGCTGCATGGTTTCGGTAACATAGGTACGATACCCCTCTGCTGTGTGGGGATACTTGTCTCCGAGGGTTGCACTGAAGTAGAGTTCAACGTTCTCGTCCGTAAACATGGCGAGATACTTGGCTCTCTCCGCAGCCTCCTCTTCCTCTTTTTTCTTCTTCTCTTCTTCCTCTTTCTGCTTCTTCTCTTCTTCCGTCAGCTCCTTCTCACCGTCCCCGGATTTCGTCTCATCCGGAGCTGCGCCGGTGGTATCTACAGTGGAATTGCCGGAGGAAGTGCTTCCCTGACTGGCGTCATCCTTCTTCTCGGTATCCGTCCCGTCGGTCTTCTGGGCGTCGGTCTTCTCCTTGGCCTCGATCTGAGACTTCAGATTGGCTACCATCTTTTTCTCAACTTCCAGATCCGTCGGTTTGTATTTGTCATACGTGATCGGGATTGCATCCAGATCCGCAACGGTAACATATTCCTTAATGTTGTATCTCTTGATGTTTCCTTCCTTATCCAGCATACGGCTGTATCTCGGAAGGGAATTGTACCAAACCAAAAGCACAACAACCAAAATAAGAACCGGGATCAAAATGATCACCCCGAGTTCCAGTGCCGACTTGAATTTGGCATTGCGTCTCGCCTTCTGGCTGCGCTTCTTCGCAGCTAATCTGCTCTCAATACTCATAAAAGTAAACCTCCGCCCGCACCACACGGGTAACAAATTCTTTCGTCTGTATACAGACTGAATAAGTGTATCACGATTCTTCGGAAAATGCAATGCAAATCAGTCGAAATTCATCACAGCAAGCAATGCAAAAATCCATCATCGCACTTCGCATCCGCCCCACTCCACAACGGTAAATCCGGTTCTCTCCGGCGCCGTCAGTTTCTGTTCCGGAATATCCACCGCTTTCCTGCCGGCGCGCCATGTCATAAACACGCGGATCACAGTGTCCGGCTGAGGCTTAATGAACAGCTTTGCATTTTCCGTATAGGTTTCATTTTGGAAGCTGATGATATTGTAGGCGTTGTTCTCCATGTACGGAAGCCAGTACACGATGAATTCGTTGGCCTCTGCTCTCGTAAGCCCGAGCTGCGCCAAAGCATTCTCCAGAAACTCCGCCGTATCGCTTCCCTTCACGCAGAACCCTTCGGTCAGGTCGTAGTCCACATCGGACACGCCCTCCCAATACAGATACCTGTAGGTCTTGCCGGCGGCATCCGTGAGAGTTCCGTCCGGCTTGGCGGTCACCTGCCAGCCGTTTTCATACTTCGGGTATGTGGTGGTCAACCTGCCCTTTAAATCCAGCTGAACCATCACTTCCGTGGTCTCCTCCGGATAGAGGTAAAGCACAGGCTTTCGCATTTTCGGTTTGTTGAGATCATATATCCATTCATAGGTAAAATATCCGATCAGAAGTACCGCCAGAATGCCGAGCACAATCAGGAGTTTTTTCCTCCGTTTCAAAAACTTCTTGTCCTTTTCTTCCTCCTGTAATGCGCGGAGAATCCGCTGCTCCTCGGTCATGTAGTATTCGTCTTCCATTGTTTTGCCTCCCTTGTTTTTCTCTTCTCCTGCTGTTTTGTGCGTGTAATTGTCCTGCCTGAAGCAGCCTCTTCCCCTCGGCTGTCAATCGGTCTCAAACTCCGGGATAAAGCTCTCGGAGGCGGTCCCTCCGACCTGGATGTACGCATTTTCCACTCCCAATGACCTTGCATACTCCACAACCTGATCGTACTCATAGCGCGTCAGTTTGCGGTTCAGTTCCCGGTACGTCAGCTCCCGCGCCGGCGGCGTGTACTGGTTCATGATACTTTGGAAAATGCGGTCCCCGTAGGTCTTACACAGATACTCCACCACCTTGAATGACTCGTCGCGGTGCCCGGGCAGCACCAGATGCCGCACGATCACACCCCTCGTCATGTACCCATCCGCGTCAAAAGCAGGCTCCCCTGCCGCCTCGACCATCCGGGCGATGGCTTTTTTCGCGACCTCCGGATAATCCGGCACGTGGGAAAAATCTCTTGCCAGATCACTGCTCACATACTTCAGATCGGGAAGATAAATGTCGATGTCCTCCGAAAGAAGCTGAAGCGTCTCCTCCGTCTCGTAGCCGCTTGAGTTCCACAGGATTGGCAGCCGCAGTCCCTGTTTCTTCGCTATGGCAATGGTCTCCTTCACCGGCAGCGCCCACTGCCCCGCGGTCACAAGGTTGATGTTGGCAGCGCCCTCCTCCTGAAGCCGCAGCATTTCCCGCGCAAGCTCCTCCGGCGTGTACGCCCTTCCGGTGTCCCCGCCGCTGATCGCCGCGTTCTGACAGAAGATACAATGCAGCGGGCATCCCGCGAAAAATACAGCACCCGATCCGCGTTTCCCGCTCAGGCACGGCTCCTCCCACATGTGCAGCGCCGCCCGCGCAACGCGCATGGTGTCGCCGCAGCCGCACACTCCGGTGCGGACGGAACGGTCCACGCCGCAGCCCCGCGGACAGAGGTTACATTGTCCCATGGTGAGTTCGCTCATTGTGCTCTCCCGTCATCGCCAAAAGTTCGCCATTCCGGTTGCTGTGCATCGGTTCAATCCCGCGCACAGATTCCCGTCAGATCTTCATCGTGATCGTGATCTTCTCTTCCGCCTTCACGCTCGCGTGGCTGCCCATGAGAAGCGGCATGGCCGGAGGAAGATGTCCGATGTCCGCATCCATCACGATCGGCACTCCGAACCCGCCGAGCACATCGGTGACGGCACGGTAGTGGTCAAGCCCCATCATTTCCTGCCCGTACCAAAGAGGCCGTCCGATCAGGAAGCCCTTCACGTTCGCAAACCACCCGGCCTCGCGGAGCTGCCAAAGCGCTCTCCGGATACCGAAGACGCTCAGGTCGCAGGACTCGATGACCCACACGATCCCCTCGTCCTTATGCGCCTCCGCGTACCCCACGGGGTCTGCGTAGGGCGTGCCGCACAGAACCTGAAGGCAATCCAGGCATCCGCCGATCATACGGCCTTCAAAGTGAACGCTTCCCTCTGTTTGTTCTACGCCTGTAGAACCGTTGATATACTTACGGATTCCCGCTGTCTGTACACAGTTGTACGGCTCATAGGGATGCTCCTCATCCTTCTTCCCGTCGTTGATGCCTTCCCACGCCGGATAGCTGCCGACCGTGTCAATCTTGCCCTGCATCAGGGCAAACGCATCCTCAAGGGCCGCGTGCCACGGCTCCATGCCGAACGCGGCCGCGCTCGGTCCGTAAACACCGTATCCGCCGCACCGGGTGACATAAGGGAAGATAAAATTCGTGATGTCCGAGTAGCCGAGCAGCAGCTTCGGCTTCCCCCCGCGGATTTTCTCCCAATCGACGAACCCGATGGTCTCGCACATCAGCTCTCCGCCGCCGCAAGCCATCAGCGCGTCAATATCGTCCCGGAGAAACATCTCCGTAAGCTCCTCCGCGCACTCCGCGGGCGGTGCGGAGATCCCGATGCCGTCACTGCGGTAGCAGTTCGGCCCGAGCACCGTTTGAAACCCTTTCTCCTTCAATATCCGAAGCGCATTGTCAAATGCCGTTTTGTACGGCTCGGTCGCACACCCGAACGAGGGTGCGACGAAGCCGATGGTTCCGCCTTCCGGTAAAAACAGACTCATTTTCCGTATCCTTCTTTCCTAAAACGACACCGGAACACCCGAGCATGTTCCTCGTGTTCCGGTGTCGCATTGTCGTTTCAATTCCGGCGTCCCGGCTTGTCCGCTGCACGATCAATCTTCTGCGTAACTTATATACTTATTCAGTCTTACGATCCACTCACCGTGCTTCTGTTCGCCCATTCTCGTTCCGAGCGTGATCTCAATCTCGCCGCTCAACAACTCACCGAGGACCTCAAATTCACGCTTGATCTTACCGGTCCATTTCTGTTCATTTTCCGTGGTAAGCTCTTCCCACTTGATCTCAGGGTTGACGTCGAACAGAACCTCCATCTGGCTGTTCATCATCGTGAGCTGCTGTTTGAAATTGTCAACCAACTCTCCGCCGAAATCATAGCCGGTACCTGTGATCGTAACCGATGCCAGGTCAAGCGTATCGCCGGTCCTGTTCAATGAGTACTCAATATCAAGAGAGGCCGGTGATCCCACCGTGCCGACGTGGTACTCAACACTCCAATACTCTCTCCCGTCCGGTGCAATGGTCTTTGTGTAGGTATACGGAATATTCCCCGACGGCATGGTCTGCAACTGCACGGGATATGCTGCAAATACCTTATCGGCAAATGCGGAAGGATTTCCGTACAAATCCGTGTTTCCGATGTTTCCGGCGAACACTGCATTCGGATCGAGTGGGCATTCCGCAAGCAACGACTTGTAATATGTATTGGCTTTGACGGAATTCGGATTGCTACGCTCTACCGAAGCACTGAAACGGATCCTTCCTTCGTCTTCATAGACAGAACGCACAAAACGATACTCCGCCTGGAAGTATTCCAGCAGAATATTCAGATCGTTCGGGCGCTTTCCATTCAGATCGTCTTCGGTTGTGATATTCAGAAGTACCTCCGCAGCACGCTCCGAATACACCGTCTTCACGATGCGCTTGATATTTTCCTGTGTCGCAGCATCCCTCAGGTCAACATTGTAGAACGTAAGCTCCACATAGTTTTCGTTGCAGAACTGGTCGGTATCCGTTGTATAGATCAAACTGATGGTATCCTGCGATCCTCTCGTCAGGTCAAGGCTGCTGTTGTACTCCCTTCCGACATATTCCAGTCCTTCCGTGTACTGCACAGCCCATCTCGGACCGTTCTCCGTTGCGACAAAACCGGTGCCTCTCTCCTGATAGAAGTCGCAAAAATCACCTTCGCGTCCGGTGATCCAACTGTCACTTCTCAGTGCCCGGAACACCGTCTCGCGAGGCTGACTGATCTCTGTCCGAAGCAGTGTGATCTCGCTTCCGTTATCCGGCACGGTTGCCTTCTCCTCCGTCGTCTCCGGAAGATCGATCGTACCGATGTCCGTGGGCACCGTGAACTGCCAGATGGTATCCGCACCTTCGGGTGTTGGTGCCGTCGTCGGCTCCGTGGAGCCTCCGGGTGTGGGCGTTGCCTCCTTCCCTGCTTCCGTCGGCTTTGCTTCGGAAGGCGTCACCGCCTCCGTGACCTTGTCCTTATTCTTATCCTTTCCGTCGTCATCCCCGTCATCGTCCTTGCCGCAGGCTGCCGTCACAAGCACAAGGATTACGATAAGCACGAGGAGCAGTAGACTTTTCTTCATTGATTTTTCCTCCCGTTTTATCGTGTGCCCGTGACACACCGATACGGTGTCTCACGGCAGGTTCCATAATACAGTATTTTCCGTCCTATTGCAATGCATTATTATATCCCCGATGCACGCAACCGTATTCCCCTGCATGCAACAAGCGCGGCTCCCCGTGGGAAACCGCGCTCATGCTCCAAAGTGTCTCTTTTCTTATACTTTTACAGCAGGTGTGCCCGGATCTCGTCGCCGCTCAAGGGGCTTAAGTAAGCCGGAGCGATGTCGAATACCGTCTTGCAGCCGCTCACGCCTTCCTTCTGCAGTCTGGCGATGGCGCGCGCATACGCGATGATGACGCTCGACGTAAACTCGGGGTTCGAGTCAAGCTTAAGGCTGTACTCGATCACGTGCTTATTTTCCTTGTTCCAGCCGGTCTGACCGGTGCGGATCACGAAACCGCCGTGAGGAATGCCCGCATGGTCGCGTGCAAGCTCCTCCTCGCTGATGAAGTGAACCGTCGTGTCATAATCCGCAAAATAGTTCGGCATCGTCTTGATGGCCTGCTCCACCGCAGCTGCGTCCGCGCCCTCCTCAAGGACGACGAAGCACTCTCTCGTATGCTTCTCGCGGGTCGTCAGCTCGGGGTTGCTTCCGGAGCGGACTGCCTCAAGGGCTGCCTCCACCGGAATGGTGTACTGCTTGCCGTTCTTTACGCCGGGGATACGGCGGATCGCGTCGGAATGGCCCTGGGAAACGCCCTTGCCCCAGAAGGTGTAATCCTTGCCGTCCGGCAGGATGCAGTTCGCATACAGGCGGTTCAAGGAGAACATGCCCGGATCCCATCCGCAGGAGATCAGAGCAACCTTGCCGGCTGCTTTCGCCGATGCGTCCACATTCGCAAAATGCTCCGGGATCTTCGCGTGGGTGTCAAAGCTGTCCACCACGTTGAAAAGTTTCGCGTACTCCGGCGTCTGCTTCGGAAGATCCGTCGCACTGCCGCCGCAGATGATCATTACGTCAATCTTGTCCTTCCAGTCCGCCACATCCGCAACGGATGCCACCGTCGCTCCCGGCGTCAGGATCTTCACAGTCTGCGGGTCGCGTCTGGTAAACACGGCAACCAGCTCCATATCCGCGTTCTGCTTTACGGCACACTCGACGCCGCGGCCGAGATTGCCGTATCCGATGATACCGATTCTAACCATATAATGCCTCCGAAACCGCACGCCGTCACACATGGTTTCTCTCGCTTTTCTTCAGGGCCTGCGGTAATATTTTCCGTCGTGACAGCCAAAGGAATCGCTCTCCCTCGACCCTCACAACGCACCTATCATACCACCACGGTTTGTATTTGTAAACACAAAATTATACTTGTATACAAAAATACATTCCGTCCGCAGACCCGAAATCTCACGGACGGAATGTCTTCTTTCTGCTCAATTGATCGGCACGAGTTCCTTGCCGGACTGTACGGTCCACTCACCGTCGGAGGTTTTCTCCGCGATCTCAACCATGCGCATCAGCGCGCCGTTTTTGGAATCGTATTCGAAAAATGTATTGTACCGGTGCGTCGTATCCCCCGTGATCGTCATGACGATCCTGGTGAGCCGCAGCTCGCCGTCGTAATCCATGTCGAGCCGGCAGTACGGGGACGAAACGCTGATATTCTCGTTGTAATGGTAGGTAAGCACCGTCTCGGGCGCATGCTCCTCGCCGAAGATCAGCACGCGGTTGTCGCCCTTGTAGATAAACTCGTACTCCTTCACGCGGGTGCCGGTCTGATCGGTTGCAATGCGGCAGCTGTCATACGGCGTAGCACCCTCTTCGCCCTCCAGAACAAACTCCTGCAGATAGACCATCTGCCCCTCGGCGTCAAAACCGTAGGCGATAAAGTTCGGCCCGTCAAGGCTGGTGTTTACGTACAGCTTCGTGCTGTCGATCCGGGCGTACGTGATCTCGCGGAATTTCCGGTCGTTCCGTCCGTCGGAAAATGTGAACCGCTTGCGGTATCCGGCGATCGCCGAGGCGTCGCTCGAAGCGTTCTGCACCGTGTAGCGGTCAAGAACGTCCTTCGTATGCTCCGTCCAGTAATCCTCCCTGATCGCGTCGCACAGGGACACCCAGTCATCCGCCACCAGACGCTCCCTTCCGAGGGTGATGCAGGAACTCGGGATCTCCTCGGTGGTCGACTCTTTGCGAAGGTACCCGTACATGTTTTTGCGGTATTGCACGCGGTACCAGTTCTCATCGTTGAACACGCTGGTGTCCAGCTCCAGCGCCACAAACTCGCCGACCTGAAGGTCATCGAGAGCCTCCGAAGACGTGCTGGGCTCCAGGAAGATCGAATCAGCCTTGGTGATATAGACAAGGCCCGGCAGCCGATAGGTGTTCTGCACGGTTCCCGTGGGCGTCGGTTCTCCGGTCGGAGTCGGTTCGCCGGTCAGCTCCGGCGTCACCTCCGGTGTTACCTCCCCGGTGGGTGTCGGTTCCCCGGTAATCTCCGGCGTAACCTCGGGTGTTACCTCGCCGGTAAGCTCCGGCGAAATCTCCGGCGTCACCGTAGGCGTCGGCTCTTCCGTGGGTTCGGGGCTCGGCGTCGGCTCAGGACTCGGGGTCGGCGTCGGTGTTTCCGTCAGCGCAGGTTCCTCTGTGGGTGTCGCCGTCGGCGAAGGTTCCTCGGTCGGCGTCGGCTCCGCAGTCGGCTCCAGCGTCGGAGTCGGGGTGACCGCATGGGTCGGCGTCGGCGAGACTTCCTTCTCACCGCCGAACGGTTTCTCGCAGCCGGTCACGGCCAAAAGCATTGCCGCAACAAGACCGATCGCGAGCATTTTTCGAAATCTCATCATTCTGTCTCCTCCTCTGCCCGAGATAATACTCGTGCACCAGACTTCGAAAGCCGTACGACTTGATGGTGTCGTAGCGGAGATTGTAGTTTGCTTTCGTGTGCTTTCCGGTCCGGATGTACCGGATGCACTCGACCATGTACCGGTCAAGCTCCGCCAGCGTCTTCGAAGTAGTGATGATCGGGAAGAACCAACGCGCCCAGGTGAGCTCGTTGTCATTCCGATTCTCATAGAACTTAATGTTGAACACCTTGATAAAGCTGCGCATCGCCTCCTCGGCGGTAAGCGGTTTCCGCCCGCGCTGCATCAAGCGCCGGAACCTCCGCGCCTTGCGCCTCATTTTCCCCTTCAACTTCTCGGCAGACGCCTCGGACACGTCGAAGACGCCCTGATGGTAGGTCACGCCTAAGAATGTCCACGGCTCCCCGGGAAGGCTCTCAAACTCCTTCTTCGGGTTGATGGCAAGTCCGGACTCCGCTAGTGAATCGAGGATGTACGCCTTGTGCCGTGCCGCCTCCTCCGCGGTGTCGGCGAAGACGATGATGTCGTCCGCATACCGCGCGTACATCACGCCCGCCCGGTGCATATGCCAATCCATTTCGCTTAGGAAAAGGTTGGCGAGGAAAGCCGAGACCGGCACGCCGGCCATGATCCCCTTCCGCTCCGCGATGAGCTCGTCCCCCTGATACACCAACGGGTTCTCCAGGATCCCGGTGATCAGGCTGCACAGAAGAGGCTCCTCCGCCAGGGCGTTCCGCACCATCGGAACGATCCGCGCGGGATCGATGGAGTTGAAATAATCGTGGATGTCCACCTTGTACACATACCGTTTCGACAGGTTCGGACGGTACCGCAGATAGGCCATCGCCCGCCGCACTCCGCTGTCCACCCGGAAGGAGAACAGATTCGGCGCAAACAGGCTGTCGTACTCGTGCAGATGGTACGCGATCATCTTCAGAAGAAGGCTCTCACCGCCGGAGTACGTGTAGACGATGCGCTTCCGCTCCGTCCCCATCTTGTTGACGACCTTGCGGGACGCACACGGAAAATACCCCTCCTCCAAAAAGCGCCGGAGCGGCGGAAGGTACTCCCGGTTGTCGATCTGACGGCGCAGCGCACGAAGCTCCGGAACCGTGATAAACTCACGGCCGGCGCAGTATTCGTAATATTTCTCCCACACTTCCGGGTCTGTAAGCCCAGACAAAAACTCCATACAGCGTCTCCTGTAAAGCGAAATGTGAGAAGCCCGGCCGCCGATGCATAAGACAGCCGGCGGGTAACAGACGTCCCACATTAATGTCACGACTATTGTTTCGCCCACCGGGAGGCGCTGCCTTCCGGTGAGCCAAATGTAATGAGAAGAAATCCTTAAAGTTCGGAAAATTTCCGAACTTACCGAACGATACATGGCCGACTACCTGCACAGTACCACAAGGACCATGCTGCGCCCGCTGCAGGTGCATATTGTATGCGTTCTTCTCGCATTACCAAAGGATGTGTCAGAACTGCAGGTTCTCTTTGATCCGGTTCACAACATACTCGGGACGATCCGGATATTCGATAAAGAAATTGATGTGCTTAAGCTGTGCCTTCCACACGCACATGGTGTGCAGACCCTTCTTGTAGGATCTTGTGGACTGCAGCGAAATGACAAGGGCGATCTGTCCGTTCTTGCGCATCACGAAGGTGTACGGCGGATAGTAATATGTCAGGCCGGGCACCAGCGATGCAAACGGGACATTCTCCTCAAGGGTATACTCCGGAAAATTCTGCTGAATGATCGGGCGGAAATAGTCGATATCATGATGATACTCGGTATCCCAGTCCTCCTCGGCGGGAGCTGCCTGCTGTGCTGCCTGCTGTGCCATCTGCTGAGCAAAGAATCCGCCTGCCGTCTGTTCCGCTGCCGGAGCGGCTGCAGGTGCTGCCGCAGGGGCTGCTGCAGGAGCTGCCGGTGTTGCTGCCGGCTTTTTGTTGGGATCAAATGCATTCTCAACAGCCTGCTCAACCTTCTTCTCTACCTCTTGCTCTACCTTGCGTCTGAGGATACGCTTCAAAAAACCTTCTAACATTGCAAACCCCTCCGTACCATGTAGTATGACCGGGTGCGCTCAGGATTCCGGAGCGTGCATCCGATCACCTACCGTCATTATATAATTTTACGGCTGCAAATGCAATGAAAAACTGTATCATCGTCACGCAGCGGCGACGGTCACAGCACCTCGTATCCCTGTGCGGTGACAGCCTCCCGCATCGCGGATTCCGGAACATTTTCCGATGCTGTCACAACGGCGGTTCCCGCCTCATGGCTGACCACGGCGGACTCCACTCCGGGGATCTCCTCAAGACACTTTTTCACCCGCGCCTCACAGTGCGCGCACATCATACCCTGTACCTTCAGCGTGATCTCTTTCATCGCAGTCTCCTCCTTATCCATGTTCCCCGGCTCTTCCACTGCCGGTGTTTTCAACTCTTCTGCCTTCCGTCCCGCCGTCTCCGTCTCCGGATATTTCCAGCGGTTTAAGCGCAGCGCGTTCATCACGACGCAGAAGCTCGACAGGCTCATGGCCGCCGCTCCGAACATCGGGTTCATCTCCCAGCCGAACAGCTTGACGTAAGCCCCCGCCGCAAGCGGAATCCCAAGCACGTTATAGAAAAATGCCCACCACAGGTTCTGGCGGATGATCTTAAGCGTCTGCCGTCCCAGATCGAGGGCCGCGCTGACATCGGTAAGCCTCCGGTTCATCACCACGACGTCCGCCGCATCCACGGCCACCTCGGTCCCGGTGCCGATGGCGATCCCCACATCCGCTGCCGTCAGTGCCGGCGCATCGTTGATCCCGTCGCCGACCATGGCAACCATTCTGCGCCCGGTGCCTTCCCCCTGAAGCTCCCGCACAACCTGCTGTTTCTCGTCCGGCATGACCTCCGCGCGGATCTCGGTGATCCCCGCGGACGAAGCGATCGCTTTGGCCGTGGCGAGCCGGTCCCCGGTGACGCAGACCGTGCCGATCCCCATCCGTGAGAGCAGGGCGACTGCCGAGGCGCTGTCCTCCCGAAGGGTGTCCGCAACCACCATCATGCCGAGGTATCGTCCGTCATAGGCGAAAAATGCGGGCGTTCCGCCCTCGCGTGCTGCCGTCTCGGCCGCCTCTGCCGCTGCCGCGGGAAGCATGCTTCCCAGCAGTTCCGCCTTCCCGGCCAGAAGCTCTTTATCGCGGTACGTTCCCTTCACTCCGATGCCGGAAAGTGCCTGAAACGCCGTAAACTCGGAGGCTTCGCAGGTGCCGCCGCACTCCCCGGAAGCACCCCTGTCCAGGCAATACGAAGTAATTGCTTTTCCGATCGGATGCTCGCTCCGGGATTCCGCAAGGAGCGCATACCGTAACAGCTCGGACTCTCCGACGCCCTCCGCCGAAACGACCTTCGTCACCTTCGGCTCCCCTTCGGTGATGGTCCCGGTCTTGTCCAGGGCGACGATCTCCGCCCGGCCGCACTGCTCCAAAGCAGCGGCGGTCTTATATAAGATCCCGTGCTTCGCGCCGACGCCGCTTCCGACCATAATGGCCACCGGAGTTGCGAGCCCTAAAGCGCACGGGCAGCTGATCACCAGCACGGAAACCGCTCTGGCAAGCGCATATCCGAAGGTCTGTCCCACCAGAAGCCAGATGACTGCCGTGAGGATCGCCACAGCGATCACGATTGGCACAAACACGCCGGCGACGCGGTCCGCCGTCTTGGCGATGGGAGCCTTCGTGGCCGTCGCATCGCTGACCATACGGATGATCTTCGAAAGGGTGTTGTCCTCCCCCACGGCCGTCGCGCGGCAGGTGAGGTACCCGGAGCGGTTCAATGTTGCCGTAGCAACGGCGTCGCCGGGTTTCCGGTCCACGGGGATGCTCTCCCCCGTGAGCGCCGACTCGTCGATCGCGCCCTCTCCGTCGAGGATGACTCCGTCTGCGGGGATGGCATCGCCGGGCATCACCACGAAGATGTCGCCGACCCGGATCTCCTCCGCCGGGACGATCACGATCTCCCCGTCCTTCTTAACCCGCGCCGTCTTCGGCGCAAGATCGTGCAGGCTCCGAAGAGCGTCGGTGGTTCTTCCCTTGGAGTAGGCCTCCAGCGTCTTCCCAACAGTGATCAAAGCGAGGATCATGGCTGCGGAATCAAAGTAGAGGTCCCCGAGGATCGCGTGTGCGTCGCCGCTCTCCGAGAGAATCCGGATCGTTCCCGCCACGCTGTAGGCAAAGGAGGCAAAGGACCCGAGAGCCACCAGCGTATCCATGTTCGGGGCTCCGTGCAGTACGCCGCGGACGCCGTTTCGGAAGAACCGGAAGTTGATCCCCATGACCACAAGCGCAAGCATCATCTGGCACACCGCATTGACGGCAGGCTTCGTCAGGATCTTCGGAAGCGGGGCCGAGAACATGTGGTACCCCATGGAGATATACATGAGCACAAGGACAAATCCGACGGACCAGATCAGACATCGTCGGAGCGTGCGAAACTCCCTCGCCGCGCCGGTCGCCTCCGATGCGGATTGTTTTGCCCCGGATGGAGCTCCGGCCGCACCGCTGCCCGCAGTGCCGTCCCGTTTCGGGATCACCAGCCCGTATCCCGCAGCGGTGACCGCCCGCGCAATGGCGTCCTCCTCCGCGTCTCCCTCCACGGCCAGCGTGGCCGTCAGAAGATTGACTGCACAGGAGTCGACTCCGGGCACCCCGGAAACCGCCTTCTCCACCCGCGCGCTGCACGCAGCGCAGCTCATTCCCGTAACTGTAAAGGTACGCATGTATCCTTCCTTTCCGCCTCCGAGACTACTCTCCGCGTTCCCGCGGAATCCCGCCTGTCTCCCCGGCTTGGGAACTGTTGTTATGCCTGTTCCCCCGGCAAATTATGTCATTTGTCTTCGCGGCCGAAATAGTGCATCTCCAAAAGCTCATAGGCCACCGAGTACCCGAGTTTCCGGTACAGCCGGATCGCGGGCAGGTTGTCGCCGTACACCGTCAGTCTGGCACATACGGCACCCTCGTCGTACAGCTTGCCCAGCACAAACCGCATTAACCGGGTGGTGATCCCGCGGCGCTGGTATGCCGGGTCGCAGAATATATTTTCCGTCGCATAGGTGTGATCGGCCAGGGGCCACACGGACACCGCCGCCACCAGCCGGTCGTCGGCGATTGCCACCCAAACGCGGCAGTCCGGATTCCCCAGACGGAACCGCATCTCGTTCTCGCTGTCCGGCTGGCCGAAGCTCTTCGCATTGACCTCGAAGTAGGTGTCCCACTCCGATTCGGCGGCGTAAAATTCCCGCAGCTCCGGCTCGTCGGTACCGCGCTCCATGGCCGCCTCCCGGGCTTCATCCCCGTACAGCGGCTCGGGCTCGTAGGCCGGCCCGCGGTTGTCCTCCATCACCGGCTCCTCCTCGTCGAGCCACTCGTCGGTCTCGTCGATCCCGCGCTTCATCACGGTCATCACGTTTCCGACGGAAAATCCCTCGTCGTACAGAAGCTCCGTGTAGGCCGTGTCCTCGGCGCGCACCCACACGCGAAGCACCGGCTTTCTCCCGCCCTTCCGGCGCAGCCGGTCAAAGCGGTACTGAAGCTCCTCCAAAAGCGTGATGGACGCCTCCGCCTCCTCCTCGATCCCGGGGATGACGCGGTACTCCGCACGCAGATACTGATACTCTTCCTCCTCGGCAGATACACGGTAGGGGTTGGTCTCCATGATCAACCCCGCACCGACAAAACGGCCGTCGGAAAGGGCCACGCAAACCGTGTCCTTAAGGACATCCGCGTGTCGGACAATCTCCGCTGCCATCTCCGCATCCAACGCCTCGATGTCGCTCTGATACCGTTCCCGGTAATTGACGATACTGATCATGGTTTCCTCCTCTCGTGTTCCTGTCCGAAAAATGTTATGAATTTCCTAATCCTACTCTGTTTCGCTGCCCCCGTGGGTCACGCTGGAGTACGCCGTCTTCCCGGTCACCCCCGGCAGCTTTCCGATCTTGCCGGAAAGGGCGGAGATGGCGTCCTGGGGCGCATCCACCGCAATGCAGATGATGTTGATCCCGCAGGCGCGGTAGGGCAGGCCCATGCGGCCGATAATGTACTCCCCGTACTCGTGCAGGATCGCGTTCAGCCGTTCCACGGACTCCGTCTGCTCCACAATGATACTGATAACCGCAACGCGTGTCTCCATCGCTTTACTCCTCCGTGCTCCACTCGTCCTTGTGGGCTTCCTTCCATGCCTTGATCTCCGCAAGCCGGTCGGCGATCGCAGCCTCCGCACCGGACTGCTTCGGCCGGTAGTACTCCCGTCCCGCGAGGGACTCCGGCAGGCACGGCATCGGCGTCAGCGCACCCTCGTAGTTGTGCGCATAGCGGTATCCCTTGCCGTAGTCAAGGTCCGACATCAGCTTCGTCGGCGCATTGCGGATCCAAAGCGGAACCGGCTCCGCAGGCCCCGTGCGAAGGTCCTCCGTCACCTCCATGCACGCAACCTCCAGCGCGTTGGACTTCGGCGCCATGGCGAGATATGCGGCGGCGTGGGCGATGTGCACGTTGCACTCGGGAACCCCGAGGTAATGGCACGCCTGGTACACGTTGATGGCCACGGCAAGCGCGTTGGAATCCGCGATGCCTACATCCTCGCTGGCAAACCGCACCATGCGGCGGGCGATATACAGCGGATCGTCCCCGCTGTCCAGCATGCGGAGCGCCCAGTACACGGCCGCGTCCGGGTCGGAGTTCCGCATGGATTTGTGCAGCGCCGAGATCAGGTTGTAATGCTCCTCACCGCTCTTATCGTACAGAAGGGATTTGCGGCTGATGCACTGTGTCACCTGCTCGTCGGTCACCGTGATCCCGTCGGCGCTGATGTCGCCGTTTAACACCGCCATTTCAAGCGTATTGAGCGCCGTGCGGGCGTCTCCGCCGGCAAATGCCGCGATCGCGCGGATCTGCTCCTCGCTCATGCTCACATTGTTGTTTCCAAACCCCTCGGGGGACGCAAGGGCATGTTTTAGCAGGGTAACGATATTGTCCTCGGTGAGAGGCTTTAACACAAACACCTTGCAGCGGGACAAAAGAGCCCCGTTGACCTCGAAGGAAGGATTTTCCGTAGTCGCACCGATCAGGATGATGCTGCCTTTCTCAACGTAGGGCAGGAAGGCGTCCTGCTGGGCCTTGTTGAAGCGGTGGATCTCATCCACAAACAGGACGGTCCGAATGCCCCGAAGCGTCGCATCCTCCGCCTGCTTCATGACATCCTTGATCTCCTTGATGCCGCTGGTGACGGCGCTGAAGTTGATGAACTCCGACTTCGTCTGTCCCGCGATGATGCTTGCAAGGGTCGTCTTCCCGACTCCGGGCGGTCCCCAGAAGATCATCGAGGAAATATTGTCGTGCTCGATCAGCGTGCGCAGCATGCACCCCGGCCCGAGCAGATGTTCCTGACCGACAAACTCTTCAAGAGTCTTCGGGCGCACCCGCCCCGCCAGAGGCATCGACCTCGGCGTCTGCTCCTTCTGCATGTCAAATATGGATAACTGCTGCATTGCTTACTCTCCGTTTCTTCCGTCCCGTGCGCCGTCGCGGTCCTTATCGTAAACCAGGCGAAGCTTCTTTCTCTTTCTCCGGCGTCGGAAAATGTTGATGCGCCGCAGAAGTGCAAGCACCACGATCACAAACACAACCGTACCGACGCAGATGCACATCGCCGTGGCGCCCTTTTTGGTCATGCCGAATTTCTCGTACCAGGGTTTCTTCTTGGCGTTCACGTTGATCGGCTTCACAACCGGCTCGGCGTCAAATGCCAGAACCGCATCGATGCACACGCCGTTTCCCTTCTCGCTGCAGTCCGTGATCTTCACATAGCGGGGCTTCACCTTGGCCGGAATGTTGGTGAATTTGTCGAGGCCCGTGAAGTCCTTGCTCTTGATCTCAATCTCATACCACGTGTTCAGGTCGGCGGACAGCTTGACTCTCATCTTGTCCTCCGGCTTGCCGGTGGTAAAGATGTAGAGGAACATTCCCGCGGAGTCGCGGATGTAGGCGTTCATATCCAGGATGATCTCACCGCCCCGCCCCAGATTCAGGGCGCCGGTCCCGGTCTCCTCGTCGTAGTCCGGCCAGCCGAGAACCTGCACAATCTCCTGGTTGGAGGCCTCCGGTTCCCGCTCCCCGCCCACCGTGTAGGAGACAACGATGTTGGCGCAGTCCGTGTTGTCCAACAGGATCGTGTTCCCGAAGGAGTCGGTCCACTGGTCGGCGTGTCCCGCCTCTCTGGAGGAGGCAATCTGCTGATATACCGTGGGCGGCGTCGGCGTCACGGTGGGCGTCGGCGTCGTTCCTGCCGCTGCCGCTCCGCTTCTCAGTACTGTCCCTGCGGACAAAAACAAAAGGAGCAGCAAGAGCCCGATCCCGATCCGCCTTTCTAACCGTTTCATGCTCTGTACGCTCCTTTCCTCTGCCGTATGGCAATGCGGTCCTTCTTCCCTAAGCAGACTGTGTCAGGCGGTAACACCGTCCTCCAGCCGGAGCTCATAGGTTTCCGGGTCGCAGACAATCTTTTTTCCTTCCGTCAAAGCGCGGAAGAGGTAGTATTTTTCGTATTCCATCGCATACAGCGGAAGCTCCCCGATCTCGCGTTTCGTCACGCGGCCGTGAGCATCCAGCTCCGAGATTTTGTATCCGCAGATGTCGCCGCCGTCCTCCACTGCCGTGTACAAAAGCACATGGATGTCGTCGTCCACCAGCACGCTTTTGTTCCAGGTCTTTCCCATCGCGCGCATCGTGTCGCTCATGAAGAAGAGATCGCCGAACACGACGTGCTCCTTCGCATCCTCCTTGCGCCTTGCCGCCTCGCGGAGTGCCTGACGCTCCGGGAACGTGCGCGGATCGCGGACATCCCCCTCATGGATCAGCGTTCTGGCCCGCTCCTCCCGAAGCTCCAGATCCGTCTTCTCCCGCTCGGGGATAAACTCATCCATAAACTCCGTGAGCGTCATCTGCTCCTGGGGCATCCCGGACACGCGGTACTTATCCTTGACATTGAATACGCGGTAGTCCTTCAGATCGACGTTGGCGCGCTCCCTCGCCGGATCAAACAGCGTTTCCTTCGGCGCATCCGTCATGGTGGTGATCTTCTCGGGCACGCTGGCGGAAATCCGCTTCAGCACCGCTTCGTTCTTCGACTCGTCCACAGGCGCGGACTTCTTCGGAGTTCCGTAGTAAACATCGCCGTCGTCAAGCGGTTTCGGCGCCTCGCCGCGAACCTGTCTCTGCTTCGCAAAATAAGCTACCGCCGCCTCCGCCGCGCTGGGTGCCTTTTCCTCCGGTTCCTCTGCCGGTACTGTCCCGGCCTCCGCCGTTACCGCAGTCTCCGGCTCTGCTGCTTCCGCCCCGGCGTCCTCATCGTCATCATCGTTGAGCGCCGCAAGCATCTCCGGCGTCACATTGGCCGCCATGCGGAAGTCATCCTCGTCGTCCCGCTCGTTCCACGCCGTCGGCTCTTCCGCTTCGGGTTCGCCGGCAGCTGCGGTCACGTCAGCCGGTGCAGGCACTTCAACCGCTGCCGGCTTGCTATTTTCCGTCATCTGGGTCTCCGGCTGGATCCCGTCGCTCTCAGGGTCGATCACGGTTGCGATGGCAATCCGCAGTCCCTGTACGATCACGTCAAGTTCCATGCAGGGCTGTGCAGCCGCATCGGAGCACTGCTCCGGAACCGCCGGCACGTGGATAAACCCGCAGGGCATACCCTGAAACTCGTTCTCGCAGGCACGGAGCGCCTGATACATCAAGCAGTTGCACACAAAGGTTCCCGCCGAATGGGAAATCTCAGCGGAAATCCCTGCCTTCTTCAGGTTGCGCACCATGGTCTCCACGGGAAGCGTCGACCGGTAGGACGGCGCCCCGCTCATGTCGATGGAACGGTACAGCCACAGGTTGTGGTCCGCGTCCTCTTCCTCCGAGTGGGCATAGTTGCCCGCCGTGGTCTCCACGCGGATCTCCGGCGCGGAGGCGTTCTGTCCGACGCACACGACAGCGTCAGGCCGATGCTCCCGGATCAGGTCAAAGAGTATCTTATCGCTCCGGGAGTAGGACACCGGCAATACCGCCGTGATGATCTCCGCTCCGCCGAGTCCCTTCGGAAGCAGCGCTACCGCCTGCTGCGAAGAGTTGACCGTGAATCTGCCAAAGGGTTCGAACCCCGTCACCAACACTTTCATAAACCCCTCCGGCGCCCCGAAGGGCGCGTCATAGTATTCTCCCAAAACATAGCCGGATCATATTCTCCAAAGAGATCCGGATCAGAATCTGCGGTCGAAGTCAAATCCGCGATCGCCCTCGAACTCGCGCTCGGTAATGTCCACGTAGACAACACCCTGTCCGCGAACCGGCACCGTCAACGAGATGTTTCCGCGGTTTCTCTTGGCAATCTCACTCTCCGCGAACGGAAGCGCGAAGCGGCGGATCAGCTCGATCTGCTCTGCCGAAGGATTCTTCGGCTCGCCCATGTCGTGCCATGCCTTTCTCGGATTGCAGGTAACCGGGTCCACGGTCTCGCGGAGCACGGTGTACTCCTTCGCATCCACCGCGAGCTTCACCGAAATCTCGGTATCCTCATCGGTCATGTTCCAGAAGATTCCGCGGTATCCGCCTTCCTTCTTCACGATGACCGCGTTCTTTCCCTTGTAGACGCAGCTCTGTGCCGCATCCTGCAGGCGCTTGTAGAAGGCAAATGTCCAGAACGTGGGCTTTGCGATGCAGCCGTGAGCCACGAGACCGAAACCGCCGTGGAACAGCGAGAACGGAACGCCTCTCTCCTCGAACACGTCGCCGAAGGTCCAGTAGGAGTAGGAATAGGAGGTCTCGCCGAGACGCTCCAGCTGGTACGCCAGATAAGCCGCATTTTCGTTCGTGTCATGCAGCGGATTGTTCGGAATGTAGGAGGTGTTGAACTCCGTCAGGTGCATCTCCATCCCCTTGAATTCCTTGTAGGAATCGATGATGTCGCGGGAGGACTGCAGGTTGTCAAAACCGACCTGCGGATCCGAGAGCTTCTGGTATCCGTAGTGGCCGGACGGCGACGGCATCTCGGTGGTGTAGTGATGTCTCGTCGCAAAATCGGGCTTGATCTTCTCCTTCTTGCAGAAGTCGAAAAATGCCTTCATCCACTCCTCGTCGCGAACGCCGCAGATCGCGGGACCGCCGACGCGGAATCTCTTGTCCAGAGCCTTGATGGCAAGGAACGTCTCCTTGAAGAGCTTGAAGTACTCGTCCATGCTGGCGTCCTTCCAGAAACCCGGAAGGTTGGGCTCGTTCCAAACCTCGATGGGCCAGCTGTACACCTGCTCGCCGTAGCGCTTCACAAGGTGTGCAAGAGTCACCGTCACAAGCTTCGTCCACTCGTCGTACTCCTTCGGCGGCGTCGTGTTGCCCTTCCAGTAGAAGATGGTCTGCTCGCCGCTCGCCAAAGCCTTCGGCATGAAGCCGAGCTCCAGGAACGGGACGATATTTCTCTCAAGATACGCATCCATCACGCGGTCCAGATACGTAAAATTATACTCGATGGTCTCCTTCTTGGTGAACCAGTCAACGTGTCTCTGATAGATTGCCATGTCATCTGCGAACAGACCGTGGCCGCGGATGTGCTTGAATCCGATGATGTTCTGCACAAACGACAGCTCCTTCAGATACTCCTCCGTGAGCGCTAAGCCCATGCGCCCCGTGCCGATGCAGTAGTCCACGTTGTTGTGGAATGCGATGTTCTCCGCACCCGTAACCGTGATTTTTGTAGTTTTTGCCATGTTGCTTCCTCCGTAGCTTTTATCTTTTATTATTTTCCGTAAAATGCGTTAATCGTAATCCGTTCTCTCGTAATCGGGAATATATCCGTACTGGATCTGTGCCATATCATCCAGCGAGTCAAAGAAGACAGTCCCCCAACAATGAAGGATATCATGACTACCGTCAGGGAGGTTCATGGAATACCTGATGTCTCCCGTACGGTTTCCGTAGTCATCATACGCTGCGCTTGCAACGCAGTTTCCGAGCATTACGCCATCCAGGAACAATGTGCCGTCATGGTCGTAATAGGTATCCACATAATAATTGTTCCACGTTTCCTCGCTGTAACTCATGTAGATCCGCGGTTCATTGTCCAGGACTTCACTTTCAGAACACTCGACTCCGGTGCGCTCAAACAGGTTCAAAACTCCCTTATAGGTCAGGTTCCCGAGCCCGTGGACCAGTTCGATGATAACCCTGTTGTACTCCGCAGGACAGTTCTTGTTATAATCAAACAATCGGACGGAAAATGATCCGTTGTAATTGCCGATGTATTTCTCCACGAACAGCTGCGGATAGTCGACAATCCTGACATCCACGGCGATCTCACCCACCGACTCGTCCGTCAACTCACCGGCAGGATACCAGATCCGGAGACCGGTCTCTGTCGCAACCCATCGCAGGATATCGTTCTCAAAATCGAAAGCCACATCGTTCTTCCAGTTCGCCTCAAGAAACTTGCCTTCCCATTGCGATTCGAGATCCTTCGTAACAATTGTCTGCAGCTGCGCATAATCCTTAACCAGCGAACGCAATTCTATCTCTTCGCCGGTCACAGCATCAAACGTGCTTCCGACCGTATAGGCTTTTTCCTCGCAGCTGTCACGGAATGCAAGTCTTTGGACATAACTGAACAGGACCGTATCTGACCGCACCAGATCGAATTTGCAGGAGCAGTAATAATCATCCAGGCTCTTCCCTTCTTCCGCCGCTTTGATGGAATCCTCGAGAACAGTATTCAGTTGAAGGAGTGCCCAGAAATTATCTTCTTGTATCTTCTCCATCAATGCGGAATACCCGGACTCGACAAGGTACATCTGCTCCACGGATATTTTCCCGCCGTAATCCTCCCGGTCAGCCTCATGCCCTGCCATACAGTAAACCGTACCGATGACATACAGCGGTCCTTCCTTCGCCGCAACGACAGGTCTGCCTTCCGGGACCGTCGGTGTCGCGACGGGTGCCTCTGTCGGCGCGGGCGTCGTGCTCGGGCCATCGGTCGGGACTACCGTCGGCGTAATCTCCGGGGCTGTCGTCGGGGTTATCTCCGGAGTTTCTGTAGGTGTTACCTCCGGTGCCTCGGTCGGTGTTACCTCAGGCACCTCCGTCGGCGTCACTTCCGGAGCATCCGTGGGCGTTGCCTCGGGCATGTCCGTCGGAGTTGCTTCCGGACCATCCGAAGGCGTTGCCTCCGGCGTCGGAGTGTCTTCCCCGGCAGGGCTCGGGGCGGAACTTGCCTTGCGATTGTCGCGGCCCTCCGGTTCCTTCGTATCACCGCAGGCGGTCATGGACAACACCAGAAGAACGACCAACAGACAGCTGAAAAACCGTCTCACAATGCGCTTTCCCATACGATTTCATTCCTCTTAGGTTCATCTTCTTCTCAATTCACTCCCTGCAGGACAAGACTCTGCTGCAGGACACTTTCGCGTATTGTTTATTATACTCCATATGACCGCGAAACACAAGGAAAACCCTTGCCCTGCGACATGTATTATCCTCTACAAAGAAACGGCGAAAACGCTGTTTGTTCAGCGCTTTCGCCGCTTTTCATAGGTTCTTTTTCAAGAAGGACGTTTCACATTTTCCGCAGGATCATCGTACGATCCGGTAGTAGGTGCGTGCCGTCAGGCGGTAGATCACCATGTAGATGAAGGCAAATGCCACCACCGTGAGCGCCGTGCACAGAAGGAAGAGCTTGTCGTTTGGCATCATCAGAAGCATCAGAAGCTTGCGGATGACCGGGTACGCAACGACCATGTGGATCACTGCCGTCACAAGCGGCAGGAAGAACACGATCACGATCTGGCGGCGGATCGTCCCCTTCGTCTCCTTCTGCGTCATTCCGACCTTCTGCAGGATCTGGAATCTGCCGCGGTCGTCGTAACCCTCGGAAATCTGCTTGTAGTAGATAATCAGCGCCGTCGCGAACAGGAACACCATACTCAGGAGGATTCCCAAAAAGAACAGCGAACCGTACATGGCAAAGAGCTCGTAGCGCATCCCCCAGGTGGACTCCCAGAAATAATGTGCGTCCGTGTAGGACCTAACATTCTCATCCCCGTTCTCATCGGTCTCCGGCTCGTCCCCGTTGTCCATCAGCTCATCCACGCGATCGCGGAAATACATGCCAAAGGTGCTTGCCATCTCCTGCTCGGTATCAACCTCCGCGAGCTTTGCCGCATCCGCAACCCGAACACAGTATGTGTAGTAGACGGACCCATAGAGGTAATACCGTGAGTCGCCCTGGTACTTTTCATCCAGCTCGCGGTCCAGTCCGTCGACCATCGCCTCGAGCGTCTCAAGCGACGGAACAATGAGTCCGTAAGTATCCGTGGTATACGCCTCACCGGGCGTGATTGAAAGCGCCTTTACCTCTTTTGCGATGCGCATCGACTGTCCGCCGATCGAAAAATTCTCCGGCACGGTCTTGGTGATTGCCGGCGAGTCCGCGGACAAGGCAAACCAGCCAGCCTCTCCGTCCGCGAGCGTAACCGACTGGCCGGTGAGACCGTTGTAATCCTCGAGCGGAATAATAATCAGCTGAACCGTCCCCTCCGGCAGTGTGGCAAACGAACTGCGGATCTCATAGATCGAACCCTTGCCGTTTTCGAAGTGGAAGACATCCGACAGATTTCGCATCGGCTTGAAGGAAACCACTTCCGACCCGAACTCTTTGACGGTCTTCTCCGTCAGCTCCCGGATCGTCTCCTCGGGAAGCTGGAAGGAATTCGTCACCCATCCGTCTTCCGTCTCTTCCGAATGCCGGCAGAAGGTTCTCAAAAAGATGTCCGTATCGCCGTCCAGGAAGTATTTTTTGATTGTCTCCTCTGTTCCGGTGTAGAGACAAACCGTCGTGGACATCATGACGATAACGCCGGTGGCGAGGATTGCAATCGACGCAAGGCCGATTGCATTTTGCTTCATGCGGTACAGCAGGTCGGACACTGCGATCATGTTCTTTCTACGATAATAGAATCCTTTGTTTTTGCGCAAAAGCTTCAACAAAGCAATGCTTCCGGCAAGGAACAGTGCGTACGTTCCGATCACAACCAGAATGACTGCCTTGAAGAAATCCGGAATCGCCTTCAGCGGTGACTTCGTCGTGAGTGCGATGTAATATCCCGCGCCGAGTGTCAAAAGACCGATCAGCAGCAGAATCCACTTGATCTTCGGCTCCTTCTCTCCCGTTCCGGCGCTCGCAAGGAGTTCCACGGGACGAAGGCGGGCCAGCCGGAAGCGGTTCCACAGAAACGCCGCAAAATACATCACGGCAAATGCACCGACCGTCTTCACGATACACTCCGGATCCACATAGAACCCTAGGATCGTATCGACATGAAGCATTTTACAAATGAACAGGCAGCACAGCTTGTAGATCAGAATTCCGAACAACACGCCGCTCACTAAAGAGATCACCGTGGAGATCAGATTCTCCAAAAACATGATGCGTCCGACGTGGCGCTTCTCCATACCGAGCACGTTGTACATACCGTACTCACGCGTGCGCTGCTTCATCAAAAAGCTGTTTGTGAAAAACACCAAAATCACGGAGAGGATCGCAACTACGGTGCATCCGATCGCCATGATGGACGGAATCGCATAGCCTCCCTTGATCTTTTCGATTCGCTCATCATTCGCGAGCGTCAGCATGACATAGAAGACGCCGGTCAATCCCGTACCCGCAAAAATGTGCGGTACATACAGCTGGTGGTTCTTCTTGATGTTGGACCACGCAAGCCGCAGAAAGAGTCCCAGTTTCATCGCTGCTCACCACCTGTCGTAAGAAGTGTGAGCGTGTCGGAAATCTTCTGGTAGAGCTGCTCGTTGGTGCAGTCTCCGCGATAAATCTGATGGAATACCTCGCCGTCGCGGATAAACAGGACGCGGGACGCATGGCTTGCGGCCTTCGTCGAATGGGTTACCATAAGGATTGTCTGCCCCTTGGCATTGATCTCACGGAATACGCGCAGGAGATCATCCGTGGACTTTGAGTCGAGAGCACCGGTGGGCTCGTCCGCCAGGATCAGCTTCGGGTCCGTGATCAGGGCACGGGCAACCGCCGTCCTCTGCTTCTGTCCTCCGGAAACCTCGTAGGGGTACTTTGCAAGAAGGTCCTTGATCCCGAGCTCCTCCGCGATGGGCAGCAGTTTGCTCTCCAGCTCCGCAGGCTTTGCGCCGTTGAGAACAAGGGGCAGCAAAATGTTGTCGCGGATGGAGAAGGTGTCCAAAAGGTTGAACTCCTGGAACACAAAGCCGAGGTTCTCGCGGCGGAACGTTGCCATCTCCGCCTCCTTGATGCCGGAGAGTTCCTTTCCCTCCAGCATGACCTTACCGGCGGTGGGCCGGTCAAGTGCCGCTAAGATGTTGAGCAGCGTCGTCTTGCCGGAGCCCGACTCGCCCATGATCGCCACATACTCTCCCTTTTCGACGGAAAATGTCACGTTCGAGAGCGCCTGTACCTTGTTCCCTCCGAAGCGGGTGGTGTAGATTTTCTTCAGGTTACTTACTTCCAAAATTGCCATTTTTGATTTCCCTCCCTGCGCGGCTTAAGCCGCATGATCTTCCGGGACGAGTCCCCGTCCGCGAAGCGTTCTCCCCCGTACCGGCGGATCCCGCCTGCTTCATTCTCCCCCGTTGCGCAAATACACCGTCGCTCGCAGCCGGGGCTCTCCCGTACTTACATTGGCGATTATACGCCGGGCGACGGTGTAAAAACATCGAATGTGGTTACATTTTCCGATGGCGATGTGACATTTTTGTAAGGTTACGGAATCTCCGAGAGCAGACCGAACCGGTACCCCTGCTCCTCCAAAAAGGTCAGCACGGCGTCCAGCTCGTCCGCATTCTGCTGGCAGTCGTTGTGCATCAAAATAACGGCACCGTTGTGGTAATACGTCTTAAAATGGTCGGTCACGTATCCGGGGGCCGGCGGATTCTTCTTGTTGTAATCGCCGTAGGCAATGCTCCAGAACACCGTGCGGTAACCCGCGTCGTGGAAGATTGTCAAAAGCCTTTTGGTGTACGAACCGGAGGGCGAGCGGAAGAACGGGTCCATCTCGTAGCCCGACTCCTCATAGAAGTACTCCGCGACGTCGATGATCTCGGAGATGATCTTCTCCACGGACATCTGGCGAAGGTCCTCATGGGACACTGTGTGGTTGCACACGGCGTGCCCTTCCTCCTTCATCCTTATGGCGTAGTCCATGCACTTCTTGAGGTAATGCTTCGTGACGAAGAAACTGGCCTTGGCATTGTGCTTCTTGAGGGTATCCAGGATGCTCACCGTGAGATCGCTGGGGAATCCGCAGTCAAACGTAAAATACACGACTTTCTCGTCCGCTGCGCTCTTGTCGATATAAAATCCGCCGTAGTCCGCGATCGGGATAAACTCCCGGGTGCCTGACTGGGAATGATCCTTCTTGCGGATAAACTGCCACGTGTGTTCCGAGGTGTTGTCGATGGAATTATAGTAATCCGCATTGCTCAACAGGCACTCGCGGATATACTCCATCCGCGCCATCGGATCCGTGATATCCTCGGGGATATCCTGCGGATTCGTATACGGAGCGTCGGGATCCCCGAGTTTGGGCATCGGATCCGGCGTCGGCGTGGCTGTGGGTTCCGGCGTCGGGGTGCTCGTAGGCTCCGGCGTGGGTGTGCTTGTGGGCTCCGGCGTTGCCGTCGGCTCCGGACTCGGCGTATCTTCCGGCGGATTGGTCGGCGTGTCAGCCGGCTTCGTCGCTTCCGCGGTTTCCCCGGCTGCAGGTGTCGGTTCCCCCGGCGCCTTCGTGGTGGTGCATCCGCACAGCAGGCTCCCGATCAGGATCAGGCAGACAATTGTTAAAAATTTCGTTCTTCGATACATCGTTACTCCCCCGTATTTTCGGCTTGCGCCGTTTTTGTTCGAAGCGTTATCGCACGCTTCGGAAAATGTTCAATCCACGACAATATCCTCTTTGTGCATATCAATCGTAAAGGCGGACCCCTTGCCGATCTCCGACTCCACAGAGAGGCAGACATTCAGCTTGTGCGCGATCTTGCGGCAGAGGTACAGTCCGAGGCCCGTCGCACGGCCGCCGTCGGTGTCCCCTGCGGACACAAGACGCCCGTTGAACCCGGTGAAGCCCTTCTCGAAAACCCGCGGCACATCCTCCGGCGCAATGCCGATGCCGGTGTCCCGGACGATGACCTTGGCTTCCTCCGTGATGGTGACGGTCACGCCGCCCTCGTAGGTGTATTTGACCGCGTTGGAGAGAAGCTGCTCTAAAAGGAAGGTGAACCATTTTCCGTCGGTGACGACCGTCACCTTACAAGGCTCGTAATTCAGGCTGAGTTTCTTCCCGATAAACTGCGGCGCGTACCGCCGTATGGAAGCGCGCACCAGCTCATCCAGATCGCACTCCCGCACCGCAAGATCCGAGGCGTCCTCCCCGAGGCGGATGTACCCGAGGGCCATGTCGACGTACTGCTCCGTGCGGAACAGCTCCGCCGCCAGCGCACGGTTCTGCTCGGTATCCTCCGACTTGACAAGCATCTGCATCACCGCGAGAGGCGTCTTGATCTGGTGCACCCAGGTCGTATAGTAATCCTTTGCCTCCATGCGCTCCGAAAACTGCTGGTCCATCAGGGAGTCAATCCGTTTCCATAATGATTCTACGAGCGTAGAATAATCCCCTGCGGCAACACCGATCTCGTCCGGCAGAGCCGTTTTCTCGTAAGCGGCTGTCCGGATCGCATGAAGCCGGATCTTGTGCTGTTTCCACTGTCTGACGAAATCGAAAGCACCCACCGCGAGGCCTGCCGTGATGCACAGGATCGCGGTGTAGACGATCGCGTTGTTCGGGACTCCGTAAAGCCAGAACACCAGCACACAGATCGCGATTGCAACAAGCCCCCAGACGATGGGGTAAATCCGTTCCTGAAGGAACGACACAAAAAACTTCATAACCGTCCCTCCCGCAGCTACTCCACGATATATCCGCTGCCGACCTTCGTTGTGATGAACCCGGGCAGCCCCAGGCCCTCCAGCTTCTTGCGAAGACGCGTCACATTGACGGTCAGGGTATTTTCCTCCACGTAACTGTCATCCTGCCAAAGAGCTGTCATCAGGGCGTCGCGGGACACGATCTTCCCCTGACTCTCCAGAAGCGTCCGCAGGATGCGGAATTCATTCTTCGTAAGCTCCACCCGCTCGCCCTCGAAGGTAGCGGAGTTGTCGCTTAAGTTGAGCGTCAGCCCACGGTGCGACAGCGTCTGCGGCATCTCCCCCAGATCGTAGGCGCGCCGCAGGATGGCGGAAACCTTCGCCGTCAGGACCATCGGGTCCACGGGCTTGGGAATAAAGTCATCCGCCCCGAGATTCATCGCCATCACGATGTTCATATTGTCGGACGCCGAGGAGAGGAACACGATCGGCACGTTGGAAACCTTGCGGATCTCGGTGCACCAGTGGTAACCGTTGAAAAACGGCAGCATCACGTCCACGAGCACCATCTGCGGATCCGCCGCGGCAAACTCCTCCATCACCGAGCGGAAGTCCTTCACCGTGACCACCTCGTTGCCCCAGCTCTCAATCTGCTTTTTGATCGCCTGCGCAAGCGCGTAGTCGTCCTCAATCAGAAAAATCTTCTTCACTCCATAACCTCACTGTTCCCAAGGATGTTCATTGATGATCCCCAGTGCCCGCTCCCAGCGGACCGGCTCCCTGCAGGCCGCAATGCTGGGGAAAGCTGCCCGGATCATCGCGCACAGGCATTCCGCCTTCGCACGGAGATGGGGGCACGAAAGATACTCGGTGAGCATTCCTTCCGGATACTCCATAAGGGCTTCCATAATGCGGGCACGGTCCTCCGTCGGGTAAGTGCGTGCGTACATATCCGTAAACCAGATATCGTCCTTTTTGCTATACGACTTATAGGTCCCGCGGGTATCATAAACCCTTTGCCCATGAGAATCATAATACGAATCGTAGAAGCCGTACTCTTCACAGTTTAATTCGTTTCTCCAATAGTCAAGCACGTTGATGCCGGATTCCTCGCCATACGCTTCAAGCCGGGCATCCATGGCGTGCATCATTTCATGTACCAGCTTCGTGCGGAAATAATCGAAATCCCACGAGTAATCCAGCGCGATATGTGTCGAACCCAGATAGTTGTTGGTAATTCCGTCGACATCGGAAGGGCCGGACTCAAACCAGTTTTCCAAAGACTCACACAGATAATAATGTATCCCCTGCCGGTTCGTCGTAACCTCCTCGAAAAATCCCGGCGGATACTCTGCCAACACCGCATACAGTGCGTCCATCATCTCCAGCAGGTGGTCCTCATCCTGGGCCGGCGAGAGACGCATACCGAATCGGAAAAGAGGCATGTCCTCGGACTTGTAGTAGAGGTTCACGCCAAACTGCACACAGATCCTCTCCGCTGTTTCGGCGACTTCCTCCGCCTTTGTTCCGACAGCCTCACTGCGGTGAAACACATGCTCCGGATACGACGGCTCACTGCCGTAATCCCAGAGGTAAAAACGGATTCCCTGCCGCTTTTGGAACACCGCCAGCAACAACTGTGATTCTCCGGCAAATACAGATTTGTACAGTCTGAAATCATCCGGGTTCTCCAGCCGCACTCCGGTTCCGTCTGCAAGGTTCACCACGGAAACCGCTTCGCTGTCCACTACAGAGACTCCCTCTTCGTCATAATGGCAGCACTGGGAATACATTGCAGCGCATCCGCTCCGGTAGTCCTCCACCATGGTCGAATCATACTCCGGAACAAATACGACGTACGTTTCCTCCGGAAGGAACGATGTATACAGTTTCTGATAATTCCGGAATCCCGGGTTGTAAAAGGCATAATCCCCTTGGCGTCCGAGGAGAAACTGATCCGATTTTACGGGCAGCCCGCGTCTCTCCGGGTCCACGCAGGAGTTCCCGTCGATGCGGAAGGAAACCCGGTTGCTGCCGTCTTCGGAAAGGGCAACAAACACATACCTCTGGCTCTCCATCCCGCAGTAAATATACAAGTAGTCCGCCGGATCATACGGCTGCTCCGCCCTCTTCGTTCCATCCGGATTCATGGCTGCAAGCACGTTTCTCTCGGTGTCACAGAACCACAACAATCCGTCCTCGGAGCACCCGATACAGGTTCCGGCACAGGCGAACCGGAAGGTCTCCCTCAGTTCCCGGTCATAGCAGATAATCTCAGAGCTTTTTCTATCCAGGGCATATACCGTTCCGTCCGGAAGCACCATGGGTTCCACGGATACCCCTTCCGGGAATGTGAGCCTCGCCGGCGTGTCCGGATGATCCAGATCCATCAGCTGCAGACTGTTGTAAAAATGTCCCTTTTGAGATTCCGGAAGAGAATCATAAGTGCTGGACTGAACAAGCACATAGTTTCCTGCAGAGTACAGATTACAGGCGGTAAATTCCGTCTCGCTGAGCGCAGGCAGCAGCTTCAGCGCAGCACTGTGGTCTGCATTTCCGGCAGGCCGCGGCGGCACCGGCGTGATGGAACTCGTGGGCGTCGGCGACGACTCTGCATTTTCCGCCGGCGTTGCGTTGTTCTTTTTTCTCAGCTGCGTGGAATCCTCGGCACATCCGCATGCAAACAAAGCGATGAGGATGATCAACGCCGCGATCCGAAACCTTGCAAACCATTTCTTTTTCATACCTTCTCCCCTCTGAAAACCCCCGCTCCGATAACAACCTGTATTATACACGATTCCCGCTGTAATTCCAACAGGTAACCATCCATGTCCGCCGTAAAAATGCTCCCGTACAACGCAGAAAGGGCACCGGATCGCTCCGATGCCCCTGTGTATCCTATTGATTCTGTTTCCTCGGAAAATACTCCCGCAGCCCCGGTGATCAGTGGATAAACCGCACTGCCAGGAGATGTCCGTTGCCGCCGCCGACCTTGGTCAGGTACAGCGCCGAGACACCGTCCGGGATCGGGCAGGCTGCGCGATACTTCTCCCAGATGTCGGAGGAGTCCACCTTGACGGTGCCGATGACCGGTCCGTTCAGCTCGGTGCGAACCTCGAAGCTGTCGTGGATGTAACCGCGGACCGTCAGTTCAATCTCCTTCACGCCCTTGAAGTTGATGTACTTGAAGCCGATGGTCGTGCCGTCGTGGATGTTGGCAACGTAGGAAGGATTCCTGTCGCCGTCGCGGCCGTCCTGGGTGATGCGCGGCTGGTTGCCGATGCCCACAAGCCAATGCATCGGCTGCGTGATCTCCTTGTCGAACAGGTTGCACGCGATGTGCGCCGGAAGCTCTTCCGTGTCGAGAAGCGGACCGCCGTTCAGGCCGCAGGAGGTGATCTCCACCTGTGCGATGGAACCGTCCGCAGCGAACTTCACTTCCTCTGCGCAGCCCTGGCGGGAATACCAGGTGGCGTTAGTCTGGCGATGATAGAAAATGTAGCGCTTGCCGGCGATCTCGATGAGGCTGCCGTGGTTGTTTGCGCCGTACGCCGCGGGCGTCTCCGCATCCTTGTAGGTGCCGATGTGGAAGTCGCTGTTGGAGACGATCACACCGCCGTAAACAAACGGTCCCTCGGGGCTGTCGGAGGTTGCGTAGCAGAGCTCGTGCATCACTTCGCTCGAGTAGATAAAGTAATACTTGCCGTCGAACTTGCGGATCGACGATGCCTCGAAAAATGCGTGTCCTTCAAAGCCGGTACCCTCGCTGTAGCAGGAGCCCGGAACCACAATTCTCGGCTCCTTCACGATCGTGAGCATGTCCGGTCCGAGAACCGTCAGCTGCGAGCCGTGGCGGCTCTTGTCGCCTCTGCCGCAGAAGCCCGTGAAGAGGTAGGTCACATCGCCCTCGGTCAGTACGCCCGGGTCGAACTGCGGCTCATCGCCTTCGCGCTCTCCGAGCTTCGTGCCGTCCTCATAGTGCACATAGCCGTAGAACTCATACTGTCCGGCAGGCGTGTCGCACACCGCAACGGAGACGATGCCGACCTTGTCGAGCACGTAGTACAGGTAGTAGCGTCCGTCGGGACCGACGGTCACGTCCGGCGCGTACAGCACCATGTTTCCGCGGGAGTTCACCGGATCCTGGGTCTTCTTGTAGGTAACGCCCTCGTAGCGCCAGTTGCCGAGGTCATTGACCGGCGCGGACCAGCACACATAGTCGCCCTGGCAGAACACATAGCCGTTGAACTGATCGTGGGAACCGTAGACGTAGACGCGGTCACCGAAGACGTAGGGCTCGCCGTCCGGGATGTACTCCCAGTTCGGCAGGTACGGATTGTACGCCTGCTTGCGCTCCGGGATCGTCTGGTCGGTGATGACACCGATCATGAAGTCGTTGAAGGGCTTGTTCTCAAAGCTCGGGACACAGCCTTCCTTGAGGAAGTTCATGCCGCAGTGCGCGCCTGTTCCGTACGGTCTCCAAACCGGCATATCGGTGCCGTCGGCATCCTTGCCGTTGGGGTCGCCGGTCTTTACGAAGTTCGTAAGGTAGTTACACATCATGCGTGCGAGGTCGAAATGATATCCCTTGAAGGGTCTCCAGCAGGCCGCCAGGGTCTCAAAGAAGAACCACAGGTCAACCGAGTGGAAGGTGCCGGGGTTGTCCCAGCCCGGGATATCCGGGTTGAAGTTGTAGTAGTAGGACGGAGCTTCGTTGTGGGCAAATGCGGCCTTTACGGCGCACTCCAGCCCATCGGTCGGGGCGAACATATGCCCGTTGCGCACATGGGCCTCCGGGAAGGACATAAACTCGTCGTACTTGTCGCCGAGAGCTTCCTTCGCCTTCTTCTTGAAGTCCTCCTCATCGTCCGCGAAGACAACGGATTTGAACTCGTCGCCCGTATTGCCCGAGATCATCGGGACGTTGGCGTGCTTGCCCTGAAGGAACAGGATGTAGGGATCCGCCACCATGAACGTTCCGTCGATGGTGGGCGCAAAGCGCGGATGATCCTTTGCAAACTCCGCGTAACGATCGCGGATGTAGATGGCGTCAAGCGCTCTCGCTTCCTCGAGAGTCTTCACACCTAAGAATTCGAAAAATGCCTCGCCGTTTTCCTCGGTCTTCGACAGCGGCTTCGGAGTGATGAATCCGTCGAGCATATAAGGGCTGCGGATCATGCCGCTGTGCACGATCGCCTTCTGGAACAGGCCGATGCTCTGCGGGCTCGTCAGCTGGTTCATAACACTGCCGCCGCCTGCGGACTGGCCGCCGATGGTGATATTGTTCGGGTCTCCGCCAAATGCCTTGATGTTGCGGATAACCCATTTGATTCCCGCCTGCTGGTCGAGGTTACCGAAGTTCGTCGGAGCCTCCGGCGATTCCTTCGTGATCTCGGGATGCGAGATGAAACCGAACGCGCCGAGGCGGTAGTTCACGCTTACGAACACCACGCCGCGCTTGGCGATATTTTCCCCGTTAAACTCCATCTCCGGCGGATAACCCCACTGGAAACCGCCACCGAAGAACCAAACGTACACGGGCAGGTTGTCCGTGTCGCTCTTCGCGTTCGTCCATACATTCAGGTACAGGCAGTCCTCGTCCATCGGGATATCCGGATCCACATGCCACTCGCGGCAGTAGATGTCGGTTCCGACGCCCGGCTGATCCTGCACAGAGATCGGTCCGAACTCAAAACAATCTCTTACGCCTTCCCAGTCCGCTGCCGGCTGCGGCGCTCTCCAACGGTTCTTTCCCACCGGCGGAGCTGCGAACGGGATGCCCTTGAACACGCTGATGCGGGTGTTGTTGCCCGGCAGTCCGCGCACGAGACCATTTTCCGTCTTTACTACTTTTAACATACACTTCCTCCTGATATTCACACGAGACCGGCTGCGCGGGGCGCGCCATCCTCGAAAAATGTGCTTATATTATACTTTTTTTCGACGGAAAATACAATCTGCACGCAATGTGTTATGTCATACATTTGGCCAATCCGCAGATGCAAAAAAGGATGCCTCCCGGGTTTGGGAGGCATCCCTGTTTACTTCAGTTTTCACTGATCTTCGTCATCGTCTCTTCTGCGCTTCAGGATGAGCAGGATGATCACTGCCAAGGCAAATCCGAGAAGCACGGCCAAATAGACCATGTTCATGGAGTCGCCGGTTCCCGGAGTAGGCACATCCGGCTTGTCAGGAGTTCCCGTCGGCTCCGGCTCCTTGGGTTCCACCGTCGGGCTCGGCTCCGGCTCCTCAGGCTCTTCCGGTTTCTCAGGTTCTTCCGGTTTCTCGGGCTCTTCGGGTTCTTCCGGTTCCTCCGGTTCCTCCGCCTTTGCAGTCACACGGAACTTCGCATCGATGGATTGTTCTTCCGCGTCGTCAAAAACTGCCGTCAGTGTGTAATCACCGGGTTCAAGACTGTCAAGATACTTGGGCTGCAGTTCGACGATCACACTGCCGCGGTACTTGTTCACTCCCTCACTCGGAGCTGCCTTGCCGTTGATCAGGATTTCCTTGAGATGATCAAAGGTTTCGTTATCGTAGATGTTACTCTTGAATCCGAACATGATCGTCGTTCCGGACTCCAACTCGCTGACAGGAATTTCGGTGTTGGGAAGAGTTCCTTCGCTTCCGCCGTACCCCTGATATGCAAGGTAGTATTCCTTCTTCGTCTCCGTAAACTGCGCGGTGTATGTCGTTTCCTTCTGGGAAACCGCCGTGATCTCCGGCGACCAGGTTCCGTCAAAGGTGAACATGCTCTGGGACGTTCCGGTCTTGGTGGGTGTTTCGCCCTCGTAGGAAGGAGTCGTTCCAAATGCAACTACACCGCTCTGCAGCACCCTGCCGTCGCCATCGACAAATGTCACGGTGCATCCGTAGATCTCGAACTCCACCGAGTTGTCCTTCTCCGGAAGCTTGTAGTTTTCGTTGGAAAGCGCGGTTACTGTTGCGGTGTATTTGCCGCACTCCGTGCCCTCGCCCTCGATTGTCAGGTCACAGTTGTCATTTTCCTCAAGGTTGGTGATCTCAGCAACAGGCTGATGGCTCTTGCCGTCGTACGCGAACGAGGTATCCGACCACTGCAGAACAGCTTCCTTCTGCTCGATTGTCAACTGACCGTCCGCCACCTCGAAGGTTACATCAAAATTCTCATTCGCGTTCCTGAACATTTCGTCCGAGAGACCCATCAGGTAATCACCTGCATTCGTACCCGTCGCAACGGCTGTTCCGCTGAACGTGAAATCATTTTCCGTGTAGATGGTATCTTCGATCGCGGCCGAATATCCCTTTACAGTGTGCGGCGCACCGTTGTAGACCACGGAATCGCTATTGCCGGTAATCTTCACTTCCACGCTTCGCGGCGTGACCGTCAGCTTACCCTCTGTCTTTGTGATAACATAGTTTGCCGATCTGAACGAAGCACTTTCCGTGTAGATGATGGTATTGAAAACCGCACCCACCTCCGTCACGGATCCTATAGCCTTCAGGTCGGCCACTTCGCCTTCGACAAATCCGTCGCCGCCGACTGTCACAGCCGGCTTCGTCAGAGGCGTTCCGTCGTATACTTTCTCACCGCTTTCGCTGGTCAGGGTTACTTTCCTCGGAACAATGGACAGGGTTCCGAAAGTGGTCGTAATATTGTCATAGAAATCGCTGTTCTCGATCTCCACCGAGAAGGTGTTATTGGCCAAATACTCTGTGGAGTAATTCTTCACTCCGTCAGCAGTCGGTATGATCGTCAGGACATCCCCGTTGCTCAGTTCGAACACCAAACCGGACTCATCAGCCTCAATCTCGACATCACCGTACGTAACCGTGTACACGTTGTCAAAGTGGGTCCGTCCGTCATAGATCCAGCTTCTGTCGGAGGACGTAATGACAATCGGCAATTTGCTCGGAATGACCGTTGCCGTTGCCGACACGTCAGCCGGATCATCACCTCTCAGGGCTGTCGCTGTTGCCGTCACTGTATTGACCACACTGTCCGCACACACATCCTGTTCGGTAATTTCATACGTATAGGTGATTTCCTTCACTTCCCCGGGTGCAAGTTTGAACTCAGCCTCATTCAAGGTTACCCGTGTATCACTCAGTTCAACACCTGTTACCGTGACATTGCCGGTATTCTTCACAACAACGGTGTAAGTGATCGTATCTCCCGCTTTGACACCGCCTGTCTTGTCCGCACTCTTGGTAACAGCGAGTTTCGCCTCAGCTGCTGCCATTGTCACGTCCGCAACATCAACCGCAGTCACTTGGCTTCCCTTGGGATCTCGGCCGGTCGCAGTTGCCATAGTGTGAAACACACCCGCATCCATATCCGACTGAGTGGCCGTATATGAATATATGATTATCTTTGTTCCGCTGGGTGCAAGCGTGAACGGATCTTCGGAAATCGGCCCCATTGTATCGGTCAAAACAATGTCCGAAACCGTCACGTTACCAGTGTTCTTCACGATTACGGTATAGGTGATGGTATCGCCCACCTTTACTCCGGAAGTCACAGACGCATCCAGATCAACAGAGATACCGGGATTTTGCTCCTCCGTAGTTACCGTTGCATCGCCGGATTGGGTCACATCCCCGCCTCGGGGATTCTTTCCCGTCGCGGTCACCGTATTATCAATTTTTCCGGCATCCACATCCGCCTGTGAAACGGTGTACGTATATGTGATTGTCTTTGTTCCGTCGGGTGCAAGCGTGAACGGATCTTCGGAAATCGACACCATTGTATCGATCAGAACAATATCCGAAATCGTCACGTTACCGTTGTTTGACACAACTACGGTGTAGGTGATGGTATCGCCCACCGCAACATCGCTTGTCTTGTCCGCCGTCTTGGTGACAGACAACGCAGCACTTGCGTCCTCCGCAGTTACCGTCGCAGTAGCCGCGACTTCCTCGGGATTCTCTCCGCGCTCAGCCGTTGCATTTACCTTTACGGTATCCACTATCTTTCCGGCATCAAAATCGTTCTGAGTCACAGTGTATGTGTATGTAAACGTAATCATTTGACCGGGTGCCAGAGCAAATGTCTTGCCACTCAGGTCAGCGAGATTACTCTCCAGCGTGCCGTCTTTCACGGCCACATTTCCGCTGTTCGTCACTTCGACTATATAATTTATCGTAGCGCCGACCACGACACCCGATGACGGTGCTGCCGTCACTTTAACCTCGAGTTCCGACAACAGAACCTCCAAAGTTCCGTTAACCGTCGTAACCAGGTAGTTGCCTACCTTAGTTTCGACTCCCGTACTTACGGGCACGCCGTCAACCGTCGCAATGACATTAGGTTGAATGCCCACATTCGTGATTGTGCTTTCGGGTGTCATAACAACCGTAAACTCGTGAGTATCCTCATCAGCCAGGCCATCAACATCAAAGCTCGATTCCGTCAAAGGATCGCCGTTGTACGTTTGCGATGCATCCTGGGCTGTGATTGTCACCGCCCGAGGGCTTACCGTCAACGTTCCGTCAGCCGACAGAACAAAGTAATCGTCAATCAGCACAGCATCATCTTTGCTCACAGATACATCATTTACCGTGTCGATGACATTCGGCACATTTCCCACATTCGTGATTGTGCTGTCATCCGTCATCTTTACGGAAAATTCAGGCTTGTCAGCCTCGGCAAGGTCAGCCGGGTATCCTGTCACTGTAAATTCAGCATTGGTCAGAGGCGTGCTGTCATAATCTTTACTGGCATTGCGAGCTGTAACGGTTAATACAACCTTGAACACAGCCTGGTAGGTCACGTT
>Ga0310696_10000328_pt1 | contig 79297 bp, 56 predicted proteins | sample AusTroGonzalo_MG_4_FD_203885 | JGI IMG/M metagenome (GOLD analysis project Ga0310696, IMG submission 203885) | Bovine rumen microbial communities from tropical cattle in Woodstock, Queensland, Australia - Gonzalo_02 (v2) (version 2) | ecosystem: Host-associated > Mammals > Digestive system >...
CAATGGGGCTGACTATGACTTTCATGGTTGGATTGATAGTGTTCATGGATGATTTTCGTCAATTCGGATTCCCACTCCTCAAGCGTGATGCATTCCGCCAGTTCGTTTTCACCAACTGTACGAAAAGCACCCTTGGGAGAGGCAACATACTGCGCTCGAGGTTCGTTAACCTCTTGTTTCTTAATGTCTTCTGTAGAATAATCTTTCGCCATTTTCTATTTTATTTTCTGCCGCAAAAGTACAACATTTTTCTATACATAGGATACCGGTCAACGGTCATTGGTCATTTTCAAAAGAAATCCACAAAAAACAATTTTCAAAACAACTGCAACCTTTTTGCTTTTTTGCATCCTACTAATAGAAAATGTTTAATTTTGCAGTCTAATTTTGCATCATCATTATGAAACGTATCCTCTTCATTCTGCTGTATTTGCTCCCTCTGTTAATGTGGGCGCAACCGAAGTCCACCGCGCCGCTGTCGCCCGCCGAGAGCAAGGCCCGTTTGCAGCAATTGGGCGACTCGCTGCGGAAGTACGACTATTTCGAGTACTTCGACTCTAACGGTTGGATGGTGGTGACGGTGATGACCGAAACGAATCGCCACACCTATTCGACCCATTATGGAATCATAAACGACAAAGGGCAGACCGTGTTGCCTTGCGAGTACAATTGCATTCGATTTCAGGAGAACTCGAATTTGATGATGGTTTCGCGAAATGCGGAATCGGCAGGATTCATGAACCGGCAGTTGGAATGGGTGATTCCACCGAAATACAATGAACAGCCTTGGTGCGATTTGGAAACGGACAACTTGTTTTCCTACGGGATGATTGTGGTGGAGGACAGCAGTTTCCAATACGGAGTGGTGGATTCCTTTGGAAATGAGGTTCTGCCCTGCCGCTATCAATGGTTGGAAATTGCCGGACCTGATTTTTTTGTGATAAATGGAGACAAGGCGGGAGTTATCAACCGAAACGGCGACACCGTGATTCCGTTTGTCTATGACTATCTTCGTTTTTTGGGGAACAATTCTTTTGAAACGAGAAAGCAAGGTCAATGCGGGGTGATTTCTACCTCGGGTCAGGAAATTCTTCCCTTTGTGTATGAAAGTGTATTAGCTTGTAACAAAGGACTTTATTCGGTCAGTCAGAATGGCAAATGGGGCGTGGTGGATTCTTTGGGGAATGTTGTCATTTCGCTCAAGTATGAGACACAGCATGTATGGTTTGTCCGCGGGATGGATTTGGTGGAGATGGGTGGTTGGGCTTGGAATAACGGTATGGACAGTGATCTTCCCGAAAAATGTCAATTGCTCAACGAAAACGGGGAGGTATTGGTTCAAGGTTATGACGCCAGCCTTCCGGGCAAATCCGGCGAACAGATAGCGGTGCTGTTTTACAATGAGGACAGAGATGCCACGTGTGAAATCTACGACCGCAACGGGAAGAAGGTGGATGCTTTCGACGAGTTTTCGTTTGATGGCATTGACTGGTTGAATGGCGTCACGATGATTCCTGTGAAACGCAACGGCAAGTGGGGCTTCGTGAACCGCGATTTTCAGCTGATTGTGCCGTGCCAATACGACGCGCCCGTGGCGGGTTTGCAAGGTTATGGAAACGTGAAAACGGGCAACGGTTTGACAGCATTGATTGACGAACAAGGTCAGCAAATGGTATCAGGACCCTACTATTGGATCTCCTCGCCCACGGTGAACGGTTGGTTTATGGTAGACAGTTATCCTTCGGATTCAATGGAGGGCATCACCGGTTTCATCGACCGTTATGGCAACACCACCTTCACGGAAGAGGAAATGCGGCAGATCGAGCAGTGGTACAACGCAAAACTCCGCTCTCGAAAATAAAATACGTGCAGATACGTGTGATACGCGGAGATAAAAAACTAAGATAATGAACGACAACAGCAAAGTGATGGACCTCGCCTACGAGGCGGGTGCGATCCTGTTGGAAAACGGGGCGGAGATTTCGCGCGTGGAGGAGACCATGCGGCGTATCGCCGGCCATTTCGGTGTGGAGGACGAGAGCTTTTTCGTGCTCAGCAACGGCATCATGGCCACCGGGAAGGGTTACGCCCGCTCGAAGTTCATCCCCATCAAGGGTACGAGTTTGGACAAAGTGGTGGCGGTGAACCAGCTCTCCCGCGAGGTGGCGGAGGGCAAATGCAGCCTCGCGCAGCTGGAGACTCGGTTGAAAGCCATCCGTGCTATGCGTCCAAAGCCTGCGTGGGAGCAGATTTTGGCTTCCGCATTGGGCAGTGCCGCCTTCTGCATCATCTTCGGTGGCGGTTTTGAAGACTGCTTGGCCGCTTTGGTGGCGGGGTTGTTGCTATGGGTTTTCATGCTGTTTGTCAGCTATCGGCACCTCTCGCGCATTGCCGGCAACCTTGCGGGCGCGCTGCTGGCCACGGTGCTTTGTGGGGTAATGTACCGCATCGGTTTGGGTACGCACCTGAGCAACATGATCATCGGCGCCATCATCCCGCTGATCCCCGGAGTGCCCTTCACCAACGGCATCCGCGACATGGCCAACGAAGACTACATTGCAGGCATCACGCGCCTGCTCGATGCCCTGCTCACCTTCTTCTGTATTGCGATAGGGGTTGCTTTCGCGTTTCTCTTGGACGCATGGATTTCCGGACAGATGCAACCGCTGGAGAACCTGACCGCCGCGCCCGAAACGTCCGGCATGGTCATCCAACTGTTGGCCGCTTTCATAGGCACGGTGGCCTTTGCGGTGCTCTTCGGCGTGCCGCGTAAATACTACATCGACTGCGGTTTCTGCGGCATGGTAGGCTGGCTGCTCTACCTGCTGTTAGTGCGCCACACGGGGTTGTCGGTGCCGGGCGTAGTCTTCTTCGCCACCGCGCTGGTTGCCCTCACCGCCCTGATACAGTCCATCGTGCGCAAGTGCCCCATCACGGTGTTCCTCATCTGCGGCATCTTCCCGTTAGTGCCCGGCGCCGGCATCTTCTGGACCACCTACCACCTCGTCTCCGAGCATATCCCCGCCGCCATGCACTCCGGCCTCATCGCCCTGAAAGTCACCATCGCCATCGCCTTCGGCATCCTGTTCGTTGCGGAGCTGAACGGGAAGAACAGGATTGGGAGGTTGGTGACGGGGAGGAAAAAGAAGGGAAAATAATCCCATATTTTATTGACAATCAATCGTTTGTTGTTTCAAGAAATTATTTTTCCTGTCTTGAAAGAAAAAAAGATTATCTTTGCAGGTTTATATTAATAAAACCGACAAGGTATGGATGGATTTAAAAATATAGAAATCAAAAACTTCAGAGGCATCGAGCATCTTACAATTGATGACTTCTCGCGTGTTAATGTCTTTCTCGGGCAGAATAGTTCGGGAAAGTCTTCCATTTTGGAATGTCTGCTGTTGATGATGGGAATGTCTAATCCAGACCTGCCTCAAGCCATCAATGCGCTTAGGTCAAGAAACTATAGTGGATTCCCCGATCTGGGATATATCTTTCCTAATTACAATCTAAAAATAACACCTGAAATTTCATCGGAATTGTTTGACGAAACAAGACGTCATTTAGCTTTGCAAATGACATACATTTTTGATGAAAAGTCACAAGAAAACATGCAGAATGGCCAGATTCCAACATCTGAAACCAAAACCTTTTTGAATACATTGAAAATAAAATTCGATGTTGAAGTCAATCAACAGACGAGTCAATATGAGAGCAGTATTTCGATAAATCAAGCAGGTTTGATTTCGAATAAAAAAATTGCGGAAGGATATTTGGAAAAAAATAGTGTGGCGTTTTTGCCAGCAGACTTAGCTTCAGGCAATCCCGCAAACGATTTAGTGGAATTGGCTAAACGTAAGAAAAAGGATATCGTGGCAGAGCGGTTGAGGAACTTCGACAGCCGCATTACCTCATTAGAAATTTTGAATAATGTGGCATTTGTTGGTTTGGACGGTATTGATCAATTACTGACAGTTAACATGATGGGTGATGGCCTACGTCGTTACCTGAATATCGTGGCCGCCTCAGCCAATCCAACGAACAACATCATCTTGATTGACGAAATTGATAACGGCCTGCATTATTCTGCATACAAAAAGCTGTGGGAGGCCATCTTCGCATTGGCCACTGATACGAACAAACAGGTGTTTGTGACCACTCACAGCAAGGAGACACTTTATCGTTTGAACGAGATGCTAGAAGAACATACAGAATATCAGGATGCGTTGCGACTCTATACGATAGAGAAAACGAAATTGAAAGGGCATCAAGCGTATAAATATACATTTGAAGGATTGAATGGTGCTTGTGAGAATGATGTGGAACTTAGAAGCGTTGTATTATGAAAAGATTTTTGATTATAGTAGAAGGAGACGCTGACAAAAAGTTCTTCAGGGATTATTACCATCATCTGTTTGGAGAGCAGGCACCCGAAAACAGCATCATCCATCCAGGAAAGGATGGCGACACAGGTGGCTATAGCAAACTGAAATCGGAGGAGGCTTTGCAGGCGCTTCGGCTGAACACCGACCAAGGAGGTGTAAATCTTGTCATTTTTGATGCTGATGACGACTGCGAGGCTCGTCGCAAGGAGTTGCTTGCCGTCAAGGAGGAATTTGGAGTGGAATTTGAGCTGTTTCTCCTGCCCAACGATAAAGATGCAGGCGAATTGGAAGACATGTTGGAGAAGATCATCAATCCCAACAACCAACCTGTGATGGATTGCTGGGAAACCTACGAAGGTGAACTGGAAAAAGTGCGGATTCCCTCAAAGACACCGCCAACACTAACCATCCCGGCCAAAAAGACCAAAATATACGCCTATCTCGAAACATTGTTAGGAAAATCGAGAAGCCAGAAGAAGCTTATTAAGGATCCAAACCGCAACTACGAGAACACCTTGCATTGGAATTTGGATGCTGAGTATTTGGAAGGGTTGAAAGGGTTTCTGATAAGAAATTTAACAAATTAAAATGTCTAAAATGAAAATCAAATCACTTACAATAAAGAACTTTAGAAGTTACAAAGACGAAACTACAGTTTCGTTTAACAATTTAACAGCCTTTGTCGGTCGTAATGATGTTGGGAAGTCTTCTGTTTTGGAAGCTTTGGATATTTTTTTCCATGATGGCAAGGGTACGGTGAAATTGGATAAAGAAGATATCAATAAAGAAGGTAAACAAAATGGGGATAACGATGTTATCATAACAGTGTCCTTCTCCGATTTGCCTGAAAATGTTATTCTAGATGAAACGAATGAGACAACCTTACATGACGAATTCTTGCTCCATTCTGATGGTTGCTTGCACATTAAAAAGACATTTAAAAATGCAAGTACCACTGCTTCAAACATTAAGGTCTCAATAATTGCAAGCCATCCAACTAATCCACAATGTGATAAATTGTTGCAAAAAAAACAAGCAGATTTGTCTAGACAAATAGAGACTTTAGGTATTGATTGTGAAGATCGACGGAAAAATGCTTTAATGCGAGCCGCTATCTGGAACCATTATCATGACGATTTGCAATTAGCTGAAACTGAAATTGAAGTTGCGTCAAAAGACGGTGATATTAAATCAATTTGGGATAAACTTCAGTTGTCTTTACCGTACTATTCATTGTTCCAATCAGATAGAAAAAATAGCGATGGTGACGATGAAGTTCAAGACCCTTTAAAAGCTGCTGTTAAACAGATTCTGAATGCTGTTGAGTTACAAGAAAAATTGGAGCAAGTAGCACAAAGTGTTCAAGGAACTTTGCAAGAAGTATCTGATTTGACTTTGACAAAGTTAAGAGAAATAAATCCAGAAATAGCGAATTCACTACATCCCAATATTGATTTTGCAAACCTCAAATGGCCAGATGTGTTCAAAAACGTCTCTATTTCGGGTGATAATGACATTCCGATTAATAAAAGAGGTAGCGGTGTTAAAAGACTCGTTTTGATTAGCTTCTTTAGAGCAGAAGCTGAAAGACGACAACATGAAAGCAATAATTCTGGAATAATCTACGCTATTGAAGAACCAGAAACATCACAACATAAAGAGCATCAAAGAATTTTGATGGATGCCCTTAAACAATTATCTCAACAAGCAAACACACAAGTGATTATTACTACGCATAGTGCTGATATAGTGAAAAACTTGGGGTTTGATAATATTCGTCTCATTTTAAACACAGAAAACGAAACCAAAGAAATTAAAAATGTAGAACAACGTGTCTTGCCATCTCCGTCATTAAACGAAGTGAATTATTTAGCATTCGGAGATTTTTCGTGGGAGTACCACAATGAATTGTACGGTTATTTACAGGCAAAGGCTATGGACGAAAACAATGATAACATTCAAGAAAAGCACTTCGATCCGTGGCTTCAAAACAAAGGCTGTAATAGTATGAAATCGTGGACTAGAATTCAAAGAGATGGAAATCAAGTAACATTTAATGTTACCCTACAAACATACATAAGAAATTTTATCCATCATCCAGAAAACACCAACAATGCAGTATTTACAAATTCGGAATTACAAGCATCCATCGAAAAAATGATAGAAATAGTAAAATCAATAGCATAATTATGCCCAAGAAAAAATACACCTTCATTGACCTGTTCGCCGGCATCTGAGGCTTTCACACGGCACCGTGCGACGCGGGTGGAAAATGTGTGGATTTGCAGAGTGAATAAAGACTGAAACAAAAATAGAATAATGGCAAAAAAGAAACAATATAAGATGGTTGACCTCTTTGCGGGTTGTGGTGGCCTCAGTTTGGGATTGGAGCAGGCTGGTTTTACCCCTTGTTTCGTGAACGAAATCGTTGAACAGTTCGCAAACACATACAAGGCGAACCATGATTTAAGTGATGACCATTATTTCGTTGGAGATATTGCACTATTGAACCAAAATATTGACAAATACAAAAAATATCTTACAGATGTCACTTTGGTCTGTGGAGGACCACCTTGTCAAGGTTTTTCCATGGCGAATCGGCAAAGAATACTTGATGACCCACGAAATAGTTTATATAAGCAATACTTGATTTTTTTGAGCCACACTCGTCCCCAATTTTTTATAATGGAGAATGTCAAGGGGATGATGAATAAAATAAATGAGATTATCCAGAATTTTAAAGAATATTTGGGTGAAGACTACCAATATGACTACGCCATTTTGAAAGCACAGGATTTCGGTGTACCGCAAAACAGGGAGCGTTTTATTATGATAGGCAATCGTGTGGGGATTAACCCCAAAGAGATATTTGGGGAAATATATAAACAAAAACGCGCATCGTTTGTGTTACGTGATGCTCTGGAAGGGTTACCTCATTTAGAAGCTCGCAAAGAAAAAGGTGCTAAAGATATAGAAAACGAACAATCTGGATTTACAGTTAGGGATTTTGAATATGTGAGAAATGCATTTTATATCTTCATCAATGATGGCAGAGCCATTCACAAACTATACAATCATAAGAACCGGTACAATAATGAAAGAGATTTGGAAATTTACAGAAGACTTCCACAAGGTGCCAATTCCTTACATGAATCCATCGCTGACATAATGCCATATAAACGAAGAAATGACATTTTTAAAGATAAGTATTTCAAATTAGATGAAAACCAAATTTGTAAAACGATTACTTCTCATATGAAATTCGATTGTAACATGTACATTCATCCATGGGAAGCGAGAGGTCTCAGTCCGAGAGAGGCTGCAAGGATTCAGGCCTTCCCAGATGATTATGTTTTTACTGGTGCACAAAATATGTGGTATGCTCAAATTGGAAATGCTGTTCCTGTTAAATTGGCAAAGGCAATAGGCGATGGAATAATGAAATTTATTAAACGATGAGACATTTAGAATTATTTGCAGGTATAGGTGGATTTAGAAGAGCGATGGATTTGCTCACAAAAGACCATATAATGGACTTTACTTGCGTTGGTTATTCAGAAAATGACAAAAATGCAACTGCCACTTACTGTGCCAACTTCAAACCAGACAAAGACGAAGTGGTCATGGGAGATATAGTGACGTTCACTGAAAACCAGCAAAATATTCAATCGCTTCCAAATTTTGACTTACTTACTGGCGGATTCCCATGTCAGACATTCAGTATGATGGGGAAAAAAGCTGGATTTAACGAGGATAGAGGTCAGATGTTTTTCCGCATCATGGATGTGTTAGAAGTCAAACACCCTCGATATGTACTACTTGAAAATGTCAAAAATCTCATCAATCATGATAAAGGGAACACCTTTGCAAAAATAAAACAAGAATTGGAGAGGTTAGGCTATCAAGTTTTCCCAAACATATACAATACAGCTGATTTTCATCTTCCACAAACCCGAAACCGACTTGTCATTTTTGCCACAAAAGATAATCTGGATGAAAAACAGATGCAACAAACATTTACTCCAGACAATGTAAAAGAAACCTTCGATAAAGCTTATAAGAAATTAAGCCCAAGCCATCATTCTACCGTAATTGGTATTCTCTCGCCCAATGTGGAAAGTAAATATTTCCTATCGGAAAGAATTAAACCTACCATCCTTGCCGATGGTTCAGCAAACTTCAAATCCAAATCGGATATCAATATGCGCATTGCACGGCCACTAACTGCAACAATGCACAAAATGCACCGAGCTTGTCAAGACAACTATTATAGCCAAGATTTCATCGAATCACACGGTAAAATCAATCATGTTGAAGATTATACAAAGGAACAACTGGCCAAATTGCCTATCAGAAAGCTTACTCCAGAAGAGGCTTTCATGTTACAAGGTTTCCCTAAACAATTTGCTATAAAAGGGCGAAAGGCTGGGGTTTCTGACGGTGCGCTGTACAAACAGGCTGGTAATGCCGTTAGTGTCAACACGATTTATGCTATCCTATATTATTTGATCACCAACAATATAATAACCGAATAAAACAATGGAAAGTTTTTTTACATTAAACGCTGAACACAAAATCGGATACAAACATCTGACTAAAACTGATTTAGGTTTAAAAGATACAAATAATGTGACCCACATCGGTCTTTTGAATGATGTATTAACTTTTCTTGCCGATAAAGACGTGGTAAAATCTGCCATGCTCATCTATAATGACTATTGTGATATTTTATCATGTAGTTTTGATAGAATTCGTCGCAATTATGGAAAGAATAATAGTCCTAAAATAAAAAAAGGAGGCAGAGAAAAGGACAATATCGTTAACAAAATACGTGAATTTGCCAAAGAAAAGCCCAACAGTGATTGGTTGTTGGTATGGTTTGGACTTGATAGTGAAGAAATGGTTTTTTGGCTTATTGGCGACAACACAAATGATTCGCTATTTGCGAATGGTTTATTCCCCAAAAAAAGAGGTATTATAAATGCAAAATCTCCTGGTTTTTCTGTTATCGTTGATTATTTGACAAAAAAGATCAATTTGGTAAGTGAAAATCTCCAAATGGATTTGGAAGTCATAAGTCAAATAGGTGAGTCTGTCAAACCGTATAAATCCAGAGATGTCGAAAAAGCCAATCTTCGTTTTCAACAAATAGGTCGTACAGGAGAAGAACTCGTTAATAATTATCTCGAAAAAGAAAAATCAATAGGAAACATATCTTCTTTAAATTGGGTGAACAAATCAAAAGAAACTGGCCTACCGTATGATTTTATTGTTAATGGACGTTTATATGTTGATGTAAAGGCAACTTCTTTTACATTTAATCAACATTTAGTTTTCAGTAGCCAAGAAATTGATTTTGTGACACATAAAACAGAGCCTTCATACGCTGTTTTTCGCGTGTATGACATGAATACGGATATAAAGAAACTCAAAATTTGTAAGAAGTGTTTGGCCTATATGAAAGAGATCAATAACCCTATTATGAGCCTTACCTCTTGTATTGATGCAAAACAAGCTATTATCAAGACGGTCAAAATAGGAATAAAACCGAATATTTGTTTTAGAGAAATTCAAAATCCAATTGTTTTGTAATCTTATGGAAGAAATTGTAAAACACATTAACGATACTAATGCCAGCTATAGAACTCTTGGTGCTGGTAATGCAAAGAATACGGATTTGTTTCTGGATAACGAGCATTATGAATTATTTAAAGATGCTGGAGAGCATATTACAGTTAGATTCAACAAAGAGAATCTTCAAAAAGCAATACTTTTTATTGCATCAATTCTCCCGCGCAAATATGATAATTCAGCCACTCATGAAACCGTACCTTTTTCCGTTTCATTTGTTTTTGACCAGATGGCATTATTAGAGGCCTTTTTCACACATGACGGGATGACGACAGAAACCCGTACTCAAATTTGGAATGTACGAAAAGATGTATTAACAAATAAAGGAGAAATAGATAAACGTTTTTATTTTAATGGGTTGTTTGCGGATGTTAAATACACAAACACACATGGTGAATTTACAACGGCCAAGTTTACTATTAGAAACTATCTCGCAGGTGGATATTCAGATTTGCATATAAAAAAAAATTATGACGGTATTTTTGATGTATGGGTGACCAATGTTTTGGAGCCATATAATGATAAGAAAGAATATGGATATGAGCAACTATATACAAGTACTTTCCCTCTTCAACAACTCTTCTCTGAGTCTCCCAACAAAGACAAATTCCTTCCCTACCTCACTGCCCTCCGCACCAAGCCTTTCATGCTTTTGGCTGGCATATCAGGCACAGGCAAGAGCCGCATCGTGAGAGAATTGGCCAAGGCTTGCTGGAAAGAAGAAGATGCTGAGTATTGGAAAGACAAGGACAAAGGTATCAGAAACAACAACCCAAGAAACTTCTGCATGGTGCAGGTGAAACCCAACTGGCACGACAGTAGCGAGCTTATTGGCTATGTGAGCCGTATCAATGGCGAGAAATATGTAGTAGGACCGTTTCTGCGTTTTTTGGCTAAGGCCATCAAAGATGAAAACACACCCTATTTCCTCTGCTTGGATGAAATGAACCTGGCTCCTGTGGAACAATACTTTGCCGAGTATTTGAGTGTGATTGAGAGCCGCAAGCTGAATGCCGATGGCAGCATTACCACCGACCCCATTATCCCCTTTGAAGACACAGAAGCATACGGCACGCTTATTGATCAACTGTTTGACACCGAAGCTGATCGTATTACATATAAATCTAAAGATGGCAATCGGCTCACCATTCCGCAAAACCTTTTCGTAATCGGTACAGTGAACATGGACGAGACCACCTTCAGTTTCAGCCGCAAGGTGCTCGACCGCGCTATGACCATCGAAATGAACGAAGTGAACCTGCACGGCGGCCTCACCGATGAGGGCTCCGAAATCGGCTATATCGGCAATTGTATCATCGGCACCGCAGCCGAAGGAAAGGATGTGTATTCCGACAACAAGGAATTGTGCGACCAGGTACTATCCTATTTGGAGAAAGTGAATACCGTATTGGAAGGCACACCCTTCAAAATCGCTTACCGCACCCGCAACGAATTCCTGCTCTACGCCGTCAACCGCCAACTGCTTGACAAAGACTCGCAACTTTGGCAAACCCTCGACGAGATGACTTCCATGAAAATCCTCTCGCGCATTGAAGGCGACAGCGAACGTACCAAAACAGTCTTGGAAGGATTGAAAGCATTGGTTGAGATAGAGATTACCCAAACAATTCCTGAATCCGAGGAGGGCGAAGAAAAACTCAAGAGCATTACAGCTGCCAAAATTGAGGAAATGCTGGGCAAACTGAAAGTATCAGGATATACAAGTTATTGGGCGTAAACAGCGGACAAATAAACAGGATAAAACGTTTTTGACAAATGTTTTAACTACTTGATTTTCAACAAATAAGAAAGGGCGTATAAAAGGGCGAATAGATAAGGTGATTTAGCAGTAATTAACAGTATAACTATTTGATTTTCAATAGATAAGAAAGGGCGAATAAAAGGGCAAATAAACAATGGAACTTCTTCGTATCACTCATGCCGATTTCACACTCACCATAGAGTGTTCCCATTTCTGGCAAGAATGGCAGAAAGGAGTGCGCAATATTGGTAATACCCAACTGACTTCCACTTATTCTTGGACAGAGGGCGTTGAGAAAGCAGAACGAACCAACGAGGAAGAAAACCTGGCAACGGAAATCATCGCTAATAATCCCACTGAAAAGGCATTCTTTTTTGAGCAAACTGACTACAGCGTTTGGGTAGAATTCAACGACAATGTCTCGGAAGCGTATTTCGATAGTCCTCGTTCCGATGTGAACGAGCATTTCTCGTGGAAAAAGAAACAGCATATCCTCATGGGGTTCCTCAACTATGGCAACGACATCGGTCGTGCCGATTTGCCTTTGCGATACGTTGTTAATGGTGAACAGAAAAGATTTGTTTTCTCTTACGATGTGATTTCCGCTAAATTGGATTACCATCATGACTGGAAACCCATTTTAGAAGACATCGAAAAAGAGTATCGGATGCTTTCGCTGGATTACTTGAAACGAACCTATCATGGGATATCCGAGGGCGAAGGAGAATCCTACGACATTATCTGGTGGAATATTTTCCACAATTTACAAGAAAAATTCACCCGTGCCACCCGCAACATCATAGAGAGGCCACGGCATCGTCTCAAAACCATTTCGACTTACAAACGAGCAGACCAAATCCGACATTTCAGCCCGCTTTTGGAACAACAGCTTGCAGAACATCGTACAGAGGAATCGCGATTATATTTGGTGGAAGAGCAACAGCATACGCACAACACGGTGGAAAACCGTTTTCTCAAACATGCCCTTACTATCATACAAAAGCGATATTCTGAATTGGCCGATCGTGTTTTGAATTTCAAGATACCATTATCAGATAGTGTTCGTAGACAAATACAGCATTCTGAAGAAGAACTGAAACACCTGTTAAACAACCCTTTTTTCCGCACCGTAGGCAGTTTTGAGGGTTTGAGACAAGAATCGCTTGTACTACAACGCGATACGAATTATTCAACCATTTATCGCACCTATTTCATTTTGCGCAAATCATTCAGCCTTAACGATGGAATGTTCCGTATGGAGACAAAAGACATTGCTACTCTATACGAAATATGGTGTTTCATAGAAGTGAGTCATATTGTTCGAGAGCAATTGGGTATTGATGAAAAGGATGTGGATCATCGCAACCGCATGGAAATGAATGGTTTGTTTACATGGGAACTGGGTAAAGGGGAAAAGTCACGCATTTTATTCAAAAAAAATGGAGTGGAACTGGCTGAATTAGTGTATAACCCCAAACAAACCGATAAGGGAAACGACTCCATCAGCATGAGTAATTTGGTCGTGCCAACAGTGCCGCAAAAGCCCGACATTGTTTTACAATTGACAAAAGATGATGTTGAAAAAGGTATGAAAATGACCTATCTTTTCGATGCCAAATATCGAATTAGCGGAAAAGAAAACGGGGTTGATACTCCGCCCGAGGATGCCATCAACCAAATGCATCGTTACCGTGACGCCATTTATTATAAGGATTATGATTCCAAACAACTCAAAAAAGAAGTCATCGGAGGATATATCTTGTTTCCTGGGGATGGCGATTCCACTGAGGTACAAATGTCTAAGTTTTACAAGAGCATCCAAGAAGTGAATATTGGAGCGTTCCCTTTGCGACCAAAGAATGAGAATAATCGAAAACTGTTGGAAGTTTTCATTAAAAGGTTGATTGAAACTAAGTCTTCTGAAACCATCTCGAAAGTGATCCCACAAAAGGGAACGACGGTATTTGTCCCTAATCGTGTTTTAATAGGCTTGGTCGCCCCAAGTCCCAGGAAAGGTTATTATCAGAGTTTCGAAGACAGTGATTCCGAATTGTATTACACAGGCCCAAAATTTCCATCTACCATTCCTCTTCACGATTTACACTTCTTTGTCCCATACTTTAAGGACAAAGGCATTCGTGATGTGTATGAAATTATTAAAATCCGAACCATCAAAGGAAGTGAAGCTAAACAATTCAATCCCGATGACGATCATCCTGATGATATTCGTTTAGCATTCCATTTGCGTTTTCACCATAAAATATCGGATCAATTTATGAAAATTGACACATCTGAAATGGTGAATTACACTTTCATTGATACGGATTTTGAACGACTTGAAACACTAATTATCAACGAATAATTTTTTCCCTATGTCCCTTCTCCGCGTCCTTCTCGCCATCTTTTTCCCGCCGCTGGCCGTTATCGACCGCGGGTGCGGGTCGGTGCTCATTGTGTTCCTGCTTACCCTTTGCGGGTGGGTGCCGGGCGTTATCGGCGCACTGGTCATCCTGAACAAGAACTGACAAAATCATCAATAGAATCAACCAAAGCCATATCGATTATGAAAATCACTAACAATATCATCACCATTGAGGTGGCGGAACACGGGGCTGAGATGGCGAGCCTCGTCAAAGGGGATCGCGAGTACCTGTGGACGGGCGACGAGCGTTTCTGGAACCGTCAGGCACCCATCCTCTTTCCCTCGGTGGGCAAACCCTACAACAACGAGATTCACGTGGATGGCGTCGCCTACCCGTTGTATCAACACGGTTATGCACGCGATAGCCAATTTGCGGTGCTCGCTTCTGACAACGACCACGAACTGCGGATGCGGATGCTGGAGAATGAGTCCTCGCAAGGCTATCCCTACCGTTTGGGACTGGAGGTGTGCTATCGTCTGAAAGGCAGTGTGGTGGAGGCAGTATGGACGGTGGAAAACCTCGACGACAAAAAAGCCTACTTCCAGATCGGCGGACACCCGGGATTCCTGCTGCCGGATTACGACCCCGAAAAAACGGTGAATGGATACGTCCGCCTCTATAACAAGGAGGGTAAGCTTGTGGCTCCCACCCTCACCTCGGATGTTGACGACGGATGCCGTGTCCCGCGCAACTCGAAAGTGATGCTGCTCAGCGAGACACCTCTCACGCCAGATACCTTCCTCCACGACGCCCTGATTATCGAAGAGGGGCAGGTGACCAAGGTTGAGCTGTGGGACAGACATGGCAACCCCGTCCTGAATGTCGATTGCCCGCAGGCCGATGCTTACGGCATTTGGGCACCCCATAAGGAGGGCTGTCCGTTCGTCTGCCTTGAGCCCTGGTGCGGCATCTGCGATTCCAAGGGCTTCACCGACGACATCTCCAAACGGACGTACATCCACAGCCTCGCGCCCGGCGAAACATACACCTTCACCTACACCATCGAAGTTTATTAATCCCTATCGCATGAAACTCTTCTTCCAAGCCCTCACCAAATTCCTCCTCGGCGCCGTCATCTTTGGCCTGCTCATCTTCCTGCCCGCGGGCTCGTTCCACTATTGGCAGGGGTGGCTGCTGATGGGCATCCTGTTTGTGCCGATGTTCGTGGCCGGACTCATATTGATGGTAAAGAACCCAGAACTGCTCCGCAAACGGCTGAACGCCAAGGAGGAAGAGAAGGAGCAGAAGTCCGTCGTGGCGCTAAGCGGGGTGATGTTTGTCGCCGCATTCGTGGTGGCGGGACTCAACTGGCGTTTCCAGTGGCTGGTACTTCCCGAATGGGCCGTGTGGCTCGCCGCCGCGCTGTTCCTTTTCGGCTATATCCTGTATGCAGAGGTGCTGCGCGAGAACACCTACCTTTCCCGCACCATCGAGGTGCAGGAGGACCAAAAGGTCATCGACACGGGGCTTTACGGCATCGTCCGCCACCCGATGTACACGGCCACCATCATCCTCTTCCTATCCATGCCGTTGGTGCTGGCCTCGCCCATCTCCTTCCTGATCATGCTGCTCTATATCCCCCTCATCGCCAAGCGCATCCGCAACGAGGAAGTCGTTCTTGAAGAGGGACTTAAGGGATACCGCGAGTACAAACAACGAGTGAAATACAAAGTTTTGCCGTATATCTGGTAGCCCTATGCCCGACACGATGACTCCCCAGCAACGTCACTACTGCATGTCGCGGATACGCAGTAAGGACACCACGCCCGAGAAGCGTGTGCGGCAATGGCTGTGGCAACACGGCTACCGCTACCGCTTGTGCGTGAAGGGCGTGCCGGGGAAACCCGACATCGTGATGCGGAAGTATCGGACAGCGATTTTCGTGAATGGGTGCTTTTGGCACGGACACGGAGTGGAGTTAATAGTTAAGAGTGAAGAGTTTATAGTTAACAGTGGAGACGGGGAAGTTGAAAATTCCAAATGTTGTAAAATACCGAAAACCCATAGGGAGTTTTGGCTGGATAAGATACGTAGAAATCAAGAGCGGGACCAGAAGAACTATGAGATTCTCTCCGAGAATGGGTGGCAGGTGATTGTGCTGTGGGAGTGTCAGCTGAAACCGAAGAAGCTGGAACAGACGATGTTACAGGTGGAAGTGCAACTGCATGATTACTACCTCGCCACCTTTAACCATCGGTCGAAAACGTACATTCATATCGAGGAGGAGAACCTGCCGATGGCGGCGGAGGACCCGGAAGAGTATGGACAATAAACAGAACTATTATGAAACAGATTACCGTAGCAGCAGCTATCATACACGATGAGGAAAACCGCATCTTCGCCACACAAAGGGGAAGCGGGGATTGGAAAGACTGGTGGGAGTTCCCCGGCGGGAAAATCGAGCCGGGGGAGACGCCCGAGGAGGCCCTCAAGCGTGAGATCTGGGAGGAGTTGGAAACACGCATCGCCGTGGAGCACTTGGTGCAAACGGTAGAGTGGGACTACCCCAAATTCCACCTCACGATGCACTGCTTCTGGTGCCACGTGGAGAGCGGCGAGCTCGTCCTCAAGGAGCACGAGGCGGCAAAGTGGCTGAAACCCGAAGAGTGGGAAAGCGTGCAATGGCTGCCGGCGGACTGGGACGTGATCGAAAAGCTGAAAATGATGATTGGAAATTAGCGCTTTCTACTTGGTGTGCGGTAGGGTCTAATAATCTAACGGTCTTGTTCTGTATAAAATTTTTTTGAGAATAATATGGTGGAATCAAAAATTGTTGTATTTTCGCAGCGAAAAAGTTGTAAAGACAAGCATTAACCGATATGTTTGACAACAAAAAGGAAATATGACAGTTACTGAATATATACGCGAAAGGGAGATACGAGGACGTGTGACATTCACGATTGACGATGTCCGTCAAGCCGTGAACTTGTCGGACAATTCGCTTGTCACAGAATTGCAAAGACAAGTGGCCCGTGGAAGAATATGTATTCCTTATCGCGGTTTCTATGTCATTATACCTCCTCAATATGCTTTGAAGGGTATTGTTCCTCCTACTTATTATGTTGATAAGCTGATGAATGCTGTCAGAAAGCCCTACTATATATGCTTGCTATCGGCTGCAGAGTTTTACGGGGCTAGTCACCAGCGAGCTATGCAAACCCAGGTGATGACAATAGCACCCCGATTAAAGCCTTCGAAGATGAATAATTTGTTGAACTGGAACTATCGTCAGTTGATTCCTTCTGAATTATTGATGAAGAAAAATGCTGAAACAGGTGTAATACTCTATTCCTCTGCAGAGCTGACAGCCATTGATCTCGTGCAATTTGCCAGACATGTGGGCGGTTATCAACGGGCAGCTACGGTTCTTGCTGAATTAATGGAAAGCGTTGATATAGAACGTATTGAATCCGTTTTACCATATACTACTACAGCAACTATTCAACGTTTGGGCTATCTTTTAGAATTTGTCTTGGAGGAGCAGCATAAAGCCGACAAACTGTACAAGCTATTGAAAGCATCAACTCCCAAGTGGAAAAAGATATTGATGAGCAATGCCAGCGAAGAAAAAGTCAGTAGCACTTGTAATCGATGGCATGTGAATATGAACATTGAAATCGAAATAGACGACTTATGATAGACAAATCTGCAATTACTGAATGGACTGAACAAGCACCATGGATTTATTCCACTATGGTCGAGCAAGACCTCATCATTTGTAAGGCTTTGGTCTGCATATTTAGCGATGAATTTTTGGCTTCGCAGCTGGCTTTTAGGGGTGGTACTGCGCTGCATAAGCTGTACCTCACTCCGCAATCTCGCTACAGCGAGGATATCGACCTCGTGCAAATCCATCCCGGGCCCATCAAACCCATCTTGTTTCGTCTTGGAGAGGTGCTGTCGTGGCTTCCTGGCAAAGTAACAAAGCAGAAACGATACAACAACACCATGTTTTTCCGAATGGAATCGGAAGTTCCGCCAACACAACCTTTACGACTGAAGATTGAAATCAATTGCTATGAACATTTCAACGTCTTGGGATTGCAAAAGATGCCGTTCGAAGTTCAGAACACCTGGTTCAGCGGTAAATGCGAAATCACAACTTACACCCTTAACGAACTGATAGGAACTAAGTTGCGTGCCTTGTACCAGAGGAAGAAAGGTCGCGACTTGTTTGATCTACAAATGGCATTGGAAAGCGGAAAGATAGATGTGGCACAAGTACTGGAATGCTACCAAAAGTACATGGAATTTGTGGTGGAGAAGGTTCCCACCTATAAGCAGTTCGTGCAAAATATGGAAGTGAAGTTGCAAACACCGGAGTTTTTAGGAGATATGGATATATTGATCCGCGAAGGTGCCGACCGCTTCAATCCAAATGCCGCATACGAACTGGTCAAGAAAACTTTCATCGACCTTATGCCTGGAAGTAGAGATTAGATTTTCAAAAATTATTAAAACCCCAATATTATGAAAAAAATCCTCGTTTTTGCCATTGCCGCTCTGATGTTTGCGGCGTGTAGTGATTCTCAAAAACAGCTGAAAGAGCGTGCGGCTGAGCTGTGCAAGTATATCCCCGATCATGAGCTTCTGGAACAATCCAAAGACTACATGACGGCCGATTTCTACGCCGTTTTGGACACGATGTTCAACCAACTGCCGGAGTTCGAGGCGATGGACCACGAATGGCTCTACTATTTCGTGACGGGCAACGGCGGAACCATCGCGGATTATGAGGTGGCCGGCGTGGAGAAGACTGACAAGACGCACGCGGTCGCGACCATCAAAGTGCGCCAAAAATGGGAGGATGGTTCGTTCGACCCCAATAGCGACGTCGAAGAACACAAACTCTATATGGAGAAGGTGGACGGTCAATGGCTGATGTCCGATTTTGACGGACACAAGCAGGACTGCATCGAAAATATTGCCATCAGTCGTAAAGAGCAGGCTATACGTAACGCTATTAGTGACTACCTGGTGAAAGAGATTGGCTCCCTATATTCACAAGGTGAGGTCTGCGTCCCTTCTCTGATGATTGTTTCCACCGAGGAAAAAGAGGCCGACAACACGTTGGTATGGGGCGACTTCTGGGTGTTCAACTACAACCTCGTTGGCGACACCCTCAAGACCGTTTCCGGCGGCAACCACTCGGGCCTGATGACCTTGCACAAGGAGGACAACGGATATACGGTAACCTCGTTCGAGCAAACCGAGGACGGTGCCGGCTTCGAGGCCAGCGCCAAACGTATCTTCGGAAAACATTACGATGTTTACCAAAATATGCACTCGAATCAAGATGTCCGCGAAGCCGTCCGGAAAGAACAGCTGAAATATTGGTGCACTTTCAACAGCAAAGCCCGCTACTATCAGGACTTCGGTTGGCCTGCCGTGGAACTGTAAGGTTGCCATATTACTACTATGAACCCCATCGCGATCCACGCCCTGACCTCGGCGTTGCACGACCCACAATCCGTGGCGGCGCTCACCGAAGAGTTCCTTTCCAGTCTGCATTTTTCTTACGACTGGAAAGGCGATGACTTCACGGACTACGGGAATCATGACCTCAACCTGATTTACGTGCGCACAGGCGGCACCGAAGGCATCTTCCAACGGCTTCTCCCTCAGCTTGTTGCAAAGTCGGATAAGTCGTTTTATCTCTTGGCTTCCGACAAAAGCAACTCCCTTGCTGCTTCCATGGAGATTCTCTCCTATCTGCAACAAAAAGGACTCCAAGGCGAGATCCTGCACGGCAACGCAGCGTACGTCTCCGAAAGAATTTCTCTGCTTTCCAAGGTGGAAGCGGCCCGAAAACGTCTGCAACACTGCCGTCTCGGAGTCATCGGAACCCCCTCCGATTGGCTGATTTCCAGCAATGTGGATGCTGAAACCGTCCGCCAGAAACTGGGTGTGGAACTGGTCTCTATCCCGATGAAGGAACTGTTTGAGACGTTGGATCATACCCCTGAACAGATTGTGGAAGAACAAAGCAATGTGTCTGCTATCCAAGAAGCCCTACCGTTGGCTACCCGTATCTACGCAGCCTTGAAATCAATCATCCAAAAACATGATTTGCAAGGATTTACACTGCGTTGTTTCGATTTATTGGACACGATTCACAATACCGGTTGCTGGGCTTTGGCGCAACTGAACGCCGAAGGGTACGTGGCGGGTTGCGAGGGCGATGTGCCTACCATGCTCACCATGATGACAGTTCGCGCTTTGCTCGACACCTCAGGGTTCCAATGCAACCCCGCCTCCATCAATCCGGAGACTGGCGAAATCCTCTTCGCCCACTGCACCATTCCGTTCAATATGGTGCAACACTACGAACTGGACACCCACTATGAATCCGGCATCGGCGTGGGCATCCGCGGACATGTACAGGAGGGACCCGTCACCATCCTGAAACTGTCGGGAGATTTGTCGCGGTGCTTTGTCGCGGAAGGCGAACTGATACAGAACCAGGCCAACCCGAACCTTTGCCGCACACAGCTGTTGGTGCGATTGAAAGACCCTAAACAGACAGAATACTTCTTAACGCATCCTATTGGGAATCATCATGTTGTCGCAACAGGACACCATGCTGCCGCGTTAAAAGCGTTGTTGAAGAGGTTTTCTAATTGATGCACACATGCTGAACTGCGATTTCAGCGATGTATTCCGTGCAAATACGCGTGATACGCGGAGATAAAAAAATCAAAAATAAAAATGAATACTATGCGTCACCATCACCCAACAATCCTTAAAGCATTGATAATCACAATGCTGGCATGTTCACAAACGGCTTTCGCCCAAAATGCCGACGGTCCCGTGCTGCGGAGCGACAACATCGACGCGGTGCTGAACGCCATGACCGTGGAGGAGAAGGTCAGCCTGCTGGTCGGGGGCGCGGGAACCACCCCCGATGTCCCGAATGCCGCTGGCTACACCCGCACGCTGTCCCGGTTCGGCATCCCCTTGACGGTACTCTGCGACGGTCCGGCCGGCCTCCGCATCGACCCGAAGCGCGAGGGGACTGACCAGACATTCTACTGTACCGGTTTCCCTGTCGGCACGCTGAGTGCCAGCTCGTGGGACCCCGACATGGTGGAGAGGATGACTGCGGCGATGGGCAACGAGGTGCTGGAATACGGTGTGGATGTGCTGCTCGCCCCCGGTATGAACATCCACCGCAACCCGCTCTGCGGGCGCAACTTCGAATACTTCTCCGAGGATCCGGTCCTCTCGGGCCGCATCGCCGCCGCCTACGTGCGGGGCGTGCAGTCCAACGAGGTGGGCTGCTCCGTGAAACACTTCGCCACCAACAGCCAGGAGACCAACCGGCTGGAAAATGACGCCCGTGTCGGCGAACGCGCCTTGCGGGAAATCTACCTCAAGGGCTTCGAAATCGCTGTCAAGGAGGGTCGCCCGTGGACGGTGATGTCCTCCTACAACAAGCTCAACGGCGAATATACCCAGCAAAGCCGTCGCCTGCTCACCACCATCCTCCGCGACGACTGGGGCTTCGACGGCTTAGTGATGACCGACTGGGGCTGCAAGGACAGCACCGTCAAATCCGCGAAGGCAGGCAACGACCTGATGGAGCCGGGATTCCAACGGGAACAAGACCGCCTGCTGGCCGCCGTGAAAAGCGGGGAAATCAGCCGTGCGGAACTCAACCGAAACGTGCGCCGCTTGCTCGAGTACATCGTGAAAACGCCCCATTTCCGAAACTATTCCTACTCGAATCGTCCTGACTTACAGGCACATGCTCAAGTGGCCCGCAAAGCTGCCGAAGAGTCTATCGTACTGCTTCGCAACGAAAACAGCACCTTGCCGCTGAAGGGCAACGAAAAAGTGGCCCTCTACGGCATCAGCTCCGTGGATTTCTTCGGTGTCGGCACGGGATCGGGGCACGTGAACATGTCCCACGTCGTCAATTTGCAGGAGGCGATGACGGCCGCCGGATTCACGCTGGACGAGGATTTAGCCGAGTATTACCGCCATTGCTACGCCCTACAGAACGATAAGGAACGGATGGAAGGCTCTTCACTTGACAAACGCCACCGTTCCGAACCCGAGGTTTCCGTGCAAGCCATCGAACGACAGGCGCAGAACAATGACGTGGCCGTCGTGGTGATTGGCCGCATCGCCGGTGAGGGCGCCGACCGCGTGTTCCACGACGACTTCGAGCTGACAGACATCGAGCGCGAGCTGATTCAGAATGTCAGCACGGTGTATCACAAGGCCGGCAAACGAGTTGTGGTGGTGCTGAACGTCGTCGGCGTGGTGGAGACCGCCTCGTGGAAAGGGCTGGTCGATGCCATTATCCTCCCTTGGACACCGGGACAAGAAGGCGCCCACGCCATCGCCGACATCCTCAAGGGCAAGGTGAACCCATCCGGCAAGCTGCCCACGACCTTCCCCGTCAACTACATGGATATCCCTTCGGCGAAGAATTTCCCCTACCGCTGGAATCCGAGCGGCAGACGTGGCGAACGTCCAAACTACGATTTCACCGACTATGAGGAGGGCATTTGGGTCGGTTACCGCTATTTCCAGACCCAGAATGTGGAAGTTTCGTACCCATTTGGCTACGGCTTGAGTTACACCACTTTCGACTACGGACAGCCCGTGGTGAAAGCCGGTCCCGATGGCTTCACAGCTTCCATCACTGTGACGAACACGGGCAAGGTGCCGGGCCGCGAAGTGGTGGAACTTTACGTCTCCGCCCCGTCCGGCGGACTGGAGAAGCCTGACCGCGAGCTGAAAGCGTTTGACAAGACCAAGACCCTCGCGCCGGGCGAATCTGAGACCCTGACTATGACGGTCACCACTTACGAGTTGGCCTCCTTCAACGAATCGACTATGGCATGGGAGACCGCCGCCGGCACCTACAAGCTGCTGTTCGGCGCTTCCGTCAACGACATCCGCAGGTCAGCGACTTACAAAATTAAAAGCCCTGTAAATAAAATCGTTGCAAAGTAATGGCCATCGAAATCACCTACCGCAAAACCCGCCGAATGTCGATGCGCATCGTGAAGAACGGCGATGTGCACGTGTCGGTGCCCTTCGGGGTGCCGAAAAAAGAGGTGGAGGCCTTCATCGAGCAACACCGCGACTGGATTGAGGAGGCTCGAAAGAAGACTTACGAACGACAGAAGCAACGGGCCGAGTTCTACAACCAATTACCCTTAACCACGCGGGCACAAGCCGATGAGGCTCTGCAACGACTGAAAGCGCTGGTGGAACCCATGGTGGAACGACATTCGCAGGTGATGGGCGTCAAGCCGCGCCTCGTCTATTACAAGCCGATGATTTCGCGCTGGGGCGTGTGTAACGTGAGAGACCGCTCCATCTGTTTCTCCGCCTACGTGCTGCTGCTGCCGGAATGGTGCGTGGAACATATCATCGTACACGAACTCTGCCACCTCATAGAACCCAGCCACAACAAGCGCTTCCACCAGCTGATGGACCGCTACTTCCCGCGTTGGAAGGAGGCGAGAAAAGAAACACGTAATATTTGCCGGATGGAGGAAGATTTGGAAGACGAGTAGCTGAATCCCTACCCCATCACTTTCATCTCGCACTTCCCACAGTCGAACTCCAGTCGGAAACGACGCTTACCGGATACCAGATACAGCGGATCTTTGGGCGCTTTTGCAGCTTCGGGGCGCTTGTGGCACCAGCCCAACTCGTACCGCAGACAGTATTTGCAGGTCATCAATACCTTACCCGCATAATCCTCCGTTTTGTCCAACCCGTACTCAATCTTCGTCGCCCCGAAATCCTCATACACGGATTTATGGGCTTCGTTGGTGATATTCCGCAGATAGTCAGCATGTTGAAACAACGGTTCGGGAACATAACGAAGCGGCGTGTCCTGCGGACGGAAATGCGCGATGCGGGCGGCGATCAGCTTCTCCACCGCCTTGGATTTCAGCTCATTGATATAACCGGCACGCAAGAAAGCGGTGCATTTCGGAATGGTGATGCTACGTGCTGCGAACGGGGTGCCGCCTAACTTCGCCAATGCGGTGCGCAACGTCTCCACCATCTTCTCCGGCTGTTGCGCGGCAGTCAGCTCGACATTTTCCGTCACCGAGACGTTGCATCCGTCTTCATCCGTGAATGTAATCCGCACACCATCGGCCAGTTCCTCGAAAAGAATATCCACGGAAATTTTCCTTTCTGCGGTTTTGCCCGACAATATTTTCTCGAAATTTTTATCGATGTTGCGGTACAGTTTCACTTTTTGGAAATGCGACAACGGTTTTTGTGGAAAAATTTGGTTTCCTTCCACTTTGTTAACCAAAAAACCCTCCAACTCTCCGTCTGCATTGATAAAACACAATCCGTCACCATTACTTATCAGTTGTTGGTCATCTCCCGCCCCCTGTTGCCTTTTGCCTATTGCCTTTTGCCTGTTCCCTATTGCCTGTTCCCTATTGCCTGTTCCCTGTTCCCTATTGCCTTTTGCCTGTTCCCTATTGCCTGTTGCCTTTTGCCTATTCCCTAAATCCTCAAACAGATACTTTCCTCCGCTTTGCCTCAAGTAACCGATGAACTGTCCCATCGCCTTCGGCGTGTCGAAAGAAGCCATAGAGCCTACAGGATCACGGAAGCCGTCAATATAGTAGGAGGTGTATTCCCGATTGAACGTTTTTTGCACGTCTGGAATGAAGAAGAACGGGGTGGTGCCGCTTCCAACTTGCTGATATTCTGGATGTCCATTGAGGATGGCATCCAGCTTCTGCCGATAGAAAGCGGTCACATTCTTGACATAGCTCTCGTTTTTCAGCCTTCCTTCGATTTTGAAGGAAACAATGCCGGCTTTCATCATCTCTTCGAGATAATCAACGCGGCACATATCTTTAAGAGATAGCAAATGCTTATTGTGTATCAGCGTTTTACCATTGGCATCCTGCAGGTCGAAACGGGTGCGGCAAATCTGGGCACACTCTCCCCTGTTACCACTTCTACCTGTCATCATCCGGCTGATATAACACTGTCCGCTGTAACAGACGCACAACGCACCGTGTACGAAGGCCTCAAGTTCAATATTCGTCTGATTATGAATCTGTTGAATAGTCTCCAAATCGGTTTCACGAGCTAATACGGCGCGTGTGAATCCTAACTTTTCGAGAAACTGGATGCGCTCCAACGAATGGTTATGACATTGCGTGCTCGCGTGCAGGGCGATGGGCGGAATGTCGAGCTTCAGCAGTCCCAAATCCTGAATCAACACGGCATCCACGCCTATGTTGTACAAGTCCCAAAGCAGTTTCCGTGCGCCCTCCAACTCATTGTCAAACAGCACGGTATTAACGGTAACATGCACTCTGGAACCGTACAGATGGGCATATTGCACCAACGTTTCGATGTCTTGCAGGGAGTTGCCTGCCGCCTGCCGCGCCCCGAAAGCACTCGCGCCGATATAGACGGCATCCGCGCCGTGGTTGATGGCGGTCTTACCTGTGGATAAGTCCTTGGCAGGGAGCAATAACTCTATCTTACTCATCGGCAAAACGTTTCGCCTTCATCGGAAAATACTCGGCCAGCTCGCCGGAGAAATAGAAGTCGTTGCAAATCACCCCGAACGTATAAATCTCGTCGTGCACCGTAATGTGCGAGCCGCCGCACTTCGGATCCGGACCCGGTTTGGAAGCCTGGAATCCCAGATTGAAGAGGGTGAACAGAATGTCGGGACGGTCTACGATATCATAACCAGAACGACGCCACTGCAACATGGTCTGGTGCAGGATACAGCCGGTATAAAGGTATGAATACAAGTGATTATGATAGTTCGTCAGACGATTGAAACGCTCGGTCTGATGGTCGGCAGTCTGAAAGTCGAGGATGTGCTCATACTGCTTGCCCATGTAGAAAATGGAGGTGTCATTGGTGAGGTTTCGCTCCACCTGCATGGCGGTGAAATCCTTGATGCCATTAACGCCAAGCGAGAACTGCGACTGCACGGAGAGCACCTTCATCGGACCGAGGTAATTCTTGTACATTTCGCGCTTGCTGTTGAAAAGGCGCACCTGCTCGCCGATGAGGCAGCCCACGATGAGGCGCGGTTCCACGCCGGTGAGGCGCGCGGCCTCGTAAATCACAGCAGTGTCCTTGATGACAGCCGCTTTCAGCGCAGGCCATGCAGAGTCGTTCATCCACGGGATGACATTGCCCACAAACGGCTGCATCTTGTTGGATTTGAGGATATTGTCCACATCACTCTCCATCTTGTGGAAGGCTGTGGCATGGTCATCGTCCTGCATGTACATGTTGGCGGCGTATATCATCTCCTGCACGGCCGTGGGACGGTCGCTGCATTGCGCGGCACGGAAAATGAGGTCGGCGTTTTGGGGATAGAACTCGCGCAAAATAGCGAGCGAACGGTATCCGTTGAGGGTCTGCTCCTGACTGCTGATGCTGTCTTTGGAGGCAAGATATTGCTTACTGCCGGAGAGATAACGGTTATTTTTGTCGGTGCCGCCCTTGTTGTTGGTGAAGCCCAGCTCGAAGAACGCCCACGCGCCGAGGATGGCCGCGCCAACAAGCGCAAAAAGGTGCAACACAATGATATAAGCCTTACTACGGCCTTTCAGCCGCTTCCACGACTTCCAAAGGCTGCGCTTCTTGCGAACCTTTTTCAGGGTTTGTTGGGTCTCTTTATTTTGCGATTGTAGAGACGAAGCACGCCCCGTCTCTACAGAGGAATTTGTTTCTTCCATTTGTGTTAATAATTACCATTGAGACGATGACCACATCGACTCAATGTCCTAAACCCTAAACTCTAAACCTTAAACCAAATTAGCAAATCCCATAAACGCCATAGCCAAAATACCGGCGGTAATCAGCGCGATCGGCACGCCCTTCATGCCCTTCGGAATCTCCACCAGCTCGAGTTGCTCACGCAAGCCGGCGAAAATCGTGATAGCCAAGGTGAAACCGATAGCGATGGCGACAGCGTAGATCGTGTTGTCAATCACCGAGAAGCCATGGCCGGGGATGATGGTCTGCTGGGTCACGTTGATGGCGACACCGAGCACGGCGCAGTTGGTCGTAATCAAGGGCAGGAAGACACCCAGGGCACGGTAAAGCGACGGGCTTACCTTCTTGAGGATGATCTCCACCATCTGCACCAAGCTGGCAATGACCAAAATGAAGACGATGGTCTGCAAGTAGGTGATTTCCAGCGGCACAAGAACATACTTTTGGAGCAGCGAAGTCACCAGAGTGGCCAGCGCCATGACGAAGGTGACGGCCGCGCCCATGCCGAGAGCGGTGTTCACCTTGCTGGAAACGCCCAAAAACGGGCATATACCGAGGAACTGCACCAAGATGATGTTGTTAACCAGGACAGCTCCGATAATCATTAAGATATATTCCATTGTTCTATTCTTTTAATTGTTAAACCCTATAGAGACGCGATTATTTCGCTTCTTCCAATGCTTTTTGTTTTTTCTTCTCCTCGTTCTTGTTCACGATGTGGCGCACCGCCGCCATCACGAAACCGAAAACGATGAACGCGCCGGGGGCGAGTACGAAGATTAGCATGTTGTACTCCGCAGGGATGAACTGGTAGCCGAGGAAAGAGCCGGAGCCCAGAATCTCACGGATACCGCCGATGAGCGTCAACGCGATGGTGAAACCGATACCCATGCCGAGACCGTCCAACATGGAGTCCACGACACTGTTCTTGTTGGCGAAAGCCTCCGCGCGACCCAGCACGATGCAGTTCACCACAATCAACGGGATGAACACACCCAAGCTGGCGGACAGTGCAGGCAGGAAGCCCTGGATGAGCAGGTCGATCATACTCACGAAGGTGGCAATAATCACGATATAACTCGGAATACGCACCTTGTCGGGAATGACATTCTTCAGCGCCGAGATGATAATATTGGACATCAGCAGCACGAAAGTCGTGGCCGCGCCCATACCAAGGGCATTGGTCACCGACGTGGTGACGGCCAGCGTCGGACAGCAGCCCAACACCAGAATCAAGGTCGGGTTCTCCTTGAAGAATCCCTTGGTGAATATACTTAACTTACTGTTATTACTATTGTTACTCATGATAATCCTCCTTTATTTTCATAAAAATGTCATAAGCGCGCTGCACAGCGTCGCAGTAGGCCCGCGACGAGATGGTAGCTGCCGTGATGGCATCGACATCGCCGCCGTCCTTCTTCACCACCAACTGGAAGTCAGCCGGATTCTGGTGATTGAACTGCAGGGCGAAGTCGCTCTTGTCCTTGTTGATTTTGTCACCCAGGCCGGGAGTCTCACCCGCATTGATGACCTCGGTGTTGACGATGGTACCCTCCGCGTCGAAGCCGACCATCAGGTCGAAACGACCCGCGAAGGCCTTCTTGGTATAGGTCTCGATGCCTGCGCCGCAAAGCTCGCCATTCTCGCCGATGGCCAGATGGACAGGAATCTCCTCATTGTCGGCGTCCACGATCACGGTGTCAACCACAGTGCCTTGGTATTCAGGCAGCACGGCTTGCAGGGCTTTCTCTTTCTTCTCCCGTTGGCCCTTTTCGATGGGACCTTTGGTGAGGGCATAGACCCCGGTGAGGGCCAGGGCCGCGATCAGCGCAATGCTTGTCAGCACAATCACCAACCGCCATATAGATGCTTCTTTCTTTGCTGTCATAATCGGAAATTTTAAGGGTTAACGGTCGGCGAACTGTTTGGGTTTAAAGCCTTTGTTGATCAAGGGCACTACGGCGTTCATCAGCAGGATGGAGAAGGAGACACCCTCGGGGTAGGCGCCGAAAAGACGGATAATGATGGTGAGCAGACCGCAACCGCAGCCGAACACGATCATACCCCACGGGGAGGTCGGGGAGGTCACCATGTCGGTGGCCATAAAGCAGGCACCGAGGATAAGACCGCCAGCGAGCAAGTGGATGAACGGGTTGACATAAACCTCGGGATTCACAAGATGGAAAATGCCTGCAACCACAAAGGTCGTGGCCATGAACGCCACGGGGATGTGCCAGGTGATGATGCGCTTCCAAAGCAGGAAAGCCGCGCCGATAAGCAGGGCGATGGCCGAAACCTCTCCGAAGCTGCCACCCATCTGTCCGAGCAGCATATTAGCGTAGGTCGGAATCTGCGTCAGGTCGCCACCCTCCTTGATGAGGCCGAGGGTTGTCGGACCGGTGACGGCGTCAGCGAAGCCCCAGATCGGGGTCGGCACCGGCCACGTGGTCATCTGCACCGGGAAGGCGATGAGCAATGTGACACGCGCCACCAAAGCGGGGTTGAACGGGTTGTGGCCCAAACCGCCGAAGGGCATCTTCGCGATGCCGATGGCGACCAGAGCACCCACCACCATGATCCAAACCGGCAGGCTGGAGGGCACGTTGAAAGCCAAAAGCAGGCCGGTGACCACCGCCGAACCGTCGTCAATAGTCGGCTTCTGATGCAGCATGTACCGCTGGATAAGGTACTCGAAGAGCACGCAGCAGCCCACTGACACGAGCGTCAGGATGATGACGGGCAGCCCGAAATAGTAAATCGACACCAGCAACGCCGGCATCAACGAAAGGACCACCGACCACATGATTTTCTTCACAGACTCGTCGCTGTGCACGTGGGGCGACCCAGAAATGTGTAACAGTTTATCCATTGATTGTTGATTTTATTGATTCCTATATTCCTAAAAATAACAAACCGCAAAAGTAGTATTTTTTTGGATATGTCTGGTAATTTTTTAGGCATATAAGCCGACGAGGAAAAGGGGACGCTACGGCAACCAGAAAGCGTAACTGTAGAAGCCGCTTCCAACAATTTGTTTGACATAGCCGGATCCCGTCGGAATCCAGACCTCCGCCTCGGTATTGGCAGGAATTTTGATATTCCACTCGTAATGACCCTTATAAACTTTCCAGGAACTCTCAATGCGTCCAGAAACGGACTCGTAACTGCATTTCACGTAATCCAGACCGGGAATGATGGTCGGTTTCAGCAGGATACGGCTGTAACCCGGCTCCAAAGGACGGATGCCGCCAAGGTATTCGTATTCCCAAAGAATCAGGTCGCCGAGGAGCATGACATGATTGCCGGAATTCATCGCCGGGTCTGCGGTGTTGCCGTTCCACAGTTCCCAGATGGTGGTCGCGCCGTTTCGCACCATGTAGCCCCAGCTCGGATAGGTGTCGTTGGTGGCGATTTTCAGCGCGAGGTCGCCGCGTCCATGGTCCGTGAGCGTGCGCATGAGCTGCTGGATACCCACCACGCCCGTGGAGACGTGCCCGCCGAACTCGTTCTCCGTCTTCTCCACGATATTGTCAAAGACTATTTTCTCCAACTGCGTCGGCACCATCCCGAACGCTAACGGCAGAATGTTGGCCGTGACACTGCCGTTCTCGTAGCGGCCGTTACCCTTGTCAAGGTACATCTCGTTGTAGGCGGCGGCGGAGACGTCGGCCTCGTACAGAAAGCGCACCTCATCGTCAGGCAAGTCCAGCAGACGGGCGAACTTCGCCATCAGGATGGCGAGGTGGCAGTAGAACGGGGTGGAGATGGCCCCCGCCTCGGTGATGCGCGACGGGTCTTTAGTATGAATCAGCTCCGGACTCTCGGGCGGCACGCACCAGTCGCCGTAACAGTCGCGGGTGATGATGCCGTCCTCGCCGTATTTGTCGCGCATGTGCGCCATCCATCGTTTCATCGCAGGATAGTGCTTGCGGATGGCGTCGAGGTCCCCGTAGCGAGTATAGAGCATGTCGGCAACCGTGATGAACGCCCCGGGCCAGGTCATGTTGTCGGTGATGCGGCGCCAGTAGTTCGGACAGACATCCGAAAGCGAGCCGGTGGGTTCCTCCGTATCTTCGATGTCATCGAGCCACTTGCTGTAGAGCCGGTAGTTGTTGAACATGTACGACTCGCCATAGTTGCCGGTGGTGCGGTCGCCGGTCCAGCCCATGCGCTCATCGCGCTGCGGACAGTCGGTGGGCATCGAACGGTAGTTGCCCCGGATGCCCCACCAAGCGTTGCGATAAACGGAGTTCATAATCTCGTTGGAACATTCAAAACTACCGGTGGTCGCCATCTCATCGTAGAACACAAGTCCTCGGAAATCTTCGAGTTTCGGTTCTTCACGCAATCCGGAAATCTCCACATAGCGGAAACCGTGGTAGGTGAACATCGGATGCCATTGTAGAGACGTGCCGTGGCGCGTCTCTACGGGTAACACACGTTGTAGAGACGCGGCGCGCCGCGTCTCTACAGACGACACAATATATCGGTCGGTGGCTTCCGCGCTGCGCAGATTGGCGGTGTAAAGCATACTGTCGGGGGTGAGCAGTTCGGCGAAACGCAAAGTGATCGTGTCCCCATCCTGAACGCGAGACGCATTCAGCTTCATATTGAGGTAACCCACCATATTCTGCCCCATATCCAGAATCCACGCATCGCCTTTGCGGAACATCGCCACCGGCTGCAGCGTGTCCTGTACCTTGATATTGGGGTTGGGTTGCGGCACGACCTTGCCTCCCGGAGCCTCCACCACTCTGGCGGGATACCAGGATTTGTCATTGTAACCGGAAGATGTCCAAGCACCGAGACTGTACCGTTCGTCGTAGGTTTCCCCGTCGAATTCGTTGCTCTTGCGGATGGGGCCTCTATCGGTGATTTTCCAGCTTTTATCGCTGACAATCAACTCTTTACTCCCGTCTGTATAGGTCACTTCTAACTGCAGTAGCAGTCGCGGGGTACCGAAGTGCTTGGCGTGCGTCAGACCGCCGTATTCCATTTCTTTCTCGTCGTATCGGATGGTGGTGTAGCGGCCGCCCGCAAGCGTAATCCCGATGGCGTTACTGCCCCTTTTCAGGAAGTCGGTCACGTCGTAGGCGTTGAAATAGACCCGTTTGGTGTAGTCGGAGAGGGCGGGCTTGAGAATCTCCTCGGGCGCCACCTCCTGACCGTTAAGGAACGCACTATATTGTCCTAACCCACTGACATATAGCCTTGCCTGACGGATGTTTTTGCTAAGGGAAAACTCCTTGCGCAAGTAGCGCGACGCGATGCGGGTTTTCCCGTGAATGTCGTCATTGTAAAAATCACCGCCAATCCATTTGGATTTCCAATCGGCACTGTCTAAAAGGCTGACTTCAAAGGAATTGATGTCGCTTTCGATGAATTCGACAAGGGTGGTGACCCCTAACCCGTTCGTCTCTTCGTTTTTCCAATTGTAGGTTACAGAGGCTATCACTTTCCAGAAGGCTTTGTCGCGACTATGCAGCGGTTTGCCCTCGTAGGGGATAAGCAGCATCCGGTTGGAAGAAAGGGTCTTGGTGTCCCAAAGGTCGCCGATGTTTTTTTCAGCGTTTTCCCTCGTGGAAGCCACGACGATTCGGTAAGAGGTCTGTTTCACGTTAATCGCAATGGCCCGCTGATCGGTGGTGGAATCTTCTGTCTCGTACCGCCAGCTGAACCGCGGCACATTCGTGGCCAACGGCTGCGAACCGTCCTGATACTCGACGGTAGGATGAACGATAGAAACCTGCCCTCTGACCATGCCAACGGCCATCACTGCCAGCATCACTACAAGAACTATCGTTTTTTTCATAGTATCCTGATAAGCAGGCTTCTATAACCCATAACCTATAACCAATAACCTTTATTATCGTACCAGCGTCACCGTGCCGTTGCGCACCATCTTCTCATCGGGGGTGCCGATGCGGGCATAGTTGATTTTCCAGACATAAACACCCTGCGGTGCAGGTTTGCCGCCGAGCGTGCCGTCCCAACCTTGTTCGGGATTATTGGTGTAGAAAATCAGCTCGCCATCGCGGGCGTAGATAACGAACTCATAGTTCACCACATCGTGGACCTTCGGTAGGAACACCTCGTTCTTCCCGTCGGTGTTGGGAGTGAAAGCACTCGGCACGAAGAAGGCGAAATTGTCCTCCACAGGCACAATCTGGATGGTGTCATCACTGCAACCGTCGTTATTCGTAACCGTGAAGTGCACCGTCATCAAGTCGCTCTCCTGCAGGTGATAGATGTGCGAAGGTTCCTGCAGGTAGGAGGAATGGCCGTCGCCGAAACTCCATGCATAGTTGGTGATATTGTTGCCCGTGGAGAGGTCGTAGAAGAAGACCTCCTCGCCATTCTCAGGTTCCGTAGGACTGAACATAAAGTCGGCATGCGGGAATCCAGAGACATGCACGACGTTCTCCAAAGTCAGCGAGTCGCTACAGCCTGGCTGACTCGTTACAATGAGCTTCGCAGTATAATAGCCCTCGTCGGGTAGCGACGTATGCAGGGTGACGGCGGAGTCAATGTGTGAGTACGAGCTATCGTTGTAAATAATCCAGTGCAGGGTGGCATAATCGGGGCTATACTGCGCCTGCCAGGTTACCGGCAGCGGCTGGCAGCCGTGGTCGGGTGTGTAGGTGATGTTTATGTCGGGTCTCGGCACGATGGTCACCTCCACGGTGGCGGTATCCGTCATACAGGACCAACGATCGCTGGCCGCCACTTTGAAGACCCCGTTCTGGGTAATCACGCACTCTGAGGCGAGACTATCGGGATGGACCACGCCCGGGAGCGTGTCGCCTGCAGGCGTGAGCCACGTGTAGTGAAGGTGGTTAGAACCGCGCACCTGTTCCACTTCCATGTACCGCAAAGTGTCGCATGCGGTGAACGTCGTGTCACGTAAACGCACGCTGTCGTTGGCGCATAAGTGGAGAATGATGGTATCTCTCTTGAAGAAGACATCCATCAATTCGGGGAATCCGTTGCAACCCTGTGTAACGACATACAACACAGCGGTTTTCACCTGATCGGGATTGGTAAACGTCACCGTGGGAAGCATGGTCACATGCACCCGCTCCACCGTGTCGCCCGGTTGGTAAAAAAACTCGTTGTTTTCAATCGTCAGCGCCATTCCTTCTTCGGTGGTCAGGGAGTAATCCACCCCTAATATCGCATCACCACCAGTCTGGATAATGATAGACGTGTACGCCGTAATGAACGGATGCTCGATGGTGAAGGTGAGGTCCAGATTGCGGCAATTCTGGATCAGCGTGTCACCGCCCGCTTCACTATCCCAAGCCTCGTCCACCCGGACATGGGGGCTGTAGAAGCTGCCCTCCTCCAGAAAAACGCCCGAGTCATATCCGTTGTCGCCCACATTGGCAACAGCCAGTTTCATGTGATAAGTATTGCAACTGAAGATGGTGCCCTCAGCTGCCAACTTCGTAGTATAACCGTCATACTGCACACCGTTGGTATTGCCTCCGTTGCAGATAAAATAGTTTGAATTGGACGGGCTGGTGCCTGTACCACTACTGCCGGAGTGATTACCATGGTTCACATTGTTGATAGCCACCGGGGTACCATTGGGATTGGATGCTGTGATGGATCCCGGCACAACGGCCACATTCCGCGTGGTGGTCTGAAGAGTCACCGGGTCTAAACCTGTTAGCAAAAAGGCGAAGACATCGTTAAAGCCAGTGTTCACAAACTCGCAATATTCCTCTGAGGCAAAAATATAATTGAAGCAGAACGTGTCCGCCATGGCGATGAAGTCGAATTCCAACGAGGCTGAATTCATGACGGTGTTTGTAGTGTACTGACTCAATGCACTTTCCGTGTAACCTGTTGACACCTGGCTCGACATACTGGTTGAACTGTTCGGACCGGCCGCCACGGAGACATTGCCCGTGGTCATCACAAGGCCTGACTGAAACGGGAAGGCGGTAAATCCGTTTCGATTGAAGGTGCCAATCTGCGGGGAACTCACGTTAGCCGACGAGTTGTTGAACTTGGCCGGCTGCATGTTGGCATTTATATCCGGATACGGGCAACCCGACAGCAGCACACCGTCGCCCGCTAAATGATCCTGCAGAATCGCTCCCACGGAGGTACCCTGCAACGAGGTGACAGTCAAATTGTTACCCTGTGCAGCGACGAACATCACCGTTGCTATACTGATTATGGATAGTAAGAATCGTTTCATCTAACTGATTATTGTTTTTTATCCCGTAGAAACGCAAACATCGCGTCTATACAAAATATGTTAACGAAATCAAATGCCAAACGTTGCAAAAAAAGTTACTCGACCTCGATTTCATCGACGAACAGCCAGGCTGGATGACCGAACCCAGTGTGTCCTTCGGGCAACTGATGACCCGTGGCGCGTACCCGTAAGTATCTGGCAGTCAAAGGTTCAAATGTTAGTTCATAACGTTGGACACCACTGTTACTTCCCCATTCAGCCAGCGCATAATCGGCATGCGCCACCTCCCGGAACTCTTCGCCGTCGTCGGAAACAAACACGGTGACATTCTGCGGATTATATATCCAATCATTGATATTGAGAAGAGTATTGAAGGATACCTTGCGCATCTCGGTGGGTTTCTGCATATCGAGGGTAGCCTCCAACGGCGAACCCCAGAAGCCGATCCAGCGGCCGGTACGGTAGTTCTCACTGCCATGCAGCCCATCGGTGAGCGTCGGTGCGCCGTCGTAGGCATAGTTCTCGTGCGGCGGCTCGGTCAGCGTCACCGGCTTCATCGACGATTTCGAGAAACGGAAGTCCGTCTTGTACTCGGAAACCGCACCGTCGGGACGGACGAGCACGGCCCGGAAGTCGGCGTCCTCGCGAATCTCGACAGGCTCCGTATAGAGTTCCCCGCGCTTGGGGTTTTCCCCGTCGAGGGTGTAGCGAATCTCGCCGTCCCCGAACTTCGACAAGGTCACCCTGACACAGCCTTTCTTATAGTCGGGGGTCACCTCAGCCTGCAGGTCGAAAATATGGCGGGCGTAGTTGTAATCGTATAGGTCGTAAAGTTTCGCCATGCGGAAACAGCGTTTCACAAAATCCTGATAATCACGCTGCTGCGGGTCGCACCATTGAAGTTCGGCGAGGGCGGCCATGCGCGGCAGGGCGTCGTACTCCACGTCTTTGAAGCTGTGGACATATTCGCCCCAGATATTAGCCTGAACCCCGATGATATGGTGCTGCTGGTTCTCGGTAAGCTCGTCGGGCAGCGGCTGGAAGGAATAGACACGCTCCACGGGCAGATAGCCGTCGGCGGCGACAGGTTCCAACTCAGGCGTAAGCGACTGTCCCTGACTGAAATAGAGGTAGTCGCCCGGGGTCATCACCACGTCGTGGCCTTTGCGGGCAGCCTGGATGCCGCCGGTGGTGCCACGCCAGCTCATAATCATCGCGCTGCGGCTGATGTTGCCATCCAGAATCTCGTCCCAACCGATGATACGGCGGCCGCGAGCCTTCACCACCCGCTCCATGCGGTTCATGACGTAACTCTGCAAGTAGTCCTCCGCCGTATAACGAGCATCGTCGTGCAATCCGAGCTGCTGAATCTTAGCCTGGCATTTGGGACATGATTTCCAGCGGGTCTTCGGGCACTCGTCGCCGCCGAGATGGATGATGTCGGACGGGAAAACGTCCATCACCTCGTTGAGGATGTCTTCAAGTAGATCCATAGCAGCCTCATTACCAGCGCAAATCACCTCATCGGAGACCCCCCAACGTTTCCACACCTCGTAGGGGCCGCCGGTGCATCCGTACGACGGACATGCGGCGAGCAAAGCCTGCGTGTGTCCGGGTAGGTCAATCTCGGGAATCACAGTGATGTGACGTTCGGCAGCGTAGGCCACCAAGTCGCGGAGTTCCGCCTGCGTGTAGTATCCGCCGTGACGGATGGTGTCGTAACTGTTGGTGTTGCGACCAAGCACGGTACCGCTGCGCCACGCACCGGTATAAGTCAACTCGGGGTGGCGTTTGATTTCCATGCGCCAGCCCTGGTCATCGGTAAGATGGATGTGGAACTTGTTGATATTGTGCATCGCCATCATGTCAACATAGCGTTTCACGGAGTCCATCGCTATGAAATGGCGGCTCACGTCGAGGTGCATGCCGCGATAGGCGAACTGCGGATGGTCGATGACGGAGCCGGTGGGGAAGTTCACGGTGGAGGCCTTCACGCCCGCCGGGATACTCTTGCGAAGCGTCTGGATGCCATAGAAGACACCTGCCGCGTCAGCCCCGCGAATCACAATCTTGTCGGAGGTGATGTCAATTTTGTATGATTCGGGCATCTTGCACACAGAGGTGTCCTTTATCAGGAAGATACCGGAAGCTGTGGATTGCACCAACGGTCTGACTTTCAGTTTGATTTTCAACAGATCGTCAAGATATTCGTTGAGAAACGCGGCTTCACGCTGCAGCGAGTCCTTCTCCACAAGGAAGATGAGGGTATTCTCGGTGAGCTTAAACGGCGCACGCTTGCTCAGCGAGACCTCCTTCGGAAGTGGAATGACCTGATAGTCAGCCTCGACAACACGCTTTTTGCAACCTGCGAGCGCAATGCCCACGCATAATACAGCCGCCAAAATCCACAATTTTGTGTACAGTTTTCCCATAATCGTAAGTTTGGTGATTTAGAAACGGCAAAGATACAATTTTTTAGGGATTTGTCAATAGACAATTAGCCCAAGTCAGAAGGTTTTCCATCCCAGCACCCGCCTCCGCATGCCCTCCACGTCGAGGACGCCGAGGGCGAAACCCTTGCGCACAAGCGACTCGGGGACGTACTCATCGTACTTCTCGAAAACCGGGTTTTCCTTCGGATAGAGCAATTCCTGCGAGTCGAAAGGCTTGGAGGCTTCTTCGGCCAGAATCCGGTAGAAATCCGCCTCACCTACCTTCATGGTGAATTGCATATAGTACGGTCTTGACGGACTCAATCCTTTGATACCGAGCCGATTGCCGCACCGTATCTTCAAAAAACGCTCCAAGGCGATGAAGGCGTAACTCCCCAACCAAGGAAACAACGCCCACATGCTGCCGCCCAGAGGAATGAGCGGACGCGCCGCCATGCCCGACTTACGGAAAGCCTCGCGGGCCTCGGCGAGACGATCGACGGCATGGGGCATCATGTAGGGATAGGTCTTCTCCTCGGCCAAAACGCTGAACATGCGTTCCAAAATATGGGTGTGTATGTCGCCGGCACAGTCACCGAAGTAGGCCGGGATGCGACCCTTGACGAGCGTACACCAAACCTCGCGCCGCTGGTGGTCAACCTCATCCACCACCCAGACGCGCCCTGCAATGGCAATCTTATCGCCTGCGGGCGGCGGTTTGACGATAGTGCCCAACTGCTCGGAACCGGTGCGGACAGTATATTCGACGTTCTCCTGGAAAACAGCATAGAACTTGTAGTTGTTGACAACGCGCTCGCCCTTGATCCCCACCACCAGTCCGCCACCTTCCGTACGCTGAATGTGGTCGTTTTCAATGAGATGGCGCAGCAGTACTCGATAGTCATCCTGGGTGATGCGATGGAAGCACGACAGCGGCAACACCCGCGAGGCCAGTTCGGCGGGTGTCATCTCGCCGCAAGAGGCCAACGTGCTCAAAGTCTGGTGATAGAGCAGGCTGAAGGGCAGCCGATCGGTGCGGGGAGGCTCCACGAAACGTTCCTCGACATAAAGTTGCACCAGCGCGATGCCCTGCAGCAGATACCACGGCAACGTCTCCGGCAGCATGGCGCGGGCCTCGGGACGTTCCTCGCGCATCACGAACCACATCTCCGACGGGTCGCCGCGCCGCCCCGTACGCCCCATGCGTTGCAGGAACCCCGACACGGTGAAGGGCGCGTCGATGTGGAACGCCCGTTCCAACCGCCCGATGTCGATGCCCAACTCCAGCGTGGCAGTGGCGCAAACCGACAGCAGCGAATCGTCGTCCTTCATGTCCTGTTCCGCACTCTCGCGATAAGAGGCCGACAGGTTGCCGTGGTGAATGAGGAATCGTTCCGGCTCGTGCCGAATCTCGCACAACTGCCGCAACTGCTGGCAGACGCTCTCGCACTCCTCCCGAGAGTTCGTAAACACGAGACACTTCTTGCCCCGCGTATGCTCGAAAATATAGTCTATTGCCGGGTCACAGGAGGAAACGCTTCCGAGCATTTCGTCGGGACTATCGCTTCCGAGCGTTTTAGAAATACCGACGCTTGGAAGCGTCGGCCCCTGATCAACGCTGGGAAGCGTTGACTCCTGGGTATTGTTCCAGAAGTGTTCCATCGACAGCCGCCAAACCTCCTTGCCTCCGTCGAACTTGGGAATCACGGTACCACGACCACTGCCCGCCGACAGAAATTGTCCGGCCGCCTCGGGGTTGCCGATGGTGGCGGAGAGACCCACGCGACGGGGATTGCAGCGGGCCTGCCGACAGAGCCGCTCGATGAGGCAGAAGGTCTGCATCCCGCGGTCGCCACGCAACAACGAATGAATCTCGTCGATGACAATGAACCGCAGGTCGCCGAAAAGCGCCATAATCTCCGCATGTTTGTTGATGAGCAGCGACTCCAACGACTCAGGCGTAATCTGCACGATGCCCGATGGCTGACGCAGCAGCTTGCGCTTGCGCGACTGCGGGGCGTCGCCGTGCCAGCGGGTCACGGCAATGCCCGCCTCCTGACAGAGCTCGTCAAGACGCTGAAACTGGTCGTTGATGAGGGCTTTGAGCGGGGCAATGTAGAGCACGCCCACAGTTCTAGACGGCTCCTCGTCGAGCAGTGTCAGGATGGGGAAGAAGGCCGCCTCGGTCTTGCCCGACGCCGTGGAGGCCGTCAACAGCACGTTCTGGTCTGTGCCGAAAATGGCGTCGCCCGCCGCATTCTGCACACCGCGCAGCGTCTGCCACCCGGAGCGGTAGATGTAATCCTGAATAAAAGGAGAATATCGAGCGAAGATGTCCATCGTTTTTAAGACAATCATGGTGGCTATATGGTGAATTCCGCGTAGTTTTCGTCGGTCACGTTATCGCTCACGGCCTCGGATTTCGCGTAGGTGAAGGCATCGCTCTCAAGCAATCCCGCCAGCGTCATCGCGGGGTTCTGGTAGAGCAGGTCGAGCAGCTCGATGAAGTCGCGGATGACCTCTCGGGGCGTGATGTTCTGGTCGGCGCCGATGCGGCCGTACTCCATCTTGATAAACGCCACCAGGTCATCGGTGGTCACCATTCGCTCGTAGGCGTATAGACAGGCGTGCATCTCGGCCAGTTTCTCACAAAGCACGAGCATCTCCTCGGCAGTAAGCGGTTCCAAGCGGATGACGGGTGCGAGCAGGTCGCGGGCGCCCGGACGGGAGAACTTGCCCTCCGACAGACGTGAACGCAAAGCCTCGTAGCTGTAAATTCCCCGACGCTTGTCCTCCAAGGCCTGCGGCGTCGCACCCATGAGGATGCCCAAATAGCGGGCCTTGCCCTGCAACGTGTCATTGTACATGGTCAGCATCTTTTCGTAGTTGTATTGCCGGGTGATGCTGTTCGGAATCTTGTAGATGTTCACCAACTCGTCAATCATGATGATCAGGCCCTGATAGCCCGCCAAGCGGAAGAAGCTGGCGAAGAGTTTCAAGTAGTCGTACCAGTCGTCGTCGGTGATGATGATGTTGACGCCCAGTTCCTCCTTCGCCTCTTTCTTGAGGGTGTATTCGCCACGGAACCAACGCACCACCTTGGCCTTGGTCGCGTCGTCACCGTCGAGATAGGCGTGGTAGTAGGCCGACAGCAACCGTCCGAACTCATAGCCGTGTACCAGCTCGCTCATCTGACCAGTCACAGCGTAGATCCTGCGGTCCACGGCCTGGGCCAGCATCGAGTCGCCGGGCGGCAATCCTGTCTCCTGCGCCGCCTCACTCTGTACGGAGCTGATCCAACGGTCGAGAATCAGCGTCAACGCGCCGCCCTCGGGACGGGTCTTCGTGGAGAGGTTGCCGATGAGCTCGCGGTAGGTCGCCAACCCCTGACCACGAGTGCCCTGCAGCCGCCTCTCGGGCGACAGGTCGGCATCCGCCACGATGAATCCCCTGTCTATCACGTAGTTGCGGATGGTCTGCAACAGGAAACTCTTGCCGGAACCGTATCGACCCACGATAAAGCGGAAGGAGGCTCCACCGTCGGCGATAATGTCCACATCGTGCAACAGCGCCTCGATTTCGCTCTTGCGCCCCACCGCGATGTAGGGAAGCCCGATGCGCGGCACAACCCCGCCCTTCAGGGAGTTCAGCACAGTCTGCGCAATGCGTTTGGGCACCTTTCGATTTTCTTCGTTCATACTTTCTGTTTTATAGCCCAGGAGTCAATATTTTCACCCTGGGTTGATATATCGGGTACATAACCCTCTTTAGGAATAGGTTCAATGTGTTATAATTACGTTAACTTGGTATCTATTATCAACTCATTGATGTCGTCACGATAGTCCTCCACCAAGATCAGCCGGTCGCCCTCCAGCTCGATGACGTTGTCGCCAATGTCGTCGTAAAAGATTTCGTTGAGGCGGTCGGCAACGACAGAGGGCATGAGACAGTTGTCGCGGATAAGCGACGTGACATCTTCGCCTTTGAGAAGGGTTTGGAGGATACGAATGTCCAATGGGACGTCGGTTTCTTGACGTTCGGAAGCGGGTTCGATTACCAGACGCTGGGAAGCGGGTTCGATTACCAGACGCTCGGAAGCGGGTTCGATTACCAGACGTTTGGAAGCGGGTTCGATTACCAGACGCTGGGAAGCGTCTGCTACTTCGATTTCGTCGGCGGTGAGGAGGCTGTCGCGGGTGACGACGGCATCGCGACGGATTTGGTCGAGGCCGGAAAGGTCGATGGTGATCTTCGGGCGGGCGGCCTCCTCCTGCGCCTTGCGGTCGGCCTCAATGACCATCTCCGCATAGAGGGCGGCCCACGCACCAGAGACATGCTCTTTAAGATAACGTCCTGTCTTCAAGTATCTTCGAAACATACCGTCGGCCGTATGCACCAACTGGCAGAACCGCTTTTTGTCGAAGAAGAGTTCCTCGTACTTCTCCTCAAACCAGCTTCCATCCTGAAAAATGTAGCGCCGCGCGGCATCCACCTCGAAGGTGAAATTCGGCAGGGTGCGCAACTCCCAATAGACGGCATTGGCCAACGGATACCACGGGTACACCTTTTTGGGACTAAAGCAGTTGGCAAAGAGATCCTCTCCGAGATAGCGGCTTTTCGCTAACGCCGTTCGCCAAACCTCCGCAAACAGATGCATACCGCGATGGTTATCGTTGAGAAAAACGGGCGATTCCCGAAGATCCCGGTTCATAAAGTGATTCATCGCCTGAAACACTTCCTCGTCGGTGCGGTTTTCGGGGGCGTGAAGGATGTTGAGCTTCTCATCATTCTCGATAAGGGATATGGGGATAAGCGGGAGCACGGTCTCGGCCGGTAACATGTGGACAATCGCCAGTTCCAGCATCCAGCGGTGGAGGTTCTTTCGCAACCCCTCGTCACCGTAGCCGGCATTGAGGAAACCCGCCTCGAATGCCTGCATCTTGGCAAGGCTGTCCGTCACGGAGTCGGCCCCGATACCGTTCAACAGCTCATATATATAAATGTAAGCCAAAGAGGTGGAAATGTTCCGCCAGTCGCCGCGCCGCGCGTGAGTGCGCCAGGTGAAGTAGCCCCGCAGCTGCGGCACGTTCAGGTCGTGGTAAGTCGGAAAGTAATGCTGGAATTCACCATCCCACGGCGCTTCATCGGTGTAATGTTCCATAAACTTCCCCTGTCGGTAAAAATTCCAACACTTCGCCCGGAACGACGAATCCTTGTACTCATAGAGGTGAATCATCTGGCGAATGGCCTCGGGCACGGAATCCTTTTCCCACTCAGGAAGGCCGACGGCAGAGGCGATGGGTGTCTCGCGGTAACAGGAGGCTGTCGCGGCGGCGGGTTGCTGCGGATTCAGCACGAAGGTATAGCCGGAGCCCGCCTGTTGTCCTGCGGGCCGGATTCTTTCCGTTTCGCCTGATGCCTGTTCCATTCGTGTCATCTGTACCAATAGGGTTGTCTGTTCTCGTCATGCTCTCTTCCACGAGCCTGCACCCGTCTATGGAGAGCGGCGGCAAAAATACGTTTTTCGCAGAAACGACGCGCACGAGGTCTCTCAAAAAATCGTATCTTTGCCGCCTCAAAACGACCTGTTATGAATGGCAAAGTAATCATCGTATCCGCGCCGTCGGGAGCCGGCAAAACCTCCATTGTCAAGCACGTGCTGCAGTATCTTCCCGAACTCCGATTCTCCACATCCGCGACCACCCGCACCAAGCGCAAGGACGAGGTCAACGGCAAAGACTACCATTTCCTTTCGGTCGATGACTTCAAGAAAGGCATCGACTGCGACGCCTTCCTCGAATGGGAGGAGGTCTACCACAACCAGTTCTACGGCACGCTCAAGAGCGAGATCCAGCGCATCTGGGACGAGGGCAAGGTCGTGATTTTCGACGTGGACGTGAAAGGCGGACTTAACATCAAGAAGTATTTCGGCGACAAGGCGCTGGCGATCTTCGTGGAACCGCCAACAGTGGAGGAATTGGAGAAACGTCTACGCAAACGCGGCACCGAGACCGAAGAGTCGCTGCGCAAACGGGTGGAAAAAGCCGAATACGAGCTCTCCTTCGCCCCGCAGTTCGACAAGGTCATCCTTAACGACGACCTTGATGTCGCCCGCGAAGAGATGCTCCAGACCATTCGCGAATTCCTTGACAAAGAATGAGTTACAACCCGCATATTGCCATCATCGGAGCCGGTGCGTCAGGACTGTTCCTTGCCCGGAAGCTTTCGGAACACCCGCAACTGCGCGTCACCGTGTTCGAGCGCGGCAAGCAGGTGGGCGCGAAGCTGCGCGCCTCGGGCGGCGGCAAGGCCAACATCTTCAACCGCGACATCCGCCCGAAACACTACAACAAACCCGACATCATCACCACTCTGCTGCGACAATACACCCCGAAAGACCTCGACCGGCAGTTCAACGACTGGGGCATGGTAACCGTCACCGACAACGAAGGCCGTGTTTATCCCGCCACGCAGTTCGCCCAAACCGTCGTCGATGTGCTCACCGACTATCCGTCCGGCAATGTGCGCATCGAAACTGAATACGACATACAACATCTTGACTATCAGGATGGAAAATGGCACGTCAACGACTACCCCACCCTATTTGACACCGTGGTGCTCGCCACGGGTTCGCCTGCAGGCATGATTCCGAAAAACCAAATTGGTTATAACCACTACCTTCAGGATTTACACCTGAGAAACAAACGGTTGGAGCCTGCGCTCTCCGGTTTTATTTTGAAAGGATACCCGAAATCGCTCTCCGGCTGCCGCACGAAGGCTATCGTGTCGCTCTACCAAAATGACCGGCTGGTACATAAGGAGGCGGGGGAAATTATCTTTAAGGACAACGGCGTGTCGGGCATTGTGGTGATGAACCTGTCGTCGCGCTACCGCCGTCTCGCAAACCAAAGGGACTGCAGACTGAGCATCAACCTCACTTACTGGGACGAGCATTTCGACCTGCTGTCGTTTTTGGACAGCGGGCACAGCATGAGAGGCATCCTACACCCCAAGCTATTGGCATACTATAACCAGAAACCTTTTTATATTCAAGGACTTAGCTTCAATATAGAAGACACCTACCCGATGGACACGGCACAGGTGGCGCACGGCGGCATCGCCGTGTCGGAGATCGATGAGAACTTCGCCGCCAAAAAGCATCGCAACCTGTACATCCTCGGCGAAATGTTGGATGTCGACGGACTCTGCGGCGGGTATAACCTGTTTTTTGCTTTCGCTTCGGCGGCTATAGCGGCAGAAAAAATGATGTAGGGGCGAATAATGATTCGCCCCTACATTATGCATTCTTAATTCTGAATTAATACTTCGGTTCCACCCCCATATTGAAGAACATGAACGAGAACATATCGGTCACCTCATCGATGGTCTTGTCGAGGGGTTTGCCGCCACCGTGACCCGCGTTGCTCTCGATGCGGATGAGGTGCGGTTTGTCACCGATGTCGCTGTTCTGCAACGCCGCCGCGTACTTGAACGAGTGCGCGGGCACCACGCGGTCGTCGTGGTCGGCAGTCGTCACCAAGATGGCTGGATACTCCTTGCCGTTCTGGATGGAGTGCAGTGGGGAGTACTTGTAGAGGTACTCGAACATCTCCTTGCTGTCCTCGCTGGTGCCGTAATCCACCGCCCAGTAGCGGCCGATGGTGAACTTGTGGTAGCGCAGCATATCCATGACACCCACCTGCGGGATGGCCACCGCGAAGAGGTCGGGACGTTGGTTCACGACCGCGCCGACGAGCAGACCGCCGTTGGAACCGCCCTGCAAGGCCAGCTTCTCTTTACAGGTATAGCCCTGACTGATAAGGAACTCCGCCGCTGCGATGCAGTCGTCGAACACGTTCTGCTTCTTCATCTTCGTGCCAGCTTCATGCCACTCCTTGCCATACTCGCCGCCGCCACGCAAGTTCACGATAGCTAACACACCACCCTGCTCCAACCAAGCGACACGCGTTGCGCTGAAGCTCGGGGTGAGGGAGATGTTGAAACCGCCGTAACCGTAGAGCAATGTCGGGTTGTTGCCGTCCATCTTGATGCCCTTCTTGTAGGTGATGAACATCGGGACTTTTGTGCCGTCCTTCGAGGTGAAGAACTTCTGCACCGTCTCGTATTCGTCGGAGTTGAACTTGATTTCGGACTTCTTATAAAGCGTTGACTTGTTGTTTGTTACATCATAACGGTAAATCGTTGCCGGGGTGATGTAGGAGGTCACCGTGTAGAACGTTTCGGTGTCTTCCGCCTCGCCGCTGAAACCGCCGATGGTGCCAATCATGTCGTTGTCGAGGTTGCCAAGTAACTTACCGCTCTCATCGAAAATTTTCACGAGCGAGCGGGCGTCCTTGGTGTAGTTGGCAATCAGCCGGTGGCCGACATGACTCACACCCGTAAGCACTTCACCCTTGGTGGCGGGGATGACATCGGTCCAGCCCATCGTCGTGAGGCTGCCGATCGGGATGCTGATGACTTGGTACTCCGGAGCATTGTGGTTGGTCATCACGAGGAAGTGTCCGTCAATCTCGTCAATCACGCTGTAGTCGTCCTTGAAGTCGGTCACCGCCTTGATAAACTGCGCTTTCGGGTTCTCCAAATCTTTGTAATACAGACAATTGCCCGATGTGGATTCGCTACCGTAAATCACCAAGTAGCGTTTGTTAATGACTTCAGCACTGAAACTGAGGTTCGGGTTGGTGCGGTCTTCGTAAGCCAGTTGGTCGGCCTTTTGGTCGGTGCCGACTTTGTGGTAGTAGAGTTTGCCGTTCTCGTTCACGCCGGAAAGCTCGTTCTTGGGTTCCGGAAAGCGGCTGTAGAAGAAGCCGTCGTCCTTCCACGCGATGCCGGAAAATTTGACCCACACGAGGTGGTCGTCCAAATCCTTGCCCGTCGCGATGTCCTTGACGTAAATCTCCTGCCAGTCGCTACCGTTACGGGAGATGGCGTAGCCGAGGTACTTGCCGTCATCGGAAATGCCGAGTGTGGAAAGCGCCACGGTACCGTCGTCGGAGAGCTTGTTGGGATCGAGCAGCTCAACCGCCTCGCCGTCAAGGGAGTTCTTGTAGTAGAGCACGCTCTGGTTCTGCAAACCGTCGTTGCGGTAGAAGAAGTAGCGGTCGCCCTTTTTCCACGGCGCACCCTCCTTCGGGTAGTTGAGGATGTCCTTCAGGTGCTGTTTCATCTTCTCGCGGTAGGGAATCTGCGCCAAAAACTTGTTAGTCACCTCGTTCTGCGCCTTCACCCATGCGGCGGTCTCCTCAGAATAGTCGTCCTCCAACCAGCGATAGGGGTCAGGGACTGCCACACCGAAGTAGTAATCCACGGTGTCGCATTTCTTGGTTTCGGGATATTCCACCTTCGGAATCTGGTTGTTTTTCTTATGACATGCTGCAAGCATAACAATGGTGCTTAATGCTAAAATACTGATAGTTAGTTTTTTCATTGATTTGATTTTAATGATTTCGAAAGTGCAAAGATAGTTTTTTTAGTTAGCAGTTAGTAGTTAGTAGTTAGCAGTTGTGGAGACTACTAACTACTAACTGCTACCTCTTCATTTCATCTGATTCGACCACCCCGCTTCAATAACCCATAACCATTAACCGTTAAAAATTGTATCTTTGCACCGTCTTAAATAATATCCGAAAATATGCGTGATGCTCGTATCTTTGTAGAAAAGAAAACCGGTTTTCAAGTTGAGGCTGATAGCCTGAAAGCCACTTTGAATCAAAACTTTAACCTAAACATCAGAAGCCTTCGTCACTTGAAGGTGTATGACATTTTTAATATAGAGGAAGACCTGCTCGCGAAGGCAGAGAATGTGGTTTTCTCCGAACCTGTGACCGATGAGGTTTTTCACGAGTTTCCGTTGGAAGGCCTTAAGTATTTCGCCGTGGAGTTCCTGCCCGGACAGTTCGACCAGCGTGCCGACAGCGCCATGCAGTGCCTCAAGCTCCTGAATCCCAAGACGGAAGCGGTCATCAAGAGCGCAAACCTGTTTGTCATTGACGGGGATTTGACGGCAGACCAATGGCAAAAGGTGAAGAAATACTGCATCAACGAGGTGGAAGCCCGCGAGAAGGATATGGCTCGTTTAGAACTGACTGAAAATCCTGAGGTTCAGGACGTTCCCATTTACGATGGTTTCAGAACCTGGACGGAAGAGCAACTGCGCGACTTCCACGGCAAGATGGGTCTGGCCATGTCGTTAGAGGACTTGAAGTTCATCCAGCAATATTTTGCCAATGACGAGAAGCGCGACCCGTCCGACACGGAGGTCAAGCTTCTGGACACCTATTGGAGCGACCACTGCCGTCACACGACCTTCGAAACGGCCATCACGGATATTGACGTTCAAGGTGAGAACGTTTATAAAGAACAGATAGAGAATGCGTTACGCCAATATTTAGCTGTGCGTGACGAGATGTACGGCAAGGATACGAAACGTCCGGTCACGCTGATGGACTTGGCTTCCATCAACGGCAAATACGAGTACAAGCGCGGAAACCTCCCCGACAAGGAGGTTTCCGAAGAGAATAATGCCTGCAGCATCCGCGTGAAAGTGGATGTCGATGGCAAGGAGGAGGATTGGCTGCTGATGTACAAGAACGAGACGCACAACCACCCGACGGAAATCGAGCCGTTCGGCGGTGCGGCCACCTGCGTGGGTGGCGCCATCCGCGACCCGCTGAGCGGACGTAGCTATGTGTACCAAGCACTGCGTGTTACGGGCGCGGGCGACATCAACGCCCCGATTTCCGCCACGCTGCCTGGCAAACTTCCGCAGTCGGTGATTTCCAAAACAGCTGCTGCTGGATATTCGTCATACGGTAACCAAATCGGTTTGGCCACTACCTGCGTGCGCGAAATCTATCACCCTGACTATCAAGCTAAACGATTGGAAATCGGCGCCGTGGTAGGTGCCGTCCCCGAGAATCAGGTGCGTCGCGAGCGTCCGCAGCCCGGCGACATCATCATCATGTTCGGCGGTCGCACCGGCCGTGACGGTATCGGAGGCGCTACCGGCTCCTCGAAAGAACATACGGAGAAGTCGCTCGACACCTGCGCTGCCGAGGTGCAAAAGGGTAACGCCCCTGAAGAGCGCAAAATCCAGCACCTGTTCCGCCGTCCCGAAGTGACGAAGCTCATCAAGAAGTCCAACGACTTCGGCGCGGGCGGCGTCAGCGTGGCCATCGGTGAATTAGCCGACGGTCTCACCATCGATTTGGACACGGTGCGCACGAAGTACAAAGGTCTGAACGGCACGGAAGTCGCCATCAGCGAATCACAAGAGCGGATGAGCGTGGTGATTGCCCCCGAAGATGTGGAGACCTTTTTCCAGTACTGTCGCGAAGAGAACTTGGAGGCCAACATCATCGCCAAGGTGACCGACGATAACCGCCTCACCATGACCTGGCGCGGCAAAACCATCGTGGACCTCAACCGCGACTTCATCAACACCAACGGCGTGCGCCAAAAGGTGACCGCCAAGATTGCCCCTGTGGAAGAAGATGTATTGAAACCGGCTGACATTCAAGGCAAAACAATGCAGGAGAAATGGCAAAGTTGCCTCACCAATCCGAACGTGGCTTCCCAAAAGGGTCTGATCGAGATGTTCGATGCCACCATCGGTGCTTCCACGGTGCTGATGCCGTTCGGCGGCAAGAACCAGCTGACGGAAGCGCAGGTGAGTGCGCAGAAACTGCCTGTGCGTCACGGACATACGAACCTCGCCTCCATCATGTCGTTCGGCTACAATCCGTTTATCGCTATCCGTTCGCCGTATCATGCCGGCGTGATGGCGGTGCTGGAGGCCATGTCGAAAATCGTGGCAGCCGGTGGCGACTACAACAAGATTCGTTTTACCTTCCAAGAGTATTTCGAGAAGCTCGGCAAGGATGCCAACCGCTGGGGCAAACCGCTTTCCGCGTTGTTGGGTGCCTTCTGGATGCAGAAAGAGTTCGGACTCGCCTCGTTGGGCGGCAAGGATTCCATGAGCGGCACTTTCAAAGACATGCACGTGCCGCCCACCATCGTCTCCTTCGCCATCACCACGGAGAATTCCGACCACATCATCTCGCCGGAATTCAAGCAAAAAGGCAACTATATCTACCTCATTGAAAATAAGTTAGAGAACAATATCCCGAATATCAAACGCACTGGCGAAATCTTTGATTTCATGCGTCAGCATATTTTGGACAAGAAGATTGTCTCTGCCTTCACGTTGCAGTTCGGCGGCATGGCTGAGGCATTGGCCAAGATGAGCTTCGGTAACGATTTAGGCTTTGATATTCAGACCGATAAGGATTTATTCGGTTATGGTTACGGCAGCTTCATCGTGGAGACCACCGAGAAGTTGAACGCACCTTTCGCCATCGAGTTGGGTATGGTGGCAGACGACTTCATCGTCAACGGCGAGAAGCTCGACAAAGCGGCTCTGTTGGCGGCTTGGCGCGGCTTCTACGGCAAGCTTTATCCGCAGACTGCCCCGAACGAAACGGTTTCCGTGGGCGCGGAGTTCACTCGTACCGCGCAGAACAACCGTTTCGAACCGGCTACGAAAGTCAGCACACCGAAGGTGATTCTGCCCGTCTTCCCCGGCACCAACTGCGACTACGACACGGCGAAGGCGTTCGAGGATGCGGGTGCCGAAACGCGCATCTTAGTCTTCAAGAACTTGGACGAGGCGGCCATCGAGCACAGTATCGACGAATTGGCAGCGGCCATCCGCGAGTCGCAAATCCTGGCATTGTCCGGCGGTTTCAGCTTGGGTGACGAACCCGACGGCAGCGGCAAGTTCATCGCCAACGTGCTGAATCATCCTAAGGTCAAGGCGGCGGTGGAAGACCTGCTCGACCGTAAGTGCTTGGTGCTCGGCATCTGCAACGGCTTCCAAGCGCTCGTCAAATCGGGTCTGCTGCCCTTCGGCAAGCTCGGAGAGGTAACTCCCGACTCCCCCACCCTTTACCGCAACAACATCAACCGCCACATCTCGCGTCTCGTGCGCACCCGCGTGGGCAGCACCAACTCCCCGTGGCTCGCCTCCTTCACCGAAGGCGACGTCCACAACATTGCGGTCAGTCACGGCGAGGGCAAATTCGTGGTTTCGGAAAAGCTTGCGAAACAGCTCTTTGAGAACGGCCAGGTGGCGTTCCAGTACTGCGACGAAGCCGGCAACGTGAGCATGGATCCCGAGGACAACCCCAACGGCTCCTTCTACGCCATCGAGGGCATCGTCTCCGACAACGGCCTGATCCTCGGCAAGATGGGTCACAGCGAGCGCAAAGGCCGCAACCTCTACAAGAACATCGACGGGAACAAGGTGCAGGACATCTTCGCGAATGCGGTAGCTTATTTTAAAGCTTAGGGGCTTAGGGGCTTAGAAGCTTAGGAGCTTACAGGCTTAGGGGCTTAGGAGCTTAATTGTTTACTCACTTAGCTGCTTAAACGTGTAAACCTGTAAACCTATAAACCTATAAGCCTGTAAGCCTATAAGCCTGTAAGCCTATAAGCCTGTAAGCCTGTAAGCCTGTAAGCCTATAAGCCTGTAAGCCTATAAGCCTGTAAACCTATAAGCCTGTAAACCTATAAGCCTGTAAGCCTGTAAGCGTGTAAGCCTGTAAGCGTGTAAGCCTGTAAGCCTGTAAACCTGTAAGCCTATAAGCGTGTAAACCAAAAAGAAATGCGAATCAACGACATAGAATACATCGAAGTGGAAATCCTGGACGTACGGTCGGCGGCACCGGCGAGCGAGGCGTTCTCGCTGATCCTGACGGACCGGCACAACGCCACCCGCTACGTGCCCATCATCATCGGGCTGAACGAGGCGCGGGCGATTCTGGGCGAGAAGCACGGACGGATGCCGCAGCGTCCGCTCACGCACACCCTCTTCGCCGACCTTCTCACCGACCACATTCCCGACTACAACCTCGAGTTCGTCTCCATTGACGAATTCCACGACGGCATCTACTACGCCTCCATCGTCATCCAGTCGCCCACGGGCACCTACTTCAACGTTGATGCACGCCCGTCGGACGCGGTGGCCATCGCCCTGCACGCCAAACTGCCCATTTTCTTCCGAAAAGACCTGTTCGAGGAACTTATGCACATCGCCAAGAAGTCCTCGGACTATCAAGAGACAGCCGACTTTATGGATTTCGCGCCCAGCACGGGGACTTCCCCTGCTGCCGAAACCGAATGGGAGACCATGTCGCTCTCCGAACTCAAAGACCTCCTGCAGAACGCCATCGACGAGGAAAACTACGAGTTGGCGGCGAAGATTCAGGAGGAAATCGATAAAAGAGGAGCGTAATTAGCAGTTAGCAGTTAGCAGTTGTCGGCGATGATCCTTAAACTTTGAACCATACCCCCATCACTATCAACTATTATCTATTAACTATCAACTATTATCTATTAACTCCGAACCCCAATGTCCGCCGTTCCCGATTTTCGTCAGCAAGCCCGAAAAGTCCTCAAACAATACTGGGGGTACGACAACTTCCGGCCGCTACAGGAGGACATTATCGTGTCGGTGTTGGAGGGGCGCGACACGTTAGCGCTGCTGCCCACCGGTGGCGGCAAGTCGATATGTTTCCAAGTGCCCGCGCTCGTGAAAGGCGGTCTCTGTATTGTGATTTCCCCGCTCATCGCGCTGATGAAGGACCAGGTGGAACACCTCCGTGATAGAGGCATCAAAGCCGGGGCCATCTACTCGGGTATGCGCGTGAGCGAAATCCAGGCCACCATCGACAACTGCCTCTTCGATTCCGAATACCGTTTTCTCTACGTTTCTCCGGAACGTCTCCAAACTGAGAGTTTTAAGGTCAACTTCGAACGGATGCCCGTCTCGATGATTGCCGTGGATGAGGCGCACTGCATCTCGCAGTGGGGCTACGACTTCCGTCCGCCGTACCTTGAAATCGCACAAATCCGCAAAGTGTTCCCGCAGGTACCTGTGCTGGCCCTCACCGCCACCGCCACGCCCGAGGTGGTCAAAGACATCCAACTGCGGCTGGACTTCAAGACCGAGAACGTCTTCCAAAAGAGTTTCAAGCGAGCAAATCTGACCTATTTCGTGGTCAATGAGGAGGATAAAAACAGTCGGATGTTACGGATTATGAACCGTTATCCGGGTTCCGGCATCGTGTATGTACGCAACCGCAAGAAGACGGCGGAAACCGCTGAGTTCCTGAGGAATAACGGCATCTCCGCCGACCACTACCACGCCGGTCTTGACCCGCGAGAGCGCGACCGCAAGCAGCAGAATTGGATGAAGGGCGAGACGCGCGTGATGGTCTCCACCAATGCTTTCGGCATGGGCATTGACAAGCCTGACGTGCGCTTCGTGGTGCACATCGACCTGCCCGACACATTGGAGGCCTACTTCCAAGAGGCGGGACGCGCCGGTCGTGACGAGAAACCCGCTGTGGCCATTTTGCTCTACGACAACTACGATGTGGCGCAACTCAAACGCAATTTCACTTTTACGTTTCCCGAGCTTGACCGCGTGCGTGAGGTCTACCGCGAGCTCTGCCAGTCGCACCACATCGAACTTGGCACTGGGGAGGGCAAAGTCTTCCCGTTCTCTATGGAAGAGCACGCCCGCGCCGTCAAGATGAACGCCACGCAGTATTTCAACGCCCTGAAACTGCTCAACAACATCGGAGTGATTCTCGTGTCAGAGCATCTTCGCGAGAAATCTGAACTTCAGTTCCGGATCAACGGCGACCAACTGATGAAATACTATCAGGAAAAACCTGATTATAAACCACTTATCACCACCATTCTGCGCTCCTACTCGGGCGTATTCTCACAATTCACCAATATTGATGAACGATTGCTATCCAATCGGCTGGATATTCCAGAAGAAACTGTAATTGAGCAACTTAAGCAACTTCGAAGCGAGAAAATCCTCTCCTACCAGCCGCAATGCAACATCCCGTTAATCGTCTTTCTGAAAGACAGGATTGACGAAAAATATCTCTACTTCGACAAGAAGATTTACGATTTCCGCAAAGAAAAGGCTGCGGAACGTCTCGACGCGGTGGAGAACTACGTCAAGACCGACAATGTGTGTCGCAGCCAACTGCTGTTGCAATATTTCGGGGAATGGGACAGTACCCCTTGCGACGAATGTGACGTCTGCCGCCGGAATCGTATCCAAAGAGTACAGAACAAGGATTTCGAACTGATTTCCAATGAGATAAAAGACTTACGACAGCAAGGAATGACGCCGAAGGAGATTCTTTCCAAACTGTCGAAAAAATTCGAGGAGCCGCAAATTGTGGAGGTGATGCGCTGGCTGGCGGATAATGCTCTATAGTCATCATTTTTTAATGAAAAAAAGTGCAACAATTATAAGGTTTATTCGTTATAGTATTGTTTAAGGAAAACCTATTGATATGAAAAAGATATACACCCTGCTGATTATCAGCATCTTAACAACAATCTGCTTTGGTCAGGGCTACAACTACCAGGCTTGGCAGCCCTCCATGGGTCCGTTGGATTTCATGACGCTGGGCGACGCACAGCACCCGTATGTGCAATGCAAGTACGGAAGTTCTTACAACAACCCGACTTCGGTGGGCATCAACGGATCGGGGAGCACGTCCTCCCACGCCATTATCACCACCAATTCGGCAGACCCTTGCCGTTGTTATGGTATGGGCAACAACAACTCAGCGCCCTACGTTCACGAGAATTACCTTCCTCAGGCGTGGAGCGGCACCCCGGGCGAATACCAGAGCTCGGCCATCCGGATCGGTTGCGGTAACAGCAACAGTATCTGCAACAAAGCCTCACAAATCGAGTACTGGTTCTATCCGGAGGACAGTCTGAGCACCCTGCTGGTCATGTTCTCTTTCGCCATCCAGAACGTGAACAGCACGCACGGCACCGAGTCCGGTTGCGGATCGCTGCGAAACCCGCAATTCTACATTGAGGTGCGTGACGGCGAGACGAACCAGCTGTTGCAACTCGGCTATTATCCCACCCAAGCCTCGCAGGGAACCGCCAATCCTGTAAGCAACGTCCACTGGCCCTACTCACAGTTCCTGGCCTGGCCGAGCGGTTGTGGCGCCAACAACGACCAACATAGCAACCCAGATGATTACGGCATCACCACCTACTATTGGGTTGGGCAGAACACCTACGGTTACGCCACGCCCACCACGTTCGATTACCGTGAATGTCCTGGCAGCCAGACCAGCGGTGCCAGCAGTTCCTATCCAGTAGAATGGTTCGAGTACAAGCCGCTGGCTTTCAACCTGAAAAACCAAGCCGCCATGAATTTGAACGCACAAGGACAATTCGAACCCCACAAGTCCGTGAAGCTGCGCATCTTCACCTACGGGTGCAGCGCGACGGCACACTGGGCATACGGTCTGTTCACCGCCAAGGTCATCCCCGGCGTGATGAAGGTGGATGCCTGTGGCGACGAGAACATCCATCTCTCCGTACCGTGGGGCTTCATGGAGAGTACCTACGAGTGGCATTATGGCTATGATTCAGCCGACGCCACCAACAAGTACTGGGATTTGTCGGATCCTGCCCCCGGCATCTATCCGCAAGGTCAGAACGGTGTGTTTATCGACCGAAACCAGACCCAAGTTTACCCCTATTACCGCTGCGAAATGAAATCCTACACCGGTGCTCCCTTCATCTACGAGGCGCACATCAAATCCTACTATCTGGAGCCCGACTTCACTTTTGAACAACAATTCGACAACTGCGACCTCACCGTCAACTTCCATGATGCCAGCCGCATCTATGTCATCACACCGCCCACCATTCCCCCATCACAAGGCGGCACTTACGACACCGTGCTTCAGCCCACCCAGCATATCCAATGGTGGGTGAAACGCTACAACAACTTTATCCCGCTCGGCAACCTCAACCAACTTGACCCGACATTCACCTTCGACTCCACAACCGTTGACGAGAACGGCGTGGCTACCATCAAAATAGCCATCACAGACTCGGCGCAACTCTGCTTCGACACTCTGATCCGCGAAATCCAACTCGACTTGTCAGCGCTGGAAAAATCCTACGGAAACGACACCATCTACACCTGTGAGGAGATGCTGCCATACGTGTTCGATCCCGAATATTTCGGCGACACACAGACCTGGTCCACTGAAGGCACGCGCCGCGTCACCTACGTAAACCAGGCTTGGAACGGCTGCGACAGCCTGTCCGACATCACCCTCGTCATCCGAAAACCCAAAGTCTCAATCGCGTTCGACCTCGACTATTGTGACGAATTCGTCACGACACTGTCGGCGGTGACCGAAAGCGAAGTGGCCGAATATAAGTGGAGCACAGGCGAGAACACCCCGAGCATCACCATCACCACGCCCGGCAATTACTCAGTCGTCGTGGTGGATGAAGAAGGCTGCGTCTCCGACCCACCCGGCACCATCAACATCCCGGCCTGCAAACCCTTCCTCAACCTGCCTAACACCATTACGCCCAGCAACTTAGATGGTATCAACGACTACTTCTCCATCCCGCAGAAGAACCTCATCCAAGAGCTGGAGTTCACCGTCTATAACCGCAACGGCGAGATCATTTATCACACCACGAACAAGGACTTCCGCTGGAACGGTACCGAGAACGGCAAACTCTTTGTCGGTGCCACCTACACCTACACACTCTACATCGTGGATTACGAAGGCGTTTCCTCCAACCACAAAGGATCCATCACAATTCTTTAACAATACAATTTTCATGATAGAGGCGGGGGTATACTCCGCCTCTTCAGCATTAACAATCAACAAACTAACAAATCAACAAAAAATGAAGAAAATTTTCTTTTTAACCGCCATGATTGCCTGCGTATTCGCATTGCAGGCGCAAAATACTATTCCGAACAGCAATTTTGAACAGTGGACTGACGGGGAACCTGTGAACTGGACTGTCTCGATTTACGGCAACGTCATCGGCACCAGCATGCTCATTCCCGTTGAAGTCCATTTCGGCACACAAACTGCGGATGCGCACGACGGTAGCTCGGCCATCCGGATCGCCTCCGCCGATGTCACAAGCGAATCAGTCGATTACACCTATAATCTGCCGGGAGTCCTGCAATTGGGTGAATCGGATGTGTTTCAAATGCCGATGGAAGAAGCCATGACTGTTCTGAACACTATGCAGGACACCAACGGCATCGGCTCCATTCTGAGCAACCTCGACTCTTTGGATCTCACCTCCCTCTCCTCGTTCTTCCAAGTTTTCTCCAAAGGCATCCCCTTCAGCACCACCCCGAAGACAATCTCCGCATGGGTCAAGTACATTCCCCAAGCGGGCGACAGCCTGGCCTTGTTCGCCATGACCAAGAAGAATGGCGTTCCGGTGGACTATGCCTACCAATTGTTTGACCCCAACGACACCTCGGACTACCATCAGGTCAGCATCAGCATGAACACACCCGATGCCGTATGCGACACCCTCATGTTCATCGTCGTGTCATCAACGATGATGAGCAGCAGCTCGGTGCTCTATATTGACGACATCGAACTTTCCTTCGCTATCGGCATTAATGACCACGATAAATTCCCCGGAAGCGTCTACCCCAACCCGGCCTCTGACCGTCTTTATTTCCATCCGAACAGCGACCAGCCCTACACTTGGACGCTGACCGATCTGACGGGCAAGACACTGCTGACCGGCGAAGCTATCGGCGAGACCAGTATCAACACGAAAGACTGTGCCACGGGAGTGTATCTGCTCCAAATCAGCGGCGACGGCATTTCGGGCACCCGTAAAGTCATGATTCGCTAATGCCCACGGAAATCTGGCTGGCCCCGTTGCACGGGATCACCTCCCGTACTTTTCGAAACACCCTGTCCCGTCATTTCGGCGGGATAGGTTTTTTTATGGCTCCTTTCCTGCCTGCCCAAACGATCGGGAAACTGAACAAGCGGGTCTGGCAGGACATTTTCCCTGAGCTCAACACCGCCCTTCCGCTCACCCCGCAACTGATGGGCAACCAACCCGAACAGTTCGTAGATACCCTGCGTATGCTGAACGAACAGTTTGGCTACGAACGCTTTAACATCAATATCGGCTGTCCTTCGTCGCCGGTGGTGCGCCACACGCGCGGCTGCGGGCTGATGCCTCATCCCGACAGGGTGGAAGCCATTGTCAGGGAAATCACCACGAAAACGACATTCAAACTCTCACTGAAAATGCGACTCGGGCTGCACACCGCCGACGAGGGGCGGGAACTGCTCCGACGGCTTAACAACTACTCGCTCGATTTCCTCGTCATCCACCCGCGCCTTGGCGACGACCTCTACAACGGCACTCCAAACTGGGACGTTTTCGAGGAGTTTTGCCGTCTCACACAACACAATATCGTCTACAGCGGCGACATTTTCACCACTGACGATTATAAAGCACTGTCCGAAAGATTTCCCCGTGTGGAAGGTTGGATGCTTGGCCGCGGATTGCTGCGGAATCCGTTTTTAGCGGAGGAAATCAAAGGAATGGCAACTGGAAACAAAAAAGCACGGTTCTTGGCTTTCCATCACGACCTCGTAGAGGCGCTACTGCCTATCCGCGGCGAATCCGGCACCTTAGCCAACCTCAAAGAGCTCTGGCACTACTACGCGGATTTCATGCAAATGCCGGACGATGAACTGCAACGATTGCTACGCATCAATGACCTCCCAACATTCTTGCAGATAATAGAATCCGCGCAATAAAAAAACGGGAGCCGCAACCGCCGCTCCCGTTTTCTTAAATCTTACGTCCCAAATCCGACGCCTTACTTCACCAGCGTCACCGAACCGGTGTATTCCTTATCATCGCCATTGAGGTTAACCAGGCGGATAATGAAGATATAGACACCTTCGGGGCACATCTGGCCGTATTTGTTGCGACCGTCCCAATAATCGTAAGGATTGTGGGTGGAGTAAATCAACATTCCGCTACGGTCGAAAATCTGCATGGAATACTGCTCCGGATCCACGCCCTCGCCTCTGGGAGCGAAGGTCTCGTTAACGCCGTCGCCATCGGGGGTGAAAGCGTTGGGGATGTAGAAGAAGTAAGGTACCTCCACGGAGACACGCGTCTTGACTGAATCAACACAACCTACGGAGTCTGTAGCCGTCAGCGTGATGGTATAATATCCCGAATGGGTGTAGTCGTGCGTCACCTCCTCCACATTCTCCACCACGTTGACATTGGAGAAAACATCGCCGAAGTTCCAGACCAGATGGTAGCCTGCGGGCGAGAGGTTCGTGCAAGTGACCGTGCCGATATTGTTCTCCACATAGATTTCGGTGGGATTGGCCACAAACGACGGTGTGGGCAACGGCATCACGTGGACAGTGAACGTATCGATGACCGTACAGTTGCCCTCCATCGTGGCGGAGACCGTGTAAAGGGTTGTAACCTGCGGGGCAACCGTGATGGTGGGTCCATTCTGACCGTTGCTCCAATGGAACTGGTTGGAAGTGGGATGTGTGGCCGTCAGGGTGGCGGAATAGCCTTGGCAGACGGCCTCGGTGCCGGTAATCTCAGGCAATTCCAGCTCCGTAACCTTTACGCGCACAGTGTCTTCGTTGTCACAGCCATTGTCGAAGGTGACCGTGAGGGTATAGGTGGTGCTCTCCAACGGGTTCACCGTGACAGTCTGCGTGGTTTCGCCAGTACTCCACTGGTAAGACACTGGGAGAATCGATGGATATTCCGTAAAGGTAGCCGACAGGGTAGCCGGGTCGCCCGGACAGATGAAATTGTTGCCGGTATTGGAGGAAAGATGCACGTTCGGCACCTGCAAAAGGATAGTGGTCGTGTCCATCAGCGTGAAATGTTGTCCGGAAGCATTGGTAAACTGATAGACGGAGATGTATTTCGTAACCGTATTGTTAGGTTTACTGACCGTAATCACCTTGTCGCGGCTATAGACCGCGCTGTTGGTGTCATTCACGAACCAGCGCAGTTCACCCTGTTCGTCCAACGGGGTAATCGGCGTAAAACGCCAACCTTCCTCATCGGCCGTCCAGCTGGTCATACCGCGTCCCGGCGCAAGGAGAATCTGCGATGAGGTGTTGTTCTGCAAGCCGATAATGCCCTCGTGATTGGAAGTGTTTGTGGAAGCGCAGCAATCCCTGTGTTTCACATAGACATCGATAATGTTCGTGCCCTCATAAATCACCATCTGGTAGGTGTTATAGTTACTCGGGCTGCTATGATGGCCGAAAAGTCCCACATTCAAGTAGTTGAACACAAATGCGCGACAGGGTGCGGAACCAAGCACGCCGGTACGGACGGCACCCATCGTATTATAACAATAGGTATTGAAATAACCGCAGTCGATATCCTCGTAAACACCATAGATGCAGTTCTTATACTTGAAAGGAATAGCCGAATACGGGGGAGAAGCGGGCGGTGCCGGATAGGCATACTCGCAGAAGCCGGACTGCGGGTTCATCGAAATCAGCCCATTAGTACCCGGATAGACCGTGGTGTAAGGTTTCCCGAAAAAGGTGAAAATAAAGGGGAGCTGCACACCGCTTTCCCAGTGATCGTCCGAATTAGCCCCGATATTCGTTCCCTCCGTGAATTCAAATATGTGCGAATCGAATGGGATTTGCTTCACAGAATAGTCGCTGGTGTATTGTCCAGTAGCAATGACGCCAGCCTTGAGCAGCACAATAGGGATGTTGCAATCCCAAAGGATGGTCTTGGTCTCCGGGTCAAAGATATCCGAATAGATGGAATCTACATCGTTAGTCACCGAAGGACAGGCGCTACCGTCGGGGCTGTCGAAGAGCTCGGCCACGCAGGAAATCTCCGCCGCCCAACCAGCCTTCTGCATGTCGCCATTGGCTCCTTTATAGACGAACGAAAGGGCGTTGCCCGTTGAGAAGAGTACCGGAGGTTTGTTGCCCGTTGAGGCATCAAGCGTGGAAGTACAGAACTGCCCGATGAGACGTTTGTTGGGGTCGTTAAACTGTCCGTCGTAAATCTGCATCACGCCATTCACCGCAAATTGGGTGAACTCGCACTTGACATGGGTACCGGCGGGAGAGATGAAGTTGACATGGTTGTCCTCCGTATTCGTTTGGACAGAGGCGATGTTGCCGTTCGAACCACCGGAGTCATAAAACCAGCTGTTACACGTCAAAACACTGGTAGGATTGTAGTATTCGTACCACTCAAAAACCTCGGGGGTGGTGGAGTAGGCATAGACCCTGGCCGACCAGCCGGCCTGCAGGCCCGGAATATCCGTGTCGTCGGAATGGAACACGAAAGTCATCATGCGGTCGGAGGCGAAAACCTCACCCGGATTCTGCACCAAACTATACACGCCATACAGCGGAGAATTGACATTCGGACCGTCGAAAATCCAAAGCGTGTCACCGTTGCCCATGGCAAATTCCTCAAACAGAACGTAGAGGACGGTGCCCGTCATATTGGTACGCAACGTCATCGTGTCACGCAAATTTTGCGCAAAGTAACCGTTCGGGTCTTGGTTGTTGCCCATTTGTCCGGGAATGCCACCCGGATCGTAGAAGTTACGAACAGCATCGTCAATATTTGATACTAACGGGCTCGAACCCATTATAATATTCTGACTCTTAACGTTTTGCGAAAGACACAAGATCAAGGTCAACAGTGCAGTTGTTAATATGTATTTCCTCATTGGCGTATAATTTTATAGGTTAACGAAAAAGGTTTTCTTTTGTTGCAACTTTTTTTTCAAAAAAACCTTTTTTCTGGCAAAAATATAAAATTTTCGGATAGGGCGTTTTATTTCAAAAAAAGTGTATTTTTGCAGCCGCAAAACGGAACGGGGTGTGGCGCAGTTGGTAGCGCGCTACGTTCGGGACGTAGAGGCCGGAAGTTCGAGTCTTCTCACCCCGACAAATTGCTGTAGAGACGCAAAATTTTGCGTCTCTACATTCGTTTAAACACCCCTCCATTTTTTTGTAGAGACATAGCGCGCTACGTCTCTACAGGAAAAAATGTATCTTTGCCGCCCCAATAATATATATATGATATGATGAAGAACCTGACCCGTATTATCCTCATCTCCGCCATCGCGATCGCTGCCGTGTCGTGCACGCACACGGAGACAACCCACTATCCCGACGGCCGCGTCCAGTCCGTCATCCAATACAAGGGCAAGAAAGAGCATGGCAAGACCGTCTATTACTATCAAAACCCCAACATCGTGGAGATTGAAGTGGAGATGCGCAACGGCAAACGCAACGGCGAGTTCCACCGCTATTACAAGAACGGCGCACTCGACACCCATTGTTACTATGTGAACGATTCCATCGAGGGCATAGAGGTGATGTACACGGCCAACGGCTGCAAAAGCCAGGAATATACCTACGCACACGGAAAAAAGAACGGCCCCCACAAGGCCTACCACCTCGACGGCAACCTCAAGATTGAAGGCGGGTTCAAGGACGACCTGTTCGACGGCGAATGGCACTACTACGACGAACGCGGCGTGCCCGCGGGCGACGGCGAGTTCCATAACGGCGACGGCGAAGTCACGTTCTACGACCCCAACGGCCATCCGCTGCGCACAACCCAATACAAGCACAACCTCAAAAACGGCCCCGAAAGATACTACACCCCCGCCGGCGAGGTGTGGCGCGAGATTATCTTCAAAGATGACCGTATCGTCGAGGAGAAAACCGACTCCACCCTGCTGAAATAGCCCATGCGGAAAATCGCCGTTATAGCTGCTTTTATCTTCCTGTGTATCAGTCAAATGAACGGACAGGGAGGTCGCCGTATCCTCTACCGCGCCGATATGGGCTACTACGACGAGGATGCATTCCCTGGCGCACAGCGGCTTGTCGGCAACGTCAAGTTCAAACAGGACAACGTGGTCGGCTACTGCGACAGTGCTTATCTCTATGAGGCCGACAACTACATCATCGCCTACGGCCATCCCGTCCACTTTGTCATCAGCGATTCCATCCACCTCTACGGCCACCGCGCCACTTACGACGGTGACATCCGTCAGGCCATTCTCGCCGGCCGCGTGCGCCTTGAGAATGGCAAATCTTACCTCCTCACCGACAGTCTTTTCTACGACCTTAACATCGACTGCGGCTACTATCTCACCGGCGGGCAAATTTTCAACGACGCCGACACACTTACCAGCGTCATCGGGCGCTATTATACCAACACCGATGACGCCTACCTCCACGACTCCGTACTTCTCCGCAGCACAAATTATCGAATGGACTGTGATTCACTGCGTTACAACGCCAGCAACAAGATTGCCTATTTCATCTCGCCCACGCACCTCGTCAACGAAGAAAACACCATCTTCACCGACCGAGGTCTCTACAACACGGAGACAGATATTTCCATTTTGTACGGGAACGTCCAACTTTTCAGCGAAAAACAGCAACTTTTTGCAGACAGCATCTATTACGACCAACAGTTGCGGTTCGGCCGCGCCTGGAACAACGCCCGCTTCATCGACACAGCCAACCATTTCACCGTCACCGGCAACTATCTCGAACATCATGAAAAGGGCGGCACCTCCATCGCCACCGACAGCAACCTGCTCACCTACGTCGATGACAACCAGGACACACTCTTTCTCCACTGCGACACGCTGCTGGTGGATTTCGACACCGCTTCCAACCCGACCCTCGTCCGCGCCTTCTTCCACACTAAATTCTGCCACAAAGACGTACAAGGCGCTTGTGACTCAATGGTTTACAACGTCGAAGATTCGCTGTTGGTCATGTACTACAATCCTGTTTTCTGGTCCGACAATTACCAACTTTCCGGCGACACCGTGCGATTCACCATGCTTGACTCCGTTAACTCTAAGATTGAGCTCTGCAAGTCGGGCTTCATTGTGGGCGGTCTGTTCAAGGACACGGAGTTCAACCAGATCAAGGGGCTGAACATCGTGGGACATTTGGAGAACCAGAATCTGCAACGTGTTGACATTGTGGGAAATGCGGAGTGCGTCTACTACATCCAAGAGGAAGACAGTTCCTTGGTGGGCATCAACACTTCCATCACGAGCGAAATGCGCATCTACCTCGACAGCAACCACATACGGCAGATTCGCTACTACGACACCCCTACCGGTCAAGTACATCCTGACGAAAAATTGGAGGCCAAAGACCGCAAACTCCAAGGTTTCCGCTGGCTTGACGTCTACCGCGCCCGCAAACCCGAAGAACTCTTTGTGATGCCCATCCCGAGGGAGTAATTAGTAATTAGTAGTTAGCAGTTAGTAGTTAGTAGTTACAAACGACCCCAATATAAAAAAAAGCGTCATTGAGCAGCCTCGAAGAGGCAAGACGTGCGAAGCGCAATTAACCCCACATAAGCGACGAAGGAGCGCAATGTGGGGAGTCTAAAGCCAACAGCCAAATGAAAGAAACCCCAGAGCATATCCAACTGATTCTCAAATCCCTGCCAGAGAAGCCGGGTGTTTACCGTTTCTACGACGAAAGCGGTACGGTGATCTATGTCGGGAAGGCGAAGCGGCTGAAACGGCGGGTGTCGTCGTATTTCAACAAGGACCATGACTCACCGAAGGTGCGCATGCTGGTGACCAAGATCCGCGACATTGAGACCGTGGTGGTGGACAGCGAATGGGACGCGCTGCTCTTGGAGAACAGCATGATCAAGCAGTTCAAACCGAGGTACAACATCATGCTGAAGGATGACAAGACCTACCCGTGGATTGCCGTCACGAGAGAGACCTTCCCGCGGATATTCCCCACACGCCGTCCCGACCCCGCCACCATGCAGCTTTTCGGCCCTTACTCCTCCGTGAAACAGATGAACGTGCTGCTCGACCTCCTCCACGACATGTTTCCGCTCCGTAACTGCAAGATACTCCGAAACAACGACCGTCCTTGCATGCAATACCAAATCAAGAAGTGCGCGGCACCCTGTTGCGGGCTTATCAAGCCGGAGGAATACCAGTCGAACATCGAGAAGGCCGTACAGATTATCAAAGGCAACCGCAAAGAAGTCATTAAGGAACTGCACAACGAGATGATGCGCTACGCCGACGAACTGAAATTCGAGCAGGCCGGCGAGGTGAAACGCAAGATTGGCGCACTGGAGAACTTTATCGGCAAATCAGTGGTGGTAAACCCGTCGCTCACCGACATGGATGTGTTCGGGATGGAGGAGGATGCAGACAACAACTGCTTCTATGTCAGCTTCCTGCGGGTTGTGGACGGAGCGGTCGTGCAGGCGCACACCCTCGAAATCGACAATCGATTGGAGACGACCCGCGAGGACGCACTATGGAGCGGCATCCTCGACATCCGCGACCGTGTGGACGGCCTCTCCCCTGCCCTGCTCGTGCCATTCACACCTGAAATCGTGCCCGAGGGCTGGAACATGCAGGTACCTCAGCGCGGCGACAAGCGCAAACTGTTAGAACTCGCCCTCCACAACGCCCACTTCTACATGCTGGAGAAGAAAAAACGGCAGGATTTAGCCGACCCCGAACGTCGTAACATGCGCGTATTGCAGGCGTTACAACAGGCTCTGGGGATGAAAACACTGCCGCGCCGCATCGAATGCTTCGACAACTCCAACACGCAGGGCGAGGATCCCGTGGCCGCCATGAGCTGCTTCATCGACGGCAAGCCCGCCAAAAGCGAATACCGCCATTTCAACATCAAAACCGTGGTCGGTGCCGATGACTTCGCTTCCATGGAGGAGGTCATCTATCGCCGCTACCACCGGCTGCTAGAAGAGGAGAAGCCCCTTCCGGACCTGGTGGTAATCGACGGCGGCAAGGGCCAGCTCCGCGCCGCCTGGAACGCCATCCTTGCCCTCCACATCGAAGACCGGCTCATGATGGTGGGCATCGCCAAACGGCTGGAGGACATCTACAAGGTCGGCGATGACCTGCCCGTCTACATCGACAAACGGTCGGAGGCGCAGAAGTTGCTGCAACACGTGCGCGACGAAGTACACCGCTTCGGCATCACCCACCACCGCAAACGCCGCAGCAAAACCAGCATCGCCTCCGTCTTGGATGATGCACCCGGTATCGGCAAAGTCCTTAAAACCAAATTATTGAAAGAATTCAAAAGCGTCGCGAATATAAAATCCGCCTCTGAAGAACAGCTTGCCGCCGTCATCGGCCCGAAGAAAGCCGCTGACCTTAGGGCATACCTTTCCAAAATGTAGAATGTAGAATGAAGAATGTAGAATATACGTATTTCCTTGAGCAGCCTCGAAGAGGCAAAACGCGCGAAGCGCAATTAACCCCACATAAGGCGTAAACCGCAATGTGGGGCATCACTAAAGAAAAAGAATATGAAAAAAGCCCCCATCACCCTCATCGCCATCCTCATCACCGTCACCGTGTCGGCGCAGGACACGGCCCTCACCTTCCCCGCCACCTACGTGGAGACCGTCCTAGACGCCGCCACGTTGCAATCGCTGTCGAGAGAGTTCTCCGTGGACAAGGTGCGGCGCAACACAGACGGCACATTCAACACACGCATCAGTCTGTCGTACAAAGAGTTCGACAGCTTCCGGGCCTTGCACATCCCTTACACGGTGACACCGAAAAGCCGCGCTTACGTGCAGATGGCGGAGAACTACCAGCAGATGACGTACAACTGGAGCCGCTACCCCACCTACAACACCTATCTCGCCATGATGGACACATTCCGGACGCGCTATCCGGCGCTCTGCGAGATCGACACGATTCTTGACGACACGCCGGCGCACCACAAAATCCTCTGCGCCCACATCAGCAACAACCTCAACGACAACGAAGGAAAGCCGTCCATATTCTACACATCCACCATACACGGCGACGAACCGGTGGGCTATTACATGATGCTCCGCCTTATCAACTATCTGCTTTCCAACTACGGCACAAACACATACGTTACGCAATTGGTCAACAATGTGGATATTTGGATTTGCCCGTTGCACAACCCCGACGGCACCTATTTTTCCTCCAACAATCAGCTGAATGAAGCTCCTATATCTATCCGCTACAATCGGCACTACGAGGACCTCAACCGTGCGTTCCCCGAGGCGGGACAACAGCCCGCAAAAAGCGACTACGAACCCGAAGTGGAGGCGATGATGACGTTTATGGAGGCACACAACTTCACCCTCGCTGCCAACTTCCACGGCGGTGCGGAGGTGTTCAACTACCCGTGGGACACGTGGATGACCTGGCAGCGCAGCCACGCAGACGCCTTGTGGTGGGAGTATGTGGGGCACCGTTTCGCTGACACCTGCCAACACTACAACAGCAACTATATGAACGAGGAGAACGACGGCGTCACCGAAGGTGGCGACTGGTACGTCATCGACGGTTCGATGCAGGACTACCACAACTGGTATCTTGGCACGCGCCACGTCACTATCGAGGTGAGTGACGACAAAGTCGTATCGTCCAATCAGTTACCGTACTACTGGGGATATATCCGTCCCTCGCTGCTGAACTTCATCGGAGAGGCGCACAACGGCATCCACGGCATCGTAACCGACTCTGTCACAGGCGAACCGCTGGAAGCCCTCGTCTATATCGCCAACCACGACCTCGACCACTCCTATGTGGAAACTTCGTTGCCGCACGGCGACTACCATCGTCCCATCAAGGGTGGCCAATACGCGGTCACCTACTCCGCCGACGGCTATCTGCCGAAAACCATCGTCACCAACATCACGGATGGCCAGTATCTTGAACAAAACGTTCAGCTGTCCAAACCCGTCGGCATTGAGGATTACGAGCAGCTGATTTCGGTTTATCCCAATCCGGCACGGGATGTTATCCTTGTGGAAATGACCGATGGCACGGAAATCGCCGCCATCACCCTTTATGACATCAACGGCCGGGTTGTAGAGACGGGATTAATCGCGTCTCTACAACGGTCAACGGTCAACGTTTCGAATCTACCCGCCGGCACCTATTTCTTGCACATCCGCACCGTCAACGGCCAGGAAATCATCCGCAAGATCATACACGAATAATTGTAGGGCTGTCGCATTGCGGCAGCCCTACCTCGCGACAACCCAACACGTTTTGTTCCCTTTTGCCTAATGCCTATTGCCTAATGCCTATTGCCTTTTGCCTGTTGCCTTTTGCCTGTTGCCTAAAACAAAACAAGCCCGACATTTCTGCCGGGCTTTTTCATATCGGAATCAGAAATAATAACCTTATTTCTTGATGATCTTGTGCATCGTAGTGCCGTTGTCGGTCGTCAGCTTCAAGGTGTAGAGACCGTTGGCGAGGTCCTTCACGGAAATGCTGTGCATTTCGCCCGTAGCAGCCTTCACGAGCTGGCCTTGGATGTTGAAGATTTCCACGCGTAGCACATTGTCAGAAGTGCTGATGTTGATGACATCGGTGGCGGGGTTCGGGTAAATGGAGGTGCCAGCGGCAACATCCTCAATACCAGCAGGATGGGTCACATCAATCATGTAAGTAGCCTGTGCACCAAATTTGCCATTATCCTTGAAAATCTGGGTGCCATCTTCGGCAAACAGTTGGAAATAACCTGCGCCATAGCCTCCATTGATACCGTCACCATATCCATCGTAAACCTCCAAACGATAACATCCAGTTGTAGGGGGATTAAAACCAAATTCGTGAACCGTTGTGCCATTTGCAGACAATTGGCTCCACGGACCGCCCGACAAAACCACGTTACCATTGGGTCCAAAAAACTTGAAAGTGGTTTCGTCTGCATATCTATCCGTGACCAGTTTGAATTTCATATTACCACCGCCAGTATAAACATTTTTCTTAAGGGTCAGCGAGGCAGGAGTTGCCGTAATGCTTTCGCCATTAATTGCTGTGACATTGATTTGCAACGAGTTGTTTGTTCCCAAATTGAGATTCAAATCAGGTAGAGTAACTGTTCCTGACTGCATGGAGGCAATGGAGCCCGTCCATGTTTCGTTATAGGCAGTGCCATTCAGCGTGTATGTATAAGCAAGGGATGTAATGGTGTTGCCACCCAGATTCGTGAAATCAAACTCCACGTTGGTAACATCGGTGCAATTTGTATTGGTAATCTCATGAGCGCCGGAGATACGACCGGCTATGGCAGGCAAGTTAAGATGCTGGATCGGCACTTCAATACTAGTGAGTACTTCCTGATGGCCTTCGCAGACGAAAGCGACAAAGACGAGATCCTCAAGGGGAGCGGAGATAGCATTCGGAGAACCCATCTGTTGGGGAATCACATACTCGTAGTTCTTCTCCACCAGCGTTCCCGAAGCAATAGTGCTGATGGTTTCGCCCCATTGACCCGTGATAAGATGACGCAACATGTGCATGTGTCTGTACTGGTTGCCCACCATCATTTCAGGATACCAAGTTGTAGCACCCGTCTGAGAGCCCAACACATTGTCTTGAATGATGGCGACATTCAAGGAATTGGAAGAGACAGACTGAGAAGCCGTGTAATAGAGCTGCACACGAATGTTCAACGTACGAGTGCTCCAATCCAAGGTGCCTTCAGCGGCGATGTTCACCGGTGATGACATGTTAAGGATTGTGTTGGCAGCAGAGGCCCAATTTCCTCTGTTCAGGGAAGTGACAGAGCCGGAGAAGACGTGGCGATTCACCGTTCCCGCAGGATAGCCATCCAATCCGGTTTGGTTTGCTAAAGCGTCACCAAATTGGGTAGTATAAGTGTTGCTCGCATAACCACCCTGATGAATATTGATCAGACAAACCCTGTCTGGATGTGCTGCCTTGATCTCGTTGGCTCTCTTGTGACCGTCAGGACAGAACTGACAGCCGACACCAGTGTATTCTTCCAACAGCACATTGCGGTTGGAAGGGGTCATCGACACAATAGTGTCGGAGACTTGCGCAAAGCCGGTCAAACCAGCCAAAATCGCAACTACTAAGAGTAAAGTTTTCTTCATTTTTGTATATTTTATGTGAATACTAATTTGTCCATAAAAAGACCCTGCAAAAATACACTTTTGTTTCAAATTGTCAATAACAAAACAAAAAATATTTGCGATTATCCCAAACTGCTAACTACTAACTACTAACTGCTAACTGCTAACTATTTCAGCACCAATTGCACCGTATGGCGATTGCTTTGTCTGATTAAAACCTCTTCATTTTCAAACATTTTCAAAACCTCTTTCTCCGAATCAGTGTCATAATGACGAATCGTAACCAATCGAATGCCATCGTTGAACTTGACGATGAACTCTTTCTGCAAGGCTTCCAAACAGGGTTTCAAACGCAACGGCACATTATCGGTGCAAACCGAAAACGTAAGCGCGGAATTCTGTATCATGTTGATTTTCACGCGATAATCGGAAAGGACATCCAGAATCTTGGACAAATTCTCCACACCGATGATGGAAAAGTCGCGCGGAGAGACCGAAATCAGCAGCTGGTTGTCTTTCACGATATAGGACGGAACTTCCACAGAATCAGCCTCTTTCGAAATCTTACTTCCTTCATTCTCCGGATGGAAGAACGACTTTACATACAACGGTATCTGCTTGTTATGCAGCGGTCTAAGTGTTTTCGGATGGATAACGCTCGCGCCATAGTAAGCCAGCTCCACTGTCTCGTGGTACGTGAGCGAATCGATTTTGACAGCATTGGGGAAACGTTTCGGATCGGCGTTGAGGATGCCAGGCACATCTTTCCAAACGGTAACGCACTCGGCATCAAGGGTGTAGGCCATAATGGCGGCGGAATAGTCAGAGCCCTCACGCCCCAATGTGGTCGTCTGGTTCTCGGCCGTACCCGCAATGAACCCCTGGGTCAGGACAATCCCGTGGGCACGGTTCTGGAAATAGGGGTTGATCGTGTTGCAGACTAACTTCTGCGTTACTGTCCAATCTACATGTCCCTCGCGGTAAGTGTTGTCCGTGCGCACCAGCTGACGTGCATCAAGCCATTGCGTCTCAAGGCCTTGCACATTCAGATACGTGGCAATCAAGGTTGTGGAGAGCAGTTCGCCGAAGCTGACAACCCGGTCGTAGTCGTAGTCAAAGTTGTCGGAAGTCGGCCGCTGCAACTGTTCGTTCAACAGCGTGAAAATCCGTTCGGAATGAGGCAAGAAAGGGTTGCCGGCACCCATCAGCTGTTCCGCGACAGACTCGTGCTGTGCGCGAAGTTCTGCCACCAAACCGGAGACTTTGTCCGGTGCGTGATAATAGGCATCCAGCACCTTCTCCAGAAAGTTGGTGGTCTTGCCCATGGCGGAAATAACCACCACAAGCTGCTCATTCTCATAGCGTTGGAGAATGTTTTTCAGGTTTTCGATGGCCGGGGCGTCCTTCACGGAAGCACCGCCGAATTTAAATACTTTCATAGTTTAACTTATTCGTTTTTAAGGACTTGCAATAAGGTTGTGCCCACCACACCGAGCGTATTCCGGTCGATATGCTGGACATTGTCGTTCAACGTATGCCAAACAGGGTCGAAGCCGGTGCCGGAAGCCGCGTCATAGTGGATAATGTCAATCATCTTGAACGGCGCGTACTTGTTAACGTAGTAATGATCGTCGGTGATGACGCCACCAGGCTTGTTCTGGAAGTATTGTCCGTGGCCGAGTTCGTAGGCCGTGGACCACACTTTGCGCACCACATCGCCCGCGTCGCGCATGGAGAACTGCTCCTGCATGAACTGCGCGTTCGGACTGCCCACCATATCAAGAAGGATGCCGTAGCTGGCCATATATCCTTGGATATGTGGATTTTTCGCCCAGTGTTGAGCGCCCAAGCCCCACCAATCTCCGGGGACGCTTTCGCTCTCTCTCGGACCGTAGTCCTCGGCATCGAAGAAGACGATATCGACACCCACATTGGGCTGGTTCTCATGCAGTTGACGAGCGATTTCGAGAAGTACGCCCACGCCGCTGGCACCGTCATTGGCGCCGTCTATCGGGGTTTCGCGGTTGGCGGGATTGGGGTCGTGGTCGGCGAAGGGGCGGGCATCCCAATGGGCCGCCAGCACGATACGCTTGGTCTTTTCGGGCCCGAAGCTGCCGATAAGGTTGGCGCATGGCCAGGATTTTCCGTCGTAGGTTTTGGCCGTAAACGACTGGTTATAAACGGTATCGCAGTATTCGCGTAGTTTGTTGAGCAGCCACTCGCGGCAGTTCTCGTGCGCCTCTGTGCCCAACACGCGTGGACCAAAGTCGGTCTGCGCTTTCACGAAGTTGTAGGCGGAATCATTGTTGAAGGCCGGAAGGGGAATCGTGGCTTGCGGGGTCTCTTTCTGGGTTTTCTTGGTGCGGTCGCAAGCGGGAAGCAAAATCACCGCAACTGCGAGCGATACAAATATCGTCTTAATTTTCAACATGTTATAATAGACTATGAATAATACTTGATGTTTAAAAAATGACGTGCGAAGATACAAAAAATGATGGACGGATAAACGGTAGAGACGTTACGCGCCACGTCTCTACAAAAAAACGCACGACACCGTTACAAAAACAAAGAAGGCGACTGTCGTAGTCGCCTTCCTGTGTGGCGGGATCGAGAGTTGAACTCGAGACCTCCGGGTTATGAATCCGACGCTCTAACCAACTGAGCTACCCCGCCTTTTTTGAGGCTGCAAAAATACACTTTTTTTCGATTGCGCGACAGGGAATTACGTTTTTTATGCAAGAATCTGATTTTCAAACATATAAATCAACAAAAAAGTCATATTAGCTGAATAGCCTCCAACTCATGACTGAGCGATTTGATTCCATTCTGCATTTTTTCCGTCTGTTTCTTGCGCGGTTTATGGACTCCTGCCGCATAATGCCACAATTGACGTTCGTTAATGCCTGTGATTCTGCTGAGGGCGGCTTTCGTGAACACGCCACTGTAATAGTTGATGAACGTGGCGGCATCGATTTTAAAGGTCAGTTCGTAATCACGGGCCAAGGCTGGGCATGGATTCGGGTTATCCTCCAAATAAAAATCGATTGCCTCCCGTATGTTTTTTTCAATTTCTTTCAGGTCTTTTCCCACGGTGAAAATAGGTGCATCTTCCATATACGCACTCAGGTTCTTGCCAGCATGTTCCACTATAATTGTCACTGTTTTCATACTATTTTTATTCATTATCATTTTAATCCAACTTGTTTCAATATACTATGGTAAGTACCTTTCTCGATACTTTGTTTTTACGCAGCAAATATAGTAAAAATACGAACACTTCGACCGTGGTCAAAATTATTTTCATCTTCGGCTGCCCGCACACCTTACGGGGTGCGAAAAGCCGCGCGTGTATGCCGCATTTCTACCAAGCCCTTCAGCCCTACGGGCTGGTTCGGGGTCAGAACGTTTTCCCATATCCGTCACGAAAGCGATTGTCGACAGGCCTTTAGGTCTGCCAGGCTCGGTAGTAGACGACGCTTCCAAGCGTCACAAATCGCACGCCGTCAGGTGTGCGGGGGATGGGTGAATATTTCTCTCTAAAAACGAGCTGTCTTATATCTGGCCTCTCCTCTATAGCGATACATCATATCAACATCCGACTTTTTACAGAAAACAACAGTCACAACATTATTATAATATGAAACTTCTGCTATTACGTCATCTTTTGTATATGTGTTTTTTGATTCATCGAATGAGAATCCATACTTGCAAAGCTTTTCATCAATATTTTTAAGGATGTTGTCTTTAACTTGCACGGCAGGATTCTGTAATTTGAAAGCATATGTAATCCCCTTCGTCTGCGTTGAATACGGTCGAAAGACCCGTTCATACCACGTATAATAATATCCACTTTTCTCTTTCACATAGGGACTTCCATTCACGTACAATCTCATTTTAAAATCATCCGTCATTTTGCTTTCAGGCCAAATTTCTTGTACTTCTGAATATTTGTCAAAAGAAAGTTCAGAAAGATCGTAATGCAATATGATGTCACTAAAATTTGAATTTAGTAACCATTTCATTTTGTCATAATCAATCAAATTTGCAATTATCTTGGGATTAAAAACCTGAGTCTTGCAACTATAGCTAAAATGCCAATACTGACACGACTCAGACCCATAAATAGGATTTGTTATGTATTTTCCTTTTTTATCAATAAAGCCCACTTTCTCATCAAAAATAACTGGTGCGTTGCCCTTTTGATTATACATATACACCTCATCAAATTGAGGTTGGATTGTGATTTTTCCTGTTTTATCAACGTATCCCCATTTGTCATCAATGCATACCGCTGCAACAGGAGTGTTTTTCGAATTATCAGCCCAATAACATTCGTCAAATTGAGGATTAACCACAACATTCCCTTTGTAATCACACCAACCCCATTCTGCATCTTTCTTAAAAAATAAATAATTCTTCCCGAAAAAACTTAACATTTCATATTGGGGATTGACAACATATTTGCCATCTTTATCAATCAATCCTTCTTTGTCTCCCAATCTCACTACTGCAACACCGTTAATGAAGGGGCGTGCTTTGTCAAACTGATATGCGATGTGTTGCTTTCCTGTTTTGTCAATATATCCCCATTTGCCATCTTTGCTGTGTACAGCAGCTAATCCTTCTGAAAAATCCACAGCGTTTTCATATTTGGGTTCCACTATAATGGATCCTTCTTTATCTAATATTCCCCATATTTCATTACCTAACGTATCGTATACTGAAAAACTTGCGCGACCTTCATTGAAACATGTGGTGTGTATTGCTTGTTGCATGTCAAATATTTTTTCCCCTTTATTATCAATAGCCGTTGGCACGCCACCATTTTCTGCCACCCATGCAATCCCGTCAGAAAAGGCCGTAACCTCCACATATACACATGGAATAGCAATTTTACCAGTCTTATCTGCGAAACCATAATATAATCCACTATCGGTTTTTTGTCCAACAACTGCTAAACCTTCAGAGTAGAGTTCAGCATAGTCAAAAATGGGTTTTACAGTTATCTTTCCTGATTGATTTACATAGCCGATTTTCCTCTCCCCATTTCTAAAAACTATTGGGTAGAATTCAACTTGATTCTTTTTTGACAAACAACTTGTAACAAAAAACGAGACTAAAATTACAAAATAAATAACAAATAGTTTTTTCATATTTGATAATTTTTCTTCGGATTCTAATAATTTATGATGGTTTATATCTATCATTTTCATTCTGATGAAATCAATCGTTTTTATTAATCAGATGCGTTCTTCACTCCTAAACTCTTTTCACCACGGTTTTCGGCACCCCCGCCATACGAGCAGGAGACTTCGTTCTAAGATGGGCACAAAGAAAGGCATGAATCCTTTCGTTTTACCACTTATTTCTACCGCTGGTGTCTGGAAAAACCAATGTGCAAATAAGGGTCGAATACAATTCACGCCTAAAACGTGAACTCTTCGGCATCTAATTCTCGCACTTTTGCAATGTTTTCCAGACTTTGCGATAGGAGAACAAGAGCGTCAAGCTCAATATGTCTAATAAAATCCCGCCAATCTTCCAGCACAATGGCTTTCGGATTGGCGGGGCAAAAGTAATAAAATTTCTATTTGAAAAGATTGCTTACGACAAATTGATCAATTCTTTCACCTTGTCAATGAATTGACGAGCAGGTTCCATAACCATATCCACGTCTTCTTGGGTGAAATCATAGAGATCGCTGTAGTCGCCTTTGGTACGCCAGTTCAAAAGTTTGGAATAGACTCGAAAATCTTCAATGCTTATTTCACCAGTTCTGACAACGTTTTCAGAAAATTGTCCGATAATTCCTGCATGTGATTTAGCAGTAATGTGTCGATGCAACAAGAGTGCCGAAGCCACATAAAAACAGGCATAATAAAGTCTGTTAACTACGGAATTCCATTGAGCGGCTTCGTACAACACTTGCGCCGCATGATAAGTCTCATCAGCTTTTTCTATCCGATAACGGACAAAAGCGGTCCAGTCTTCTTCCATTTCTTTCATAATCTGATGGCTTCGCGTTGGACATTGTGATAGAATGGGGTGATGCTGTGGCGATTGTGCCAGTCCAGCTTCCCGTATGCGAACAGCTGGATGACCTGACCTGTTTTCACCATCAAGTCGCAGATGTGGTCTATGAAGCGTCCCTCCTCCTGTACAGACAAACTGTCATCTGGCGTGAGCACAAGGACATCCCAGTCCGAGTCTTCGCGTGCTGTGCCGCGTGCCCGGGAACCGTAAAGCCACACTTCCGCTTCTGGATTGACTTCCAAAACGTTGGCCTTGATTTGATCTTTCATTGCTTCGATGCCCATTGTTTTTTCTCTCAGATTGACGGGGCAAAGATACAAAAATATTCCGAAGCAGCGCCCTAACGGAAAAAACACTATCTTTGCGGTCTAAAATATACGATTATGGCATTCACGTTTTTTAACAACCGAGAACCCCGGGAGTTCAACTACAAGCCCCGCTTCTACGACCAGAAAAAGGAGGAGTCGACAGGCGACGCGCGCCGCGACTTCGCCCGCAACCTCCACGACGAGTGGCAGAGCAGGCGCAACCACACCGCCGACAGGAAAAACAACAGCGCATCCATCACCATCATCTTCATGATCTTCTTCGTGATCGTGCTCGCCCTCGTGCTCTGGAAATTCTTCTAACTCCCTAACCATTAACCCTCAACCACTAACCACTAACCAAATGGAAGACATTATCCGACTGCTGCCCGACGCGGTGGCGAACCAGATCGCGGCCGGCGAGGTGGTGCAACGGCCCGCCTCCGTGGTCAAGGAACTTTTGGAAAACGCCATCGACGCAGGCGCCACCCAGATCCAACTCGTGGTCAAGGACGCCGGGCGCACCCTCATCCAAGTCATCGACAACGGCAAGGGCATGTCGTTCAACGACGCGCGGCTCTGCTTCGAGCGGCATGCCACGTCGAAGCTGCGCAAAGCCGACGACCTGTACCATATCTGCACCAAGGGATTCCGCGGCGAGGCTCTGGCCTCCATCGCGGCCATCGCGCACGTGGAACTCAAAACGAAACCCGCTGCTGATGAAATGGGCACCCTCGTGCTCATCGAAGGGGCTGAAATCAAGGAACATGCGCCCGTGACGGCCAGCAACGGCACCTCCATCGCCGTTAAGAATCTCTTCTTCAACGTGCCGGCAAGACGCAACTTCCTGAAGTCAGACAAGGTGGAGCTCACCCACATCGAGGAGGAACTCTACCGCGTCGCGCTCATCCACCACGACATCACCTTCCAATATTATAATAACGGTAAACTGGTGCTGATGCTGCCCGCCTCCAACATGCGGCAGCGCATCGTCAACATCTTCGGACAGCACCTCAACGACAAACTCTTCCCCGTGGAGCTCGACCACGAGCTGATGCGCATCACTGGTTTCATCGCGAAACCCGAAAACGCCAAAAAGAAGAGCGAGCAGTATATGTTTATCAACCAGCGGTTTGTACGCCATAACCTGCTCAACTTCGCGGTCGAGAAGGCCTACGCCGACCTCATCCCGCAAGGCTCGCATCCCGCTTACTTTATTGCTATCGAAATCGACCCATCGACCATCGACATCAACGTCAGCCCCACCAAAGTGGAGGTCAAGCTGCAGGACGACCGTCTCATCTTCGGTTTCTTGAACTCCACTGTGAAGAAGTCGCTCGGCACCATGTCGCTCACCCCGATGATCGACTTCGACGACTCATTCCCGGATATTGTAACGCAAAAACCTGAAGGCGTGGAAGTTAAACCGCCTGCTTTCTCGTCCAATCCAAGTTACAATCCCTTCGACAAGGTGCCCGAGAAGAAACACAGCTCCCCGTTCCAGCAGTTCGGCGGCGGCGGTTTCCGTCGCGAAACGCCCACCTCCAACGATTGGGAGAACTTCCTGAAAGAGCTCAACGTGGAGAAGGTGGAATACCCAAAAGAGGAGCAACAAACGGTGGATTTCCAGCCCGAATGCGAGAAAAACGAGCTCGAAATCCCCGAAAACATCCCATTTTTCGTCTTCCAGAACCGCTACCTCTTCTTCGAGCTAAACGGTCAGGTGATGACCGCCGACCTGCCCAACGTGCAGGAGCGCATCCTGTACGACACCTTCGTCAACGCACTGAAAAACACCCCGATACGACCTCAGCAGAGTCTGTTCCCGCAGACCGTCACCCTCACGGCCGCGCAAACCGACCTGGCCATCTCGCTGAAAGAGGACTTCCTGCGGTTAGGCTACGAGTTGGAGAAAATCGACAACACGCACCTCGCCGTCAACGCCACACCCAACGACGAGGAGGAAGAGGGTGACGTCCAAGCACTTATCGAAAACGTGCTCACCGCCTACCAGACCAACCAAGTGATTCACAAGGGCGACAAGATTTCGGGGATTGCGCAGAGCATGGCCCGGCAAAAACGCTCCCGCCAGCGCGTCCCGACCACGCAAGAGGAAGTCAAAGCCCTCATCCGCAGATTGTTCGAAAGCGACATGCCCACGTTGTCCCCCTCAGGGAAAAGCACATTGCACATTTTCGGAGCGGAGGAGCTGCGGCACTTTTTCGAGTAATGGATTATTATTGAGTGTTGCTCTCCTCATCGCGGGCTTGACCCGCCCTCATCGCGGGCGAAGACCCGTGATCTACAACGTTTAAGAAAGAGTTGCCGGCTCAAGGCCGGCATGAGGAGCGGGTAACCTTGAACTTTGAACCTTGAACTTTGAACTTTGAACCAGACATGGATTGCATCAGCATAGAAAACCTCCAATTCGGCTACGACAAGAAGGCCATCTTCAACGACCTGTCGTTAATCTTCCAGCAAGGCGACTTCTGTTCGATCTTGGGTCCGAACGGCTCCGGCAAGACCACGCTGTTGAAGTGCATCGTGGGATTGTTGCAACCGAGCGGCGGCACCATACAACTTTACGGCAAATCCCTGTCGGAATACAAGATGATGGATTTGGCGAGAAAAATCGCCTACGTACCGCAATACCAAGACATTGTCTTTGACATCACCGTGTTCGACTACGTCATGTTGGGGCGCAACCCTTATCAGACCCCGTGGGAGCTGCAACGTCCTGAGGACAAGGAGCTTGTTGAGGAGATGTTGCATAAGTGCAACGTTTGGGACTACCGTGACCGTCTGTTGCAGGAGCTGAGTGGAGGTGAACGGCAGCGCGTGATGGTCGCCCGCGCCATGGCCCAGCAGACCGGCATCATGCTGCTGGACGAGCCATTAGCCAACATCGACGTCACCCATAAGTTCGGGATTATGGACATCCTGCAGGAGCTCAACAGGGAGCGGAATGTCACCATCCTCATCATCCTCCACGACCTGCCGATTGCGAAGGCCTATTCCAAACAAATCCTGCTGCTGAAGAACGGGAAGATGCTGCAATATGGCGACGGAAATGCGGTCCTGACCGAGGAAAATATCCGAAACTGCTTCGATTTGTCCGACGTTTACGACATTTCCGAGGCAGGTTTTATCACTAAAAAACGTTGATTTTCCCGCATGTAGAGACGCGTCATGGCACGTCTCTACAATAGAAAAATCTCCTATTTGTACGTTTCCAAAAAAATGTTATCTTTGCCGCCCGATTCGGAGAGATGGCAGAGCGGTCGATTGCGGCGGTCTTGAAAACCGTTGAGGGTAACACCTCCGGGGGTTCGAATCCCTCTCTCTCCGCTGATATTGTCTCATAAGTCATTGACAAACAGACTTATGAGATTTTTTTATACCTAAAAAAATGCACCAAAAATGCACCGAGTCTGCTGACAGAGTATAATTTGGGGACAAGTTATTCATCCTTTATTCGTTTTTTATGCTCTTTGGCTATGA
>Ga0310696_10000330_pt1 | contig 78617 bp, 71 predicted proteins | sample AusTroGonzalo_MG_4_FD_203885 | JGI IMG/M metagenome (GOLD analysis project Ga0310696, IMG submission 203885) | Bovine rumen microbial communities from tropical cattle in Woodstock, Queensland, Australia - Gonzalo_02 (v2) (version 2) | ecosystem: Host-associated > Mammals > Digestive system >...
CGTTCTTTCATTACTTGTTCTGAAATAGTTTCTGTTATTTTTTGTTTTTTAACGTCTATAATAACCCATCCTTTCTTTTCTCCTGAAAAAAGTGGTTTCTTTTGGACATATATATAATTATCACTCCACGCAATAATCTGAACTGTGCCATCGATTAGACCTCCGCCGTTCGGCGAAGTATGTTTGTCAACCAAATAATAGGAACGTCCTCCTTCCCACTGCCATAAATAATAGTTTCCTACAATTTTCTTTTTGCTTCCTCCGTCAAAAACACATCCTACAATCATAAAAGCAAGCAAAAAGATTACGAATAGTTTATTTTTTTTCATATAGGCTTAAATTCAGATTAGTTTTTATTTTGAGTCTCATCCGGAAATATAATCCGATTGTTCTTCATTCGCAATCCGCAAAGCTTTAAGATTTTTTTCAATTCTCTGAGTTCCGATCTTTTCAAATGCAAATCTTCAAGTTGATAAAAAGTCCACCATGTCTCCGCTTTTCGTATTGAGGATGACCGAATAACAAAATCCTCCTCTAAAGTGGCCATTGGGCAAGGAAAATATGCAGCTCGAAGCATATATCTTTTGTCTTTGAGTAAACTGTTGCTGGTATATGAAACAATGCTATCATTAATGAATTCTATCTTTCCGTGGTATGATTCCATTTCTGGTACCCAGTGTTTTTTATTTAGAATAAAGTGAATGTGGGTTTTAATACAGTTCATTTGACTGTCAAATGATACTATGCAAATATCGTAGATTTTATATGGGAAACCATTCTCGTGATTAGATGCATCAAATTCATCAGGGACATCTTTGCTTTTATTACTATCAAAGAATTCAATATCATAATAGTCATTGGCTATTATCTCAGTTTGGGCAAACGAGAGACGTATTATGGGTATCGATAACAATAAAGCAAAGACAAATTTTTTCATGCCGCGAAGATAGGAATTTTTCGGTTCGGGAAGACAAGAGATTGTTTTTGGACGACAACGGAGACAACTTGGGACAACCTTTCCCCTTTTGTCCAATTGATTATTTGCTATTTTTGCGGTGTCAAAAGGAAAAATCAAATTCTGCTATGAAGAAGCCTAAAAGTTTGAACAAGAATTATATGAGAAGTATATGCCAGTTGGAAGGATGGGATTGGAAAGGCGAGACAATAACCGAAGAAGATGACGGCATGACTGCCTACCGCTGTTACAAACTCACCCAAAAACCGCTTAAGGATCTCTCTCCTGAGGATATTTGTTTTTTGATAGGTCAAGAATGTGGGCTCCCCTATCTGGTGCCAATGGCATTGGAAATTTTGGAAAGGGATTTTTTCATTGAAACAGAATACTACAAAGGCGATTTAGTCGAGGCTTTGCTGCAAATTTCAGATAACAACAAATATGATTATTGGCCAAGTCATCCTGTGGAAAAAGCAAGATTCTGTGAAATGTACAAGAGCAATCAACAAAATATGGAGGAGGCTTTGGGTTATTTTGGGGATACCATCAAAAAAATCAGAAAGCGATTCGATAAGTTCTGTGACCCATCAAACACGAAATAAGCTGAAACAAGAACACAATATGAAAGATCGAATTTTTCTGCAAATTCTGTTTTCTGTTGCGCTTGCCGTCTCAGTTTATATCCTCGGGGAATGGACGGCACGATGGTGTTTTGACGTGCATAAAATTGATTTGTCTTGGGAGATGACTTTACGCTTTGCCCTATTCTTTTTTGTCATTTTGGCCATAGCAATTGGTATGCTTTCTGTGAAACTTGGCAAATACAAGCTTCTTGCTTTGTCCATTTTATGTGTCATCATTCTTTTTTCTCTTGTAGGAACATTTACCATCAGGCCTTATAGGACACTGTTGCTCTGTCTTAGTGGCATCATAGGACTTGGCTTGCCAATCATTGTACTGAAGAAACAAACAACAATAAAATGAGCAAGAGTCAAAACAATAATATCTTTGTGTGGATCGGATTATGTATTTTGTTGATATTGCCAGGTATAGCAAGAACACAATCAGTTAAATTATATGTCACAGACTCTTTGACTGAAGAGATTGTTACCAGTTATAGTGTTTATATCGACGACTCCATTGTTTTCCCCTCTTTTGATGAAACCCATGTCGCACACTTCGTGTTGGACAATGCCATAGACCACACATTCAGAATCAGAGTCCACAATTTCCACTATTATGACAGGATTTTTGACTTAAAAATGCCAAAAACCTTATCCGACACAACTATTCATGTTAAAACGAGCTACATTTTTTCAGAACAACCGCAATTGCCTATGTTCTTTTTCGACAGTACAAGTATAGTTCCCGACACAAATTTCAACGCTATTTATACAGACCCTGTCTTGTGGTTGGGATACATTCAAAAATCCAGAGATTATACCCTACAACTGAATGCTTTTTGCACTTCAGAAGACCAAACATTGTGCGAACAAAGAATGAATTGCGTGAAAAACATATTGATACAACATGGTGTCGATTCTTCAAAGATGGATGTCCTCATGCATCCGTTTGAACCATATCAAATAGTATACCCGGAGGAATTCGACCAATATTTTCATTTCAAGGACATTTTGGATGAGGAATTTATACGTAATCTCCCCGCCAAGGAAAAATCCAAGGCTATAAAGTACAACAGTCGCATAACGGTGACCGTTGCCGACAACTTTTTGTCAACTATAACACATCCACAAAAGGAGTTCTGTTTTCGCTTTTTTGACAAATTTGGAACAGAAGCAACCCCTTCCGAGATGTTGGTGCTGGACAATACGGGAGCTGTCTTCAATCTGGACAGTTCCAAATGCTTTCGTCATAAAGCGGACACAAGTTATTCCTTTCTATTGAAGGTGGCAGACAGACACTATTATTCATTTGAGAAACAGTATTCTGCCCGTATGGAATCAGGCTGTGACACCGTTCGGTTGGAAAATATGGAGTGTTCTGTCAAGATGGCTTTTGTGTTTCTCCAACCGAAGTTGAACAACCGCCAGAAAAAGCAGATGGCTTCTTTTTTTTCAAACAGCAAGCGCGGTTTTCATCGCATTGACATTCTTGTGGGAAAACCGATGCGTACGAAAACAGAAGCGCAACAGTGCGTCAACGACATCATTAAGTTATACGAAGAAGACCTGAAGAGAAGAAATATCCAGCAAACGCCCGATGTGATAGTGCATTTCTACGATTTGCCTGAGGGGGAAGATACTTTTATGTTTGAGATTGAGGCATATGATTATAAGTGATTGTTGTCCCAAGTTGTCCCTGTTGTCGTCCAAAATTAGATAAAGAATGAATGCTGTAGTAAATGTTTCCATCATCTTGGTTGTCAAAATAATCAATTTTATAAGTCCCCCTAACCCGAAAAATCCTATCTTCGCGACATGAAAAGTTGAACTTTCCAAAGCAAAAAACCTTTCAAAAATGAGCATTATTAGACACCTTTCTTTCTTTCTCTTTATTTTAAGCTTGTCTTCTTTGTGCGCCCAGAATCAGTCACCTATGTGGATAGAAATTGACCAGGGTGGCTTTGCAGATAAAATAATTTTTTCTCATTACGGAGTGATTGTATCAACGTTTGACTATCATGGAACTACTCGGTGGCATATTTATAATACCACATACTACCCTCCAAGCAAATTAGGTAAAAGCCATATAGACAGCTTGTTTGAATATGTGAACACACATTATCAACAGTCAAGGTGTAAGGAGTTCACTACAAATAAAATATTAATCTTAGACGGTAGCTGGACGGATATTTACATACAGAATGGCCGTTATGTGAATACAATGGGAACAACTGAGGAATGCTTCAGTAAAGAAATGGATATTATTGAACGTATGGCAAACCGGATTCTTGACGATTTGTCCGACTCCAACAAAATCTATTTGGGCGGCGCCCTTGAAGACTATGATATTGCGGAGACTTCGTCATATTGCTACTTAAACACACTTGAAGGATCTACATTTCGTGATTTTTTCTGCCAATTTTACGTGGATGAGGAGTTATTGTTCACAATCAGTCAATATATCGGGCTGTTGTATGACGATGGACAGGCTTGTTTCATTCCAGAAAATCCAGATCATGTCAAAAAACAGTATTCCTATAATTGGGGGAAGTTGTTATACCGAATGAGGAATGATCTCCTTCAATGTCAGTCGGACACCATTCCCGGGATGAATGGGAATTATTTGTTGGTGCGATTCAATGGGCATTGGTCCTACGTAAACAGATTGGATATGAAAATGCTGAAAAATTGGCTGAAAATGATGGACAAAGTGGTGCCACGAGCCTATCGGAAATCATTCAAACGCAAAAAGGAACAATTAATCCTGTCGTGGGACAAGAAATAACCGAAAAAATCATATCTTCGCGGCAGGATAATGATAATGATGAATAAGTTCCGCATACTCCTTTTGCTGTTGGTCCAAGTGACTTTTCTTGCATCCTTGAAAGGCCAAAATGGCCCATGCTTTCGCTTTACCGACACTTTGTACATGAAAGCGAACGTGTTGCACGTTTGGCATGCCACCTGCGTGTGCCCATCTTTGTCCTGTGTGGTTCGGGATGAAGCAGAAAAGGAGATCGCCCTCTCTTTGTTCAGCGGGGAAAACCACTTTCCTGAAGAGGCCATGCCGCCGCTGCTCACACATACCATTTCGGACAGACAGTTCGTCCTGATGCGGAATTATCTCGAAGACAGCCTCTCCAATAGGTTTACATGGAAGCAGATTCGCCATTCATTGGAAGATGGCATACATGTTGACACCATGGAGAGGATGGACAATTACCACCGTGAAGTGATGATGAAACGCGAGAATCCAGACCAGCAGTTTTATGATTCCATCCATGATGTTATGATAGAATGGCTTGACAGAATCTTAGAGATGTCCGAAGATGAGTTAAGCATAGGGAACTTACTTTTCGAAGAGAAAGGGAAGCTCAATCCGCAACCAGATGACGACGCACCCGTTGACACTATCGTGTGTAACGGGGAACGGTATTGCTTGAAAATGTCTCCTTTTGAATCGTGGGGAATACTGGCTGAGGTTCAGAATGAGTGCAATTTCTTTTATAACGACACAGCGGAGATGGATCTGCTGCAACATCGTAAATTCAAGAAAATTTTGTTGTTTATTCCCTTGAAAGAAAAGGGTACTGGACAATAATATGTTGTCCCAAGTTGCCCCCATTGTCTTCCATAGACAAACTGCTAACTACTCACTGCTCCCTGCTAACTGAAACCGCGCCGCCACCCATTTGTCCTTGGACTTGTGGTCGAGGTATTTCAGGCCGTTTTGGGCGCAGCAGTAGCGCAGGGCGGGCAGGTCTTCCTCATAGAAGCCGCTGAGGAATAGTAACGCATTGTCGTTCATGCACTTCACGTATTGCGGGATGTCCTGCAACAGAATGTTGCGGTTGATGTTGGCGAGGATGATGTCGTAGTGTTCACTGCCCAGCAGGGAGGCATCGCCTAACAACACCTTGAGTTTCTCGCAATGGTTGTGCTGCGCGTTCTCCACGCCGTTGCGGTAGGCCCATTCATCGTTATCGATGGCAGTTACCGGATCTGCTCCTCTCAGCGTGGCAAGAATGGCTAAAACGCCTGTACCGGCACCCATGTCCAACACAGCCTTTCCTCGCACATCCGTCTCCAACAGGTAGGCGACCATCTGCGCGGTGGTGGCGTGGTGCGCTGTACCGAACGACATCTTCGGTTCTATCACAATCTCATACTCCGCATCCGGCCGCGACGGGTGGAACGGGGCTCGGATATAACAACGGCCGTCAATCATAACAGGCTCGTAATTAGCCTCCCACGCGGCGTTCCAGTCCTTGTCTTCCATCGGAGTTACCGAATAAGAGACCTTCACCTCCGGATACTGTGGCGTTTCCAACAAATCCTTGAAAACATCTTCCTGATAATCCTTCTCCGGTATATAGCACAACAACTCGTTCTCGCTGTCGCCATCCATGAAACTGTCGCACCCCGCGTCAGCCATCATCGAAGTATACACCTCCTTCCACGGCTCCGCAGGGGTTATATTAAGTTTGATTTCAAGATATTTCATACGAAATAGTTTCAAGTTTCAAGTTTCAGGTTTCAAGTAGAGACGCAAAATTTTGCGTCTCTACATTCACGTTTACGTCTAATACTCAATGGGTTTGCCAGAGAGGTTGAACCAAAGTTCCTCTTCCTCCTGGGTTTTCTTGTGGACGACAATCACCTTGTAGGCAGTCAGTTTGTCGGCAAGACGTTTCACCGTATAGAATTCTTTAAGTTTGTAGTTTTTATATTCCTTTTTGAGGTAATCCTGAATAGTGGCGGAGAGGTTGTCGTTCTTGCCCAGCAGCCACGTCTCCGTAATCTCGCCATAGCTATTGAAAACGCAGAACTCTTTGCCGCGGGTGGTATAATAAACAGCGATATAGTTCATATAGCCATCCTCTTTCCATTCCACATTCGTTACCTTCGGGTATTTGAGTTTGAAAGAGGCCTTGACATTCTCTGGAACGCTGGAGGCATCATCGTTGTCCAGCGACATATTCATTTTTTCGTAGTATTTATTAAGGGCGTCGTCGTCCGAACTCACTTTCTTGTCTCCGCCGCCAAGCTCGTAGTCGGGATCCACCGTGCGAATCAGCTTCCCTGCCTTGTCGAAGAAGACAGTCGTAACCAGTCGAGCCTTGTAATTGGCTTTTTCATAGAACTCCACCATGGTTTTGTCGTCTTTATCGGCACGTTGCTCTTTCACACAACTTTTGAAACGCCAACCCGGATAAAAATCGTTCAAATGTTTGGACATCAAACCAGTAACAGATTCTTCGGGCAGAATAGTGAGGGTTTTCTGCCAAACGCCTTTCGGCGTGATATAGACGGCCGTTTTCTTACCTTGGTTGAGGCAGCGGGCAATATAGACGCTATCAACGAGGAACCAGTTAAGTTCTTCAGGATGCAACACTTTCTTGACCAGCGCTTTGGTGACAGCCTCGGGCACCGTATTCGCTTTGATGGCGATGTTGCCGTGCTCGTCTTTTACAACAGGTTCGGGTTTTTCTTTTTTAGGTTTGGGCTCTTTTTTCGGAGTTTCAGGCTTGTTAGGAGCCTCTTTAGACTGCTTGTTCGCTGTAGGCGCGGGTTTATTCTGGGCCGTTGATGATTTTGGAGCACTCTTAGGTGTATTTTTAGGCGTGTTTTTAGGCGCATTCTTGGCGGCCTCCTTGGCGGCTTTCTCTGCTGCGGCTTTTTCTGCCGCCTCGCGTTTGGCGGCTTCAGCCCTCTGAGCCTGCTTTTCCGCAGCTGCGGCCTTGGCCTGGTCAAGCTTGTCCGGATGCTTCACCCTGGGATCCTTGAAGCCTTCCGGATCGGTGCGTGAGATCAGTTCATTCGTCCCTGTAGTGGAAAAAATCAACACCGACGGTTTCACCCCTACCGCATCCTCCTTGACTTCCAGATAGTAGTTCGTGCTCACATTCTCTTTCTCCTCCAATGCACTAATGTCAATGACATAGTCGGGATAATTCTCGTGCACATAATCCGTTATCGTTGAGGGCAACTCGTGTGTAGGCACGTTAAACAGCGTGCGAATCCACTCACCGGTACTGCTCAAGTACACTTTTCCGGTCGAGGAACCGTCCTTAATGTTCGCGATGTAGTTGTTGCCATCCTTCATCCAGCCCGTCACCTTGACGTAGGAATACTGTTCCTCCAAAGTCTGTACAACATCCGCCGGCACCTCCGCCGGTTTCAGTTTCTGCGCCGAAAGGATATTGTTATTGACTATAACTATCTGAAAAACAAATAGTAACAAAATAATCAAGAGTCTATCTTTCATGTTGGAAATATTTTATCAAACTAAGGGACAAAAATAATGTTTTTTTGTTTACGCAACATTTTACTAACGGTTACACTGTTAACGGTCTTTGTCAACGGTCGAAGAGTTCCCGTTCAGCGTTTCGCGAATTTTGGCCGTGAGGATGTCGATACCGATATTGTTATGGCCTCCTACAGGGATGATAATATCGGCAAGACGTTTAGTAGGTTCTATAAAGAGCTCGTGCATGGGTTTCACGAAGGTGCGGTAGTGGCGTATGGACTTGTCGAGGCCGCGACCGCGCTCGATAACGTCACGGCTGATAATGCGGATCAGGCGCTCATCGGCATCCGTATCCACAAAAACCTTGATATCCATTGTATCGCACAGCTCGGGGTTGGTAAACACAAGGATGCCCTCCACGATAAGCACCTCTGCCGGATGCACGGGAATCGTCTCCTCCCCCCGACGGCAGGTTACGTATGAATAGGTGGGCATGGGAATAGTGTGTCCCTCTTTGAGCTGCTTGATGTGTTCAACCATTAGAGGAAACTCAATGGCAGAGGGGTGATCGAAATTTATTTGCTCTTTCTCCTCCTGTGTGAGGTCTCCATTATCGCGATAATAAGCATCCTGCGACAACACACTGACATGGTGCTTGGGGAATTGATGGACGATTTTCTGAACCACTGAGGTTTTTCCCGAGCCGGAGCCTCCGGCGATACCTAACACTAACATGATGGTTGATATTGGTTTAACATTTTTGGGCGTTGGACTTTTGGTTATGAGCTTTTTGCCAATAGCCAAATTCCGCTGCAAAAATGCAAAAAAAATCTGAACCCAAAGCTTGGATCCAGATTTTTTGTTGCCCCGATAGGATTCGAACCCATACAAACAGAACCAGAATCTGCGGTGCTACCATTACACAACAGGGCAAAAGCGAAATGCGCGGCAAAAATACATTTTTTTTCTTACCGCGCATCATTTTATGAATTTTTTTTTTTAGCTGACGAAAACCACTTCATACCAGATATATCCACTTACCACAACTGCCTTATAGTAAACGTTATCCACTTTGTAGTAGAGGGTGTTGTCGAGGATGATCTCTTCGTAGTTGCTGGGCAGTTCAGCCACGCGGGCGCCGAGCGGAGGAGCTACAACTTGGTAATTATTGTTGTAGGGGAGGTAGAAAGTGCCATCATCATAATAGTAGGTGACATTGTTGTGAACCACAACTACGGGTCTCCAGGTGTTGAAGAGGGCGTAGGCGATCACGGCTCCAAGCGGCGGGCGGCAGATGACGTAGTAGCCATTGATGTAGCGGCAGTAGACGCTGTTGTAGAAGTAGTAGGGAGTGCCGTGGTAGTAAACCGGTCTGACGTGGTGAGGGACATGCATGTGAGTATTGTAGCTGTGGTGGTTCGGGTGTACGTAGGGAGTGTGAGGATTTCCGTGGCCGTGACCACCGCCGTAGTGTCCTCCGGGTTGTCCGCCACCTCCGGGCTTGCCTCCGCCATAGTTACCGCCACCTTCGGTGCGGGGACCGGATACGGGCTGCGGCTTTGCCTGACCCTGCTCGGTGTAACCGCGTCTCTCCGTTGCCGTGACTTCAGAAGTGTTCGTGCTAGCTGCCGGTCTTGCTGCCGTAGCAGTTGTGGCAGTTGTGGCAGGTCTGCTGTCTGTAGCGCTGGAGACATTGGTTCTGCTGGTTGCAGCATTCACATTCGCCGGAGACGCCGTAGAGGAAGGCTTTGCAGTAGTGACCGGAGTCGTAGTCGGGCGCGCCGTGGTTGTTGTCTTGGAAGTGGCAGAAGTGTTAGCAGGACTGGTAGGCGTAACGGTCTTCGTAGTAATCGGCGTAGTTCTGCTTGTTGAGGACGTAGACGCCGGACGAGTAGTGCTGGTGTTGTTTGAACGGGAAGCGTTCTGCTCGGCCTTCTGCTGAGCCTTCTGATAGCTATTGTTTGCCTTGGTCAGTTGAGCGTCGCCTCTTCTCATCTGGCGCGTGGCCTGACTGGAGGCGGACGTCGTGCTGTTTTGTTTAGTCGCCGTGACAGTGGCTCTGTCGGTTGTGGCGGAAGTTCTGGATGATTGGGGCTTCTGTGCCACCGCTTCCATGGACACTAAACCTGTCATCAGGAAGATCATCATCATCATCATTAACTTTTTCATAACTTTGAAGTTTTTGGGTTAAAAGTTACTGATAAGACGACCTATCCCCCGTTTTGTTTAATGCCTTATCACAATTTTTTGATGAACAGTGCGACCGCCGCTATTTATCGACAAAATGTACACACCGTTGGTGAGTCCTTCCACGGGCACATCTATTCGACTGACCCCGTCGTAAGATTGCGCAAGCACAACTTGTCCTACCATATCATATAATGATACGGAGACCTGATCAAGAGGGTCTGCCATGGTGATATGAAGCCTATCGGAAGCCGGGTTCGGATAAACAGACACATCGGAACAAAAATCCTCGACACCGGTACCAGATGTTGTCCATAGGACTCTGAAACCCGAGGCATTCAAATAGTTGTCGGAAGTGAAGGAAACTTGAACTTTGTTTGTGTAGTATGTCACAACGCCAGGGCTGACGTTTCCAGTGTAACTTTGCAGAAATTCGTATGGATAGACACTTATGTCATAAAAATCAAGATGATCCTCGGGGCTGATATCCATCTCCTCAAAGATAAAGTTGATAAAAGAGGCATTCGGGATTCGGATCATCCACTTGCATCCCATATTGTCGATGTAATTGTTATCGCCGCTATTGTCAACCATCACACCGGAAGGCTCGTGAGTGCTGTATATGTTGCAGCCGATGCCTTCGCGCAAAGAATGGTAACTCAGATGCCACCCCTCATCCGTCACCGAATCATCCGTTTCAAAGGTAATATACAAACTATCGGTCTCAAACTGGTAGGAACCTCCGGAAATGGAACCCGAGAATTCAGCAAGCAGGCTGTCCTGAGAGGGATGTCCGTTCCAAAAACGCAAATAGTCGTGATTTTCTTGCGTGGACAATTTTTTCAAATCAATTGTCACGGTATACTGTCTGGGATCAGTGATGATATAGGTGCAGGTAGAGTTGTTCAAATAGTCCAGATGGCCGCTGCCGTCCTCCAGTGTCCCATTCGTGGCGGTAAGGACACGCTCGTTGCAATAGCTGGGATAGTTACTGTTACTGCGCGGATGAAGGTTAAAGACGGCGCCCTGTCCATTCCCATAGCCGTTAACAACATTGGTATTAGAATCGATGGCTTGGGTGGCATAATATCCGTTACCGCTTCCGCCCCAACCGAAGTTGAAATGGAAAAAATCGTCACTGTTGTAGCCGTCACACACAAACGCGTGACCGCCGCTCTCGGAGTAACCAGAATAATATACCGGACGACGGGCATCCAAATCGGTTTTGATCATTTGCTTCCACTCCGTATTATTGTAGTCGTGTTTCCTGCGAAATTGGCTGTCGGTGTTGTACTTGAAATAGGTGGACATGGCACCGGGAACATTATGGGAACTTGCACCGGATCCGTCAGGCCCGTAACTCATGTCCACGGATGTGGCACAATGGAAAATCAGTTTGGCCACCTCGTTATTGTAGAACGTTACTTTGTCAGCCATGGCATCATAGCAGTATTGCTGCTGCCCGAAATCGACATGAAAAGAACCGTAATCGTAGGTATAATTGGTATGGCTGCCTGAACCGCTTTCGGGAAAGCGGTAGTAGTAGATAATCTGAGCCATCGCAACAGCAACACACCCGTTAGGCACCTTGCCGTCATACGTTGCTGGAGAATTTTCATCTCTCGGTGAATAGTAATTGTAGTACTTGTTCTGATTCCATGTAGCAGTAATCAGAGGGGAAACCACAACATCAGCCGTGGAGGTGGCGCGGGAAGGGTTTCGAAGATCTTCCCAAGCTTGCCTGACCTGCTCGCTTGCTTGTAATTGGAGGCGTCTCGCGGCGGCGATTTCCGCACGATACTGGGACAGAAGGTCTTGTACACCCGGGGCTAAATTCTCCATGTCTATATCATAGGTAAATCCATAGGCCAGCACGGGTGTCACGGCATCTTCTGCAGACAAAAACAGAAAACCGCGGTCAAAATGGAGTACGGCCATGTAGATGACCTCGCCGTCACGCAGATAATCACAACTCCTTAAAGAGAAGGAAGTCGCTTCCGGACAGACCCCTTGCGCTTTTTGATGAAAAGCGCGAGTTCCTAATGTGACCATCTGGTTTTTAGACAATGTGTTGGCTGTGATCAGCAAGGGAATCATCAGCAACAGGAGTATTATAGACCTGTTTTTCATAAAGGTGTGCTTGAGGTTATTTGGGTGACAAAAAAAGGACATCCTAAGAGATATCCTTTTTTGTTATGTAATTTTTCAAAATTTCTGTAACTTTGGTGTGATGCATTAGATCATCTCATCGAAGTCGTCCGACTCGGGGATGTTAAGATCATCACTTTCGTCGGGAGTTCTATCGGAGTGGGAATAACCCATCGAAGAACGTTGCAGGGAGGCGATGAGCGATCCAATCATTTTGGTAAGTTCCATCAGTTCGTTACGGGAATGTTCCTTGGCCTCGTCGTTGAGGATGCCCGTACGGGCGGCTATCTCGGTCAGCACCACGCATTCACGAACAGAACTCTTCGCCATTTTCAGATAATACAGGAACTGGGTCCTGTTGCGAGAGGAACCCTCCGCAGTATTCAAAGCGATATCTTGTGCAGATTTCAAAAAAGATTTCTGCATAAATTTCTGATTTACAGACGCTTCCTCGTTTGGAAGTTGTTGATAAAGCCATACGATATAATCCATGGCCTTGGCATAAATTCTCAAATCCTCAAATCTGAAAAAACTTACGTTAATCTCTCTTTCGTTCATAATGATTGGCTTTAGTTAATTTTTTCGGGTGGCAAAAATACGATTATTTCTTTACATTAAAGCACTAAAAAACGCATTTTTGGAAACAGGAACCTCATCAATAATCTTAAACCATTAAAAATTAGCGAATTATAAAATCCCTAAAAAAACGAATTATTCATTATTTTTACTACTTTTGCACCTCGGAAACGGGTTTAGAACATACGAATGAGCAAGTTTGAAAAGATAAAGAATGCCTGGAAGATTATCGTCAGCGAGTGGAAAACGCGCTATCGGCTGGTATTTTCCAACGAAGACACCCATGAGCAAAGCTTTGTCATCCGACGAATCACCATACAGAAGATGGTCGTTATCACCATTTTGGTCGCTTTTCTCATCATTGTACTGACCACGATACTGATTGCGCTCACTCCACTACGTGTCTATATTCCTGGATACACTGATCAGAAAGACTACAAAATGTATAAGCAAACAGCCGCCCGAGTGGACTCGTTAGAAAAACAACTTGCTATAAACCAACAGTTTATTGATAATTTTACAGACATGTTGGAAGGCCGGGACGGAGCAGTCTACGAAGATGAGCAAACACATCTAACTCCAGACGTTCACCCTGTGGAACGGGATCCTTCAAGGGCCGAAGGAATTCACGAAGTACTGGAGGAGGCGGAGATCATTCTAGGGCGCGTCGGCGAGAGCGGCACGTCCAACACGTCGGGTGTTCCCAACATCGAACAGGCCAAAATCACCAACATATCCATCTATCCCCCCGCCGTGGGCGCCGTCACTCGCCTGTTTGACGCTTCTCAGAACCACTACGGAATCGACATCGCCACCACGGACAACAAAACGGTTTCCTGCGTGGCCGACGGTGTTGTGATAGCCGCAAATTACACCGCATCAGACGGCTATACTATCATTGTGCAACACCCCGGAAACATGATTTCCATCTACAAACGGAATGCCACCTTGTTAAAGTCGGTCGGCTCGCGCGTAACCGCAGGCATGCCCATTGCGACGGCTGGCAATTACGGATCCGACGAGGGCTCTTCCCGCCACTTGCATTTTGAACTTTGGTATAACGGATTTCCTATCAACCCTTTAAGTTATCTTGTCATTGAATAATCGCATAAATGGATACCATTATAAACCTCAATCCTGAAACCGCCGTAGAACTACTTGGTTTTCAGAATAATAACATCACTATGCTCACCCACATCTTCCCTAAATTGAAGATTGTGGCCCGTGGCACCGAAATCAAAGTCTCCGGCGCTGACGATGAGGTGCAGGAATTTGAAAGTCGCATCTCATTATTAGAAAGACATATTGAACAATTCGGCAAACTCACTGAAACCGACATCATCAACATCACGGCGATGGAAGACGACAGTTTCTACTCCCTCAGCCAAACCGATGAAAACGTAATCGTCCACGGGCGGGAAGGCAAAATCATCAAGGCCATCACCCCAAATCAGAAACGACTGGTGGAAAGCGCGGAAAAAAACGATATGGTCTTCGTGGTTGGGCCTGCCGGTACGGGAAAGACCTATACCGCTGTGGCATTGGCCGTCAAAGCATTGAAAAACAAGCAGATAAAGAGAATTATTCTTACCCGTCCGGCAGTTGAAGCCGGCGAAAATCTGGGATTCCTCCCGGGAGACCTCCGCGACAAGCTGGACCCATACCTGCAACCGCTCTACGATGCTCTTTGGGATATGATGCCCATGCAAAAACTTATGACCATGATGGAAGACAAAGTGATAGAAATTGCGCCGCTGGCCTTTATGCGCGGCCGCACCCTCGACAACGCATACGTCATCCTCGATGAGGCGCAAAACGCCACTTCCGCACAACTCAAAATGTTTCTCACCCGCATGGGCAAAAACGCCAAATTCTTCATCACCGGCGACATCACACAAATCGACTTGCCAAGAAACCAACAATCCGGACTTATTCTTGCCGACCGCATCTTGCGTGGCGTGAAAGGCATCGATTTCATCTACATGGAAAATCGCGATGTGGTGCGCCACCACCTCGTAACCAAGATCATCAACCGCTACGAAGTTTACGAAAACGAACTGGAAGAGCAGGCTCGCAAACGTCGTGAGGAGCGTGAGGCAAAACACAGCGAACCTTCCGACCATGCAATTTAAACTCATTATCGGACTTCTGCTGGTGCCCTTCTCCCTGCTGTTCGGCTGTGTCACAGCCATTCGCAGGTTCCTATACCGCAAACAACTATTGCACCGAAACAGCTCGCCCGTTCCAGCCATAGACATCGGCAATCTGGCCGTAGGCGGAACGGGGAAAACACCTCATACCCAATACGTTATCGGATTGCTAAAGCGCGATTTCCATGTAGCAGCCCTCAGCCGTGGATACGGACGCAAAACCAAAGGGTACCTGTCAACCAACACTTGCCGCTCAGACGAATGCACGGCAGCAACTTTTGGAGACGAACCGTATATGACCCACCTCCGCTACCCCGACGTACCACTCGCCGTAGATGAGGACCGCCATCATGGCATTCTCAATCTGATTTCAGAAAACACTGATTTAGAAGTTGTTATATTAGATGATGCTTATCAACACCTTTTCCTTCAACCCAGTTATCATATCCTGCTGACCGAATACGACCGTCCCTATTGCAATGACATGCCCATGCCGACAGGGTTGCTGCGTGAATTTCCGTGCGCGGCAAAAGATGCAGACACGGTCATTGTGACCAAAGTTCCAGACGACGCTTCCGTGGATGAATCCGTATGGCGAAACAAGCTGAACCTCCTACCTCAACAACACCTTTTCTTTACTCGATTTGGTTATGACAGCCCTGCTCCCATAACGGAAACCGCTATCCACCTGAATCCCGAAAAAAAGCACGATGCCGTCATCCTAACGGGTATCGCACACCCCAAACCCTTGCTCAACCACCTGAAGGACCGGTTCCACATTGTTAAACACTACAATTTTCCAGACCATCACACTTTTTCTAAAACCGAGATCCAAAATATCTATAATCAGCACTTTAACAACATCGGAGAGCAGGTGATACTCCTCACTACTGAAAAAGATTGGATGCGATTGCAGGCTGAAGAAATCATAAATATTGTATCTTTGCTCCCCATTTTTGTGATACCGGTGCATATTGAATTTCTCACCGAAAACCAAAAGGATACGTTTAACCAAATATTACAAGACCATGTTCGAGGAAAAAAGAAAGAGAATTGCTGAAACGGTCGCCTATCTTAACGGCCGCAAAACCATAGATCCGAAAATCGCCATTGTGTTGGGTTCCGGTCTGGGCGGACTTACTGAGAAAATCGACATTATTGATGAGATTCCATACAAAGAGATTCCCAATTTTCCAGTGTCCACCGTGGAAGGTCATAAAGGGACCATGATTTTCGGCAAGTTAAACGGTGTCGATGTGGTGGTCTTCAACGGCCGCTTTCACTATTACGAAGGCTATCCCATGGACGTGGTGACTTATCCGCAACAGATACTGCCAGGCCTTGGAGTAAAAACCGTCATCCTGTCGAACGCGGCAGGCGGCATGAATCCCACGTTCCAAGTGGGCGACATCATGCTGATTCGCGACCATATCAACCACTTTTTCACCAATCCGCTCATCGGCCCGAATGATGATGAATTGGGACCGCGTTTCCCGAACATGAGCGAGGTCTATTCACACCGTCTGGTGAAATTGGCGCAGCAGACCGGTAAAAAGTTGAACATTCACTTGCAAGAGGGTGTCTATATCGGTGTATCGGGTCCCTGCTTTGAAACGCCTTCGGAATACAAGATGTTCTACCTTCTCGGTGCCGACGCCGTGGGCATGTCCACCGTTCCGGAAGCCATCATGGCGCGCCATCGTGGCATCGAGGTATTCGCGCTCTCTGTCATCACGGATCTCGGCATTATAGGCCGCGTGGAGAAAGCCAGCCACGAAGAGGTTCTGGAAGCCGCCGCCGCCGCCGGCCCGCAAGTGGTGGACCTCATCTACCACATGGTACCGGAAATCTAGTAGAGACGCGGCGCGCCACGTCTCTACAAAAAAACATTCATCGTAAATCGGAAATCGCCCCTTACGTCTTCTGCTGCTGTTTCTTCGCGGCGGGGAAAAGTACATTGTTGAGAATCAGACGATAGCCGGCAGAATTCGGAAACAGGTTAAGGTCTGTGGGCGGGTCGTTGACCAGATGTTGATAATCCTCGGGGTCGTGCCCTGAGTAAAAAGTCCATGTCCCCTTGCCGTATTCACCGTGAATATAACGCGCCTCGTTAAAGAAAGCGCACTCTCCCATAATCGTCACCGTCGGCTTGATGAGTTCTTTGCGGAAGGCGGTAGTCTGCCCCATGAATCCCGGAATCACTTGCAAATGGTTCTGGCACAACATAGTGGGTACGGGATCCCATTTGGCAGAAAACTCAAACAACGTGAAATAGTCGTTGGATTTGTTGGTAAGATGCTGATTAGGGTTCACGTCAATGTCTGACACTTCGTATATGTACGGGTTTGTCTCAAGCCTGAAGTTTGTAAAGGCGAAACAGTTCTCGTAGTTGAGTTTGCTTTGCGCCTGCGGATCCATCGGGTCGCCGTCGAACATGGTTTCACAAATGTCAACTCCATCCGCAGCTAATGCAATATCGTAACTATCTGGACCTGAGCACATAGCGAACAGGTAGCCACCACCGGCCACGAAGTCACGGATACCCTTGGCCACGGCAAGTTTCATCTGCGATACTTTTGAAAAACCAAGTTGCGCAGCCCGTTCCTCATTCTCTTTCACATCTTCCTGATACCACTTGGTGTTTCGCTGGCTTGCCCAAAACTTCCCGTATTGACCGGTAAAGTCCTCATGGTGCAGGTGCAGCCAATCGTATTTCGGCAGTTCGCCCCTGATAACCTCCTCATCATAAATTACCGTATAGGGGATTTCGGCGTATGTAAGGACCAGCGTAACGGCATCGTCCCAAGGAAGCTTGTTTTTAGGGGAATAAACGGCAATCTTGGGCTCTTTGGTCAGGCGAATCTCGTTCATATTGTTCTCCACCACCGCAATTTCGTTCAATATCTGGGTTGCCTGAAGATCTGCGATAACTTCGTAAGAGACGCCCCGTACAATGCATTCGTTCTCCAAGTCACCGCTATATGGGCACATAAAACTGCCGCCACGGTAGTTCAACAACCAGCTCATATCAATTTGGTGCGCTACCGCAAAATAGGCAATACCGTATGCCTTCAAATGGTTACTTTGCGCCAAATCCATGGGAATCAGCAGGTAACTGGCCTGAGCGCCCATCATAGAAACCAGAATCCCAATTATGAGAATTATTCTTTTCATCCTTTTTAAAAATTAGCGGCAAATGTACACAAATTTTAAATATGCATAAACATAATGATATTGCTGCATGTAGAGACGGGGGTGCCCCGTCTCTGCGAATAACAGCGGGATATCCGAACAATGCTAACTAAAGAAAAAGGAAAAAGTTTAATGGGTCGGCGAATCTTGGATCACGGCCATGCGAAGGGAGTTTCCATGAACAATTCGAGCCCGCGTTCCGTCAATGCCGGCAAAAGCACATACCTCAACACATCAGGCCGCTTTTCTTCCTCCACATCAATCAAGAACAGGTTATTCAACAAAAACGTGATATAAGTATCCAAGTTTAGGTTTTCATGAACATGAAAACATTGCTTGCCTTTCTCCAACACTGTGTGTATTACTGAATAGAAAAAGGAACTATGTTCCAAATAATTGCGATTATCACGCGTAAATATGTAATAATGAGGATATTCGGATTTCATTCTGGCAATACTAAACAACGTCATCGTCAAGGCTTCAACACTGTGGTTGCAATGCTGCATCAAAGCTTGCCATTTCTCCTGACAAACTTGCTGCCAATAGCGCCATGCAATCTCCACCGAATTGGTTTTGTTACCATATCGGTTGAAAAAAGTCTTATGACAAATATTGAGATTTGCGGCAATCTTCTCAGTCGGCTGCTGAAATCCATTTTCCGCATAATATTCGAATAACTCCTTTTTTTTAGAATCAGAAAGGGACATAATATGTAGTGTTTTTGTATAATGACGCCGCAAAAATACTATTTTTTCATTAAAAGGCGTACTTAATTACATTTTTAAAAAAAAATTTGTCCCATAAGCAGATAGTAGGAGCACTAGTCACAAAAGTGTGGAATCCGCGTATGCAGAAACTTACATTTTCCGTTTGCGTCGAATCTGGCGTATCCCGAAAGCGCACACCAGCACAATAATGACCGAGGTGGTAATCCACAACACCTCTTCCTGCATTACAGCAGTAATCACTTGCATGACAGCCAAAATGAACAACAGAATGTTCTGTATGGTGTCAACGTTGTCGGTATATTTTTCTCTATAGGCAACAACTTTTTCCTTGTAATTCTCCAACATTTCCATCATATCTTCCCGTCGGGCCGAAAGTCCCCGTTGTTCGCTACCGGCATTCAACAAGGCCTTCTCGCTGGGATATTGGAAAATATCCTCTAAATAATCCCCCGTCAACGATTCACTCACTTCACTGATACACTGGGCCAATTCGTTGCTTTGGTTGTAAAAGTCATTGAAAAACAACTCATTTTTTATTTTGACCCGATGTTTTTTCTTTCTTTCACCCTTGGACACTGATTTGCGAAAAGCATCTTCCAAACGGGACAATTGCTCCAGCCGGACCCAGTTCCGGACAATCACATCCTCGTTAAAAGCGAGTGCCGCACCCGGAATCAATAGATACGGGGACATGAGAATCGTTTCCACACGCTCAGGTTCCAAATCCATTTTCACATGGACCAAATGTCCGCGACATAGCAGGGCAAATGCATATTTTCGGTCAAGGACGGGGCGTATCGTATCGTAAATTTCAGGACCATTCATGCGTTCAAAATCGAAAATACCGAGCACCAATCCGCACAAGGTCTTGTTCCAGTCATTGTTCTGTGGACCTTCTGAAAGAATATCTTGGCGGAATTCTTCGAATGTATTGAACGACAACGGTCCCTCTATGGCAGAGAGTTCGAGTTCACTGACACCAGTTCCCAACGGCTTACAACCCTCAACGTCCAATGCTGATTGGAGCAATTCTTCAAACGAAGAGAACACCTTGCGCAAATGTTGGGGCAGATTCTCGCAACCGGTGGTGTCAATCTGAAATCCACTCTCGTCGAGCATGTTGTCGAAACATACATTCTCCTGTTTGCTACCGAAACCGAAACATACGACAAATTTGAGCATATCCAGTTCGGTAAAGAATCCGTTGTCATTTTTGGCTGGGCGCAACACCAAGTGCAACAGTTCATTCATAAGAGGTATGGACCCTTCATTGTGTTTATAAGAACTGTTGATCGAAATATCCGTCATAATCCGGCGACGGGAGGTGCGGTGATAAAACGTGTTCCCCTCTGAAGAGTAGTGGTAGGAGGCAGGGAACAAGACCGCCACATTTTCGAGCAACAGACGGTGATGGTTGGTAAAAGGACGGTCGTCCCAACTCTGGTGGCGATAGTTCATCAGGTCGCACTCGTAGGAGTTGAACACAGGACAAGCCGTTTCAGGAATGGAAATTTCTTCATCATCATCCGTATCTGTCTGATAATAAGAAGCTACCGCTACATCATACAATTTGAATCGCGGATTCTCGAAAAAAATCAGCGGCACCTCACCGTCCTCGTTTTGCAAAGATTTTAAGCTGATTGCACTCTTTTCCAATTCGTCAGCGCCCTTTTCCGCATATCCCAGCCCTGTATAGAAATCGTGCAAGAAATCCATGACAGCAGCAACAGGAATACCGGTGGTTTCCGTTTCGCCGATAATAAAGTCATTCTCCTCCTTCTCGAAAGGAAGCACACACAAATACAAGTTTCTCGCCCAATCCTGTTCTGCAGAGAGAGGCGGCTGCGCGTATGGGAATGGAATCAGTGCAGCACCCGCCGCCGCGAAAAACCGCAGTCTGGCCTCGGTGTCAATGGGCGCATCCTTGGTAACGGCCGGATTCTCCGTTTCAAAGAAAATATATTCCACAGGTACACCATCCTCTTCAATCGACTCACAAACGATAGCCGTAGCCTCCTTCAGTATCTGGTGGCCCAATGATTTCCCACGAAAATCTTCTGCAACAGCCATGTAGATGATTTCCAAAGAGGAGCAGGACGGATACCAATCCGTAAGCATTCCGCCCACCATTTGATCTCCATCGTATGCGAGCACGATAGCTGTTTGCAGAATATCCCCTTTAGTCTGCAAACGAGGAAGAATATTCTCGTCAAAGGGCTCCCGCTCGTTCTCATCCGGGAAAGCAGGAGTGTATATGTCATCCCTGAACTGAGCCAACTGTGAGAGGCATTCCGCGCCATTTTTGTAGTTGATAAAAAGATATGATAACGCCATACACCTGTGATTATACTTGTTGTTTTTATTCTAACTTTCCCTAATTAATAAGAGATTAGACTGCTTTGAAATCCGCTTTTAAATAACTGATTATCAATGCATTATTTTATAACATTCGGCTTTTGGAGCAGATGGTCGCATACCGCCTTCTCCGTGAGATGGCGCAAATCCGCCGTGCCCACCACTTCCCCTTCATTCATAAACAGGTAAATGGGGAACTCGCCCCTCGTTATTTCAACTGCCGCAAGAGCAGAAATAGGGACGTAACGGAAGGACTCTGTTTTGGTCTCGGTTTTGAAAAGTTCTACCGCTGCGCTGTCAGGCCCCCACACAAAAAAGAGTATCCTACTGGTGTCTAACTGGTTATTATCCACAATTTCTGACATCTTGAGGCAACTGATGCGACAAAAATTACATCTTGCAGACACCACCCCAATGATGTACTTATCTTGCTCCAAATCAACCTCTTGCATAGTAGAATCAGCCATCAACGCATTAAAAGCCGTCTCATTGTACTTCAATCCGTCCGTTTTGGCAAAAAGGTTATAGACATCGTCCATCGGGAAAAGCACAAACGGGGGAACGATAGCCACGAAAAAGGCCAATACAAGGGCGACAATCCGACCCCTGAAACTGCTTTCTTCATCATTGCGGATAAACCACATGATAGCGATGGCCACCAGATTCTTGACCAACGACACGGAGGGCTTAATATCCACAAAATCCCCCATGCAGTGACAATTGCTGTCGTCACGGAAAATAAGGACATATACCAGCAATAGGGAAAATCCGACAAGCATCAACATTGTCAGCCACCAAGCCGCTTTATACTTCACTTTGATAATCAACAATATACCAACTAAAATCTCACAAGCAATGATTACCCTGGCCACCAGCGCACTCCATGTAAAATTGACAAAGTTGAAACTATAGATGTATAATTCGAAATTGTCCAGTGAAAACAGTTTCAGAACTGCGGACACGATAAAGAACAGGCCGATGACGACACGAAGTATTTTTTGAGTATAGACCATTGACGTTGACTATTGAATTTGACTGTTAAATGCCTTTGGGGATGGAATCGATGAGTTTGCGGGTATAATCGGTCTGCGGATGGGCGCAAAGCGTGTCGGCCTCTGCTGTTTCCACAATGACGCCTTTCTGCATGACCGCGATTCGGTCGGCCATGAATTTGACCACCGACAAATCATGGGATATGAAGATGTAGGTGAACTGGTACTCCGTCTTGAGTTCATTAAGGAGATTCAGCACCTGAGCCTGGACTGACACGTCGAGAGCCGACACCGACTCGTCGCAAATGATGAATTTCGGGTTGACGGCCAAAGCGCGTGCGATAGAAATCCGTTGCCGCTGACCACCGGAAAACTCATGCGGATATCGATAAAAATGTGATTCATTGAGACTTACACGCTCCAAAAGTTCTATAACGCGCTTCTTTCGCTCTTTGTCATTGTGCAGAATATTATGCACCCGCATCGGTTCCATCAACGCCTCTCCTATTGTAAGTCTCTGATTAAGAGAAGAATATGGATCTTGAAGGATAATTTGGAGATCCTTTCGCATTTTTCGCATCTCCGACATGGAAAGCTGCAGCAAATCACGACCCCGGTAGAAAACCTTACCGGAAGACGGCTCTATCAGACGTAGCATGGAGCGTCCCAAAGTGGTTTTGCCACATCCGGACTCCCCTACCAAACCAAGGGTTTCGCCCTCATAAATGTCAAGATTTATATCGTGCAAGGCATGAAAATATTGCTGCCGTTCAAAAAGTTTGCGTTTACGGACTTTATAAACCTTGTTCAGATTTTGAATAGTCACGATTTTATCTCCGGCATACAACCGTTGGTGTGCCGTCTTCCGTTCTTCGGGTGTAACGGTAAGCCTTTCTGTAACCTGCTTTAAATCTACAGTATTATCAATCTCAAAATCAGATACTTGCGGAAGCTTTCGCAGACGGGTTGTCATGGAAGGACGGCAGGCTATCAGTTGCTTTGTATACGCATTTTGAGGGTTCAAGAAGAGATCCCGCACATTGTTCTCTTCCACCATTTCCCCTTTATACATCACAATGGCGCGGTCGGCAATCTCGGCCACCACGCCAAGGTCGTGGGTGATGAAGAGCACCCCCATGCCATGTTTCTGCTGCAAATTCCTAATCAACGACAGAATATTCTTTTGGATTGTCACGTCCAACGCAGTCGTAGGCTCATCGGCAATAAGCAGTTTTGGATTGCAGCTCATAGCCATGGCTATCATGATGCGCTGCTTCTGTCCACCGGAGAGTTCGTGCGGGTAGGAATCGAAAATCTGTTTCGGACGCGGAAGCATCACCTCCTCGAACAGACTGAAAACCATTTCTTTAGCCTCTTTTTCACTGACTTTTTTGTGCAAAAGTATCTGCTCGGTAATCTGTTCGCCACAACGGATAACAGGATTGAGCGAGGTCATGGGTTCTTGAAAAATCATCCCGATTTGGTTGCCTCGAATAGACTGCATGATAGATTCTTGCGCCGTCAGCACATCCACGGGAGTTTTCCCGGGGCCGTCAGCGTGAAAAAGAATACGACCGGAAGGATAGCGTGCGATACCGGGAGCGAGCAACTGCATGACGGAAAGTGCCGTCACAGACTTTCCCGAGCCCGACTCCCCGACAATACCCAAGGTTTCTCCTTCAGAAAGGGAGAATCGGATATGGTGCAGGATTGGGTTCCATTGGTTGTCGCGACGCAAATCGAGCGACAAATCTTCAATATCTAACAAAGGATTCATCGCGGGCAAAAATATAAAATTCTCAGTTGCCTCGCGGAAGCTGTGCTATTTTTTCCTCTCTTGCAGTTTGGTGCCGATATCCAGCGTGGCATGCGGCACAATTCTGAGACGTTCCTTGGGAATCAGCTTTCCGGTGATACGGTCCACCCCGTATGTTTTGTTCTCGATACGTACCAAAGCGGCTTCCAAATTGGCAATATATTTCACCAGACGAGCCATCAGACGGCCGTTCTCTTCCTTGGACAGCACTTGGTTGCCTTCTTCGAGATTTTTAAATGTGGGTGCAGTATCCTTAGTGTCATTCCCGACACCGCTATAAGCTTCCTGATACACTTCAAGGTTCTTTTTCGCCTCTTCAATCTTCCTCAGGATCAAAGCTTTGAATTCTTCTAAATCTTCGTCAGAATAACGATTTACAACGACTTCGCTCATTTCGGTTTTGATTTTTGTTACTAGTTAATACGGACGCGCAAAAATACACTTTTTTCAATCAAAACACCCTTTTGGGCCAGTTTCTCTTGCAAAAATATTAAAGACAAATCAGTTTTTTAACGATTTCAGTGCCATTTTCATGCTTAAAACGCACTAAATAAGCACCTTTGCCAAAAGGAAAGGGATAGCTCAACTGATGCACCCCGGAATCCAAATTTTCCTGATAACGTTGGAGCAGGCGACCGTCCATCGCAATAAAATCAACGGTATAGCGTCCGGCTTCAACATTCTGCATCTCGACCTTCACTGTTTCGTGCACCGGATTGGCCACACGGACCAACAAAAGCGGTTCCCGGTCACGAACACCGACATGGGCATCAATAGCCATATCCATGATAACCGGCAAATGGTCGGACTGCTGGTACAGCGCATTAGCCACATTCGCGGGTACAGAGTTGTTGGCAGGCGAAAGGATGGAACCGTTGAAACGCTGACCATCCTGACCCAAGGCATGATAGGAACCCTCAATGATATGCATACGATTGCTCCCGTAATAGATATACGGAGAAACCAAAATCATGTCAAAACGATCATCCATACCGCCGGAGGAGAAACAGTCTGCCGCTTGCGAATGCGTGGACTGCGTATGAAGAGAGGCAAATTGTGAATTGTTATGCCAATAGCCCGGGCTATTCACTGGATCATAGAAGCGATAAAGACTATTCGAATACTCCGTAAGTTCCTGATACGCAGGTTCATCACTATAATATATATTGAAATCGCCGGAGAAGGTGTAATTGCCGGGAGCACCAGAAGTGGAGATTCGGTTCATGAGCTTCTGCACTTGAGCCAACCGCGCGGATTCATTATTGCCATATTCGCCAGCCTTCAAGTGTGCAATCCAAAAAGTCATGAAAATGGTGTCCTCGTAAGACAGATTGTCGGCATTATAATAAAATGTATAACCGTTTATATCCCTGTATGTGGTCGTGATATTCGTGGATTTGTATAAGGTCAACTTTCGTGAATCGTAATAGATCATGTTGGCAATTGTCCCCCCCGACTGGTTGGTCAATGGACCCCGACGGTAATAGTCGATACCGTCCGTATTGATGGCGTTGTTAAGCAAACGATCCGCATATTGGGTTTGCGATCCAAGTTCACACACGCAAAAGACAGTCGGCCGCACATACTGAAAGATGGTCTTGATGTGAACATCCTTGTTGTCCAGATTGTTTGACACGCTATTGCAATCCGATATCCCGGAATTATTGGTGTAATACATCAGGTTGTACTGCATCATACGTATTGTATCCTGCGCAGACACAAATCCCGCTGTCAAAAACAACAGCAACATCAAAGTGAAAAATCTACGAATATATGTTGACATTATGAATCTGTGAGAATGATATACTCCGCGTAGAGACGCAAAATTTTACATCTCTACGCGCCATGGCATATTTTATTTTTTGTGTTTCTGGTAGTATTTCACCCCGATTTTGACATTCTCCTTGACAGCATTGGAGGAATAGGTGGCACCGGTCACCGCATCGATCTCGGCAGTGGCGGCCTTCTTCACATCCATACCGTTCCACTTGCCCATCATTTCAGTCTGCACCCGTTGGAAAAAGCTGGGAGTTTCCTCATTAGGCAACGCCTCAATCTTCTGAATTTTGTCGTTTTTGATGTAGATATTCAGCGGAGTGGGACCATTGTAGCCCTGCACGTCAGGAGCCAATTTGGTCGTATTCACGATGTAAACACCATCTTTTTTCGTCATGTGCTCATCACCGGGAGTGCATCCTAAAATGACGGCCACCGCCGACCCAAACACCACAGCGCAAATACATGCCAATAACCATTTTTTCATATTCATTTTATTTTAATTGTTTGTATTTCAATACATTAAACACCATTCCCTTATATTGGAAAGGAATGGCAAAGGTACATTTTTTTCTGTAGGGGCGAATAATTATTCGCCCCTACAACACCATCAAGCTACATCCGCGGGTTTGGGAATGATCCATGCGGCCGAGAATCTCAATGCCGTTGGGATGGCGGCGACCCAAATCCTCCGTGGCGATGAACGCGCAACTGTATATGTTAGCCAAGTCTATAACATTGATCACGCCCGTGGCAAGGGAGTCGCTACCGTCTAACGGATCTTTCTCGCTGCGGAGACGAAGCCGCATCCACGGCGGGGTCGAGAAGATGTTGCCGCCTTTACTGTAAGCTTGAGATAGGAGTTCGCACATACCGTATTCGGAGTGGATGTCCGACACTCCGAAAGCCTTGCAAAGAATGTCGTACAGTTCCTCCTTCACCATCTCCTTGCGCCGACCTTTCATTCCACCAGTCTCAAACACAATGAGTTGCGGAAAATCAATAGTATACTTTTCCGAAAAATCCAAGAGTGCAAACGTCACACCCCAGAGAATTGTTTTTCGTTGATTATCACGGAGTTGTATCAGTTTTTGATACATATCTTCGTGATTATAAAGGTAATAGCCATTTTCTGCCGCGCCCGACTCCCGCATCAGTTCCTCCATCATGTAGATGAGCGACGAGTTCTGTTGCTCCAAATAGTTGGGCAATAAGGCCAGAAAAACATAGTCGGACGGATTGCCGTAGAAATGGCGAAAACTCTCGATGAGACTTTTTCGGTACAACGCGGCGTCTTTGATTAGGTGACGGGAACGTTCCATGCCTGTAGTGCCGCTACTGCGGAAAATAAGTTCAGACTCGAAATCGCCCGTCTTCACGTCGTGCGTCTTGAAAAACGAAATGGGGAGAAAGGGTATATCGGACAAGGAACTGACGTTCTCTTTGGATTTGCCAATATACTGACAATAAGTACGATAGACGATATTGCTATCGTATTGAAGACCGAAAACCTGCAAGGCCGTCGCCTCAAAATCCGCCTCCGAAGACAGATGGAAGATATGGTCGGTCAGGGTTTCCATGCGAAGGTATTGATGAGGTGCATCGCATCCTCCTTAAGATATTGAATCACAGGTTGTAGCGAGTCGTTATTGGGTACTCCGTCGAAGTAGAGCGTGGCGCGGACGAAGCGGTTCACGCTGTCGGTGAGCCAGAACTGGAACGGCGTGGCCACCTCCTTGCCGAAAATCTCGTAAGTTTGCCCCCAAATATGCGCATCCGGGTCATTTATTACGGAAAACTGCACGTCGTCGGCCTTCTGGTAGTGAAATTTCACCATCTTGTCCTCCGAAATCATCAGTTTCCGCAGACTGTCGGCGTTCTTGACCGTAAAGCAGGTGAACCGGAACGACGCACCCAAGTCCGGATAGGTAATGTTCATCCAGACAGACTGGTCTTTTTGCGGCTCAATGGAGGTGTTGGCGAAAACAGATTGTTCGTACGTGAACGGGAGAATCCCTGAGGAATTTGTGTTACCAGGAGTCGTCATCACGGTGTCCATGAGGCGGTACTGGTGCTCGGGCAGGTCAATACGGAAATAGCCCATGGGTTTGGGCTCCGGCAGCGCATTCGGCGTGCATGACACCGCCATTGTGACTAATAATGTCGCTATTATAATATATATGAATGAATGTCTTTTCATGTATTTTTTTCCCAGGGCTCAGCTTCGCTTCACCCTGGGCTACCGAGCTCTTGCCCCTCCGGGGCTGCTCAAGGAATTATATTTTAATTTTATAAATAACTTTTGAGGTTTTTGTTCTTGCTGTTTTGACGAAGCCGTTTCAAGGCGCGCTCTTTGATTTGGCGGACGCGTTCGCGGGAGAGTTCCAACTTGTCGCCGATTTCATCCAACGTATGCTCATGAGTGGTCCCAATGCCGAAGAACAAACGCAAAACGTCAGCCTCCTTGTCGGGAAGGGTCTCCAACAGGTCGTTGATTTCTGATGCAAGCGATTCGTGCATCAGGGAGGTGTCCGTGTCATCGTCGTTGTCATGGACAAACACATCGACAAAACGGGTCTCCTCGTTAGGCGCGATAGGCGAATCAATAGACTGAGGATGGTTATTCATCTTCATGATTTCGGCCACCTTGTAGACGGGCATGTCCATGGCGGTGGCAATCTCCTCGGTCGTGGGCAGGCGCTTGAGCGTCTGCTCCAGCCGTGCGGTCTCTTTCTTGATCTTATTGATGACCCCCACCTGATTCAACGGCAGACGCACGATGCGCGACTGATCGGCAATAGCTTGCAAAATAGCTTGTCGAATCCACCAGACAGCGTATGAGATAAACTTGAAACCGCGGGTTTCATCGAAACGCTGCGCAGCTTTAATCAGTCCCAAATTTCCCTCATTGATGAGGTCTTGCAACCCAATACCTTGATTTTGGTACTGCTTGGCCACAGAAACGACAAAGCGTAAATTGGTAGTAACCAACTTATTAAGAGCGTCCTCGTCGCCGGCTTTGATTTTACGGGCGAGCTCCACCTCTTCGTCGGCTCCGATCATCTGCACCTTACTGATATCGGACAAAAAACGCTCAAGTGACGCGGAGTCACGATTCGTAATAGACTTTGATATTTTAAGTTGTCTCATTTGTTTGTAAAATTCCTTTCCAATAAATCAATAGATTCGTTTCAAAATCTTTTTAAATGGTTGAGTTGACGGAGGTCTTGCCGGCAAATATATGGGATTTTATCTAAAAAATCAACCCCATACTTATTTTTCAACCTTTTCTGTTGTACCCTTACTATTTAATAAAGTTACATTTTTCGTAATTTTTTCGTCGTTTCTTACCAAATCGACCTGCACTTTGTCACCCGGAGACTTCGTTTTAAGCACTCCGCGAACTTCGGGAAGGCTGTTTACCGGAATATTGTCAATATGGGTGATCACATCGCCCTCACGAAAACCGTTCTGCGAAGCTGCACCATTTTCGGAGACTTCGGCCACATAGATGCCCTTTACATCGTTGAGTTTCAACTCTTTGGCATTGGTGGCATTCAGTTCCATGATAGAAACGCCAAGGTAAGCCTGCTGAGTAACACCAAAATGTTTCAGATCGTAGCAAATTTTCTCCACAATATTGGATGGAATGGCAAAAGAGTAACCGGTATAGAAACCGTTTCCGGAGGCAATCGCGGTGTTGATGCCGACGAGTCTGCCCGATGCATTCACCAACGCTCCGCCGCTGTTGCCGGAATTGACCGCCGCATCGGTCTGGAGGTAGACTTCGTCCGTCGTCGTGTTCCGGCCGGTGCTGAGCTGACGAGCCTTGGCACTGATAATGCCGGCCGTTACCGTGGAGTTGAGTCCCATAGGATTTCCGATTGCCAAGACCCATTCGCCAAGGCGCACAGAATCGGAGTTCGCAAACTCCAAATAAGGAAGATCCTCTTCATGGATTTTGAGAAGCGCAAGGTCGGATGAAGGATCGGTACCGATGATCTCACCCTCATATTCGCGTTTGTCGTTCAACGTAATGGTCACTTTTGCAGCATCCTCAACCACATGGTTGTTGGTCACAATGTAGCCGTCTGAAGAGATAATCACGCCGGAGCCGGCAGCCTGCACGGGATACATGCTCGGGGCGGAGCCGAAAAAGTGTTCCCAAATAGTGCCGCCGAAAAAATCGTCCCATGCCGAATTCTTCTGCGTGAATTCAGTCTTGATATAGACGACGGCATTGACACAAGACTCCGCGGCGCCGGTCAAATCAACATATCCCGAAACATAGTTATCCGAATGACGCGCAGCGGCGTTTTCCGAAAAACTCTTAGCGCGGCTATTCGACTGGGAGCAACCGGGCATCAGGGTCGCAAGAGTCAACAACGCAGTGATTAACAATACTTTAGAATCATTATTACACTTCATATTCTTCATATTTTTTATAACAAGCAACTGTTCAAAACCGCACAATAACGAAAAGGTTTAAAAAAAATTGCATGAAAAAAATTTGTATTGAAAAAAATTATATTTTTGCCGCCCAAAAATTACAAACCAAAAATATCAAAAAAATGTACGCAATTGTAGAAATAGCCGGGCAACAATTCAAGGTTGAAAAAGACCGCAGGGTCTATGTTCAGCGCCTCAAGGCTGAAGAAGGTGCGCAAGTCACATTTGACCGCGTAATGTTAGTGGACAATGACGGTACTGTAAACGTGGGAACGCCGACCGTGGAAGGTGCGAGCGTAACCGCTACCGTTCTCCAACATCTGAAAGGCGACAAAGTGCTCGTCTTCAAGAAGAAAAGAAGAAAAGGTTATCAGAAATTGAATGGTCACCGCCAGTGCCTGACCTCCATCAAGATTGATAGCATTATCCTGTAAAATTTAGTGTTCACGATTAAAATTTAAACTTATGGCTCATAAAAAAGGTGTCGGTAGTTCACAGAACGGCCGCGAATCAGCAAGCAAGAGATTAGGTTTGAAAATCTTCGGCGGTCAATTTGCCAAAGCCGGCAACATTATCGTCCGCCAAAGAGGTACGGTGCACAATCCTGGCAAGAATGTTGGTATGGGTAAAGACCACACCCTCTACGCTCTTGTTGACGGTACCGTCGAGTTCAGAAAGACCTACAAGGACAAATCTTATGTTTCTGTGATTCCTGTGCAGGAATAAGAGAGATTTTCCAGATTTCAACAAAAAGCACCTTCGTTTGATGGTGCTTTTTTTGTTAGAGCATGCGGAATGTTCATAATTTTGTTCAAAATTTCAAGACAAACCGCTCCAAACTTCCCGATTTTTTTTGCTATTGGCGGGGTTTTAGAGCCGCAAAGCATTGCGTCTCTAAAATCTGTATATGTTGCGTATCGAAACCTATTGAAGAATAACGTTTTCGGCAATTACCTGTTTGGCCGGAACACGACGGATTTTACCATTCATGGACTGCATGACAACATAATCTTCATGCAGGGCCTTCTCCTGAAGCATTCGTTTTTCGGCCAAGTTCAAACCGTAAATCAGTTTTTCCTCAAACTCCTTAATTTCTTTGTTGGACATAACTTTGTATTTGGTTAAATATTTCAGGTTCAACTATTTTAGTCTCCCGTGCACGCCCACCCGAGGCAACCAGGCGGCGCGGACTCTCGCTATTGTCGAAAATAGTCCAATAGTCCACCACGTTAGCATATAAATTGAAAAAATTATTGATTCCGCTGACATACCTGGAGCGAATGACTTTCTCGGGCACATTGTGCCCTCCATTGCGGACACGCTCAGCGACACGTTGGATGGCGAGATCCACGGAATTCAGCCAAAAAAAGAGCAGACTTACGTGATAGCCCTTATTCTGGGCACGACGCGACAAATTGACGAATGTACGGGCCGCCAAAGTCGTCTCAATGGAAAATGATTCCTCCCGCTCAAGCAATTCGGCAATGCGCTTGAGCATGATCCGGCCCGCCTCCAACATCACTCCATCCGGGTTGAACGGAGAGAGACCGTATGCGATTTCGTCGGAATTCACAAACTCACGACATTCAAGAATTTCGGGCAAGATGGTGTAGGAGGCCGTCGTTTTGCCGGCCCCGTTGCAACCTCCGATGATGTATAAATTCTTACCCATTTTGATTTAAAAAATCAAGCGGCGAAAATACAAAAATATCTTGATACGCGTGAAAAACTTTTTTCTCTTTTATTCGTAGAGACGGGGCATGCCCCGTCTCTACGTACAACTATATCTTTATGCCTGTGCATATTTAAAATTGGTGAATTTTATAAAAAAAATATCAACGCTTGCGTATGTCCAAAAAAAGTGTATTTTTGCACCCGCAAAACAAGCCACTTTAGCTCAGTTGGTAGAGCGACGCATTCGTAATGCGTAGGTCGCGAGTTCAAGTCTCACAAGTGGCTCTAAAACATTAAAAAAGAGGAACTTAAAGTTCCTCTTTTTTTATTTCAGCCCAAACCTCATCGGGCATCTTGGCCCCCACGAACTTAATCAGACGCGCTGAAAGTTCGGAGGCAAGATTACCGGATTTCGATGCCGTATAGCCGTTGATAAGTCCATAAAGGAACCCCGAAGCGTAGATATCTCCGGCACCGGTAGTATCCACAGGTTTCACTACAACCGGCGTAATGCGGGTTATCTCACCGTTCATGCTGATGAAAGAACCGTCTTTGCCAACTTTCACGATCGCGACAGGACAGTATTCGCTGAGCACCCGCAAGGCCTCCACATTTTCCACACCGGCGAATGCCTTGGCTTCCTCCTCATTAGCGAAAATAATATCAACATAGTCGCGTAAAAGCATCTTCACAAACTCTAAATTGCTCTCTATGAGGTTATAGCTGGCCATATCCATGGAAATCCTAAGCCCATGCTCTTTCGCCTTTTTACAAACATCCAGAATTAAGTCATGATTGAAAATAAGGTATCCTTCGATGTGGATAATGTCGTAATTGTCAAGTATTTGCGGATCCACTTCGGCGGGTTGCATCGTAGCGGCGGCCCCAAGATAGGTGGCGAAGGTTCGCTCCGCATTGGGCGAAATGAATGTGATGGCCACACCCGTATCCTCTTCTGAAGTAATCAGATGCGGGGTCAACCCATAACGCTGGCACTCCTCGCTGAAAAGTTTGCCGAGATGGTCATTTCCCACCTTGCCGATATATCCGGCAGCAGCACCTAACCGGGCCAAACCATGCATGGTGTTGGATGTGGAGCCTCCGGTGGCCATGGTTTGCGGCATTCCGGAAATCTCGTCCAAAATCTCGCGCTTGCGCTGCGCGTCAATCATTTCCATACCGCCTTTGTGCAATCCCAGACGGTCCAAAATATCATCATTTTCAATATGCACCAGAATGTCCACCAGTGCGTTTCCAATACCTATTATCTTTTTCATTCGTCTATAGTTTGTCGTTGATTCTCGTTGTCTGTAGAGACGCAATGCATTGCGTCTCTACATCGTGTCGCCAGATTCGTTCTCACCGGCTTGTTGCGCCTTACTCTCCAATTCCATCTTGCCGAAACGCAACGTGATACCCGCCGAGATGTAACGGCTGTTCAGCATCTTGCTGGTGCTGTTGTTCAAATAGTAAGGGTTGGTGTTGACCGTCCCTGATCCATAACGGCCACCCCAGTTGAAAACATCCTGCACATTGACAAAAATAGAGAGTTTGCGTTTGAAGAGGTCGCTGCGGATACCGAAATTCAACGAATAGCGTGCCTTGCGTTCGCTCATCAAACTGAGTGTCGGGGAATTGTAGAATCCCGTAGCGGTGAACTGCAGCCAATCGAAGGCTTTAGCCCAGAAATTGACCCGAACGCTCCATGACCATTTGTCACGCATGTCACGCTGATGGTTAATGTTGCCGAACTCGTCGATTCGGTCGTATTCCATCTTGTAGCCGTAGTCATAGACGTTGGCATAGAGCCTCAAATTGATAAAGCCCGTCGGACGGTAAGTGGCATTCAGCGACGCACCGTAACGCCATGAAGTACCCAAATTGTAGGGTACCGAATAGCTGACAATACGGTCCAAAAATTCATCGTACTCGGAATCGGTCAACGAACTGATTTCGTTGGTGCTCAAGCGACCGTAGAGTTCCACACCGACATTGCCGAATCTGTTGAAATATTTTTGCCATCCGGCTTCCAAACTATGGGTATAGCCGTTTTTAAGACCATTGGGATTATTGGCGGAATAGAGACCGTAAGGGTTACCCGTGGAGTAGCTGTCCTCACCGTAACGGCGGAATATGCTAATCTCCTCCTCTCCGGGATGCGACATGCGCATGGTATAGTTCAACTTGAAATTATGCATGCTTTCCGTACGATAGGACAGATGGATGGACGGGCGCGCGGTGAAGAAAATCGGGGCTCCTTTGTCGGCAAACGGCATCAGACTGATGTACTCGTAACCGTCGCGCACAATGCCCGCACCCAAGCCGGTACTCAAGGTGAAGCCGCCCCAACGGTGCGTCCAGTTCACGTCGGCCCTAAGATCCGTCTCGGCACCGTTGAAGTGATAGGCGCGCAGCGTGTCAATCACCTCACCGATGGAATCGTTGTAACGGTTGTAGTCGTTGTTCATCTGATAGTGATTGGCACGGAGACCATAACTCATCTCCCCGTTCTCACTGTAGGGGCGGTTATAGCGCGCATCAAGGCTGGCCCCATACCGGTAGTTTCTTGTCAGAAGATAGCGGTGTTCGTCAAGGAAACTGTGATAGGTGTCATAATTGCGGTTGAACCACTGGTCGCTGGCATTATGCGAAAAACGCGTATTGAGACCTATACGCAGATTGTGGCCCTTCTTGTCAAACTTTTTCGTATAATCCACCCCTGCATGGGCAAAAATCGAGTGCCCTTTAGTCTTGCTGTCCGTCAAATCTATAAGGTTATCAAAGTCCGGATCCGCGTCAAGGAAATAGTAGGTCTGATCCTGAACCTTGAAAAGGTTGGTGTTGTTATAATTATAGAACCCACCGGCATCGAAGGAAATCTCGCTGGTGGTGTCAATCTCGTAGTTCACACCAAGGAAGAAGTTCCCGCTGGCGCCACGGTTATTGTCTTTTTGCCTGATACTGGACGCCCATGTCGTATCGTAATCCACCCCCTCGAACTCAGAATCGCGGCGCTGGTACGATGTAGACTCAGACGAATTGTTTCTTGCATTGTAACGTCCTGATAAGAAGAAGTTTACACTTACATTTTCCTTTGTCCACATGTAACTCACCCATGGGGAAACGAATGGCTGGTTGGAACCGTTGACACCGAAACTGACGAATTGGTTGCTCTTGACGTGCGCCGAGGTGACAATGTTGATGACGGCCTCGGCGTCAGTGGCATATTTGGCCGACGGGTTGGTAATGGCCTCGATGCGCTCCAAAGCGTTGGCAGGTAAGGTCTGAAGGTAGGTTTTGAGGTTCTCTTCGGTAAGTTTGGAGGGTTTGTCGTTAATCCAAATCTCCACACTCGAAACGCCGCGCAGGGTGATGTTCCCCTCCACATCAACTTCAACGCCAGGTGCATTCTGCAATGCATCCTCCGTGGTTCCGGTCTGGATAGAGGCATCCTCGCTGACATTATAGATGAGTTTCTCGCCATCCATGGCGTAGAGCGGCTTCTCCGACTTAATGGTCACCTCCCCCAAGGTGGTGGAAATAGGCATAAGACGGATAATATCGAGATTAGTGTTGTTTTTTACAGTGAAAGGAATGTGTCGCGGAGTGTAGTTAAAAGTCCAGATACGGAGGATACATTGGCCTTGCGGAATACCGTCAAGTTCGAAATAGCCGTTACCGTTTGCCGAAGTGCCCTTAATCAGTGTGGAATCCCCGCCGTCGAGAACCGCCACATTTGCGTATGCCAGCGGTGTGCCTGCGATAGAGTCGCGGAGAAGACCCACCACCTTGAAGGTAGACCCTTCACGAACTCTCTTTTTCGGTTTCACCGTCGGATTCTGCATTTGCCCCTGCTGCTGGTTCCAACCGCCGCGGTCGCCGGGAGGACGGCCCGGGAATCCGCCAGGGGGTCTTCCGCCGGGGAAACCACCGCCCGGAGGCTGTGCCATCACGCACAATGCCGACAGGAGCATAATCGACACCAATGAAAAAACTTTTAATAACGTGTTATGTTTCAGTGTTTTGAATAAGTTCATAGGTTATATTTTTTTAAGCCGCAAAGGTAAGAAAAAAATGTATCTTTGCCGTTGATTTTTATATGAACAATAAGTTTAATATTCATCGTTAAATTATCAAATTATATTTTTTATTTATCAATAAAAACAAAGAGATATGTCAGTAATCAAACCCTTTAGAGGATTCCGTCCTCCGAAAGAAATCGTTGAAAAATTAGCTTCCCGTCCGTATGACGTGCTGAATTCCGAAGAAGCCCGCAAGGAGTGCGAAGGCAACCCTTACAGCCTGCTGCACGTCACCAAGGCCGAAATTGACCTTCCCGTAGGCACCGACGAGCACTCTCTGGAAGTTTATCTCCAGGTGGTGAAGAACTACAACAGCTTCAAGGACTACGGTTGGTTAGTGCAGGACAAAGAGGAGAAACTGTACGTTTATGCCCAGAGCATGAACCCCACCGCCCCCGATGCCCACTGGCAGTACGGTATCGTAGCCTGCGCCTACAGCGAAGACTATGTCAACAAAATCATCAAAAAGCATGAGTTGACCCGTAAGGACAAGGAAGAGGACCGCATGAAACATGTGCGCATCACCAACGCCAACGTGGAGCCGGTGTTCTTCGCCTACCCAGCCGTTGCCCGCATTGATGAGATTGTCTCTTCCGTCACCGCCAAGGAGCCCGTCTACGACTTCGTGGCCAAGGAGGACGGCTTCGGCCACCGCTTCTGGGTTATCGACGACCGCGCCCTGATTGACGAACTCGTGGAACTGTTCGCCACCAAGGTACCCGCCATGTACATCGCCGACGGTCACCACCGCAGCGCAGCGGCCGCCCTCGTGGGACAGGAAAAGAAAGAGCACAACCCCAACCATACCGGCAAGGAAGAGTACAACTACTTCATGACCGTCATTTTCCCCGACAACCAGCTCAACATCATCGACTACAACCGCGTGGTGAAAGACCTCAACGGTTTGAGCAAAGAGCAGTTCCTCAATGCTGTCAGCGAGGCTTACACGGTGGAGGATATGGGCACGGAAATCTACAAACCCAGCAAGTTGCATGAATTCAGCATGTACTTGGACGGCCACTGGTACAAGATGAATGCCAAACCCGGCACCTTCGACGACAACGATCCCATCGGTGTTTTGGATGTCACCATCCTCAGCAATCTGGTTCTCGACAAAATTCTGGGTATCAAGGATTTGCGTACCGACAAGCGCATTGACTTCGTAGGCGGTATCCGCGGTTTGGGCGAACTCAAACGACGTGTTGACAGTGGCGAGATGAAAGTGGCTTTCGCGCTCTACCCCGTCTCGATGAAACAGATCATTGACATCGCCGACACCGGCAACATCATGCCCCCGAAGACCACTTGGTTTGAACCGAAACTGCGCTCCGGCCTCGTGATTCACGAACTGGCTTAATTTAATATGTTCAAAGTTCCCGTTTTACTCATATTATATAATAGAGTAGAGGAAACGCACGACGTATTTCAAGTTTTACGTACGGTGCAGCCTACTCAGTTGTATGTGGCCGGCGATGCGCCCAAAGTTGATTCTGTCCTTGACAGAATGCGAACCTACCAGACCCGTGCCGTCATCCAGCCCGAGTGGCCGTGCCAGTTGCACACTTTATGGCAGGACAATCATCTGGGCAAGTCCCAGATGATTGCCACCGCCATTAAATGGTTTTTCGAACAGGAAGACGAGGGCATTATTCTGTTCGAAGACACTGTTCCCGGTTACGATTTCTTCCCCTTCTGCGAACAACTTCTTGAAAAGTATCGGAACGACAAGCGGATCTACAGCATCGGAGGTTTCTACTGGCGCCACCGCAGCCGCAAAAGATACAAGAAGAGAATGAAAAAAGGCGAATCGTCCTACTTCTTCTCTGCCTACGCCTCCACGTGGGGTTTCGCCACCTGGAAGAACCGCTGGACGGACTTCTCCCTGTCCATGGACCAATATGACAGGGAAGGGTTCGAAAAAATGATAGAACCCTACATGAAACAGAAAAAGCAGCGCATCTATTGGATCAACCGGTTCAACGCCCTCAAAAAATATAACGCCACATACTGGGACTACCAATACAACTTCCATGTCTGGGCGCATCAAGCCCTTTGCATCACCCCATATCTGAACTTAGTGACTAACGTGGGATTCCGAAAGCAGCCTAAACGCAAGATCCGGAAGATGCAACGCGAAGCCTACCCTATCATGCCCTTGGTGCATCCCGAAGAGATCCGACAGGATTACTCAGAAGACCGCTACATGTTCAAGCACATCTTCAGCAGCGCATTTCTCACCCTGTTCAAGGAATGGCTCAACAACCTGGTTGCCGACAAAAAATACGAATAACAACCCTTATGGAAAACAAACTGACAGCCAAAAAGGTGTTTCAGGAGGTCAAAAACTACTTTTTCATCGTCCTGGGCCTGGCCTTGTTCACCTTCGGATGGTCGGCATTCCTGACCCCATACGAAGTTTCCGGCGGCGGCGTGGCGGGCGCGGCCTCCATCATTTATTTTGCCACAAAATTCCCCATTGGCATCACCACTTTTGTGCTCAATGCCATTCTGATTGCCATTGCATGGAAGGTTTTGGGCACCAAATTCTGCATCAACTCCCTAATCTGCACATTCGTGATGAGCGGTTTTTTCGCCCTGTTCCAACCGCTGTTTTCCAAACCAGTCGTTGACGACATGTTCATGAGTGTCATCATCGGATCGGCCATAGCAGCCTGTGGCATCGGCATGTCCATCAATTGGGGCGGCAACACCGGCGGAATAGACATCATCGCCCTGATGATCGGGAAATACCGCAACATCTCCTACGGACGTGTCAGCCTGTTCTCCAACATCCTGATAGTAGGTTCCTCCTATTTCGTGCTCCACGACGTGCAAAGGCTCGTCTACAGTTTTGTGGTTCTGCTGGTCACCATCATCGTCTCCGACCTGGTCATTGACGGCTACCGCCAGACCTACCAGTTCCTGGTTTTCTCAAAGAAAAATCACGAAATCGCCCAACGGATCAACACTAAACTCCATCGCGGTGCGACGTTTTTGAAAGGATACGGTTCCTACAACCAACAGGAGAGCGACGTGCTGCTGATTGTGGGGCACAGAACTGACAAAAGTGATATTACACGCATTATCAAGGAGATAGATCCAGATGCCTTCATCACCATTTCGAAAACGGCCAGCGTATTCGGCAAAAATTTCGACAATATCAAAATATAGTATGAGGAAGGATTTCGACCCCGTTTCAGTACGGGTGAACGCCAAAATCAACATTGGGCTGCAAATTGTGCGAAAACGCCCCGACGGCTACCACGATTTGCAGACTGTTTTTGTCCCTACAGATTTTTACCACGATCTCCTGCGCATCAGCCCGTGCGCTTCGGACTTCCTTTTCGAATTGGAGAGTGAAGAGGATTTGGGGAATAATGATAACAATCTCTGCGTCAAGGCTTTTCGCCTTTTACAGGAAGAATACGGCATCGGGGGCGTGCAAATCTCCCTGCAGAAGGGCATTCCTACGGGCGCGGGGCTTGGTGGAGGGTCCGCAGACGCCGCTTTCACCCTCCGATTGCTGACAACCATCTTTCAACTGCCTGTCAGTGAAGATAAAATGAACGAGTATGCCCTGCAGTTAGGCAGTGACGTACCTTTTTTTCTTTACAACAAGCCCATGTACGCCACCGGCCGCGGTGAGGTAATGACACCCATCCATCTGGACCTCTCCTCATATCGGTTAAAAATCGTTAAACCAGACATCCATGTTTCCACCCGGGAAGCCTACGCCGGCGTAACCCCGAAAGAAACCAACATATTCTTACCCAATGTTTTACAAAAAGATGTAAAAAATTGGAAGGGTTTAGTTGTCAACGATTTTGAAGAATCCGTGTTTGCCAAACACCCGGAATTAAGGAAAATTAAGGAGTCTTTCTATCATGACGGTGCCCTCTACGCCTCCATGTCTGGCAGCGGATCCGCCATTTTTGGACTATTTGCTTAGCCAACACAGAATTTCACCACAAGAAACACTACCAACTCCACCAAAAGCACGGCGGTGAGGCACAGCCAATGCCACCGTTTCGAATTGTCGGAGTATACAAAATGCTTATTCAGCACATAGTTCAAAAGACCGACGGGAATGGCCATCAGTGTAAGGTTCAGATAGTTGTTATCACTGCCAAGATACCCCAGCAAAGCGATACCGCCGATATTGAGGAGATAGGTGAACGTTGTCACCATCAAAAACCGGAACAGCAGCTTATTGTCCTTATTCTTGAAAACCAAGATACCGTATGTCTTGAAATTAAACAAGATGCTGACGATTGTCGCCAAAAGGTTGGAAACAACATATGCATAATTAAAATGGAGTAGATTTTCAAAGATATAAAGGAAGACATAGTTGATGAACAGCCCGAAAGCCGTGTTCAGGGCAGCAACCAGCACAAAACGGACGAATTGCGGTTTGAATAATCGTTTGAAAAAATCCTTAATCACTGTTCAACATTGAGGCTGCAAAAATAAAAAAAAAAGGCATACGGCAGATATGGAAAAAAGAGTATATTTGCACCCCTAAAATTATTACGATGGAAGAGAGACAAATGCATCGTCAATTTAAGATCAGAATCTCAGGTATAGAACTCGGAAAGCATTGTTTTTCAATCGATTGTAATAAAGAGTTCTTTGAATTGGCAGGGATAGGACAACTGTTGGACGGCTGTTTGAATTTGCGGATTGAAATGGAAAAATCTGAAAAAATGGTCGACTTCTTGTGTCACTTTGAAGGCGATGTCGTGGCCGAATGCGACCGCTGCCTCGCGCCCGTCACCCTGCCGATGAATTTCGACGAAAGGCTGATCGTCAAGTTGGTGTCCGAAAACTATCACAGCGAGGAGGAGCAAGAGGATGATATCTGGATGATGGACGAGAACACCTACGAGATTGACCTGTTTCATTTCGTCTACGAATGCATCGTGCTCGCGCTGCCCATCCGCATTGTGCATGAGGATGACGCCGACGGCAACCCGACCTGCGATCCCGAGGTGATGCGTCGTCTGGACGAAATGAACGGCGAAAACACTGATAATGAGCAAGAAACAGATCCCCGATGGGATGCTTTAAAGAATATTAAACTGGATTAATAACAATAAAAATTTAGAAATATGCCACATCCGAAAAGAAGACACTCTGCTATCAGAAGAGATAAGAGAAGAGCTAACGATTTCATCACTGCACCGAATCTGACCACGTGCAGCCACTGCGGAGCCGCTATCCTGCCGCACCGCGTCTGCCCCGAGTGCGGATATTACAGAGGCAAACAAGCCATCGAAATCGGCAACGCTGCAGAGTAACAAACCGACAGACAATGTCAGTCAAAAACAGAACGGATGACATGAGCAATCATGTCATCTTTTTGAGTTTATAATGCTATGGAAATCGTTTTCGCCACCCACAACCAACACAAGACTGAGGAGGTTCGGGCCATCCTCGGAGCAAGCTATCATATCCTTAACCTACATGAATTGGATTGCCCCGACATCCCTGAAACCGCCGACACGCTGAAAGGCAACGCTTTGCAAAAGGCGCAGTATGTCGCCGACCATTACGGCCGCAACTGTTTCGCCGACGACACAGGACTGGAAGTCGAGGCCCTGAACGGACAACCGGGCGTCTTTTCCGCCCGCTATGCCGGCGAGGGCTGCTCCTACCAGGACAATGTCCGTAAGATTTTGGCAGAAATGCGTGGTATGGAAAACCGCAAAGCTTGTTTCAAGACCGTGATCGCCCTCATCCTGAACGGTCAGAAATACTTTTTCGAAGGTCGCGTGGACGGCATCATCCTGCCCGAGCAGCGCGGCACCGACGGCTTCGGCTACGACCCTGTGTTCCTCCCCGACGGCTACGACCAGACCTTCGCGGAGATGAGCCCCGCCACCAAGAACAGCATCAGCCACCGCGGTAGAGCGATACGAGAACTCGCCACGTTCCTGCTGGAGTGCGGAAAATAATTTTTATTGCGGAAATTATACGGAAAAACGGAAAAGCGCGAAACCAATCCAAGGAACGTCATTCCCTACCGATCAGTGATCACTGCTGATGCAATAATATTTTTAGGAAATCAGAATATGAATTTTGCGTGCCGGAGGCACAATATCTTAATAACCCCACACTGCGGCTTCGCCTTGTGCGGGATAAGGAGGTTGCCCGCAGACCTAACGGCCTGCGAAAAACGCACCGTATCCTGCATTTCCACCAAGCCCTTCAGCCCTAACGGGCTGATCTACAAGCGAGATAATTTTCACCTATCCGTTACGAGCATGTGATTGTCGTATCGGGGATTAGCTAACAACATGACAATTGCATCCGTTGCAAACGCGATTATTTGCAGACCGTTAGGTCTGCGGGGGTTGGTAACAAAAGGACGACATCGACGTTATCGCAGGCCGTTAGGTCTGCGGGCATTCCCAAAAAGACATTTTCCGTTAAATATAACACCCCTCCTGCAAAACATTGTATTTTTGCGGCCTCATATTTCAAAAAGACTTTTTCCTTGAGCAGCCTAAAAGAGGCAAGACGCGCTAAGCGCACGATTTCAAATCGAAAAGTTAAAATATTGCTATATATAACTATAAATCAATATATTATATAAAAAAATCGAATTTTATCGCAGCAGCAGTAATCACCAATCACAGTTTTCAGATCACTGATCACAGTTCACTGTTCACTAATACATCATTAATCACCACCGGAAAGTATGTATGCTCCAGTTGGTGGATTTTCGTCTCAACCGTCTCCAACGTGTCGTCGGGTTCGGCGTGAAAAGCGAACTGATTGATAATCTTGCCCGTATCGACACCTTCATCGACAAAATGGATGGTGATACCGAAGACTTTGACCCCGTAGTTGAAGGCGTCGGCGATGCCGTGCGCACCCGGGAAAGAGGGCAGCAGCGCGGGGTGCAGGTTGATGATGCGCATGGGGTAAGCAGCCAAAAGCGTGGGACCGATGATGCGCATGTAGCCGGCCAGCACGATGTACTCGACCTGGCGTTTCCGGAGTTCGGTTAAAACGGCCTGCTCGTATGCGGCCTTCCCGTCATAGTCCCTCGCACAAAAAGTGAACGCGTCAATGCCGGCGGCACTGGCGCGTTCTACTGCTTTGCATGAAGGCTTGTCGGACACCAGAAGTGCAATTTCGGCGTTCAGCGTCTGCTGTCTTACGGCCTCGATGATGGCCTGGAAGTTGGAGCCGAAACCGCTGGCGAAAACGGCAATCTTCTTCATAAATTAGTGTTTGTCAGGACATTTTCCATCCTTAGGACCATGATGGGGCGGACAACCGGGTTTGCCACCTTCCTTGCAGCAGCCGGGTTTGTCGCCATGGCAGCCGGGCTTGTCACCGCCTTTGCAACCGCCGCAGCAACCCATATCGTCGAAAGCGGCTTTTTTGTCATCAAGGGAGAGTTTGTCCCAATTGAGCATAGCAGCCTCGAATTTGGCTTTCTTCTCTTCTTGGGCTTTCTTCATAGCCTGCATCTCGTCGTATTTGGCCTTGCGCATGTCAAGCAGTTCGGCTTTACGCTCATCGGTGATGTTTTCCCAATTCTGCCAATCTTCGGCAGCCTTCTTGCAGGCTTCCATTTCGGCCTTCTGCTCCTCGGTCAGTTCTTCGCAGCAGGGTTTTTCTTCTTGCACTTCCGTATTTTCCGCCGGTTGTGTCTGCTCAGCAGATTGGTTGTTCGTGCATGCGGTGAAGATCAGGCAAAAAGAAGCTGCCATCAGGATAAAAAATTTCTTCATTTTTTCAGATTTTAATTGTTTGAATAAATTTTAATTGCGGTGCAAAAATAGTTTTTTTCAAAACACGCAGATGTTTAAAATTCTTAAAAATCACGGGGGCATAATAAACATGGGTTCGTTTGAAGAGTGGAATTCTCGGAGTTGTATTCCGAAAATTTATATAAAATTCGGAGTTGTATTCCGAAAATTTGTATTTTTGCACAAAATTTGAAAGAGATGATCACACGTTTTTTAGATCGAAATATCCTCTCAGAGGACAGCACGTTCCTGTTCGGGGCGAGACAGACAGGAAAAACCACACTGTTGTTGGAACTGTTTCCCGATGCGCATTTTTATGACTTGTTGGAAAGCAACACTTTTGAACGTCTGCAGCGGAACCCTTCCGTGTTGAGACAGGAACTGGAAATGTGCAACCCTGACACGCTGGTCATCATTGACGAAGTGCAGTCGCTGCCCATTCTGCTAAACGAGGTGCAGTGGCTTATGGTGCGCAAGGGACTCCGTTTCATTTTGAGCGGGTCAAGTGCGCGAAAACTCAAACGCGGAGGAGCCAATATGCTCGGAGGAAGGGCGTTAGAGACCAATTTCTATCCTCTGACAAGTGCGGAAGTTCCAGATTTTGACATCGTAAAGGTGGTCAATCAGGGGATGATTCCACGGCATTATCTCGCCTCGTCAGAAAAATACTGGCAGATGCTACAAGCCTACGTCGCTGTCTATCTGAAAGAGGAAATCAAGGCGGAGGCTTTGGTGCGCAATCTTTCCACGTTCACCCGTTTCATGGAGGTCGCGGCTCTGACCAATGGCGAGATGGTCAACTTCAGCAACATTGCGCAGGATTGCGGGGTGGACTCAAAAACCGTGGCGGCATATTTTTCCATTTTGGAGGAGACCTTGATTGGCTATATGATTCCTGCGTTTTCCAAAACGGTGAAACGCAAGCTGCGGCAATCGCCAAAGTTTTACTATTTTGATGTGGCCATCCCCAACTATCTTTTAGGCCGCCGTTCATTGATACCCGGTTCGGCGGATTTCGGCCATGCGTTCGAGCATTTTGTGATACAGGATATTGTAGCGTATTTGGGCTATCACCGAAAGAAAGAGGCCTTGACTTACTGGCACACCTACACGGATTACGAAGTGGATGCGGTGCTGGGTGATGCAGAGGTTGCTATCGAGATAAAATCGACGAATGAGGTGCAATCGCGCCATCTGCGCGGGTTGAAGGCATTCAAGGAAGAGCATCCGGAATCCCGGCTGATGGTAGTTTCGCTTGATCCGTCGCCACGTTTGTTCAATGGCGTGGAGGTGTGGCCGGTCAATCTATTTTTGGAGCAGCTGTGGGCGGGAAAGGTGTTCTAAATGATTTGTGATCTGTGATCAGTGAACAGTGATCTGTGATCTGTGAATTGTGATTGGGGATTCAGGGTCAACGTAGAGACGCAAAATTTTGCGTCTCTACAAACCCGAGGAAACCGTTACCGTTTTACGATTTTAGTGGAAAAGACCCCTTTTTCTGTGTAAACATGTAATATATAGGTTCCGCTTCTCCAAGCAGAAGCATATAATATGGCATCGGATTGGTTGTTACCTGATTGGTGTACAATGAGTTGCCCTAAACAGTCATATACTTCAATCTTGTTGATAGGGATTTCACTTGCTATGGCGAACAAGGAGGAAGAAGGATTTGGAGAAACTTTGATGGATATGATTGGTTTCTCCTGCACACCAACATTCGGGAAGTCCGTGCCTTTTGCCCGGAACAGTTTCCCATAATAAGAATCACGAGTTACTATAAAAAATGTCGTATCCGCCTCACTACCATCCAAAGAGCAGACATTATTCAGATAACTCAAAGGAATTTCTGAATTTAAAAATGTCATGTAGTTCCTATGCCTGCCAAAGTCCCTGGAAATCAGCACTCTGCTGTATCCGTCCATGTGGACATCATCCCACGAGGTGGCTACCTGAAATCCATTTTTCAGCGTGCTGCTTTGGAAATTCCAGCAGTCCGGAAAACTGGAAAATCCAGAGCCGACAAACTCATAAGTTTCAAAATCGTTGATAGTGAAAACATTGTTGTGACCGTAAAGAGCTCCTTCCCCGTCCTCATAAAAATAAATCTGGTCTATGATCAGAGGGCCTTTGCTCCCGAGGGTGTCCAAAGGCTTGGTCATTGTCCACGAGGTTCCCCCGTCAACCGATTTATAGACGGTTGGATTTGCCGGGGCATTAAACTCCTGTTCGTTAAAATACCCGGAGCCGTGCAACGCATAGACAATGTGCCCGTTCACGACTGAAAAGTCGTGCAAAAGATTGTCTTCTAACAAAATACATTCCCACGAATGCCCCCCGTCAACGGATTTGTATAGTCTTCCTTGATCTTCCCACTGCTGGCTTTCCAACGCGAACAGGGTGTCTTGGCTGACAGATTGGATTTTGACGAAAGAATGGGAGGAGTCGACACACTGCCAGGAGAGTCCGCCGTCCTCCGTTTTGAACAGACAGGGAGATGAGGGCATATCCGAGCAGAGCGCACCCGGATTCTTATGATATTTCGCGCCTGACGCGAACCCCGTTTGTCCATCCAAGAACCACATCCCGAAGAAGCGGTGAGGGGTAGACGGGTCAAATGTATAAGCCGCCTCCCAAGTGTCGCCGTTGTCATTCGATTTATAAACGGCATGTTCCCCGCCGAGAAAGACGACACCCTGCTCCGGGTGGGAAACACAAAAAAAGTTGTCCGCGGGCGTGGCAGCCAGCCACTCCACCTGCGCCTGCACTGAACCCATGACACCCGCCACCAGCAGACTGAATAACAAAAGGGTTGCTTGTTTTTTCATTGTTTTATTTTTAGTGATTAGTGATCTGTGAATTGTGATTGGGGATTCAGGTGCATCGTAGAGACGCAAAATTTTGCGTCTCCACGGATCTCATAAGCCCTTATTTTTTCAAAAACTTCCTAGTAACCTCCCTCTTTCCATCCGAATAAGTCAAGAAATACATCCCTGAAGGCAAATCCGAGAGCGGAATTCGAATGTTGGATCCTTCTGTTTTCTGTTGAATGCATTGTCTGCCCATCATGTCCGTAATCACCACCATGCCGTCCATCTCCTCCCCTGTGTTCATGTCTAACACCACATACTGCGTGGCGGGATTGGGATATAAGTTTATGACCATCTGCGAGTAATCTTGCACTCCAACACACGTTTGGTCACATCCCAAACTTTCATGCGCCATATAGACCAAGGATTCATCCTTGTACATACATTGTAAAAGTCCTAACCAAGGATGTAAATTTATAATCCAATCATAAATAATAAAACTACTAACCCCAGGCCAAGGGGAGAAGTCGGTAGGGTTTTGGGCATACATACAATTGGACAACAGACCGTACGTAGGCCCTATACCTTCAATAAAGCGGATGGAAAGATGGTAGTCGGTCAATAAATTTCCACTTCCAGTGCCGAAAAAATAGTCCTCCAAGTGGTCGAGCAGGGAAAGATATATTATTTTTCTGTCCAAGATATACCGCACACTATCTACTTTCATTGTGAAAAAGATGGAGTCGGTTTGAACCCATTGCCTATAGACAAGATCCTCGTTGGGATAATAAGATCCTTCATAGAAGCGGCCACACATACCTTTGAGGATGAACGTGTCTCCTTCCGTCAAAGACATGTCGCATATCAGATATTGTCCGTTGTACAAGCGGCCAAAGACTGTATCTTCGACTAAACCAGCATCACCATCCAAGTCCGCATTTTGGCTTGATATAGTACTATAATAGGGGTCATCGAAATTGTCTTTTCTAAAACTGTATGAACGAGTTCTGCAATAAACTCCCAGCTGGTTAGGCACTTCCGGCGGGTAGTTCTGATATTCTTCCGGCGGTTGGGTAATATAGGTCACTTGGTATCTCCACGTGCTGTCGCCGAAGAACGACATGTACTGGGCGTGCGCTGGCAAAACAACGAGCAGCAGGGCCGCAATGGCCAGCGCGGCGGCGAACCGCCTGCATGTTGCTTCTGTATGTTTCATATTGTACTTCATCTGCTTAAAATATGAATTTGTTCGGCAAAAATATATTTTTTAGTGAACAGTGATCTGTGATTTGTGATCTGTGATTCGGGGACTGTGCCATTAATGGGCATATCCCAAAAAGCATCAAAAACAAAGTATAAATAAGTCTTTTCATAACCTCAATTATTATTTTACGACCACTTTTACTGCGGAATTGTCAACCCGAACGATATAAACACCCCTTCTCATGGGTATGTACGCCTCCGTACCGTCTGATAAGGCTCGGCAAACAACCTGTCCGAGCATGTTGATGATTTCCACAGATGAACGCTTTTTGATATTGTTAATGCGGATTCCCCCTTCCACACCCCATGCCTGCCAATCAGCGTGCGCATGGGAGGGAATCCCCACCGTCCCGGGGCGTATCTCCAAATAATCGCGGACGGGGCCGCTCACCGTCACCAATGTCTTCTCCCCCGGGTCGTAAAAAGCACCTTCCGGAGAAGCTATATAGCTGCCGTTTAGCTGAAAACCGACAATGCGGCTGATGCAATAGTCGGCATCTATAATCAGAGTACTCGAATCAACGACCAATACCGTCTGGTCGTAATCCTGATATTGCGCCGACCCTAGTATACCGCCCGCAGGATGGTAGGGGACATCAATCACCACACTCGCCCCTTGTCTGATACGGAATGTGTCAACTCCCAGTTCGCATTTGACACCTTCGACAATACCATTCAAATTTAGGGAGCCGGTGCCTTTGATAGTATAGGAGCCTTCCGAGAGCACCATTGGAACTGTTCCAAAAATGGTATTATGGCCTATCAGTTCAATATTCACAGACTGTCCACTGTGTGCTTCTATCCAAAGAGTATGGCCATTACTATCATCATACGGGTCTCCCGAGTCATAGCGGTAGATGGTGGCATCCTGCAGGACAAGCGTTTGGGAGGCAGAGTCATAACGAACCGTCCCAGTAATATGGTCGCTTGTGATGCTGTCCTGATTTTCAGGGGTAACATACACATTTGCAATCCGCATGTATGGATATTGTGCAAAGATGTTGAACACGACACTAATGCTTAATATAATAAGTGTTAACTTTTTCATTTTCTATGCTAATATATTGATTATTAAGGTAAATAGTGATTTGTTGTAGAGACGCAATGCGTTGCGTCTGCTGAAAAAGTCCCCGACACGCAGCCACTACTCTGAATTCTCTTTTCATAATTTGATTATTTTATATGCGAAATGTTTTTTTGATTGTTCGAGTTTTATCATGTATATGCCTTTCGGCAAAAATCCGAGATTAACTTCTTTGTCACAGCTGGAACCATCAAAAGTATCATCAAACACGCAAACTCCCATTACATTGAAAATACGTATATGAATATTTTGATTATCAAACTGTTGTGTGTATATTTTTAATTGATTCTTTACTGGGTTTGGGTAAACCGTAATGTCGGGCATTTCATTTTCCGGCACATCTCCGCCGAAACCAACGCTGAAACAGTCGTCAGGGGTGCCATCAAAGTCAAATTCGGTCTGGAAGATGGCCCCAACACTGTTCGAGAAGCAGAGCAACACTTTCTGACCGTAATCCGACAAGTTCATCTGCGTCCCTTCATCAAAACCGCGAACGCCCCCGACACCTTCTATCCATACATTATCTTTGAGATGATACGACAACCCCTGTAAAAGGATTTGATTTCGAAAGGAATTGTCGGAAAGATAAACCAACGTATCCAACGAGGAATACTGATGGTTGACAGCTGTGTAACCGGACTGCCCTACGTAAATGCTTGCCGATTCAGCACGCACGGCATAGGATTTTGTGACCGAGCTTCCTATCGAATAATAACATATTGTATCACCTATCGCAAGGGAGAAATCATAGAGCAACACATCCATTGCCGTATCCGTCTGAATTACAGAATAATCGCTCAAATTCCTAATCCAAGTTCCCGCCGGCAGATAGGCATACACTTTCTTCTCCGCCGAGTCGTTTCGAATGGCGGCGAAATAGTCTGCATTATCCAAAGAGAACTCAAACGGCTGGCTTCCCACATGACGGTAGAGTTTCAGGTACGTTTTTCCGTCTAACATCGTGTCGCCGGCAGTCATGTACTTCTCGTTGCTTACCGACCAAACGCAGCCATTAGCGACGGGATGGTATTCCGACTGAGCCTGTAATGGAATGACACTCATAGTGAGCAGTAACGCTATCAAGACCAGTGCCGTCCCGAAAAGACTATTTTTTGCTATGGTTCTTTTCATTGCTTTTTTATTTAAGTTTAATTCTTTTTTCCGAAATGAAATCGTAACGTGAAAACAAAACCATAATCAAAAAAATGATATGGATTATCGTCAGAAATATATCCATTACGTTCCCATGGTTTGACACCTTTGGTAGAATACATTATCCCGTAACCTATGCGAGTGTCGAATTGTATAGAAATAAAAGTGTTTTCAGGAATATATTCTATACCTAAAAGAACTTTAGCTCCACTTTTCAATGAAATTTGTTTACTGTATGGGATGTGCGGCACTCCAGCAAAATTCAATCCACCACCAACTATCCAATAAGTATTTGATCTTTTAGGAAATTTATCCTCATAAAGGAGATAAAGTTGTGCTCCAAAATCTGCCCCTAAAGTTGGACTTTTGGGTATGAATAGAAAATTCAAATACGCATCTCCACCAATATCGGTCTGCAAAAACAGATTATTTTTCAAGTTGAATTTCAAAGACACACCGACAAATGAACAAAAAGCACTTACTCCTATACTGTTTTTTTTGTAAGAAGCGCTGACTGTGTCTTTATTGCTTGTTTGAAAGGTTCTGTCAAAAGTCTGCGTGTAACTCTGCGCAGATGCCCCGGCAAACATGCTGACAATCAAAAAGGTGATGATGTACTTTTTCATAATTACGCATATTGGAAGACCTCTCTTTTTTACCATTTTCAGGCCACACCCCCAACCCCTGCGAGATCCGTTAAACAGAGTTTGAAACTATGGTGCTGCGAACTTACAAAATTAATCTTTAAGTCGGCGAAAATTCATTTATTCAGTGATCTGTGATCTGTGAATTGTGATTGGGGATTCAGGTGCATCGTAGAGACGCAAAATTTTGCGTCTCTACAATCCCGGAAGCGTCATTTATCATTTGTATACGCCGCCTTGTCACTGAAGAACAGCCCCGTGAACGTAAACTGCTGCGTTACACTGTCCCGATAGACTAACTGCGCCGGGATATTCAGGTACGCTTTGTTTTCGGAGGGGGCGTCCAAAACAGTCAGGGAACGGTTCGGCATATTGAAATAATCCTCCGAGGTGAGGCTCCACACCGTGTCCACCACTGCGCTGAACGTTTCCCCTTTGGGCTGCCCGCCAATGGGCCAAATCCGTATCGTGACCACACAAGCCTCTCCCCATCCCTGACAGTCAGCATGACCGGGCATTCCGTTGCTATAAATGCAACCATTGCATTCTTCGATACTGTGTCCGACTCTGTAGGTAATTTCAATGGGACCTAGTCCATCTTTGGATGAACCATACATTGTCGCATAATTGTCCGGCTTCAAACTATTGGTGCCATTGTTCTCAACCTTGTTGCAAGCCACCATCAAGATGACGGCCGCCAAAAGAATAAATACATTACCTTTTTCATATCTGATACTTTTGTTTGATTTTGGGGCAAAGATAACCATTCCCAACACACGAATCCCCAAAAAAACGCATGTCGGAATAATTTTTTTTCGGAGGCAAAACCATGTCGGAATAAATCAGCTGCTATCTTTTTAATTACAAGCGCATTGCGGGGCTAATGCCTCTTTCCCGATGTCGGAATAAAAATGACCGTATAAAACGATTCTTGTCGGAATAAACGGCGGTTTTGGCTTGAAAACCGAAGGAATTTTCGCAGAATTTCTGAAAAAAGGATATCTTTGCCGCATCAAAACATAGCGAACAATGAGTCAGTTTTTTCAAACACACCGAAAGAAAATCAACCTTGCAGCTAACCTGCTTTTTTGGATTGTCGCCTGTTTTATTTTTGTCAGGTTCTCTGCTCTTCGTCCAATGTGTAATATGCACATTTACAAAGAATTTGTCTGTTTTGGACTTATAATGTCGGTTGTGCTTATCACACGCTGGTTCACCATTCCAAAACTGTTCTCCAACGGCAGATACCCTTTATTTTGGCTGGTTTCAGTCGTCATGCTCCTTGCAGCAACAGTTATAGAAATAGAATTGGTAATACCAGACATTCAAAGTGGTATTGTTTTCACTCAAGGTCAGAGACTCCATCAACTATATCTTTATTATCTATATTTGATTATTTTTTTCCGAGATTCCTGCTTTTTTGCATGGTTTTTGGTGTTCCGGCTATACACCTTGCAGAAAGATGCGTTCAGAGCGAAACAGCGGGCATCGGTGCTGGAGCACCAGTCGGTGCAGTTCTCCACCCCCGACCAGAAGGAGGTTTCCATTCCGATAGACATTATTGTCTATATTCAGGAGGTTGACCACACCACGCAGGTCCATTGTATGGATGATCAAACCCTCACCGTCACGGAACCCCTTTCCCGCTGCAAAGAGCTGATTCCCGCCCACCTTTGGACCCCTGACGGCTCCCGCAAAATGGTTTTCCATGAGCATCTTTCGGAATTCCTTCAAACCCGGACCAAGCCGGAAATTCGAGAAATCAAATACATCACTTTGCTGAGCGACAGGCAGTTTCGCATTTTCGAAATCATCCGTCAGAATCCAGGTTGCAATGCCGCCTTTCTCCACGAAAGCTTTCGCAGAAAGGTTACTTTGCGCACGATTGAGCGTGACCTTGCCTCTTTACGCGACAAAGGGGTTGTTGTGCACACAGGCAGCAACAAGGACGGCGGATACGAGATCGGCACCCTGAACGTGGTGTCAATGGAGTAAGGGAAAAAACATGCGCCCGTGTATTCAAAATTTATGTACCTTTGCAAGTTTTTGTAATTTACAAAAGGTATGATGAAAAAAATACACTTTCTGCTTTTGTGGCTTGGAATAGCCGCTGCCGTATCCGCGCAAAACCCCACTTGTTTCCGTGTCTATCTGAGTGACAAGAACAACACTCCATACTCTATCAACAATCCATTAGAATACCTCTCGCAGCGCGCCATCGACAAGCGCGCCCGTTTCAATATCCCGATTACGGAACAAGATCTGCCGGTGAATCCGCAATACAAACAGCAGATTTTGGCCTTGGACGCGAGCCTGCGCATCCTTGCCGTCTCCAAATGGATGAACACGGTGACGGTTCACTGTCCCGACAGCACGGTACGCCCGCTGATTGAGGCACTGCCTTTCGTGGATTCCGTTTGGGCCGTGGGTTCGTATCGGTTAAACGATCTTCCTGTTTCTCAAAATATTGATAATCAAATATCTATAGTACACAACACGCTCTCTGCGCCCAAAGACACCATCGATTACGGCGAGGGGCTTTTGCAAATTGCTCTGATGAACGGACTCCCGCTGCACGAAGCTGGTTTCCGCGGCGAAGGCATGCTCATCGCAGTCATCGACGGCGGGTTCTATGGCATCGAAACCACCTCTTTTTATCAGCAGTTGGTGAACGAAGGCCGGTTTTTCGGCCATTATTCGCTGATGCCCGATTTTGCAGATACATTGGGGAGCATCACATCCGAAACACACGGTACGATTGTGACTTCCACCATGGCCGCCAACACTAACGGTGAACTCGTGGGCACCGCTCCCGGCGCCTCATACGCGCTCATCCACACCGAATGGGTGGATTCAGAGGAGCTTGTGGAGGAAGATTTCTGGGCCAACGGCGCAGAAATCGCCGACAGCCTCGGAGCCGATGTCATCAACTCCTCGTTAGGTTATCGCACATTTCCGGATTTCCCGCAAAACGACGTCACCTACGCGGACATGGACGGGGTGAACAGCATCGCCTCGCGTTGCGCCACCATCCTCGGACAGAAGGGTGTCATCGTCTGTGTGGCAGCAGGCAACGACGGCAACAACGAGATTTACCACATCGGCCGTCCCGCCGACGCCTTTGACGTTCTGGCCGTGGGCGCTTGCACCTCCGACAGCATCATTGCCGGGTTTTCTTCGCGCGGTCCCTCCTACGACGGCCGTGTGAAGCCCGACATCACCTCCCAAGGCGTGGAAACCGCCTGCATCTATCCTTATGACGAGCTCAATTTCGCCAACGGCACCAGCCTCGCCACCCCCGTGGCCGCCGGTCTGTGCGCCTGTCTCTGGCAGGCCATGCCGGTCTACACCTCCGCGCAAATGATGCAGATCATCCGCGAGAGCAGCCACCTCTACAACAACCCCAACCCCGATTACGGCTACGGCATTCCCGACTTCTATAAAGCCTACACCACCCATGTCGGCATCAGTGACTACAAACCGCTGAGAATCAGCGTCTATCCGAACCCCGTCACCGACAAACTGCACATCGTCAACCCCGACGGCAACATCCAGACCGTCACCCTCTACAACGCCTCCGGCCAACTCGTCCTGCAAACCGCCGTCCCCCACTCTCCGATTCTCGAAATCAACGTAAACACCTTACCCAATGGATTTTACATCGGAACCGCAAACCTTAATAATCACCAAACCGCCATCTTTAAATTTGTGAAACAATAATCTGCTACCGAACTTTTGCCCCTGTCGGGGCATCTATGGAAAAACGAACCGCTATATCTACCGAGCTTTTGCCCCTACCGGGGCATCTATGGAAAAACGAATCGCTATATCTACCGAACTTTTGCCCCTACCGGGGCATCTATGGAAAAACGAATCGCTATATCTACCGAACTTTTGCCCCTACCGGGGCAGTTCAAAGAAAGTTCTTTAACCTCTTAACCAATAACCTATAACCAATAACCTATAACCTATAACCTATAACCTATAACCCATAACCCATAACCTATAACCATTAACCATTAACATATAAACCCTAAAATATGAAACAGTTAACGCTAATCTGGTTCCTTCTTGTTCTGGCCGTCTCCCTTTTCGGCCAGAACCCAACTCCGAATTGTTACCGTATCTATTTGAGTAACAAGAACAACAGTCCCTATTCCATTGGTAATCCGTCGGCATTCCTTTCACAGCGGGCCATTGACAAGCGCACCCGTTTCAGTATTCCGATCACGGAGCAGGATTTGCCAGTGAATCCGCAATACAAACAGCAGATTTTGGCCCTGCATCCGCAGATGCAACTGATAGCCGTATCCAAATGGATGAATACGATTGCGGTCTATTGTCCCAACAGTGCTATTGTCCCGCAAATCGAGAATCTGCCGTTTGTGGATTCCGTCGTGGCGACCGGCTCAACAGCGTTGAATGCGATTTCCACCCCCTCGATTCCTGAAAATCCTGTGCCGATGGTGCAGAATGTTCCATTATCCACGAAAGATGGCATAGACTATGGAAACGGCTATGGACAAATCGCGATACATAACGGACAGCGCCTTCATGCGGAGGGGTTTCACGGTGAAGGCATGCTCATTGCAGTGATAGACGGTGGGTTCTTAGGCATTGAATCCAATCCTTTCTATCCGAAACTGGTTATCGAAGGCCGCCTTGTCGGAAGATATTCCCTTAGGCCCAACTTTGCGGATACCAGTTTTGTGAATGGGACAAGACACGGAGCAAGGGTGACCTCCATTATGGCTGCCGATGAAAACGGTCAATTTGTGGGCACTGCTCCCAAAGCTTCATACGCACTCATCCACTCCGAATGCAATGAGACTGAACAACCCTTCGAGGAGGACATATTGGCCAACTCCCTCGAGCTCGCCGACAGCCTTGGAGCGGATGTAATCAATGGTTCCATCGCATACTACCTGTTTGACGCTTTCCCCCAGGGAAATCATACCTACGCAGACATGAACGGTCAGACCTGTATCGCCAGCAGATGTGCCAACCTTTTGGGTGAGAAGGGCATCGTCACCTGTATATCGGCAGGCAATTATGGGAATGAAGATTGGTATTACATCTCAAGTCCAGCTGATGCTAATAACATTCTTGCCGTAGGTGCATGCGACTATGACAGTGTCATTGCCAACTTCTCTTCTCACGGTTACTCATCCGATGGGCGTGTGAAACCCGATATCACCAGCTTGGGCGTATCTACCTACCTATACTATTCAGACAATTCTGTTGAACAAAGTAACGGTACAAGCTATTCATGTCCGGTGGTTTCAGGCCTTTGCGCCTGCCTCTGGCAGGCCATGCCACAATTCACCGCCACGGAGATTATGCAATTCATCCGCGAGAGCAGCCACCTTTACCACAACCCCAACCCAAATTTCGGCTACGGCATCCCCGACTTCTACAAGGCCTACACCACCCATGTCGGCATTAACGACTACAAACCGCTGACAATCAGCATCTATCCGAACCCCGTCACCGACAAACTGCACATCGTCAACCCCGACGGCAACATCCAAACCGTCACCCTCTACAACGCCTCCGGCCAACTCGTCCTGCAAACCGCCGTCCCCCACTCCCCTATTCTCGAAATCAACGTAAACACCTTACCCGATGGATTTTACATCGGAACCGCAAACCTTAATAATCACCAAACCGCCATCTTTAAATTTGTGAAACAATAATCTGCTACCGAGCTTTTGCCCCTACCGGGGCATCTATGGAAAAACGAACCGCTATATCTACCGAGCTTTTGCCCCTACCGGGGCATCTATGGAAAAACGAATCGCTATATCTACCGAGCTTTTGCCCCTACCGGGGCAGTTCAAAGAAAGTTCTTTAACCTCTTAACCAATAACCTATAACCAATAACCTATAACCAATAACCTATAACCCATAACCTATAACCCATAACCTATAACCATTAAATAATGAACGCCTTAACAAAAACCAATTACCAATTCCCGAACCAAAAGTCGGTGTATCACGGAAAAGTCCGTGACGTCTACTTCTTAGACGATGTGTTAGTGATGGTCGCCAGCGACCGCATCAGCGCCTTCGATGTCATTCTGCCGAAGGGCATCCCTTACAAAGGACAGATCCTCAACCAGATAGCCTCCAAATTCCTGGATGCCACAAGCGACATTTGTCCGAACTGGAAGATGGCCACGCCCGACCCGATGGTCACCGTGGGCCGCACCTGCAAGGGCTTCCCGGTGGAAATGATCGTGCGCGGCTACCTTTGCGGCAGCGCATGGCGCTTCTACAAGAACGGCGGCCGCAACCTCTGCGGCAACATCCTGCCCGACGGCATGAAGGAGAACCAGAAGTTCCCCGTGCCGCTCATCACCCCGACCACCAAGGCCGAGCAAGGCGAACATGACGCCGACATCTCCAAGGAGGAAATCCTCGCCAAGGGACTCGTCTCCCCCGAGGACTACGCCGTTTTGGAGGACTACACGATGAAACTCTTTCTCCGCGGCACCGAAATCGCGGCCAAGAAAGGATTGATCCTCGTGGATACCAAGTACGAATTCGGCAAGGTTGACGACAAAATCTACCTCATCGACGAAATCCACACTCCCGACTCCTCCCGCTACTTCTACGCCCAAGGCTACGAGGAACAGTTCGCCAAAGGGCTGCCGCAGAAGCAGTTGTCGAAGGAGTTTGTGCGCGAGTGGCTGATGGCCAACGGCTTCCAAGGCCAGGAAGGCCAGCAGGTTCCCGAAATGACAGAGGAAGTCGTCAACGGCATCACCCAACGCTACATCGAACTCTACGAGAACATTACCGGCGAGAAGTTCGTCCCCGCCCCCGCCGAGAATGTGGAACAGCGGATTTACGACAATGTGATGAACTGGCTGGGCAGTCGGTAATGTGTTCCCTTGCGAGTTCGGGATTCCGCCTCCTCCTATCGTCGGCGGCGGAATGGTGCAGTGCTGAACAGATTATTCCAAGAGGGCTGCAAGCCCGACACGTGTCAACCCAGGGTGAACGAAGTGAGCCCTGGGCATTAAGAACGAAGACCAAGTAATATGAAATACGTAATCATAGGCGGTGTGGCAGGCGGAGCATCGGCGGCCGCACGACTGAGAAGACTCAGTGAAGATGCTGAAATCATCATGTTCGAGAAGGGCGAACACATCTCGTACGCCAACTGCGGCATGCCCTACTACATCGGCAACACCATCGAAGACCGCAAGCGACTCTTCGTGCAAACACCCGTCGCGTTCGGCAACCGCTACGACGTGGATGTCCGGACGTTGCAGGAGGTGACGGCCATCGACCGTGAGGCGCACACCGTGGAAGTCAAGAACCTGCGCAACGGTAAAACCTACAGCGAGGATTATGACATCCTGCTGCTGTCGCCCGGTGCGGAACCGGTAATTCCCGAACTGCCCGGTATCCACAGCGAAAAGATCTTCACCCTGCGCAGCGTCAGCGACTGCGACAAAATCAAGATGCAAGCCATTGGATCCCTGCACGATAATGCCAAAGCGGTGATTATCGGCGGCGGCTTTATCGGGTTGGAGATGGCCGAAAACCTCCACAAGATCGGTTACCAGATTACCGTCGTGGAGAAGGCCGACCATGTGCTCACTCCCGTGGATAAACCAATTGCCGCCATCGCGCAGAAACATCTGAGAGACAAGGGTATACAACTGATTACGGGCAACGGCATCTCAGGATTTGAGGAAAACGGCGACCTGCTGACGGTCTGTCTCGAAGACGGGCAGAAGTTAGACTGCGACCTTGCGGTGCTGAGCATCGGCGTGCGCCCGAACACGACACTGGCCGAGGCTGCCGGGCTGGAAATCGGCAGAGGAATAAAGGTCAACGAGTACCTACAGACCTCCGACGAGCGCATCTTTGCCGTGGGCGACGCCATCGAGTTTCCGCACCCCGTGACGGGCGTTCCGTACTGCAATTTCCTGGCAGGTCCTGCGAATGCGCAGGCGCGTATCGCCGCGATGAACATGGTCTATCCCGAAAGCGTTATCTATCAGGGCTCTGTGGGCACCGCCATCGCGAAAATTTTCGATTTGGCCGTGGCTTCCACGGGCTTGAACGAGGTGGCCTTGCAACGGGCGGGACTCGCCTACGAGACCGTCATCGTACATCCCGCCGCGCATGCCACTTACTATCCCGGCAACACCCCGATGTCGCTGAAACTGAACTTCTCCCTGGAAGACGGCACGATTTACGGTGCCCAGGCCATCAGTATGCAAAATGTTGACAAACAGATAGACACCATCTCTCTGCTACTCAAACACCACGGCACCATCTTCGACCTCGTGAACAGCGAGCACACCTACGCGCCGCCGTTTGGCTCAGCCAAGAGTCCCGTGATGTTCGCCGGCATGGTGGCCGAAAACATCTTCGCCCACCTGATGAACCCGATTCACGTTCACCAGTTGGATGAGATGATTGACAACAAAGAGGACTTCTTTCTGTTGGATGTCCGCGAACTGCCTGAGTATAAGAGCGGTACCATAGAAGGATCCACTCGCTACTCCGTGGATGAGTTGCGCGAGTTCCTCGAAGAAATCCCCGAAGGGAAGAAGATCGTGGTCTTCTGCGAGGTCGGGCTTCGCGGCTACGTCGCCTCCCGCATTCTCATGCAGAACGGATTTGACGAGGTCTTCAACCTGATTGGGGGGATGAGGACGTACCGACTTATCGGCAAACACAATGTAATGCAGAATGTAGAATGTAGAATGTAGAATGTAGAATAAAAACAATAAAACCCAAAATAATGAAAAAACACCAGATTTCGACCAAGTTTTTAAGCATCGAAAAAGTAACCAACATTGTTGAGCGCAAGCAGAAAATCGAACTGTCTGAGGAGGCCATTGCGGCGGTGAAGAAATGCCGCGACTTCTTGGACACCAAGGCAGCCGAGAGTGCGGAACCGATTTACGGCGTGACCACCGGTTTCGGTTCGCTCTGCAACAAGCACATCTCGCCGGAGGATCTTTCCACCCTCCAACGCAACCTCGTGATCTCGCATGCGTGTGGCGTGGGCGAGGAGGTGCCCCAAGAGATCGTGCAACTCATGCTGCTCATGAAAATCCAGTCGCTGTCGTACGGCCATTCCGGCGTGCAAGTGGACACCATCCAACGACTGGTGGATTTCTATAACAAAGGTGTTTATCCCGTTGTGTATCAGCAAGGTTCGCTCGGTGCTTCCGGCGATTTGGCCCCCTTGGCACACCTCTCGCTGCCCATCATCGGCATGGGCGAGGTTTACTATCGCAACAAGAAGTACTCCGCTGCCGAAATCAACGAGAAATTCGGCTGGCAGCCTATCACGCTGAAGTCCAAAGAGGGCTTGGCACTGCTCAACGGCACCCAGTTCATGAGTTCTTACGCCGTTTGGTTGCTGATGAAGGCACGCAAGCTTTCGTGGCTCGCCGACATCATCGGGGCCATCTCTTTGGAGGCTTTCGACGGCCGCATCGAGCCCTTCAACATTTTGGTGCATCTCGTGCGCCCGCACGCAGGCCAGATTATCACTGCCGCCCATATCACGCAACTGCTTGAGGGTTCGGAAATTATCGCCCAACATAAGGAGCACGTGCAGGATCCTTACTCTTTCCGTTGCATGCCGCAAGTACACGGCGCGTCGAAGGATGCCATCGAGCATGTGCAGAACGTGGTAGAGACTGAAATCAACTCCGTCACCGACAACCCAACCGTCTTCCCCGATGAAGACATCATCGTCAGTGCCGGTAACTTCCACGGTCAACCGTTGGCGCTGGTTTTGGACTTCCTCTCCATCGCCATGGCAGAGCTCGGCAACATCTCTGAACGCCGTATTTATCAACTGATTAGCGGCAAACGCGGGCTGCCGTCCTTCCTCGTGAAGAATCCCGGCCTCAACTCCGGCTTCATGATTCCGCAGTACGCCGCCGCTTCCATCGTGAACCAGAACAAGGCCTTCACGATGCCCTGCTCCACCGATTCCATTGAGTCGTCGCAAGGTCAGGAGGATCACGTGAGCATGGGCGCGAACGCCGCCACGAAGTGTTATCTGGTGGTCAATAACGTGGAGAAAATCCTCGGCATAGAGTTGTTCAACGCTGCACAGGCCCTCGACTTCCGCAAACCGCTGAAGAGTTCCGAATTCATCGAAGAATTCGTGGCGTGCTATCGCGAGTTTGTCCCGTTTGTGGAAAATGACACCTACATGCACGAATTGATCCAGAAGTCCATTGATTTCATCAAGGGCGTGCGGGTGGTAATGTAATTTTGATGATCCCCCCTCTGTAGAGACGCGGCGCGCCGCGTCTCTACAACGATACGAATTGGAATCCCGCATACGTAGAGACGCAATGCATTGCGTCTCTACAATAACACGAATTGGAATCCCGCATACGTAGAGACGGGGCATGCCCCGTCTCTACAAAAAAATGTATTTTTGCAGACAAAATAAATGAAATGATGAAAAAATTTGGCATTGGAATCCTTGTTGGGGCTCTGATAACCATCGTGGTCGGTTGCCGGCACGAGGAAAAATTTCCTGTTGTGCCGCATATTGAGTTCGTCTCGTTGGAGAAGGTGGACAACGGTACCGGGCATGACAGTCAGGCGGAGCTGACCATCTATTTCCAGGATGGCGATGGCGACATCGGATTGAACGAGACGGACAAGAATCCGGTTTTCGCCGTGGATTCTCCCTATTACTATAACTTTTTCATCAATTTTTATGAAAAACAACAGGGTGAATGGGTCATGATAGACTTGCCTACGCCGTTGCACGCACGCGTGCCGCATCTCAGCGATAACGTTCCCGAATCTATCGAAGGGAAACTCTCCATCCTCACCTACATCAACAACCCCTACTCTCCCTACGACACCGTGCGGCTCACTTGTTGGCTCGTGGACCGATCCTTACACCATAGCGACACCATTATAACCCCCGAAATAATCGTAAACAAATGAAGATAACAGAACAAGTCAAAGAATTGATAGCGTTGACCTTGCGTGAAGATATCGGCAACGGCGACCACTCCTCACTCTCCTGCATCCCGGCGGAGGCGATGGGCGACATGAAGCTGCTCGTTAAACAGGACGGCGTTTTAGCCGGCGTCGACGTAGCACGCGAAGTGCTGCGCCAAGTCGATGCGGACATCTACATGGAGTTGCTGCTCCCCGATGGCACGCTGGTGCATAAGGGCGATATCGCGTTCACGCTGCACGGCTCGTCCCGCAACATGCTCACCGCAGAGCGCACCCTGCTCAACTTTATGCAACGCATGAGCGGTATTGCCACCACCACGCACGAATACGTTGATTTGGTGAAAGACACTAACGTCACCCTGCTCGACACCCGCAAGACGACCCCAAACATGCGCATCTTCGAGAAGTATGCTGTAACCGTCGGCGGGGCGCAAAACCACCGGTTCGGACTCTACGACATGATGATGCTCAAGGATAACCACATCGACTTCGCCGGCGGCATTGAAAAAGCCATTGACGCAGCAAATAAATATCTGAAAGATAATAATTTACAGCTGAATATTGAAATTGAGACCCGCAGTTTGGACGATGTGCGGCGTGTGCTTGAGCACGGCGGCGTGCAACGCATCATGTTTGACAATTTCACCCCGGATATGATTCGCGAAGGTGTGAAAATGGTGGATCACCGTATGGAGACCGAAGCCTCCGGCGGTATCGTGAAAGAGACGCTGCACGATTATGCCGTTACGGGAGTTGATTTTATTTCCGTCGGGGCGTTCACCCATCAGATCAGAAGTTTGGATATGAGCCTTAAGGCGCTCTAATTGTTGACTTTGACTATGAAGCCGCTTTTTCAAAATTGGAAACTGAAGTTCCGGCAATGGGGTGAAGACTTGGAACGTGTTCCTGGCCTTGGCAAGTTTATTGCCAAATCGAAGGAAATATCACTGCCGGGTCTTCAAAAAGTTCCCCTGTACGATGTGTTGCGGTTTTTCGGATTGTCAATGAGCAAAGGCGTAGTCTTCCAACGGGCGGCAGCCATTACGTACAATATTTTTGTGGCGGTGATCCCCATGATTATCGCACTCTTCTCCGCTATCGCCTTTCTTGGCGAGGGATTCCGTAACACGCTGATTTCCATGTTGGAATCCATCGTTCCGCCCTATGTGTGGCCCGCTGTTGAAGGCATGATTACCGATGTTGTGATGCGACAGAACGGGACCTTGTCGTCCTTTATGTTCATCTTGGGCATCTATTTCACTATCCTTTGCATTATGAGCATATTGTCCGCCATGACCTCATCGTATTTCAACGAAGAGGACCGTAGTATCATTAAACAGATCGGCTTGAGCATCTATATCATGGTGCTGACCTTTATCATCATTATTTTAGTGGCGGGATTTTTCATTGTGGCTTCACTCGCCGCGGACTATATCCATACCCACTACGGGAACAACCCCGGCCTCTACACCTTCGCTGTGGACTTCCTCAAATGGGTATTGGTTTTCACCGCCATGTACTTCCTGATCAGCACCCTTTACTATCTCGCCCCTGTAAAGCGGGGAAATTACCGTTTCTTTTCCGCAGGATCCTCCACCTGCACGGTGCTATTGGTACTCTTAATGTGGATTCTAAACATCTATTTCTCCAATTTTTCCAATTATAATCTCATCTATGGATCTTTAGGTGCCATCTTTGCCATCCTGCTATGGATTAACTGGAGTGCGACAATTTTTCTCATCTGCTATGACCTGAATGTGAGCATCGCGAAAGCAAAGAGCGAAAACAAGGAGTTTGGCGAACATCTGGAACAAGAAAACATTCATTTACAACAAGATAATACACAAAAAAAATAACGACTATGGATTTCGATGTGATTTTGTACATTGCACTGATTTTATTCAGCATCGTCTTTTCAGTTATCAAGACGTTGAAAAAAGATGAAACCGAGCGGACTGTTAAGAAGAACAGAAATGCACCCATTTCCGTGGAAACGACTGACCCTACCGACACAGGAGCTTCAAGGAGAAGGGAGAGGGCGTCCTCGTATCAAACGGTGCAACCAAACGAATATTTCTCATACGAGACCATGAGTGACCAGGAATTCGCCTCGGAATTCGACCACTCTGCGGAAGAGGCTCAAACAAACAATAACGCAACCACCCAACCCCACATCCATCTCACCTGCAGCGAGGAGGAAGTGTTCAAAGGGATTGTCTGGTCGGAGATTCTGAAACGGAAATATTGAGACGTAAGACTTAATAAAGTCTAAAGTCCTAAGTCTCAAGTCTCAAGTCTCAAGTCCTAAGTCTAAAAAAAGGGAACCGTGTGGATTCCCTTTTTTGTTTCGCAAAGCCTCAGGACAAATTATTGTCTGAAGGTGACGGGCACCTGATAGAAACAACGGACGGGCTTGCCCATGTTCTTACCGGGTTTCCATTTAGGCATGGCCATGACGCCGCGGACAGCCTCCTTGTCACATTCGGGGAAGAGAGGAACTTTGACCTTGGCGTTACTCACACGACCGTCTTTCTCAACGACGAACTCAATGAGCACGGTACCTGTGATACCATTGTTACGGGCCACCTCAGGATACTGAATCTCACGGGTCAAGAAAGCGTTGAGGGCTTCAGGGCCGCCGGGAAATTCCGGCATTTCCTCCGTCCAAGCCACGGGCGGTTCCTCTGAAGGACCTTCGTCAACCACTTCAATTTCGTCGTCACTATCATCGGTGATGGCTTCGTCAATATCAAATTCAACATCAAAGGACAGGTCTGTGTTGACCTTAATGTTATCCTCAACGATGTTGATCAACACCTCCTGTTGCTGCTGTTGCGGCTCTGGAGGGGGAGGAGGAGTTTGATCGGTGGCAATGACATCATCATCCACCACGGTGATGAAATCGTCATCCTGCATCTCAAAAGCAGGAGCCTTGTCCTCGTTGGCGAAAAGCTCAAAGCCAGCATAAACAAGAGCTAAGACTACGGCAAATCCGACAAGGAGGAACAAGCCGCGCTTGTTTTCCAAATTTCCTTTGTCTGTTTTCTTTGCTATCATATCAGTTGTTTTTTAACGTTAATATATACTTTTAATCGGTCAGCAAAAATACTCTTTTTTTGAATACAAACGACAGCTGTTGAAAAAATATTGTGTGACGTTGTTTTTTTTTGGTTATTGGTTATTGGTTAATGGTTATTGAACCCCTGCCCTTCGGGCATCCCCCTAAAGGGGGAATTGGGGCTATTACCACCACCATTCTACATTCTACATTCTACATTCTACATTCTTCATTCTTCATTCTTCATTCATAATTCATAATTATTCCAGCGAATACGGCTTCTCCGTGAACCATTTCTTGTTCGGTTTGCTGCCCATCGTGAAAACCAACTCGCCGCCGGCCATGATCTGCTCGTAGGTGATGTAGGCGGTGTGCAAGGGCTGGCCGTTGAGCGTCACCGACTGGATGTAGCAGTTCTGGTCGCTGACATTGGGAGCCTTGATGGTCAGGGTGTTGCCGTTTTGCAGGTGGAGGATGTTTTCGGGGAGGTAGGGCGCACCAAAGACGTACTGGCCGCTAGCGGGACAGACAGGATAGAAGCCCATCGCGCTGAAAATGTACCAGGCTGACATCTGTCCGCAGTCGTCGTTGCCGCACAGCCCGTCGAGGTGGTTGCGGTACATCTTGTTCATCACCTCGCGCACGCGCAGCTGCGTCTTCCACGGCTGGGAGGTCCACATGTAGAGGTACGGGATGTGGTGGCTGGGCTCGTTGCCGTGTACATAGCCGCCCAACATACCCTCGCGGGTAACATCCTCAGTCTCAGCGAAGAACTTGTCCGGTACGTACATCGTGAAGAGCTCGTCCAGACGGTTCACGAAGATCTTATCACCTCCCATGATCTTGATCAAGCCGTTGACATCGTGCGGCACGTAGAACGAGTAGTTCCAACTGTTGCCCTCGATGAAGCCCTCGTTAGCGGTGGAAAGCAGGTCGGCAGGCGTCTTCCAGCTGCCGTCCTCGTAACGTGCCTGTGCGAAACCAGTCTCGGGATTGAAGACGTTCTTAAAGTTCAGGGCGCGCTGGCGATAAGATTCTTTCATCTCTTCATACAGGGAAGCAATCTTACCTTTGTCAATCAGATTGTAAATCACCCAATCCTCGTATGCGTTTTCCAAAGTAATGGAAGTGCCCACAGCTGATTTATTATAAGGGACATAGCCTAATTTCTTATAGGTGTTCGTATGGTCGTAATAGTTCAGATTCGCGCTGTTAACCAAATACTGCATCGTGTTGATAAGGACAGAGTTCATCTTTACATTATCCCCATAAAAATTTGGATGATGACAAAGATAGTTATCCGCCACCACAGACACTCCATGATATCCGATCATACACCAATTTTCATTGCCGGCATGACTCCAAATAGGAAGAACTTGGTGTACGCTTTGTTCGGCATGGTCAATCATGGAGGAAACCATGTCACAGGCGGCCTTCGGGTCGATAATGTTCAACAATGGATGCTCAGCACGATAGGTGTCCCATAAGGAGAAAATCGTGTAGTTGTTATATCCTTCTACGTTTTGATGGATATTATGGTCAACACCACGATAGTTACCATCAACATCTTGATAGATAGACGGATTGATCATCGTATGATAAAGCGAGGTGTAGAACATGGCAAGTTGGTCAGGAGTACCTTTTGCTTGATATATGCTGAGCTTGTCATTCCAAGTCCTTTTTGTTTGTTGATAGATTTCGTCGAAAGAATACCTTTGGAAAACGAATCGCTCTTTTTCAAACTCACTTTCGGCAAATAGATTTAGTTTAGCTCCGTCCATGCTGACAGCGGAAAGTCCCACCTGCACTTCCAGCACAGGGTCATTGTCGTTCTCGAACTCTACCCATTCCACCACCTTGCGTCCTGCCATTTCGGGAAAGTCGTGGTTCACATCGAAGCGGCCCCAGAAACCGTGGTAGTCCTGTTTGCCGAAATCCTGGTAGCCGTAGTGGGCCACACGTTTGCTGAAGTGGATGGCGAAATAGACGTAGTTCTCCCGTGCCCAGCCGTTGGTGATGCGGTATCCAGTCAGCGTGTAGGGGTCTTCCATGCGCAGGGATGCCCACAGCACCTTGCCGTCGTAGTTGTAGATGGCGTGGTTGAGATCCACGATGAGCTTCTGGGTTTCGCCTTTGGGGAAAGTGTATTTGTGGATGCCGCAGTGCGGGGTGGCAGTGAGTTGTACGAGGATATCGTCGTCGCTGAGGCGCACCTCGTAGTAGCCGGGCGAGGCTTTCTCGGTGGCGTGGCTGAAGCGCGAGCGGTAGCCGCCGTCGGGGTTTTCGGCAGTGCCGGGGTTGAGCTGCACCTCGCCGGTGAAGGGCATCAGCAGGATGTCGCCCATGTCGGAGTGGCCGGTGCCGCTGAAGTGGGTGTGGCTGAAGCCCACGATGGTCGAGTCGCGATACTGGTAGCCGGCGCAGTAGTCATAGACGCCCGGCTGGTACTTTCCGTTGATGTTGTGAGGGACGGTGTCTGTGTCGGGACTCACCTGCACGCCCCCGAAGGGGTAGCACGCGCCTGGGAAGGTGTGCCCCATGCCGTTGGTCCCGATCATCGGGTTAACGTACTGGGTATAATCGCGTTGCGCGGTAGAGGTCATCATGGCAAAGAGGATTATGGGGGTTAGAAACTTTCGCATAAATAGAGAAATTTTGATTTGGCAAATGTACAAATTTATTATTTTTGCAACGATTCCCCAAAAGTAGAAATTCATTTTTTATTTCGGGCACTATCTTGTTATTGTTTATTTAAAATATTGATATACATAGTATTATGAGAAGATTCGCCCTTCCTGTCCTGTTGATTTCACTACTGTTGGTAACCGTGTCTTGTCATCGTAACAGTATTAAAGAACTCCATCCGGATGACTGTTTCACGACCTCTGTCAATGAGAAAGAGTATGTTATCCGATTGGACACTGTAAGTAAATCCGAGATCTGTGGGGCCTATTTTTCTACTGATTCACTATTTGCCACGCCACAACCATTTAGAGTGACCTTGGGTCGCCGATATGGGGAGCTGACTACGCCGTCGATCCCCCAACCCATTAAATTGCAATGGGAAGAGCAAGACGGCCAGATGAACGTAAGCTGCAAATCGGAGCTTTTTCCCGAATCCCTGTCTCTTAAAAGATGTTTGCCTAACGACAGCGCCTCATACAAGCGGCAACTGATAGAGGAAACCTACACAGTGAAAGACACCCAAAATGTGGAATATGCCCAAGCCAACGGCTATTGGACCAGCGATCCGGACAAGAATTTACCCTTTTCGCAGGTCTATCTCCCCCATCTGCCCGATTTGTTACAAATGCCGTTGCAACCCTTGTATATGGACATTTATGAGCCCGTGGACAGTTCAACCGCCGCACGCCCGTTGATCATGATGATTCACGGGGGTGCCTTCATCTACGGAGACAAACAGGACCTTCCCTACAAAAAATGGTGCCAGCATTTCGCTTCTTTAGGGTATGTTGTCGCATCCATAAACTACCGCTTGGGATGCCTTCTTGATAAGCAAGACATGGATTGTGCCGGATATCGTGCCGTCCAAGATGCCAACGCCGCTCTGCGATTCCTCGTCGCCAACGCCAGCAAATACCGGATTGACCCTAACCAGATTTTCACCTGGGGTTCGAGCGCCGGCGGCATCACCGCACTGAACGTCGCTTTCATGAACAACACAAACCGACCGGAAACGGTTGTCGGTGAAGGATCTATAAACGGTATTTCCCTAGATAACAAAACCAAATTCCATGTAAAAGCGGTGGCAAACCTTTGGGGTGCCGTTCACGACACAACCATTCTTGCCACCAGCAACACGGCCGTTATTTCGATTCACGGTAACGCCGACGAAATTGTCCCATTCGGTTACGGTTATCCCTTCAAGGAAATGATCAACTCTCTATTAGTCGGCACTGCGAAAAATACTATTTCAAAATTCTATAAAAGCGTCACCAAAAACAACTCTTTCATTGACAAGGCGGTCGATTTTGTTCAGGATAAAGTCCAAGTAACCAACGCCATTAAAGAAAAAGTGAATAAGTGGCGTAATAATTTATCAAATGCCAGTTGGAAAAACCTTGTGTCGCCCATGTATGGATCAGAATGCATCCACAAATATCTAAAGCATCACAACAGGCGCAGTACACTGATCAAAGTTAACGGCGGAGGACATAGCCTCCATGTGAATGAGTTCGGACAAATTACCGACTATTTCTATACCATACAAGATTCCGTGGCTCGGTTTTTCTATACCGAAATATTCCCTCACCCTGCATTCCTCAAGCACGGGCAGACTAATGACATTCTTTTTACAATTGATAATCAAGAAATTAAAGAGATTCACTGGGCAGTGGAAGGGGGCGTCCTGTTGAGCACCACCGACAGCAGCGCCCGCATCCTTTTCTTCTCAGACAAGCCTAAGCACTCCGTACGCGTGACGGGAAAATACAAAAACGATGTCGAATTCGCCGACGAGTGGAAGGAAAACGGTGAAACACCTCGTTAGTTTCAATTCAACAGAAATAATCAATATCTTTGCACATCAATTTTAAAAGATAAAACAATGGATGCTGATAACAACTATTCTTTGCTTAATCCACAAAGCCAGGAACCACAAATTACAAACTTGCTGAAGGGTTTTATAAAGCTATCCCCTTTCTCGCACAATTCATCCATTTGGGTAAGGTTGGTAGATAACCAAGAAGAAGAGACGGCTAACCAGGAGTTTGCGTATTTCAAAGAAATCGGTCTTTATGATTACCCGACTGCCAAACAGTTTTTAGAGTATCACCTTCGCATACAAGAGGTGAATCGCCTTGAAGATTTTGAGAACACAAACAATAGCAGCACCTTCACACCCATATTGTATGGCGATGAAGTACAGGCAAAGAAAATTTTGACAAGTAATTATGTCGAATTGCAGGAGGGAAAAGGAAGCACCGTCAACAATCCCGATTTCGAATATTTGAAATCGTTTCACAATATAGCGTTTCGCATATTACTGATAGACAGCAATATATGCCTAGAAACACCTTCCTATATCTCGGTTTCAGAAATTAAGGAAGAGAGCAAAGTATTAATACGGCCTTGTGAAAATTGTAATCTAAATATACCTTGTAAACTGAAAACCATCAAACAGCTAATGGATGATGGCAAAAATAAATCTACGAAAAGAGATATTTTTGATGGAATATGTGAAACAGAGGATGGAAAAGGTAAAACAAAGGATTACTTTTATTGGAAAGAGAAGGACATCGAAACCTATTATTGTCCAAGCGTCATCAAGGATTTTATCGATGATGAAAGCGAAGATATCAGCAATATTTCTAAAGGAAAAATAGCATTCGATTTTGCACCGGAAAGCACACAAAAATCAAACGTACAAATTGTCGGTGTGCGGGACGTACGCACCGCCTTGCTTTTACTGAGCAGGCTCAAATTCGACATAATCTTCTGTGATTATTTGTTGGATAAAAATCAATCGGGGAAACAGGAATATGTCAATCAATTATTTGATTATTTAACCCGTAATTATAAGGATGACCCAACAGATAAACGAAAAGAAACACTTCGAGAATTGCGCAATACGGTGCTTTCCAATCGAGGCCCGCTTAATAAATTCTGGATTTTTCCTATTTCTGGATTCAACTCGACATTTATCAGCGACCTCGTCAGAAATCACATTAACCTTATCGACAACAAGTGGAACATCAGCTACGGAGCGGACCCCATTAACACACCCTGGCAATTTTTATATCATCTGAACCTCTTCTTGGAATTGCAATTGAGATCCTGTGTTTATTTCTCCAAAGATCTGATTACATTTCTTTTATATACCTGCATAGATTTTGAAAAACATATTAAAAAACATATCGAGAAGAATGGCGAGGAGGGCAACTGTTTTGATGAATTCCGTCAATTCACAGGGGCGGAATACGCTACCTTCATGAAACGGTACGGATCCCGCAAGCTCATTGAACGCGACGCAGTCAATCAGAATGAATTGAGCAACAAATCGTTTTTCGCAACTTATATCTCCAAGCAATTCTACAATAACCCGGAATACAGCACCGAGACGGAGTTGAACCGACTGATGCAAAACTTCTACCACTGGGCCTCCTCTATGTTCAACGACCGCTACGGCCGCCAACGGCTTCGCGAAAACTATGAACAGATGCGCATATTCATCGCCTATAACCAATTGGAAGATGAGTTGTCGGATGAGGAAAAGAAAGAATTGAAACGGGGTTTGGCCTTCCTTCATACTGTGATTGACAGCGAATTCAATATCAAAAAAATCCATGAATGGATGAAGGTTCATCCCATTGATGTTAATCCCAAGGAATCATAACGGCTATGTTTAAATTTTCCTTATTCGACAAATTCAGGCAGAAAGGTATCTCCCCTGACATTATCCCGCCCGAGTTGCGCAATCGCTTCCTCGCACATTTTGGGGCAATCAATGAGGAGATTTCCCCTTTGAACGATAGACTGCAAGTCCGGTTCGATGAAAAGGCCATCCGTTTTTTCTTCTATACTGGTAAAGTCAACGTTCCGGTAATTATTGACGACCAATATCACGAACTCGCCGCCATCTCACTCACCAATGTGAAAGAAACGGGGCACGACATCCTATTCTTCGGGCACCATGTGAAGGAAAGAATCCCGGACTCTTTACTTAAAATCAATGAGGAAACCAGCACAGAGCACTTAATAAGTAGCATCTTCTTAATAGATAGTATCATCCAATTTTCAAAAAGTCTTGCAGGATATCCTGATCCGCGTCGGTTATACGGTTTCCCCTTTGTGGATAAATGGTATAAATGGGAAGAGGAAGGGATAATTGTAGAAGAAGCGAAAGGGATAATAGAAGAAGCGGAAAAGATAAAAGAAGAAGAAGAAGGGACAAAAGAAGGAGAAGAAAAGGTAAAACAATTGGAAGAGAAAGTAAAACAATTGGTGAAAACTTGGTTCCCCTTTTTCATGCAATGTTGCTTCCTCTATTTCATTCTTGAGATGGAAGACAGGAGCTGCGACTTCGCACAATCGCCGCTCTACGACACCGTTCGCGACAAACTGCGAGAATCACTTGTGTACCAGATGCTTTGCGCCAAAATCAAATACACTATCCGCCTTTACGAAGGTGCGGCGCCGCAAAGCCAAGATGAATACAATTTTGTGACACAGAAGTTCGTCAACTGCCTGATGGACAAACGTTTCAACAAAATAATCCCGCCCCATATTTTCACCTCCGAACAATCGGAATGGTTTTATGATCCGGAACAAGAGCTTGAGGCTATTTTGGAAATAAATAGAAACCAAGAAGAAAAACATGACCATGAAAAAAACAGAAAACAAGAACAAAATCAAAATCAAAATCAAAATCAAAAACATAAAAAAGAAACAAAGGACATACAAGTATGCCTGGATGACAGCCTTGTAGTAAATATCCGGGACTTTTTTTACACAAAGCAAGCGGTTTACAAAGCGAACATAAGTGTCCTCAGCAAAAGGATGTTTGCGGGAGCACAAATCCTAATGGTCATCACTTCCACAGCCATCCTTTTTTCCTCTTTTTGGATGGAAATAACCACTCACATTCTTCACACAGCATTCCCAATCGCCACCGCTCTGTTTTGTATCCTATTCGCCGCCTTCCTTTCTTTGAAGGACTATAAAAAGAACCCAAAAGCATCCTCTACTACATCAAAATGGAGTAGTTTCCAACTGCACCAACTGCACCTTGCGATACCTCTTCTAATTCTATTTCTCATCTCTGTTTTACTCATCATTTATGCCATTATTGATCAAGAGCATCCCATTATCCAACACACATTTTATGCTGTTGTAGTGATTTGCGTCATTTTTTGGATTTGTTGTTCCGGCTATTTCAACAATCCTATCAAAAGTGATCAGGAAAACGACAGTACTGGCGAAAACGACACCCAGGATAAACCTGTTCCCTTTAATCTTAGAATCAGGAAGATGAAGAATAAAATCAGGAAGATGAAAAATGGTATCCTGTATGCCTTATTTCTAAGAATTCTGGTGGCGGAACTGGCTGCATGGCTCACCATAGGCATTACAGAAGACTTGGTGAAAAGCATGCTCTGGGTAAACGAAAATAAAGAGATTGCATTCGTATTGGTAATCTTCTTTGTGATTCTCATCCTTGTCGGAGAGGCCAAACAGCATTCCCCATACCAAGACATTTTAAAGGATTTATTCGGAAAGAAGATTCTCTTAATTGTCAACCACGCATTATTCTTCGCCTTGGTTATCGGATTGTCCTTACAGTTGTTTTTTTACGACAACCTTCTCCGCAACAGCGATGTAATGTCGAATACCGTGTTCAACGATTATTTTGACGACACCAACTACTATGTCCGACTTCTCGATGATTTAGGCCAAACCGCCCAACAATACGAAAACTTCTACTATACTGCGAAACCGAAGAACGACTCGAATTTGATAGTTCTGCACAACAGCATCGTCAATCATTTTAATTCCCTCGTTTTAGAATTAAAAAAATTTGACAACCATAAATCCACTATTTCCGCTCTAAGCCCAATTTTCGACACGAACAGTATAACATTAGTTTTAAAAATCAATATTTACACTTCAATCCATAATTCTAATTATCTGCAAAAAGAGATTTCCATTGTGCGAAAGAAATTGCTGGACTACAACAATTATGAAACGCTGATGGACTGGGTAACCATGGGATATCCTGAGACATTCAATTCCGGGAGCGATTATCTCGACAGAATAACCCAAGAAACTATCCAAAAACAGCAAAAATGCTGCCGAAAAGTCAAATTGTTTGATAAAGACCGACGTGTTTTTCCCAACCTGCTCCTCTTCCACACACTCATTGTACTCGTGCTCGCTTTCGTCACACAGTTGCTTATTTCCGACAAATCCGTCACCGAACCACTATAGCGTCTGTTATTCGTAGAGACGGGGCGCGCCCCGTCTCTACATATAGTAATTCCATCATGTCTATGCATATTTAAAATTTGTGTACATTTGCATCGTCGTTTCTTGCATATTCTAGTTAAATGAGATTCTTAAAGGTTATAAGTATAGTCTTATTGATATTGTTGGCGGTCGGTGCACAGGCCCAGTCTTCCAGCCAAAAGCCCAAACGCATCTACATCACCTTGGACGTGTCGGGCAGTATGAACGGCAACAAGTACATTCTGGCCAATTACACGGCCCAATCCATTGCCGTCTTGAGCGACCCTGATGATGTGGTGAGCATCTACTATCTCGGCCGGAAACACGATATCAATGGCGCCAACGGATATAAACAACTGCAAATCCCATTCAACCAACACCACGGGCAAAACAGTTACCCGGAAATTTCCGATTTGACCGCTTTCCTCAAAAATTACCGGCCAGACCCCAAATACGAGGACTGGCTTTTCATCATCGGAGATGGCGACTGGGACTATGACAAAGCGTTGGCCGAATACAACAAAACCACTGGGAATCTGCACGATTTATTCGAAAAAGGGCAATTGCAGGTCTGTTATCTGCAAACGGGTGACAAACTCGCCCCTGACTTTGCTTTCACCACTTTCCTTGCGAACCAAAACTCCCCTTTGATTGAAATCAGAAGATCGGACACCACCGCCTCTTCGGTTTTGAAGAATTGCACATTCTTCGCCAATAAAATTCTAGGATTCAGCAACACCGGTTTCCCTTTGCAGCAACAAGGAGGGACTTGTGTCTCTTTCCGTTCCGAATTTCCTTTGGACCACTGCCTGCTCGTATTTCAATCAGACAAGATTCGGAAAGATGAGGTGAAACTCACATCCGTGACATGCGACGACCGCACCATTACTTTCCGCGAAAAGGGCAACCCTTCCACCAAACCTTTAATACAACAAGGCGGCCAGATGCTGAATGGTGTAGTATGGGAGCTGCTCTGCCCCCAAACCATTCCCGCCGGAGCGACCGTCAAGGTATGCTTCAACCAGGAGGTCAAAATCCAGGATCTGACCCTCTACCCATACGTCGACGTATCACTGCAGACACGCCCTTTGAGCATACGAAAGGAGATCTTGACGCAGTCCAGTCCGAATGTATTCAAGATTTGCAACAAGGATGACCATGTTATAGTTAAAATCATTGCAACCGACAAACAGGGTCATAAATTCACGCCGCCCCAAATGCAGCACATGAATGTGAAGATTAACGCTGGCGGACAGGTGCTTGCGGCTACATATTGCGCCGACGACACCACTTTCCAAGCCACTCTCAAGATGCCCGACGATTCGCTCACCTATTTCTCCACCGTGGAAAGTCCCGGCTATTTCAGCAGAGTGTCTCCTGTACAAACCATCGTGAAATCTGACGATGTATGTCCGCCCGAACGGATACCTCTGATTACCTTACCGTTGCAACAGCTTGATGCTGTTACTTTTGACTTTCTTCGATCCGGAGGCAGTTTCGGAAGCGCTATCAACGACTCCCTTTTTATGGCCGTGGCCGCGGCCGGTGATTTTGACGAAAGAACATTGAACGGTCCCGATTCGTGGATGTATGAATCCGCCGAACTCTCAGTTGACGGAATTAACATTTCCATAGTCCAAAAACCCAGAAACGGATTTTGCGAGTGCGCTTTCCCGGACACTCTGTACTATGAGGTGACCTTGCGTTCAAGAAACGGAATAATGTACAACGGAAAGCTCTACGAGGGGTTTATTATCCCCGTATCCGTGCCAGTGGACAAAAGAGCCTGGGCTGTGCGATGCAAATATCAGATTATCGGGATTTTGCTATCGTTTTTGTTGTTCCTGTACTTTATTGCCTTGCTGAAAAAAAACCGGTTTCATAAGGGAGCCCGGATAAAAAACTCCTACGTGGTGGAGGACAACCCGAAAGAAGTGGAGAAAAACGGAAGACCGCTCCGCAAACCCGGCTTTGGTGCATGGTTTAGCCGCTGGCTGAATCCTTTTGGCAGCGAACAAAACACGATTAGTTTCGTCCGTCCAAAAACAGACGCTTTGACTTTTACAGCCTCTTATTCGAAAAACAGAGTGTTGCTTAGCGCATCGAGTTTCAATCCGAAAAAAATGACCATCCCGAACTACATACCCAATCCCCAAAACGATAAGCGAAAGGGGCATAACGATCCCATAAGTGTTTCAACGGGCACCAGCATTGAAATCAAACAGACACAAAATATTGAGGTCACCCGCATCGGACATTTAAAATTTGTTACCGAAGGAAATGACAATGAAGGCGGATTCCGCTTCTTTATCGTTCTGCTTTTAATCGTTGACTTATGTGTTTTTGGCTTCCTTGCTTTCACACTTATTAAAGGATTGATTTAATCCTGACCAACTGGAGAAGAAGAACTTGAATCTGCGGTTTTTTTCGAGGCCATGAGTTTCAACGCTGTCGATGACTGTGGATGGGTAGTTGTCACGGCAGTTCCACAGGGGTGCATAGTCGGTTTTTTTTCTCCATTTTTGTCGGAGATATTGAAAAAAAAAATAGTTTTGCATTTCCAATAATAAGTGCATTCTATGAGAAAAATTATTACCGCCCTATTGCTCATTTTAACTGTATTGTTTCTTCCTGCGCAGCAAGCCAAGCGTGTGTACATCACTTTGGACGTCTCTGGCAGCATGACTGGAAACAAGTATGCATTGGCCAACTACACCACCCAAATGATTGTCTCTCTTTGCGGTGAAGATGACGACATCTACATGATTGTCTATGGACAGGAAAAATGTCTCTCAAACGGAAAAAATCCCCTGTCAATCATCCAGAAACCTATGGAAGAGCTCTCCTTCGGTTCTCCCAAAAGTGCCATGTCGCAAATTGATGATATAATAGGATTTAATGAAGTATACAAACCCTCGAAAAACAAGCAAAACTGGTTATTCATTATAGGCGACGGTTGGTGGGCAACCCCTGATTTTCCGCAAGATATAGCGAATTTTCGCAAAATAGTTGAAGGCGGAACCTTGAATGTATGCTATCTACAAACGGGAGAGTCGTTAACCGAACATTCTGATTTTACTGAATTTGCAGAAGATTTAGGGGTTGTAGACATCGGCAAGTCGGCCACCAATCCGGAAAGCATCAAAAAAGGCTGTGACCATTTTGCAAGAAAAATCTTGGGATTCAGCGATGTTCCCTTGAAAGTGAAGAAGGACGGGAAAGACTGCATCAGCATTAAAGTGGAACTTCCGGTCAAATCATTCTATCTGGTATATCAAGACGGGGTTACACCCTCGCAGCTGCCCCAATTGGTAAACGCCACGGCCAACGGGAACTCCCTTAATGTCAAACTCAAAGGAACCCCCACAACCATCCCTTGCAAAAGCAACTATATCCTGCCGGCGCAAATCATAAATATGAGCGGCAATGTTTGGGAAATCAAATCTGGCAGCGTCATTCCCGCCAACACCGAGATTAAAGTATGTTTTGACAAAGCGGTTGACCCCGACAAGTTTTGCGTTTATCCCTTAGTGGAAGATATTGAATTCGCATCATTCGGCGTATCGGCCCAAGGAGGAAACCTGAAACAAATTGACAGCAAAACCTATTGCATAAGCAGCAACGACAAAAAGGCAATCGTTCGCATTGAACTGAATGACAAATCGAAACAGAACCTACCGGAAAGTTTGCTTAAGAAGACATCCGTGATTGTCAAGGCAAACAACAAGGAATATAAGGCTTCTTACAAAAACGGCGGTTTTGAATGCACCATTGATATCAAGAACGATGAGACCCAATACTACGCCGAGTGTGACTGCCCCGGCTATTTCAAAAGGGTCACCTCCATCATGACTATCAAAAAGGGAGACTGCGAACCGGAGCCTGTTGAGACCCCAACCATAAAGCGGCCCCCGTTGACCACCAGCCCAGTTAGTTTTAGTACACTGAAAAACGGTGCCCTTAGAGTCTATATTTACGACGAAAAGGACAGTTTTGTGCTGGATCCTAATAAATTTGACATTGATGTTGACGTTGAAAACGGTTTCCTGTATGAGGATCCGAAAATAAGTTTTGACGGCGACACCATCCTGCTTGACATCCGGCCTAAAGGGAACTGGTGCGAATGTATTGCGCCAAAAGAAGTGAATGTCACTATTACCTATACTCCCAAAAACGGGGCTTTTGATAAAGAAGGAGTCCAATACAGCCGTGTTGAGCAGCCTATTCAAATCCCGCTTGTGAAAGACAGCCCCTGGCTCAGCCGCTGCTTCTGGGTGTTGGTCACATTGGTATCACTACTGGTCTTCATGATTTATCTTCGCGCTTTGCTGAAAAAGAAACGTTTCCACAGGAGCGCACGGATAAAGAACTCGTATTATGAGGAAGACAACCCCAAAGAGATCCATAAAAACGGCCGTCCCCTGCGCAGAGAGGGGTTCGCCGCGTGGTTCAACCGATGGCTGAATCCCTTCGTTGACGAACAAAACACGATAAGTTTCGTCCGCCCCAAAACGTCCCCGTTAACCTTTACGGCTTCCGAATCGAAAAACAAGGTCTGGCTCAGCGAATCGTCCTTCGACCCGAAAAAAATGACTATCCCGAACTTCACACCCCCGCCCAAAGACAACAAGAGAAAAGGCAAGGAGCAACCCATTCAAATTTCCGAAGGCCTTTCCATTGAAATCAAGAGACCGTCAGGGTCGGAATCCTTCCCCACCGGTCACCTGAAATATTCCATAGAAGGCAAAGACGACACGGGCGGATATTACTTCTTCATCGGCTTGCTCATCGTTTTGTCCATTATCTCCTTTGCCACCCTTTTGTTTTTGCTAATAAGAGGATTATAAGGAACTTTCATATAATCTTTCGTGATTAATTAGTAATATTCATCATAAAAATCAAAAAAATGGTCGATTTCCCAACAACACTTATTATTGGATTAGGCGGTGTAGGCT
>Ga0310696_10000331_pt1 | contig 78499 bp, 44 predicted proteins | sample AusTroGonzalo_MG_4_FD_203885 | JGI IMG/M metagenome (GOLD analysis project Ga0310696, IMG submission 203885) | Bovine rumen microbial communities from tropical cattle in Woodstock, Queensland, Australia - Gonzalo_02 (v2) (version 2) | ecosystem: Host-associated > Mammals > Digestive system >...
TGATGAAGTAATTAACCCATTAAGAGAAAGGAAAGAACATGGAAGTAATTCTTATTCAAGACCTGGCTAATCTGGGTTTCAAGAACGACATCGTAAAAGTACGTGACGGCTACGGACGCAACTACCTGCTGCCGCAGAAGATTGCTATCATCGCTAACGAGAGCAACCGCAAGCAGTTGGCAGAGAACCTGAAACAACAGGCTCACAAGGCTGCCAAACTTCTGGCTGACGCACAGGCACTCGAGGCTAAACTCGCAGAGACCGTTATTGAGGTTAAGGTAAAAGCAAACGAAGATGGCAAGATCTTCGGTACCGTTACCACTCAGAACATCGCCGATGCTCTTGCAGCACAAGAGATTAACATCGACAAGAAGGTGATTACCATCGCAGAGCCGATCAAGCAAGTAGGTGAATTCACCGCACAGGCTCGTCTGCACCGCGAGGTAAAGGCTGACATCAAGCTGAATGTAGTAGCTGAGTAAATTCACAATTCAAAATTCAAAATTCAAAATTGAAAGATTATGAAAGCTGGAATTCATCCCGATAACTACCGCGTAGTAGTTTTCAAAGATATGTCTGACGGTACTCAGTTCTTCAGCCGCTCAACAGCCGCTACCAAGGACACGATTGAGATTGACGGCGTTAAGTATCCGCTTATCAAACTGGAAATCTCGAACACGAGTCACCCGTTCTATACCGGCAAATCGAAGCTGGTGGACACCGCCGGCCGCGTGGACAAGTTCATGTCTCGCTACGGCAACCGCAATCGCAAGTAATACTTGTGTGGACAAGGGGCGAGCATGGGCTTGCCCCTTGTTGTTTTTTTGAAACAAAACCTCGTCGTTACGACCTGACGTCATGACGACCAAACATCAAATAATATGGAAAACGCAAATCTATGGCGTGCCTTGGGCCGCAATCTTCTTCTCTCAATCGTGATGTTCGCATGTATCTTCGGTCTGCTCTGGCTGGCTGAAATCATATTCCCGAGCGTCAGTCTGTTGAAATGGCAGGACGCTGCCTGGTGCGTCGGTATTCCGGCCTCCATCATCGGTGTGGCATACATCCTCACCATCCGGGACCCGCAGAACTACACGGGTTTCTTCGCAGGTATCGTGATGTCCGCCCTGTTAGGCGTGCAGTTCACGCTGCAAGGCAGTTATGACGGCACATTCCTGTATTTCTTCGTATTCATCCCCTTCCAGATGATGTCCATCTACAAATGGAGCCGTAAGAAAGATGACGGCGGCGCGAGTTTCGAACCGAAGTTCCTTGACCGTCCGCGTTTCTGGTTATCCATATGTATCGGTCTGGCTGTCACCGCGGGGGACTATTTCATCCAGACATTTATGATGGCAGGAGACGCGCTCACAGACCATGTAGCGCTCAAGTTATGCAACGGACTGATGGTGGCATCCTCCTTCCTCGCGAACTACTGGCTGATATACCGTAAGAACGACTCGTGGCTGTACTGGTTCATCTACAGTGTGGCGGGTATCGTGCTGTTCATCCTCCTCGGAAACATCTTCTCGATAGTGCTATTCACCTTCTTCCTTGTCATCAACTCGATGGCGGGTGTGGCGTGGATTAAGAGCACGAAGCCGGAGAACCTGTACTGGGCGGCACCGTTCCTGAAGAAATGAATAATGATTAATGAATAATTAATAGTTGTGATCAAACGTAAAGCGGACACGATATTGAAAGTGGCGGAGCCTGCTCCGCTGATGGATTTTCTCATCGCCAAGATGGGAGGTATGGCGCGATCCTCGGTCAAGCAACTGCTTGGCCAGAGGCGTGTCAAAGTGGGCAACGCCGTGCAGACGCGTCATGACTTCGCCCTCAAAGCCGGCGATGTAGTGACGGTCTCTTCGGGTCGCGGCAACAGTCAGTTGACGCATCCCAAACTGAAAATCGTGTACGAAGACGATGACCTGATAGTTGTCAACAAGCAACCGGGTCTGCTCACGGTAGCCGCTACGCCGGGTTCGTCGGAGACGACCGCCTACTCTATCCTACGCGCGTACGTAAAAAAACAGAACGCGCGCGCAGGCATATACGTAGTACACCGTCTGGACCGTGAGACGAGCGGTCTTCTGGTCTTCGCGCGCTCCGAAGAACTGCAGCATTATATGCGGGAGTACTGGCGCGAACTGGTTACCGAACGCACGTATATCGCCTTGGCGGAAGGTGTACTCAATCCGCGTGAAGGGAAAATCACGACGTGGCTCACCGAAGACAAACGCAATGCGGTAGTCTATTCCTCGCCGGTTGATGACGGCGGAGATATCGCGATTACGAACTATAAGACGCAGAAAGTGTCCGCCGACGGAGCCTACTCATTAGTGGAACTGCATTTGGAGACCGGCCGCACGAACCAGATACGTGTGCACTTGGCATCCAAAGGTTGTCCGGTAGTCGGCGACCGCAAGTACGGTCACGGCAACGAGAACAGTCCTATCGACCGTCTCTGCCTGCATGCCAAAGTGCTTGCCTTCATCCATCCGGTGACGGAGAAAACGGTGCGCTTCGAGAGCCCCGTTCCGAAAGAATTCAACAGAATGGTAATCTGATACAAAAAAACACGCCCCGCAAGGCGTGTTTTTTCATATAAAACGACAATTACTTGCCGGTGTCAATCATCCATTTGCCGTCCAAAAGGATTAGTTTCACGTCATCTTTGCTCTCACTGCCGTCCCCGAAATGGAGCGTGTAGTTAACGACTGCCTTCTGACCGTCTTCTGCCACTTTCGTCTCATCGATATCAAAAGAAGCGATGCCACCTTTCTTCTCTATCTCCGGACCTACTTTGCCTTTCAGCAGCACAGCGAACTGCGCTCTGTCATCGTCAGTCACATCTTTCTTGAAATGCATCTGGTTCACCAATGCTGCATAATCACCATTCTGATAATTCTTCAGGAATGTGTTTGCCGCTTTCTCTGGGGTTGCAGACTTGGAACCGCAAGCGGTCATTGCGAATACCACGAGGGCCATCGCCATCATACGTAATAAACTTTTCATACGAATTTAATTAAAGGGTTTGACAAAAAGAGTTGTTTCACTCTGTTCTATATCGCTGGGGAAAATGGCTTCCCCTTCCTTGCTGAATATGGTCGGCACTTCGTGCCTTTGGCCTGCCGTGACATCAATACCTTGGGTAATGAAAGCCCTCCAAACCAGTTCGGTACAATAGAGGGACGAACTATCGGCAAGCAGGTAATCGTTGTCAAACAGGACTTTCTCTTGCACCTTGCCCAGCGCATATAACACCGCCTTTCGGGCGACACTGTCGCTGCACCGGACACGCAACCAAGCGCCGCACTTGGCCCGTTCGGCAGAGAAGAAGAGTGTCACCGGTTCCGCCTTCAGGTATTCCGGTTCGTCTTCTCCGGGCACAGCATGTACCACCTGCCATCCTCCGCTTGCACTATCCTTATGCAAGAGCCCTATATGCGAATAAGGCGACTTCCCGCGCTTCACCACCAGTCTGCTCTCCGCACCCCATCCGCATCGTAACACCAGGTCTCCGTCTCGCCACTCTTCCGTCCCGCTCAGGGAAACAGTCTTCCGCGCAGGCCGGCAACCTACGAGCCCGATGAGGCATACAGATACAAAAAGAGCCGCAACAAAGCGGCTCTCTTTGCTATTCTTAATAACTTGTACGCTGCGTGGCAGCATAACTTATCTTCAATGCGTATGCCCGACGGAGTTCCTGCTTGATGTCTGCGATGACACCCATGCGGGTCTCCTTGTCGGCTTTGATAGAGACGGTCATCAAACCCTGCTCGCTCTCTTTCATGGACGAACGCTCATTGACGATATACTCGCCTATCTCCTTCGTCTCCGCGAAAGCGTCATCGAGTTGAATACGGGTCTCTGCACCATACTGCTTGCGGAACTCTGCGGTCGGCGTACCTACGTAGATATAACGCACGAGGGATTTCTTCTCCAGCTTGGTCAGCTCGGTAGCCTGCGGGTTCTTGAATTGCACCTTGTAGGTTACCTCCTTCATTGAGGTAACAGACATGAAGAAGAACAGCAGCATGAAGATAATATCAGGGAGAGACGACGTATTAAGCGCCGGCATCTCGCGTTTCTCATTTCTACGAATCTTTGCCATGTTAGTTACCGTAATTTTTAGGTTCTGCCTCCGAAATCTTCTGAGGATAAATCTTTTGGATTTGCTTTTGCTGGTCCTCTTCGAGTTCGTTATAAGCTTTGTGGAAATACTTCTGCGCGCACTCTTCACGCAATTCATTATACGCAGCTACGAGTTCGTTCTGAACGTCCAGATACGCCTGGTACTGCGTATCCACGTCGTTTTGGACAGAGATGACGTGGTCCTTGGTGTACTTAATCACACCGAACGGAGCCCCGAAATCCTCCTCCACGAGCTTCGGATAGTAGTCCGCGTTCTGCTCGTTTTTGATGAACTCTTTGGCCATCTCGCGAAGTTGCTTCACATCCATCAGCTGGCCTTGCACCATCAGTTGGTTAGCCGAGTTGATTTTTACCACCAACAGGTTGCGCTTGTTGATATCCTTATCCTCTATCTTCTGGTCGGGAGGAATAGGCGCAGGCAGACGGCGAGCCAGTCCTTGGTTCACATCCATAGAGGTGGTCACCAAGAAGAAAATCAGCAACAGGAACGAGATGTCGGCCATAGAGCTGGCGTTAATCTGTGGGATTTTCTTTGCCATGATAAATGTGATTTACTTCGACAGTTTTTTAGTATAAGCCCATCCCCAAATCATCGTACAGATAGTAGCGGTGACAAGGAAATAGCAGGCGAAGATAACCGCGTCGGCGAGTTGAGCCCAAGCGCCTACGTTATCCGTACCTTCATAACCTACGATGTGGATTTCCTTCGGGCTGCCGAGGAACCAGCATACGAGTGCGAGAACGACGAAACCGCAAACAACGCCAAGCGTCATGTATGCTTTGCGGCGGTTGGTCTTCCAGTTATTGGCAAACTCTACGCACACGACTGCCAGTGTGATAAGCACTACCAGCGCCACGAGGATATATACCCAGATGAGGAACGCATCGGTGAAACGAGGAATATCCAGGAAATCACCGGCTACCTCCAGACTACCGTTGGAACCGCCGAGGAAGAACATCGCGATAAATACGATGCCCAGCGCCAGCAGCGACAACAAGGTAATCTTCGGTAATAATTTATAGTTTTTCATATTGCTCAGAATGTTATTTTGTTTGAAATTGTTTGAACTTCGTTTGTTTGAAATTGTTTGGGATTGTTAACTACTTCAAACCACTTCAAACTATTTTAAACTACTTCAAACGATTATTTCTTTTTCTGGGCAGCGTCGAACTCTACTACGATATCAAGCAGGCTGATCGAGCTGTCCTCCATCTCATTCACCAGACCCTCGATGAGGCTGAGGATGTAGTTGTAGAACAACTGCAGCACAATAGCAATAATCAAACCGAGCAACGTGGTCAACAGAGCGACCTTGATACCACCGGCAACAACGGTTGCGGAGATATCACCCACCTGTTGAATCTTATCGAATGCAGCAATCATACCGATGATGGTACCCAAGAATCCGAGAGACGGAGCGATGGAGATGAAGAGCGAGATCCAAGAGAGGTTCTTCTCGAGCAGACCGAGCTGAACGCCACCGTAGGAAGCAACCGTCTTCTCCACTACATCGATACCCTCGTCGTAGCGGCTCAGACCTTGATAGAATATCGAAGCTACCGGGCCACGGGTGTTGCGGCAAACCTCAAGAGCCTCCTCTATACCACCTTTCTTCAGAGCAGCCTCAATATTAGCGAGCAGCTCCTTGGTGTTGGTCTTGCTAAGCGACAGATAGATAATACGCTCGATACAGAGCGCCAAACCGAATACGAGAGTAACGAGAGTCAGCGCCATGAAGCCGGCACCACCTTCAATAAACTTCGTCTTGAGAGTTTTGTGAAGCGCTACCAAGCCACCGGCCTCCTCTGCAGGAGCCTCTGCTACTTCTTCAGCCGCCGGAGCAGCCTCATCTACTTGTTCAACAGCAGCCTCTTCAACAGCAGCTGCTTCTTGTGCCATCATTACTGCGCTACCAAAGGTAAGCATAGCCAGCACGGTAAGAGTTGCAAATACTTTTTTCATGAGATAAAAATTTGTTAGTTAGTATTTTTGTTAGTTATTTTCAATCCTTGCGGAGAGACGGGGATTCGAACCCCGGAAACCCTTTTGGAGTTTACACGCTTTCCAGGCGTGCCTCTTCAACCACTCGAGCATCTCTCCTTGCGTTTCTGCGCACTTCAAATCAAAATCGGCTACAAAATTACTACATTTAATTTAAATACGCAAGTTTTTTCGCAATTATTTTTTTATTTTGCTATATTTTGCCCCAAATATTTGCGTATATCAAAAAAATACACTACCTTTGCGGTCCGAAATAACAAACATTTTTCTCCATGTTTATCATCGGCATTGCGGGCGGTACCGGCTCGGGCAAAACAACGGTAGTCAGAAAACTCATTGAGCGCCTCCCTAAAAACGAGGTTGTCGTCATCCCTCAGGATTCGTATTACAAGGACAGTAGCGACGTGCCTGTGGAAGAGCGTCAGAACATCAACTTCGACCACCCCGACGCTTTCGACTGGGAGTTGCTCAGCAAGCACATCAAAATGCTGAAGGAAGGCAAGTCCATCGAGCAGCCTATATATTCCTATATTACGTGCACACGCTCGGACGAGACGATACATATCGAGCCGAAAGAAGTCATTGTGGTAGAGGGAATCATGGCGCTACGCGAGCCGAAGATGCGACAGCAGATGGACCTGAAGATTTTCGTGGATGCCGATGCAGACGACCGTCTGATACGCGTGATGAAGCGTGACGTGATGGAGCGCGGACGTACGGCGGAGCAGGTCATCGAGCGTTACCAGAGGGTGCTCAAACCGATGCACGAGCAGTTCATCGAGCCATGCAAACGCTTCGCGGATGTCATCGTGCCGCAAGGCGGTCATAACAATGCCGCTATCAACATGCTTGCGAAATTCGTCAAGCAGCAGTTACGCGAGAACAAAGACTAATATACGTTTTTTAAGATTTTTGTACATTTGAACGTGCTCGGGGGCATCTGCTGGTCTTATGCTGGTCATTTGCTTATTAAGTGCTGGTTAAATTCTGGGCAAATAATGTACTTTTTTTAAGATTTTGTTTTTCCAACTCTTTTGGACATATCTCAAAATCGGCACCTTCACCCTCGGTGGAGGTTATGCCATGCTACCCCTTATCCAGCGTGAAGTGGTGGACCGCCAAGGATGGATTGACGAGGAGGAGTTTCTGAATATGATTGCATTGGCGCAAGCTGCGCCGGGACTGATAGCCGTCAACTCCGCCATCTTCATCGGCTGGCGCGTAGGCGGCTGGAAAGGCGTATGCGGAGCGGTGTTAGGCGCCGTGCTGCCTTCCTTTGTCATCATCCTCGCTATAGCGATGGTCTTTGCCGAATGGAAAGAACTGCCGGCGGTAGAGGCGGTCTTCAAAGGTGTCCGTCCGGCGGTGGTGGCGCTTATTGCCGCGCCGCTTGTCAAACTCGCCAGAGCCGCCAAAATCGGCTGGCTCACGGCCCTCATACCTGTCGCAGCCGCCATGCTCATCTGGCTCGCTCATGTGAACCCCGTATGGGTGATTGTCGCCACTATCGTCATCACGCTCGTCGTAGTAGACATCACAGAAAGGAGGCGGAAATGATTTACCTGCAACTTTTCCTATCCTTCTTTAAGATAGGTCTATTCGGTTTCGGCGGAGGTCTGGCAATTCTATCTCTAATAGAAATGGAGGTGGAGCAGCACGGCTGGATGAGCGAACAGGAGTTCGTGGACATCGTGGCGGTCAGTCAGGTAACGCCTGGACCGATAGGTATCAACTGCGCGACGTATGTCGGTTACACTGCCGCGGGGTTCTGGGGCAGCTTCCTGACGACGTTCGCCATCGTGCTGCCGAGCCTGATTATCATGCTCAGTATATGCAAGGCATATTTCTGGCTGAACAAGCGTTTTCAGGGTAATCCTTATTTTGAGCAGACACTGCGGATGCTGCGTTTTACGGTGCTCGGACTCATTGCCGCAGCAGCGCTGCTACTGATAAAACCGACGACTTTCATCGACGAGACGAGTTGGGTCATCTTCACCGTAGTAGCATTCTTTACCATCCTGCCGGAAATACTCAAATCTTCATCCAGCAATCATCAATCACAAATAGGTAATATTGCCTATATTACCTCTCATCCTATCCTTTTGATCGCCCTCGCCGGCGCAGCCGGATATTTCATTTATTCATAAAACCTCTCTTGAAAATTCCTGTTGAAGGAATCAGAGATTGAGGACCTTGTGGGGAGTGTAGTTTACTTGCACGAGGTAGCCGGTCTGGTCCAAGAGCGGCATGGTGAACTCAGGCGCCGTAGCCACCGAGGAATGGACGATTTGTCCGGAGGGCGCATAAACCGTTATCCTATCGCCTTTGACGAGTCCGCGCACGAAGAGTTGTCCGTCATGCGCGAAGACGACATAAGAGCGTCTGCCTTTGCTGTCGGTTTTCGGGAAACCACCGAAGCGCAGGGCGAAGCGGCGATTGTGTTCGCCGGGTTCGATTTCGGTCTCGTAGTCCTCTTGCAACAGGTTCGTATAGCGCTTGTTCTGATAGTCAATTAGCCATACGTATTCATAGCCATCGAAGGCTTCTTTCTCGGGAAGGCTGAAGGTAAGCGGCGAGAGGTCACCGGCAGGCGACGACGGCGCAGAGACGCCGAGCGGAATATCCACTTCGGTAGGCGCGGCTCCGAGGAGCGAGATACGCGAGAGCCGCTTGGAGTCAAGCATATAGAGTTGGACGGCATTCTCGTTTGACTGCCACTTGACACCATCGCGTCCGTAGGTATAATTGACGGTCTTGGGCGCGTCCTCGTCAGGTATGGCCGTGAGGAGGTCAGTATTACGTCCGCTACGCATGCGCAGGATAGGCCGCGAGGCTTTCTCATTCTTGCCATAATACGGCAGATGGAAGATGACCGCTTCGCGTTCGGCGGTAGTAGCCGTCTGCGTGAAGAACGCCTTACCCATCGACATGGTGACATTCTTATCCCACGAGCGCGCCGTAAGCATCCGGTCGCCCTCGGAGACATCTTCGCCCGCGCCGTCCATGTGGTAGAATACATGCGGGATAAACATCTGACGCTGATAATTACCTTCCTCCAAAACGGTATCGGTGCGATAGTTCGACACGAGCCACGGCAGACCCTTCATATTCCATCCCATATCCTCCTGACGGGTGAAGTCGAGTTCCGTACCGTCACCGGCTACACGATGGTCATACTGGGTGAGATAGACCGTTTTGTCATCATCCTCCTCCGTATATACATACTCTCCATAAGGCGCAAAAGCGGTGAAGCGTAGCACGGTATCGGTGACAGCGCCGAAGTCCATAAGATAGCCATCGGTAGCCGTGCGGTTGAGTGTATCGACAGGCAGCCAGAGCGTGGAGTTCTCCCGCTGGAAGTTATAATCCTTCACGGAACGCGCCGCACCGGAGTACTGATAGGTGCTGAAGTTGAAAGGCGAGAGATGCAGGATGACGGAGTCCGCCACCTCGTCATACGCCGTAGTGATGATATTCGCCTTCGAATAATTGAAGGGGAAGGAAGTCATGGAGTAACGCTGGTTTACAAAGCGTTTCTCCGCCGCGAGATAACCCATCTGTACCTCATGTCCGTTGCCGTAGAAGGAAGCACCCGGCTTGAGGAGCATATAACCCGGACGGAAGGCGAAAGGCGTGAGGCCTGTCTTCAAATCCACGAAGTCCGGCAGGTTTTCATACTGCATGGTCATCACGGCGCTATCCATCAGATAGACCACCGAGCCCGGATGCGGGTAGTTGTTTCCGCCGTAGTTGCGGAGATACGCATATAACTTATACGCATCCACCGGACTATCCGACGTCACCTTATTGGTCCGCGCGGTAATCTCACGCACCGTATTCGGTTCGATTTTCCAAGTCTCATAGGCACCGATATCCACCGCCGAACCAATCTTACGCGGGTTACCGAGCACGTCACGGTCGTACCGGAAGGCAATCGTGCTATCCGCCACATAGGCGTCATATACCGAAGCCAACGACCCGTCGTCCGTACCGGCATTGATATATGCGCTATACTCGTGGAACTGGAAGGACAGCGTTCTATTCTCCTTGAGATAAGCGGGCAAAGTATAAGGCGTCTTGTCCGTCATATACGGCGCAAAAGGCTTGACGGTCGCAGAGGTGGTCTTATACGCAAGATTATTCACCACCGCACCGGCAGCCGCCTCGGTATCGTCTATCGGTTCCACCGCCTCGTCGTCCGAAATGACTGTATTATTCAGCGCCAATCCGTCCGCGCCCACCTTGACGACGGCATCCGCATGATTGTCATAGAAGAGGCTATTATAGAGCAGACCGCGCTTGATATCCACTACCGGCTCACCCACTACCGTATTATCCGTAATCATACAGTTACGAAGCGCTGTCATCTCGTTATCCAAGATAACCGGCGAGATATGCAGGTGTAATCCCGGATTGGTAATCTCAAATCCATCGAGCAGGAATCCCGTCTCGAAATCATCACCCTCGACGTGGATGGAGTTGATACGCGTCGGCGTCGCATTCGGCGAAGCCACACCGGTAGAAGAAGCGCGGACGTAGTTGACGAAGCGCTGGCACTCGGCATCGGTGAACTGCTCCTCCTCCACATCAATCGCCGCTGTATCATTGAAACTATTCGGCAAAGAGCCATATACGAACACACCGTCACGCGCCTTGATACTCATGTGCTCGTGGGTGTCATACGAACCTTTGACAAAGACGTACGCCTTCCTACTCTCCCTATTCGGGTCCGCCTGGCGCAGATAGGTATATACCGCGGCGGCGTCGATGGCATTCTGCAACTGCCCCTGACCGAAAGGATGCGCCCACGAGGAACCGTCTCCCGCGGCGAAAGCGGCAAGCGTAGGCTGTACATAGAGCACGCGCTGGAGAACCGCCAGGCACTCATAGGCACCACGCTCCATACCTTCACCCGACAGACGAGGCTTAGCCGCCAAGTCGGAGTCGTTCGCCAGCGAAGTGACGGTAAACGATTTGAAGCCGTTAGAGCGTTTCCAGTAGCGTTCCGGTCCTCCGTCGTCCGGATAGGTACGGAAGAAGACGCGGTCACGATAGATATCCTGATTGCCCTTCTTATAGGTCATCATAGACGGGTTGAGGCGGAAACTACGCTCGCGGCGCTGCTCCGACGTCTCTGCCGTCACATAAGGCAGTACAAAGCCCGGTCCACCGAAGATATCACTATTATCGGTCACAAGGCTGTCATTATTATACGGGTCCTTGCCGGTCTGCATGAAGCATCCCCAGACGGCATTGTTGGTCATTCGTCCGTCAATACCATTTCGGGTGCTATTGGTCGTCTTGTCCCACTGGTCGGAAGCACCCATCTGGAGTTGTACCAAGGTATCGTTCGCCAAGTCATCCAGCCAAATAAGGGAGTTATGGACTTCACTATTCTCGCCCTCCAAGCGGACGTGTCCGTCGTTGAGCGCAAAGGTGGAGTTGACAATCACGACTTCATTCGGCACCTCCGCCAAGTCGTTCTCCTCCTCCAATACATCAAAGGTACGCGCATAAATCGGAGCACCCGCATTGGAGTGGAAGAGGGTATTGACGACGAGCGACGAGCCGCCGCCATGGTCGATACGCAGCGCCGGCGAGCGCTCCGAAAGAGCGACACCGTCCCGCGCACCGTTATCCATAAAGATACAGTTGGAAACCGTCAGTTTCGGCAGCGTCACCTTCACTCCGTCAATGAGAGCGGAGTCGGGGTGCAGCGCCTTGGTGAAGTCCGGCGAGAAGACGCCATCGTAGCCCTCGTAGCGCCGCTGCCAGCGATAATAGATAGCCGCACCACCCTTCTTACTCATCAGACCACCCTGACTATTATATCCTTCATCGGACGATGGGTCTTTGGTAGAATAAGGATTGGTGAAGGTGATACCGTCAAACACAATCGGTATGACGACGCTGTCGCGCGAGGTATATTCACCCTGCCAGTTGGCCTGCACCATCTGTCTTGTCATATCCTCGACGACAAATAACTGGTTCCGCTGTGCGGCAGTACCGGCATTCGGCATCTCGATAAGCACAGGGTGCGCCAGAGGGTCACGCGGTGCGTCCTTGACGTCGAAACTATAACCGCCAAGGAAGGTGAGACTATTCACGCCGTAGTCATAGTCCGCCTCTGCGCTATCCGGCAGCAGCGGCTCCAAGGTATTGGAGGTGATGATAAACGCACGGCGGTTGTCAATCACATTATTCGGTGAGAAAGTACCCTCCTCATCATCGTCACCCATGAGGCAGACATACTTATCATGGTTATTATGGGACGACATCAGAAGGTCGATAGCAGTCTGGAGATCCGTCGTCGGTGTCTCCCACGTCAGACCGTCATGCTTGATAGGATCCTTAGTCTTCGTTGCCACCCATATCGTATCTATCTCCTGACCCTTGATATCCAGTTGTACATATTGGTATTCATAAATACCTATATCAATATACACATCGGTCAATCCCATCTTGGGGTGTTTGGATATACGGTCCATATTTCCGGCTATTTCCTCATCGTTGGAAGTACGTGAGTATGCCATATAATATTGGTTGGCAATAGGCAGCGGGGCGTTGACATCCGACAGATATGCGCCGTATCGTTTGGAATACCAGTTATATATAGCTCCTAACGGGTGCTGTACATTATCAAATGACGCAATAGGCAGTCCGGAAATAGGCAGAACACTCCACATCGTACATGTATCCGTATTCAACGCCTCGTTAGCCGCCTCCAAGGCGGCTTGTGCTGTCAGGAAATGCTGTTTACCAGTATATCGTGTGAGATAGTACCCTATTCCGCGAGTGACTGTCTGCCTGAGATGCCCCCAACCTTGGTCGGTAGTGAGGTTCATACGTGCCAACAGCCAGTCGGCATTCTGCATATAGCCATCGATACCGGCTATGAAGGAGGGCTGTTTGAAGTTCGGTCCATCAGTAGCCGTATTAATCGGATTGATAAGCGTGTTATTGTTTCCGTGTACATAGGTAAAGAGATTGTCATACCCCTCTACGGGGAAGCCATGCTCGTAATGGATTCGCACAGGTTTCTGACGTGGGTCAACGAAAGCACGCTGCTCATCCCTTGTTAAGAGATATCCATCCTGCGTCGGTTTCATACCGGTAGGTCCGTACGTTTTACGATAGGAGCAGAAATAGAGTCCCTCCAACTTATCGCCTTGCGCACGGAGTTCCGCTAATTTATCCGTTACCTTGACATTAAATGTATCTTCCTCCGCCGCATAATGGTTATACAGACTATCGTACTCATGGAAGAGTTTCTCATATTTATCCCATTCCTCAGGGTCGTAGTGGAAGACACCCTTTCTCGAGCGTTTGTATCGGGTATTGAAGTCATTAATCGTTTGAGCAGAAGGCGGTACGATATAATCGAGTTCATCAAGATTATCCACCTCGAATACCTCGTTACCCCAGAAGATGGTATTAAAAGCGAACTGCATAGAGTCCGGATCGGAGTACCGGCTATTCGAGTAGAAATTATAGATTGAAGGATATGCCACCGCCTTATTCTTCATAAAGTGGCAGTTGACGATACGAGCGCAGCTTTGTGCGGCGACGGAGAGGCATCCTCCGAAGCCCTGACGGGCATCGGCATAGGGAATCTCCTCGTCTCCGGAAACGGTAATCGGATAGAGTCCGCGTCGTGCTTCGTTATTATCAAAGAGTGTATTCGCCACATCGCATACGGCATTAGTAGCAATACATCCTCCGGCAGTCCAAGGAATAAACTTCTGGTCTTCCTCGGTCATCGGTCCTTGCGAGTAGTTCTGCGTGAAGTGGCAGCCAAACATATATATACCGCCGTTGGAGTAGAGTCCACCGCCGTTACCCGCCATATTATTGGTAAAGAAGCAGTTCTCGACGACAATGGGAATATTATATAACGCCGGTTCTGTGACGTTAGGTAACACATCACCGGGTTCATCGAAGTCATCATTCCAGTTACCATCGATGAAGATACCACCGCCGCGGAAATAGGTTTTCTTTACATAGGGGTGATTAATCGTATCTTCGGGATTGAGGTGATTTGCATATCCACCGGTGATTTGGATACCATCGAACTCTGTGGTACGCGCGAGTATAGACTGATCCAACTCATCGACGAAAAGGTCGGGACGGTTCATCGGAATAGGATCAATCAGCATCGGGATACCGGGGCGTGGGTTATCCTTATCGAACTCAGGATTCATATGTCTGAACTTGAGCGGCTGCGGACCGACATAGTTCGAGTCGGCATGCATGGTGATGACGTGATAGACATGGGTGAAGTCCTCACCCGCCACGGCATTACCGGACAGAATGGTCTGACGCTCCAATTCCCAAGGCTCGATGACGGAGTTCAGGTTATTATCACGCATCGGGCGGTGCCGGTCGTCCCGCAGACGAATGGAATCCAGCGGGGCGGAATAAATGGTATAACCCGCCACCACTACATCATTCTCATCGCCGTACTTCGCACCGGTGAACACATCGAAATAGCCCTCCTGTCCATAATGATGGTCCTCGGGACGCGAATCCACACCACCGATAACATATACGCCCTCCGGCACAAGGAAGGTATTATTACGCACCTCGTCCTGCTCGCCATACGCGTTATGATACGGATAATAGGTACCCTGCTCGACGAATACCTCGAAGACACGGTTCCGATACAAAGCGGGGTTCGACCTGCGTGCCTCGATAATATAGTCAAACGCATCACCCAGACGATGGAAAGGATTCAAAATACAAGAACCCATCTGGCGGTACATATTGGCATCATCGTCGGTATCCGGGTTATCCTGCAGGGCACGCGCCGCCTCGGAATTGATGAGGTCAGTATGCATCACATACAGACGATTCATCACATACCGCATATCGACGTTAATCGCAAAGTTCTTATTGATAGCCCTTGCTCCGATTTCGATGAAGTCATTATTCTTCGTGACGAGCGTATCGGTTGTCCAAGCGTACCCTCGTTCGGCTCCGTCGGAGTGCCATCTTGTCCGGCTTACACCGGCTATATCAACAGAGTCAAGGGTGGTAAAGACGCTCATTGTCCTCCGCCACTCATTATACGTCATACCTGCGCGGGAGAGCGTCGAGGACATCTCTATCGGATAATAGAGAATGGCGTTGAACGGGTCCTGACGGTCCCAACGGACACCCTCGGTCTCCGTCGCCGAGAGTTCCACATTGCCCTGACCCTCCAGACGACGGGACTCGACGGCGCAGAAGTTAAGCGGGTAGTCCGTATCATCGCTGGAACGTGAGAAAATACCGGATATATTGGCAAAGTCGTTCGCCTTATTATGCCAGAGAGCCGTCGAATTGACGCGTGCATAGGTATTATCGAAATACATACCGCCGGCAGTAGAACGAGCCGAGTTCTCACAGATAGTGGTAGCGAAGACGTGCGCCAAAGAATCCAAACTCAAGGTTACCGGTGCCTCGATATAGATACCGCCACCCACGTCGGCGGAGTTATCCTTGATGATGGTACCGCTGACAAGTGCATGGGGCTTGAGGTACAGACCGCCGCCATACGCCTCCGCCGTATTATCCTGTACAACGCAATTGCGGATATGACCATAGTCGGTCACGACAGCCGCCGCACCGATACGGTCCTCCAAATCCGGAGAATTGGCATGTCCCTCCATGATGAACAGTCCGTCCAGTACCGCACGATGACGCTCATCCGTCATAAAGGCCAACTGATTACGAACCGGCTCCTCACGACCGCCGACGTCCTCCATATAGAAGGTCTCATCCGGCGTAAAGAGGTCATTGGTAAAGGTGATTACGTGGAAGACATTTCCTTCCGCACCGGTCGAAGAAGTAATCCTACCGGAGAGGACGGTACGGTATGTCAGCGGGTCACGCCCCGTGAAATCAACGGTATAGCCGCCCTTAACCTGTACGCCATGCGGGATGATAAACGAATAATCGAGCGTATTATCCACATAGTTCTCCATATTATGCTTGGTAGAACGTGTCGCCGTGTACCAGTCGGAATACTCTCCGCTGACGGTACTATTCGTATTATCGCCCTCCAGCCAAACCTCGACTGTCCAATGCTTGTTCGGCTCATTCGCCACGTATGTTCCCTCTGTGCCCTTGTTATAGCCAGGCAAAGTCATCAGGTTGTATTTATACCGGCCCGCAGCATCGAGTACCAATTGCAGTTTCTGCTTACAAGCCGCGTTCTCCGGCGAATTAGCCGAAGCGTCACCACCATGGGCATCGAAGGTCACATAGAATATCGCCTGTCCCGGATGGGTCGTCGTATCCGGCCGGATTGCATACGCGGCGTTGAACTCATAGGCACCGATATCAATCTGGCAGTCCTGCACACGTTTGGCGAACGCCACATCGTTATCAGGCAGTTGAGCCGAATCTACGCTCTGGTAAATAGGCATCTCTTTGACTTGAGCCTCTGATTTGCTATGCTTCCGCATCAGTACATCCAACAAGTCACCAGCAAAATCCTCCGTACCCTTGTTGACGCAGCCTACTCCGTCACGTAAACGGAAGTCATTGGTAGCCGCCGCATTACCCGGTGTATAAACGCCATTTACAAAGTCTGCCGCGAAAGGTGTAGTAGCCGCCGAAGGAGCACTCTCTAATAAGACATTACCTTTTCCATAATAACTGGCCCCCTCTGAATAATTCACAATATTATTCTTATAAGTATCCTGTGTGAATGCTACATTCGTCTGTATATAGCAATTGAGGAAGGGATGTATAAGGTTGACTCCTTGATATGCAGACTCCGTTCTCTCACGGATTGCCATACCGCTATTGCCATACACGATGGTATTGGCTACAAATAAGTTCGGTGAGGATTCTGTCGCCACTGAGATAGCACCACCATTGATATGACCGCTCTCGCTCAGTTGACAAGTATTGTATGCAATGGTATTATTATAGAATTTACCCACGCAGAAACCTACTCCTCCGGCAGAGCCGTAGGAATAGTTATTGGCAAACAAGGAATTGAAGCACGTACCTTCATACAAGAACATACCACCAGAGAATATCTGAGCTTGCGTTGTGTTAGTACTCCGTGTAGAATTGTTATTGAGTACAAAGCAACCCTCAATAGTAGCGGTCGCTCCGTCGCAGTAGATACCACCACCTTTTACACGTGGGCATTTGGACATATTGTTAATCACGATGCTATTGCGCAAGTGTGCTCCTTCGTACATATTCACACCGGAACCACCACCGTGTCCCATTGCCTCATCCATAATAAGTCCATGGCGAATCGTAAAGCCGTCCCAGTTGGCTTCATTATATTCGACATAATTTGGATCTTCCTTGACGTAACTTTTATCCTTCCAAGAAGATCGTTTTGCCTTAGATGGACCAAACACACGATGTGTATGAGAAAGATCATCACCGTATTTACCACGATTTGAACTAGCAGGATCTCCTACAGAACCGGCGCCATAGGTAGGCACACATATATCCGGCATGGTCAGCACGCGCTTACGGAGCGTAGTTCGGTGATTGATAACATTATAAGTATTGGTTTCCGAAATCACCGGATCCTCATGTGGTACATCCCCTTTCTCTACGGTATTATCATCGGTACTTACAATTCCGTATGTGCCAGCAGGGGTAACCGGTTTGATATGAATATTCGAGAGCCAGAACTCACGACGGTTAGGGTTGTTTGCGCCATAATTGGTTGTATAGTTTGCTGGTATCGGGTCTGGATCTCCACCACCGGGACCTGTACCACGCACACCATCTTCGACTTCGACGGCTATACGCAATGCTCCGGTAGAAGGTTGATCAAAAGTTAGCACATGTCGATAAGCCATGCCACGGTTTTCGTTGGCACCAGCACCAGAATTAGCATGGTCAGTCTTGGAATAACTTCCCCTTGTTTTAATATTTGCTTCCGCTAATTTTATTCCATTAGCATCATATATGCGGAAATACATCTTCGTGTCATCCGTACACGAGTACTTATTTCTATAACCACCGGCAATATCTACTGATATCTGGTATTTTCCTTCCGGTACATTGGATAAATCTTGCCATAGTTTTAAGTTCGTCAACGAACCATTACCTATAAATATCCAATTACCTGTATATGAAGCATCTGAACCGGTTAAACGATTCTGGGTATCCGGATCATAGATAGCACGCTGTTTATTGTTATTATTATTAGAATTCTCAATATTAACAACATAGTTTGTTTTCTCAGGGTAAGACATATGCCAGCAATCCTTACCATCGGAGCTCTCTCCAAATCGCCAATAACGAAGACCATCCGTAACTCCGTCGTTGTGCGAATTGGTAGTACTTACACTTTGTGTTGCTGAACCGGCAGTCATATCGGCATACTTCATATACGTGTTTTGTACATCTGTACCCACATGTTCCTCTTCGCTATATTCATAATGGTGTACAATCGTGCGGCTTTCATATTCGTATAGAGTTGTTTCGGTTTGTTCCAAATAGGAATAGTCATCGTCCCAATACTTGACCGCATCGGCATTTAGCGTAGTATGATCACCCGTCTTATTCGGATTCTCATCCGAAATCTGCAGAATAGTCTCATAATCTCCCGCTTCGAGGTTCTGCGCGTTTTTGGATTTCGGAATAGTCACCGCATCGGACAGCAAGGCATGCCGCTCCGACATACCTGGGGCTTTGTATTTCGTGGCAGGGAAGCCGCCTAAGACCGTGACAGAGTCACGCATGATGAAGCCTTTATAGTCGTTATACGTTCCGGCACCGACCCATACTTGCACAGAGTCCCGATGATAGGTCTTATTCGCGGCGGAGGCTTTCTCTACAGCATACTGGAGACCGCCCACATATCGCTCCGTGTGAGCATTATTAATCCATCCGTTTGTATTGCACGCAGTAATAAAGGCATTTCTGTCCGCATAACTTGCCGCGTTATTCCAGCCCGTTCCGCTATGATAGGGGTTTGCGCGCCAGAAGGAACGCGAAGCGCCAGAAATTTCGCCGTATGGGTAGCGCGGGTCATAGTCATAGCCGGCAATAAATCCATCGGGAGTAGAGCCAGGAGTGCTTACTGTATTCGAACTCTCTGAATAAACATTATCTTGTATCAAATCCTCATCGCCTACCTTTGGCCCATTGTCATAGACATTCTTTTCGGTTGTCCAAGTTTTAGTTACTGTTGTTGTGGCAATAGCACCTATTTTTTTGTCAGTAAACCATACTCTACCCCAACCGCCACAATACAGACTGTCGGTAGTCGATCGGGGGTTGCCTTCGCTATCGAGGACGCGGTCACAAGTGGGTTCCGCATCTATCTGGTCGCCGGCAGCCAAATCCGGTCCGGCTATTGAATTCAGCCTGTACACCGTATTACCCGCGATGGCGTTTGCCCATGACGAACCGTCCCGCCTACCGGCACCATCCGAGGTGACATAAATCACCGCTCCGTTTATAGGCAGGTCAGTGTCCTCTATCGCACCAATATCCGGCTCGCCGCCAAAGTTACGGCGGTTTACATCCGTCATATCAAAATCCTCTACATCCGGACGCGGGATATTGTTACTTCCGTAAGCGGAGAAGGAAGCCGAGTTGACACACGGGTTGTTATTGAGCGGTATGAACAAAATCTTACCGCCGAACAACGGCATGTCGCCTCCCACTGAGTGTCCGATATTACGAGACGGGTTGACGAAAACAGGATATGACGCGACGCTACGGTCGGTACGCGTGAATATACACTGATTGTATTTCTCCTCCGGCATCGCCAACTTCAGCGGATGGTTAGCCGCATCCGGCATGCCTGAAGGCAACACACCCGCTATGGACGGAACCGTGAAGTCGCTCTTGAAGAAACCATGCGGCTGCGTAGCGTCCTCCGTATGGAGATGAATATCTTCATCGAACATATTATAGGTACCGAACACATAGTCCTGACCATCTGCATTCACGGACAGCACATTCGCCGATGCCAGCGTGGAACGATCGTTCAGCACTTCCGTTCCGTTGCAGTAGACGAGTGAGTTATCCATGCGGATATAACCATGGAACGGCATTTCTCCTCCGCTGCGCCACGCGTGATTATCCGCACGCAAAGGATAACCGACGTTGTTGACTATGTCACAATGGTCGATATCAATGAAGGCGCGGCCGTTGGAAGTGACAATACCGTTATTGCCGGTGGAATAATCGGCGGTGTTATTGCGAATGATACAGTTCACCACCTTCAACTCGGCATAGCAAACCTCTCCCCAGAAGATACCGGCGCGTTTTCTGTTATCACCACAGACGTAGATAGCAGCACCCTTGGGGGCGGAGTTATTCGCGAGACGGCAGTTACGCAACTCATTGCCCACCATATCAATACGTTTGGTCGCGTCGGTAATCTCATTATTCACGAGGACGCCGCCACCCGCCATAACGGCTTGGGTTCCCTCCAGATTATAAGCGTTACCGTTGAGAAGATGGAAGCCATCCACGATGGTATATTCGGCATTTACATACGTAAGCACGTGAGCGGAGTTATTCGCATAAGCGATTTCTCCTTTCTCGTTCGCGATATTGGCAGTAATGACGGTGGTCAGAGTCATCGGGTCACGCCCCTCCGTATCCGTACCTGTCAGGGCCTGCGGATAACCTCCGTACAGACGCATGTGCGACAGGGTACGGATAGAGGCGGTACGCATATCCTTGCCCAGATAGTTGTTCGGTCCGGCGGTACTCTGCTCACCCTCTTTGACCAGCAGTTGGACATAGTCATAATCGGTATATCCCGTCGGGTTGCCGTCCTCATTCCATGCAGAGGGAAGACGATAGTGCGCACGCTTGCCTATCGCCTTACTCGGTTCCTCCACCAGATAGGTGCGGTAATACATGAGCGCATCGCCGATAGAGTGCAGCGGAGCATCCCAGTCAGCGCCGGAATAAGGCGGCGTAATGAAATGACCTTCCGCATCATAGTCTCCTTCATGATTCAGATCGACGAAGACCGTAGGAATCAAGGTTGCCGGATCCTTTCTGCCCTCCAGACCCTGCTGGGGCTGCAGCGAATGACGCATATTATCGGGCTTGCGCACCAATGCGCCCAAGGTGGAAGCCGGTTCAAAGGGGTTGGACACCACGCCATAGTCCGTATGCGCATGAATCAGCCATACCGGAGGATCCACCATCGCCGGAGAATACTGCACGCCCTTCTGGTCCATAGAGGAATGGGATGTCATGTGCCATATACGCGGTCCCGGATAGTCCACCGGACGCATGCGGGCGAGCACACCCGCACCATAAACACCTGCGGAAGTATTGACCGAATCCCAGTTCAGCGGCGTAACCGTAGGCTGGAAAAAGCAGGGGAAATTACCTGACGAACCCTGTACCGGCATATTCTGCTTCTCGAGCGTGTAGACACATTCCTTGCGAACACCTGTCCAGTCGGTAATATCATGGTTCATGAACGCGGAGTGATAGACAAAGGTCTCGTATTCCGCGATACCGGACTTCTGACGCACAGAGGCGAACTGGATATCATTATTCACATCGCACCGGTTACCCCAGAATACGGAGTTGAATATCTGTCCGCAGTTACGGACATAAAGACCTCCGGTACGACCGTGACGACGACCGTAATAGGTCACGTCCGGGCCCATACAGTTATTCGCCGTAACGGTACAGTGGTTAATGGTTCCTCCTTCCGCCAAATAGACACCGCCACCTTCGGCGTTCGTCGTATTGTTATTTATCACGCACGCGGCAGCGAAAGGCGAGTAGTTACTCAGGTTATCAATCTCCGGCACGCCGGTTGCCGGATAATCCTCGGGGACATGGCTGATGAAAAGACCACCGCCGCAGCGCGCGGCACAAGAGGTAATCTGGCTATGGCCGATAGAGCCATCATGGTCAATGCAGACACCGCCGCCGTAGCCCTGATATACACCGATACCTGCGGATTGACAGGTATGCACATAACAGAACTCGATGGTGCCGCCGCCGTCCGCGTAGATACCGCCGCCTCGCATGTTGGCGGAGCAGCGCTCCACGATACAGTTCTTTATCGAACTATTGCCTACCATGTATACACCGCCGCCGTAGCCCGTATGCTCGCGGAGGTTGATATTACGGTTGGAGGCATTACCGGACGAGATGACACATCCGTCTATCGAAGCCGGATAATCCAACGGGCGGAAGTGGTTCTTCAGCACATCGCTGGTCGCCGGATATATGCCGTTGGTAGCAAACCAAACGACGTGGTATGAACTGGCGGCGTACGCCGTATTATATTTTCCGCGGATGGAATCAAATGTGAAGGTAGGCGCCGAGGAGGAGTGGTTTCCGGTCAGAATGGTCTTATGCCGCAAGTCCCACTGCGAAGCGATTTCGGTACCGGATACCGTACCGATACCCGACTGGTCTGCCCAGTTCTCCTCACATGTCTTGCCGTTGACCATCATACGCAGGCCCGGCCTGCTCTCCGGCGAATCGGCGTTAAAGCCGCCATATACGTGAATACCGCTGTATATCTTAAAGGACGTATTCAACATCGAACCTCCGGACGACTCCGTCGATTCGGTAGGTATGTAGGTACCCGCTGCGATATATACCGAGCCGGAATGGAGGTTATTGGTTTCCAGATAGTCGCGCAAGTCGTTGATGGCGTCCTGCACACGGTTCATAGGTGTTTCCCATGACTTACCGTTATTGTTGTATGCACCGTTGGGATGGACATAGCGAATCGTATCCGTCTGCGCGTACGCAAGTGCGCACACACACGCGGTCAATATTAATAATATGTATCGCTTCGTTCTCAACTATCCACGGTCTTTGTTTCCGCCTTATCTTCCAAAGGCTGGGTAAAATTAAAGTTCACGCGCATCCACGGCACGAACACCGCCGTGGTATCGACCCGCATATTCAGCGTCGGTCGATAGGCGTTCCCTACCGCGGTGCCATTGGTGCACATCTGCAGCTGCAGCGGGAAATAATCCGGCGCACCGGTCACGGTATAGGGAATGGTGTAAAAATAGTAGCGGCCTTCCCACCAGAGCGCTTCGTCCGTCGGACGCACAATATCCGCGAGGGTATAGCCGGTCTCCGGCAGCGCCGCCACCTCATTGCGCATCGGCTTGAAGCAATAGGCGTTGCCGTTAAAGAGGCGTCGCGCCTCCATATATGTCAGCCGGACTCCGTTAGCAGGAGTCACGGGGTCTATTCGTCTGTTTTCATCCACGTACCACTGGATATCGACTTTCGCGGCAACGTGGTAAAGGAGTAGGTGCACATGAGGCACCTTCTGTGCAATACTGCTGAACGAACCATAGTAGGTTCCCGAGGTATTGAGATTGTACGGCGTGGAGTATATGTGCATCAGTTTCTGCTGTACAGCCACCGAAGAGGTGCTGAACGTGACGTCAAGCAGGTCGGACAGACCCGTTACGTCCGCCAGGTTCTTGCTCAAAGTCAACTCCTCCGCCGAAGCGATGGCGTAGATACGGCCTACGAACTTCTCTCCAGTGGCAAGCATCAGGTTTATCTCCTCGGTATATTGATATATACTGTCGCCGGAGTTGGGCAGCAATCCCACATAACGCGTGGGCTGCCAGTCGCCATCTGTCAGCGTGCGGTGCTCCGCATGCCATACCGACCAAGACATGTCACCGTTCTGCTTGACCACGACGTAATAGAGATGGTGGGGGAAAAGATAATTCTCCGTTGTTCCCGGATCACCGAGGACACGACGGGCAGGCGCATTGTTCGGCGTATGCATCTTCTCAGCCGGCAGGCATATAGAAAGAGGCAAGACCACCTTTTGAGACGGGAAGTCCTGCGCGCCTTCACAGCCGGCGAACAATAACGCCGAGAGCCATAGTATGAGCAGATGCTTAGATGTCAATTTCGTGTTCTCCTCCTGATTTCCAATCCAATTCGACAGATGCACCCACCTCACTGCCATTTTCGGTTTTCATGCCGCCTTGCGCATCCATCGTCAGTTTGATGACGCGCAGCGCGCCCGCAGGCAGTTGCTGAGGAATAGTAAGGGTGGTGATAGTGTGTTTATCGCCCGTCAGCGTCGCCACTAACCTGACGGTCCACGGCTCGTCGGGGCTCGTCGGCATACATACCGTAGCCAGACAGTCGTAGAAATTCGGGACGGACGCATGCGGCGCTCTCCGCGCCTTCAGTGCGGTGACGTCCACAGGCACCTGCACCATACTGAAGACAGGCTCCTTGGTGAATGAGAATATACTGTCGCGCACCGCAAATTCGTCCGCAGAGCCGTGCATGGTGCCGCTGACGGAAAGCAGCGAGTCGCACGCCGTGGTGTCTATCACGACGGCTACGGCAGAGGTCACCATATACAGATGCACATGGAATGACTGCGTGGTGTCGTTCACGTCCATAGGCAGACGTGCCGTGAAGACGCCGGTGCTCAACGGAGCATAGGTAGAGGCCTCATTCAAGCGGAGCGTATTCGTTTCCGAATGGTCGTTGCCGATGTGCCGCAGATGATTATTGGCCTCCATATTCGCTACGCCCAAATGGACGTAGTTCTGCTTGGGCAGATGGATGGTATAACTCGTCCTGTTATCATTGATGATGTCGTGGATGGCGTATTTCTGGACGTCGGTCTCCGTGGAATAGAAGCGCAGGTCCACATCCTTCGCCTTATCGGTAAACACCGGCTCCAACCACTGCTTAAGAGCATCGCGGACCGCCGTTTCCGTCTCCAGCGACAAATCAGCCTGCAACTGCAAACTCAAATCGGTATGCAGTTGCACCTGATAGTCTATCATCATTTCCTCGCCGCACACACTCAGATCATCATTGATAAGAGAGCATGCGGACAGAAGAAACGAAGGAATCAATATATATAACAGTCGACGTATCAACACAAGGACGTATTAGAACTCAAACGTATATACGTGACCGCTCTCCCACTGGAGGTTCACCGAGAAACCGAGTTCCAGTTGCGGGGTGCGGAGGTCAGGAATCGTGTTGTAGGCTCCCTTGAGGTCCTTGAGCGTCAGTTTGGCAGTAGTCACGTAGTCCTGCTTGAATACATGGCCGGCTGTTTCAGTAGCGTCAGCAGCCTCCAGTTTGGCAATCACGTAGAACTTGCCGTCCTTCGGAATCAACTTACCCTCAACGCCGTAGAAGTCCACACCGGTGTTGTTCGTCAACTCCAAGGCAATCATCACGTCGCTGGTACCGTTCTCCAGTACGAGCGTGTGGTTCATTGCGGAATAAACAGTGCTGCTAACAGGAGCAACCATGGGTGCCGGCGTAGTTTCGCAGGTGGAAGCCATCACATTATCGTAAATGGTGTACTCCGTGCCACCATTGGTGGTGAAGTCGAATTTAACCTGCTGCTGACCGCCTACCAATACTGCCGAAATCGGGAAACCGGCAGAGCAGTCAACGTCCGTACGGGCACCCTCTGCAAGCATACTGTTGTCTTCCAGCAAAGCCGTCTTCACACGTGCCTGAACATCCAGACGGGCTACAGCGTACTGTACGGGGTCCTCGATAGCTACGGCGCGTGTCAATGAGTTAACGGAGATAGCATTCGTATGAGCGGCAAGGATGGCAGCCCAATCGTTGACGTTGTCATACATCGTCTGCTTCGAGGTATTCGAAGTCTTAATCTGGCTGTTGACATAGTACCAGAGTTGTGCCGGATATACATATTTGTCCGGAGAAGCCATGTTGGTGTAGTTACCAATCACGAATTTTTTGGCGGTGCCGTCCCAACGGATGTCGATGGAGCCGTCAGGCAGGTTGTACGCACCCGGGAAGTTATCCCAAGCGGCAATCAGTTCCACCTCGTCCGATGCATTTACCGTAGCATAAGTAGCGTCATTAATCGCCACACGGATAGCGTGAGCCAAGTTGCCCTCACCGTCATCCAGCGGTTTGAGAGACTTGTTGAGGTCGGTCAGCACGCGCTCTACCTCGAATGACGAGAGACCGTGCATCGACGAATAGGTGTCGAACATCGCCTTCAGAGCGGCGTTGTCACCATCCGTGTAAGCATACCATGCCTTGCTCTCGCCGTCCGTAGCGATTGCCACGTTGGTCAGATACTGGAGCAGTTTGCCTCCGGCAACGGTCGTTCCGGTAAGCGCACCTGCATCCGGCTGAATCTGCTCGAGGCTGAAGGTGAAGGAACTCGGGTTGGTTGCATTCAAGTTGGCGGGAATCAACGAACCTACTGCAAACTTGGTACCTGTAGCCGCCGATTTGGCGTAGAAGAGGAACGAAGCGGTGGACAGCGGAATCGATACATCCGTGTACACTTTCGCTGCAGACGGTTTTTCAACGTCCACCTGAGCCACATCACCCGTCAAGACAATGTTGTCGCCCAGACGTGCGTCTGTGCCGATGATTTCTCCCTGTTTGTCAAACGGAACCAGTGTGATGCCGGTCATGCCCTGGAATTGGGAAAGGCCGCCTACCTGAGCGCTTGCGCTCGGCATCTTGTTGGGGTTGGACTTCAACTGATTCGGCAATGAGATGGCGAACTCGGTCTTTACGACTTCCGCCTTTTTGCCCGGCTCGTCTCCGCTGCCTTTGCAGGAAGAGAGAACCACTGCGGATGTGCAGATGGCTGCACATGCCAAAAATGTCATCTTTTTCATACTCTTTAACATTTTTTTGGTTAATAATGAAGTTATTTGGTTTGTATATGTTCTATTGCCTTGCAATACACGGTCACTTTACCGAGTTTGCGCATGACAGGTCTCAGTTCATCGCGCATGTAGCGATAGGTCTCGCCATCATGCAGTTGCTTTATGAGCCGCTCGCGTCGGTCGAGATTCGGCTCTTTCTCAATGATGGACAGCACCTCCTCGTGGCCCTTGAAGTCCATGGTGTAAATCCGCGTCTCCATATCCTCCCATTGCTCGCCGCCGCTGATGACCACAAACAGGCTGTCGGGCAATCCGTAGGTACGCTGCAGATATGACTTTATCATCTGCGCGCGGCCCTTTGCCAGACGCTCGTTGTATGCCACCCGGCCGTCGAAAGAGGCGTAACCAACCACTTCTATTGACATGACGTATAATATGCTGTCACGTAAAATACGGTCTATCGTACGCATACTCTCGTCGTTGCGGATAAAGGCGGAGTCCAGATGCTCCATATCCACTTCAAAATAGAAGAAGGCTTCCGGCGCATAGTACTGCTCGCGCGGACGTGATTGCGACGTAGATTTAAGATATGTATTCTTCTGCGATGCGCGCGGTGCGCGAGATGCGTACTCAGAAGCCGCCGCTACCGCTATCGGCGCCGCGATGATGCTATCCCGTACCGCTCCGGCGGGGCTCTCTTCGGTCTCATCCTCCGGCTTGCTATCCATCTTCTCGCAGTCGCAACGACGCGCCAGAGACAGTTCGTCACCGCCCAGAGGCACGACGAGGTTCACACCCAATTTCGGCAGCACGAGCCAGCGGCCGCCGCTCTCGGTCTTGTCTCCGCAATGCTTACATTCGAAGCGGTCATACCACGAATAACCGGCATCCACCCCCGCCTCCAACTCGATGCTGAAATGCGGCGTGATGGCGAAATGCCACCCGTAACTGGCGCCCGCCATGACGGCATCGCCCTGATAGCGATTATCCTTCACCTGCGGATACATCCACCCTATCGGATAAGCATTGCCCGCCACGTTATAGTGGGCATAAGCAACGTTGACGGAGATGAAATCACGATGGAAGGCATTGCAGAACCAGTACCGCGGAGCGATGCTCGCCGATACATGGCGCCATTTGGGGAACTGTGTATCCTTGAGCGGGAACGGATTGAAACCCGCACCGAGCTCCAAGGTCCATTTCGGCGCCAGACGAATCTCCAACTGCAGGTTCGGCGTAGCCGCCGCATCATACAGCAGATTATTCTTCAGCGCCACCACTTCGACCTTCTCTTTGGTCGTTTCCGTGGACGCATATACACCTTGCGCGAACAAAAAAGCGCACAAAAAAAACGATATGGCAGACTTTCGTAATAGCATCTTGACTGCAAAAGTACAAAAAATGTTGCACTTGCGCAATACTATTACGCATTTATTAACCCAGAGTTAAGAAAAAGGAGCAGATTTTTACGAATTGTCTATTTCGATGTTCCATTCGCGAGGTGTTTTACCTATTTCGCGAGAGAACACGCGCGAGAAAACGGTAGGCGAGGAGAAGCCGCAACGCTCCGCCACTTCCTGCATCTGCATGTCCGGATTGGCACGCATCAGACGCTTCGCCTCCTCGATGCGGTAGTTGGTCACAAACTGGTAGAAATTGCAGTTGTATTCCGTGTTGATAAACTGACTTAAATAGGTCCTATTCAGCGGCAACACCTGTTGCAGGTCCGTCAGACGGAACTCGGGCTGCAAGTAGGGTTTCTCGCGCTCCATCCATTCCTCCAACTGCGCCCGGTACGCCGCATTGGACGTCTCCGTAGCCTGCTCCGCCTCGTCGCTTTCCGGTTCAGCCTTTTCACGCATACCTGTCTTGGAGCGCACCACCTCCCACGGGTCGGGACGGAAGAGTATCTGCTCCGTGCTGTAGGACAGGATGAACAGCAGCAGCCATTGCTGCGTGAAGGTATGAGCGGGAGTGAAGGAGAAACTGAGCACGGCATAGGCTAAGCCCGATATAAGCACCATCATCAGATAGCGCACTATCCATTGCGCGTCGATATCCTCCATGGACGAATAGTTGTCTTCACACCATTTGCGATAGGCGCGGATATGCATCGTCAGAAAACCTATCAGCACGACCGGATACAACGCCAAAAGGACACGCAGGTCCACCGGCAGCAGATAATCCACTACGGCGATAATCACAACGGGCATCAGATGGATGACGGAGCGCTTCACATTCAGCCACCCCGGACGCAGCACCTCCGTCGGATATAACAGCAGCAGCCACGCATAGAAGTTACCGATGACCAGTTCCCATCCGCGCAGACGTAGGAAACCCGTGGTGTCGTTCGTTCCGCCATACGATATTATATCCGCCAACAACAGCACTTCGAGTACCGTCCATGTGAGCAGGACCATTGACCATATTTTACGCGCGCGTATCCCTTTATGGTGACGCCACATCAACCCTGCGCCTCCAAGGCCCACGGTCGCAATACAGCCGTTCAGTATCTGACGGATACCGTTGGTATAAACATCTACGGGAATGAAACGCGCCAAGAAATAACTAAGCGCCACAATTGCCGACAGCAAAACTCCAAATACCACTTCCGATTGATAATCGGAATAAAATCTGCGAAGACTCAATTTACCCCCCCCTATATGCATGATTCGCCATGTAAAAACAACATGTTTATTCAAAACCGAACGCAAAGATAAATCTTTTTCAGAAAATATGCAATATATACGGACCTGATTTTTACGTAAAGTTGAGAAAACGGGCAAATTTTTTACGCAAAGTTTAGAGCAGGCGGAGTAAAAGAAGTGCGCTACACCATGAAGATGTAGCGCCAGATAAAACAACATGTGGTAAATAGAAATGAGTAAAGTAGATTTTCGCTGCAAAAGTACTGCTTTTTCTTCATTGCGTTGCAAACAATTTACAAATTTTTGATGACAATTCCCAATTATGACGCATTTTTCCGCTTCACATATTAAGTATGCAAGAGGCGAAAGCCAAGGGGCAGGATATAGTGAAAGTATCCTCAGGTTATAGTAATAGTACGTTTATCTAACGTATATCTATCGTATATCTATCGTATATTCTTCGTGATAGGATGCGGATAATAAGGAGAAAGGAAGGGGGAAGGAAGGATGAAAGATGAAAGATGAAAGATGAAAGGAGGAAGGAAGGATGAAGGATGAAAAATGAAAGGAGGAAGGAGGAATGGTGTTTTTTTGTATAAAAATAGGCAAAGGCTTGCGTATGTCAAAAAAAAGCAGTACTTTTGCGGCGCAAAAGTCTGAAAACAAATACAAAAACAAACAAATTCGAAAACAAACATATACACAAATATACAACTATGAAAACTTACAACCTAAATACATACAACTATGAAAAATAAACAGACACATAAATATATATGAAAACTTACAATCAGGAATACATGCAAATATGAATACATACAAATATGAACACATACAAATACAAAAACTAACAAATATGAAAAGATTTTACTTCTTTATCTCTCTTATTTTCGCGTTGGGTGCCGCCAGCCATCTGTATGCGCAAAGCGCCATTGAAAGCATCACCGTATTAGACTGGGACGGTTCGCAGTTAAACGACAGAACGCTGTATATCGGCGTGGGTGAGCAGAAAGAGTTACAGCTTGCTGTACAACCGGAGGGCGCAGACCTCTCGACAATTTCTCTCGGGATGGAAATGCTGGACGGCGACGAAGAGTTGGGTAGTCCGGCTTCGTTTAACGGGTTAGTTATCTACGGTAACCGCGAAGGTACGCGTCACCTGTTTATTTATAATGAAAACCGGCAAAAACAGTTAGCTTCTGTCTCCATCGTAGTTTCGTACGTGGCTACCGGTCGCCTCTACCCCGAGGAGACGCAGGAAGGTCAGGTATGGTACTCGCTCAATGCGAAAGGTCAGTTGCAGTTCTGGGCAGATTCGCTGGACAACCCCAAACCGGAAGAGAGTCAAGTGACTTATAACATCCCGAATTATGAGTCCGGAGCGGATGCGCCGTGGTACGAGTTCCGCGAGGACATCAAGGAGGTTATCCTCTACAACCTGGATAACATAGGCAATTATGCCTTCAACGACCTGACGAACGTTCATTTCATCACCTTCCCGGAGAACATCCAGAATCTCGGCGAATACGTGTTCGTGGGTAGCGAGAACCTGCGGACGATGCAGGTGGAGCGTTATTCCATGTTCTCGCAGCCGCGTATCACTACTCCGGCCGGTGTGTCGCTGGTGATTGAGAACAGCGACCCGCAAAATCCGAGGCGTCCGGAAGTGGTTATCGTTAATAACGATGAGAAAGGTGCGCTTGAGGCATACCAAAGCGACGAGGAATGGAGTCAGTGTGGTCGTATTGTACAGAGCGGCGATTATGTGAACGGCACCGTGCGCTATGAAATCACTCCGTCAGAGACGACAGGCGGTTTGCAGTTGACCATCTCGCAGAGCAGTTGGGCTGACGATAACGGCATGTTGGCCGACCGCACAAACGACATCACGTATCCGTGGGACGACCTCGGCGACCTCGTGGAAGACCTCCGCATCAATGACCGCATCCGCTATATCGGTGCAGATGTCTTCTCGACGCTGGCCAACCTGCAGACGATACAGTTCATGCAGAGCACCGCTCCGCTGGACTCGATAAACGTATGGGCATTCTCAAGGGACATAAGACCGTGGAAGTTCGCGTTCGGCGACCCGCAGGACGGTCCTGTATTCCCGCCGAAGATTGTAGGAGCAAACTTAAGCACGGAAGAAGAGAATACCCAAGAAGCGCTTGACACATGGTCTCATTTCCACGAGAACACGGTACTGTATGTACCCGACAGCGCATTCATGCACAACAACGAATTAGTCCGGTCTATCGACCTCTATCGTGATGACCCTATCTGGGGCCAAGTATTCAACCGTATCACCGACCACACGGTGGAGTCCAACTCGATAGACGAGAACGAGGTTATCCTCAAATGGCTGCCGGAGGAGAACGCAATCAGTTACCGCCTGACCATCCGCAGAGAGGACTGCGCCGACTGCGAAGCCGTATTAGAGATACCGGCGACGGGCAGACAAGGTCTGGTTGATTGGGACAAGATACCTGTCAACGGCATCTCCCGCCGCGTGGTCAAGGAAGACGAACACGGCGGCATGACGCTTACCATCAATATCCAACCGGGTAGCGGTATGACTCATAATGCCGATGTAGAGGTTTCCATCACCGGTATGGAGGCGAACATGATATACCTGTTCACCCGCGACGTTTCGAAAGACGGCGGAATAGACGCAGCCATGTCCAAGTCCGGCTCATTCTCAAAAGAAGCCGACGCAATTGAGAACATCTACGATACACACATCGGAGAGACCCGAATATTCGACATTCTCGGTCGCGCGGCAGGTAACTCCGTAGAGGCGCTTCCGGATGGTATCTACATCATGTGCGAAGGCGATTCACGCATCAAATTCATACTCCGCCGATGAACCGATTTATCTATCGCATAGACCGTCTGCTCAGCCAAGGACAAGGACGACAAATCCTGTACATGGCTATCGTAGTGACGGTGCTGGTCGCCTTTTTCTGGAGCCTCAACCTGATTTTAGGTCTGTCGTTTGAAATCGGCGAGATACTCCGTCTGGTTCTGGCCCCCGGTGACTTCCTTGAGAAAGAGGACGACCATCTGGTATTCCAAGTCATCGTGAACCTCGTAGGTGTGGTACTGGTCTCCAGTCTGCTCATCTCTCTTTTAAGCAACATCGTGGAGAACCGCGCCACCGCCTTCAGCCGCGGCTTGCTGCGCTACCGTTTTCACGACCATGTGCTATTCCTCGGCGCGAATGAGATGCTGGTCGATACCATCATCGGCCAATGCGACGACCACAGCCGCCACCCCATCGTGGTGCTGACGGAGCAGGACGCGGAAGAGGTGCGCAAACGCCTGATGGCGCAGTTGCAGAGTTCCTCCCTGCGGCGCCGTCTGATAGTCCTATACGGCCACCGCACCCAAGAGGAGCAGTTGGCTTCCGTCTATGCCCACTTAGCGGAACGGGTGTTCATCATCGGCGAACCCGACGAGGAAGACCATGACTCGAAAAACATACTCAGTCTATCGCTGCTGAAGAACATGATAGACGACAGCGAGCACACGATTGAGTGTTATTTCCTTTGCAGCCACCTGAATACGCTACGTATCCTACAGTTGCAGACCGAGCCTCTGCCCAAGCAGTTACACCTGACGGCGATGAACACGGCGGAGAGTTGGGCCCAACGCGTACTGGTCAACCGAGACGGTTATCCCCCACTCAACCGCCACGCCCATCCGTCGGGAGAGGATAAAGACTATGTGCATCTGGTGCTGTTAGGAGCATCGCAGATGACCTACGCGCTCGCGTTCACAGCCGCGCACATGGCGCATTATCCGAATTACCTCACCCGCGGGTTGCGCACGCGTATCACCATCGTGGATCCGCAGATGGACACCAACAGCGTATTCCTGCTCAGTTATTACAACTCACTCTTCCGCCTCGCCCGCCGCACCGAGATACACTGGGAGCAGGGCAAAGAGGGCACGAAGATGATGAAAGAGGTATATATTCCCGAGCCGGAATATGACTTCCTGGATATCGAATGGCAGTTCATCACCGCCCAACCGGAGAAACCGGAGTTCCGTAAGTTACTGGACGAATGGAGTACAGACGAGGAGCAGATGCTGACGATAGCCGTATGCTTCGACGAGATGCATGCGAACCTTGCCACCGCACTTTACCTGCCGGACACCATCATGAGCCGCCAGATACCGGTACTGGTCTATCAGTCCTCCAACTCGGCATTGGCGGAATGGACCAAGGACTTCACGCGATTCAAGAACATCTACCCGTTCGGCATGCGCGAAGACTGCTATGACAAGACCTTCCGCAACCGTTTAGAATGGGCGCAACGTGCAAACGAGGCATACGAGGACAACGCCGCCAGACTCAACCCCAAACGCCAACGCAAGAACTGGCACGACCTCAAACTGACACTCCAGTTCTCCAACCTATACAGCGCCAACTATTTCCACGCCGTACTGCAGTACATCGACCCGCAGTACCACGCCCGTCTGGAGCACCAGCGATGGCTGACGGAAAGGCTGCTATTAGGCTACAAAGCCATGAGAAAGAGCGAACGGGTGCGCATCGAGCAACTGCCCGAAGAACAGAAATGGCATGAGATGGAACGGCTCGAACCCTATTTCGAACACCCGAATATACAACCCTTCGAGGAACTGACCGAAGAATCAGTCCGCAAAGATGAAGTAATGGTTCAACTATGGAGCAACAATATACCTACTACGCATTCGTAAGCTACCGTTCGTCCGACGAGAAATGGGCGAAATGGCTACAGGAGAAGATAGAGGGCTACCGCCTTCCTACCACCATCCAGCACGAGAACAAGGACTTGCCGAAGAAACGTCTGCGGCCGTGTTTCCGCTACCATACGGACATCCAGCCGAACGAACTGAAAACCGAGTTACGAAGCAAGTTGGAGCAGTCCAAATACCTGCTCGTCATCTGCTCCCCCCGTTCGGCACAGTCGGCATGGGTGGGTGCAGAGATAGACACGTTCGTCGAATTGGGCAGACGCGACCGTATCATCCCCATCATCGTGGACGGTATTCCGTACAGCGGCGACCCGAAGACGGAGTGCTACAACCCTTCGCTGCTCAAGCATTTCCCGCACTCGGATGACATCAACGAAGACCGTGAGATATTAGGCGTCAATATCCACGAAGAAGGCAGCGGCAGTGCATATATGAAGCGCGAACGCGCCGTGATGATGGTTGTCAGCCGCATGCTGAACGTCAATTTCGACCGTCTCTGGCAACGCCAAAAACGCCGTCTCATCCGCCGCGCCATCCTTTCCACTCTCGGCACCATACTTGTGATAGCCGCGCTACTCTCCGTATGGGTGCTCAACCAACCTTTTGACAGCAACGTCGCGCTCTACGAATCAACACCAGCGGTAGAAGCGCTGCCGCCGCTGCATGACGCTGTGCTGACGCTGACCTTGCCCGACGAGGAGCGCACCGACACCATCCGTTCATGGGAACATGAAGTGGTATTCCGCTACCTGCCCGCCAGACTGAAAGGCAAGGAAGCGCAACTGCATATCGAAGCGCCGGACTATCTGCCGCTGGACACCGTCATCACCCTGACGGAGGCGTTACGCCTGCCGTTGGCACGTGACCCGCAGGTGTACGGCACGCTCAGCGCCGTCGTACTCAAAGACGGGAATATCATGGCGAACAAACGTATCATGGTGGAGTCGTTTGACGTGACGACCGATGGCGCCGGACGTTTCTCGCTGTCCGTTCCGCTTGAGCAGCAGCAGAAGAGTTATCTCATCACCATACCTTCCGACGCCTCCCGTTCATCCAGACTGCACGCCCCGTGCGGCAAAAATGATATCGTATTATTCTGAAACACTATGCATCTATGAAACTGATTCGATATATTCCGGTCTTTATCCTTTTGTCGTTATTCCATGCTCCTTCCCACGCCCAGACTCTTTCCGGCCGTGTGCGCACCGTATCCCGTCCGGATGCCGCTTCGCAAGTGCTGCAAGGCGTAGTGGTGCGTCTCAACGGAGATTACAACCCTGTGATGAGTGATGAGGGCGGTTCGTTCGGCGTGCTGATGCCCGGTTATAAGAACGGCGCCCCCTACACACTCGCGGGCATCAACAAAGGCGGATACGAACTGCGCGAGCCGGAGATAGTAGGCCGTCAGTTGCCGTTCTCGTCTTCGGTGCCGCTGGAGATTGTCATGATAAGCCGGAGGCAGTTACAACGCGACAAACAGCGCATCGAACAGGCAGCGCGGGAGAATATCGAGCATTATTACGAAGAGCAACTCAACGCGCTCAACGAGCAGTTGGCAAAAGCCACCCTCAACAATCAGGAATATGAGAAACAACTCAACGCGCTCGAAGCGGAATATGACCGTTTCGAACCGCTTATCGAACAGATGGCGGACCGCTACGCCCGCACGGACTACGACGGGATGAGCGCCGCGGACAGCCTTATCCAACAAGCCATCGAACAAGGCGACCTGCAGTTGGCACAGGAGCGTATTCTCGCCAAAGGCGCACCCGAAGAACGCGAGAAGAAGATGAAACGTATCCGCCGGCTGGCAGAGGCACAACGCGACGAACTGGCGACCGACTATTACCACCTCTACGCCATTCATCTGAGCCGGATGGAGAAAGACTCCGCCCTATACTATCTGCTCAAACGCGCAGAGCTGGACACCACGAATGCACAATGGCAGATAGACGCCGGCAATTTCTACGACAAGATGGAACGCCGTTTCGACGAAGCCCTTGTGCTTTACCGCCGCGCACTCCGCTATGCCGAAGCGAACGAAGGTCCGGATGCCTTCCTCACGGCTCTGGCGCATAATAACATCGCCTTTGCCCTTGCACGACTCAATCGTTATGACGAGGCACTGCCCGAGCAGCGTATAGCACTCTCCAAATACGCCCGTATCTACGGCACGCAGCACCAACTGACAGCAGCACGTATGACCAACCTCGGCGTCATCCATTTCTACCTCGGTCACGTGGACTCCGCGCAGTACTGGTTCAACGAAGCGGAAGGTGTCTATACCGCCGTTGCCGCCACTACCGACAACCGGCATGAGTTGGGCATGATACATTCCGAACTGCTGAACAACCAAGCGGCCATTGACGCCCACTTAGGACATTACGAAGAGGCGTACCAGCGTCTAATCAAAGCACTGCAGATCGTACCGGACGACGCGGAGAAGCAGCAGATGATTCTACAACGATCCATGGGCGACGTATGCGCCCTGCGCAAACAGCCGGACGAAGCGAGACAGTACTGGCAACAGGCACTCGACAAAGCCGTCCGCCTCTATGGCGAAGACCATCCCGTCACCACCGCCATAAAAAACAAATTACAATAAGATATGCGCTTCCGATACGTACATATCATTGCAGCGTTGTTCCTTCTCGGAGGGATGGGTTTTCAGTTCTTTTTCTCCTATAGACGCGCGTCCACTCGCGTACAAGAGCGGATGGATCTGGAGATGCAAGTAGCTCAGGAGAAGTTGCTTTTTGAACTTTATGACGCATACAATGCTGTCTATCAGTTAGAAGACTTTATGGCGGATGACATGAACAATCCAACTGATTTGCTGGATGAGACGCGTGAGATAATGAAACTCTATCCGCATTTCTTCACATTCTATGTAGCGTATCCTCCTTATGCTTTCCCAGCCAAGGGCAAATGGTATGGTCTTCGTTCGTACCGCGTGCGGGACTCTATCTCATCGAATGTGTTCGGCGGTGAGAACCATAATTATTTTGAGCGCGAGTGGTGGCGCGGCGCTCTTGAAAGCGGCAGGAGCGGCTTTTGGAGTCAGCCATACCACGACAATGTATTTGACGAGCCTATCTTCACTTATTCCAATGACTATCACGATAAGAAAAACAATGTCACCTGCGTTATAGGTGTTGACTTCAGCGTGAACTGGGTACAGCAACTACTGGAGCAATTCAAGCCTTTCGATGAAGTCAATTTAGCCGTATATAGTTCGAGCGGCACCCTACTTACCTCGAGTACCAGCCAAGACAGCACGCTATTCAACGTATCCAATGCGCAAGACAGGTTCGCAGGGAAAGACTGGGTGGTATCGCGCAAGACACTGAATCCGATAGATATTGATTTGGTGATGGCTGTGCCGAAGAGTTATGTGTGGGAAAGCATCCGCGTGGGTATCCTGGTTCCCTTTGCCGTGTTTATCTTAGGTATACTCGTGGTGGCGTACCTTATCCACCGTATATCACGTGACGAGCGGGAGAACATCCGTTTAGGTGCAGAGCAGAAAGTGATAGCGCATGAGTTGGTGATTGCGCACGGTATTCAGATGGGTATTTTGAAGAACAGGCCACTGAAAGAGAGTAAGAACCCTGCGGGCGAACAGGATATAGACCTTCACGCTATCCTACTGCCGATGCGGGAAGTAGGCGGAGACTTATATGATTTCCACCGCGAAGGAGATACAATCTGGTTCATCATCGGTGACGTGAGCGGCAAGGGTGTTCCGGCGGCGATGTTTATGAGTGCTGTGGTTAACCTTTTCCGCGCTATCGGCCGACGCTCACATACACCGAAACAAATCATGGAGGAGATGAATAGCGTGCTGAGTGAGAACAACCCGTCTCTCACGTTTGTGACGGCTTTCATCGGTCGATTGCACATCCCCAGCGGCCAACTGCTATTCTGCAACGCGGGGCATTGTCCGCCTTTGATAGTGGAGAGCGGAGCGTCAAGCGTCAAGAGAGTTCAGTTGGAACCGAATATCCCGTTGGGGTATGACGGCAGGTATTCGTTTGCAGAAGAGGGTTGTATATTGGGTGAAGGAGAGAAACTGGTGCTCTATACGGATGGCGTGACGGAAGCGCGGAACAGCAAGGGCGAGATGCTTGGTATGTCCCGTTTGTCTGCCTTGGCAGGAGGCGACAAAGACCTGTTGGCCGCTATCAAGCAGTATATCGGCGATGCCGAACCGACGGATGATATCACGCTGATGACTATTCGTAAGACAGACAGCGTGCGCCCCGTCTCGCTTCGTGTAGTTAATCAAGCAGACCAGTGGCCGGTATTGCGTCAGGCGATACATGAATACGGCATCTGCGTCGGTATCGAGAAGCGTACGCTTAAGAAATTAGAGGTGGCGTCCGAAGAGGCGGTAGTGAATATCGTTCGTTATTCGCAAGCCACGAAGATAGAGATGGCGTTAAGCCTTCAGAATTCAGCTTTCAGCATTCAGCTTTCGGATGACGGCGTGGCATTTGACCCGACGGCACATGAGGTGAAGACAGACGCGGTAGAGGAACGACAAATCGGAGGAATGGGTATCAGTCTCATCCGACAGATAGCGGATGAAGTACACTATGAACGCGTGAACGAGAAGAACGTGCTGACGATTGCCAAATCGACAAGCTGCTAAATTAGCAAATCGTATAATTATCAGACATATGAAAATCAACATTGTTGCAAACGGCCAAGAGACACGTGTGTGTCTGGCCGGTGAATTGGACACCACCGCCACGACGAACCAAGCGGAGGAACTGAACCAAGTGATTGCATTGGCAGACAAGGCGCTGGAGATTGACTGCTCGGAGTTGGAATACATCTCTTCGGCAGGTCTGCGTTTTTTCATGCAACTCAAGCGTGAGAGTGAGGCGAAGGGCGGCAGCGTGCGTATCAGTCATCTGAATGAAGACGTGAATGATATCTTCCGCATGTCGGGATTCCAAAATATATTCCAAATTGATTAGTTATGCCACACCTTATTTCTAATTTCAAGAAACACGTAGCTGAGCGACCGAATGACATCTTCTGCGTCGCTGGTGACAAGCGTCTGACCTTCGCCGAAGTGGACCGTCTGAGTGACACGCTGGATCCGAAATACGTACAGCGCTGCGGAGAGAAAGTAGCGGCGTATATCGTGCCTCGCAACGAGCAGATGGTGATTGTGCCTATCGCAATTGCCAAAGCCGGAATGACGGCTATGCCGTTAGATAGTTCCTATCCCGAAGAGCGACTCAACTACATGCGCGAGGACGCGTCCCAATACGACGGCGATGAGGCGTTTGTGCTGCTCTATACTTCCGGCACGACAGGTGTGCCTAAAGGCGTGATGTTAAGTGAGGCCAACTTCATGGCGTTTATCCCCTTCAGTGTACAGAACACCTTCCTGAGCGCTCAATCGCGCTACGGCACGTATGCTGGCTACGGCTTCGACGCGTACCAGATGGATCTTTGGATGTGTGTATGGGCCGGTGCTACGATTCATATCATACAAGACGACATCCGCTTTAACCTCGAGGCTATCAAGGACTATATCCTCAAAGAGCACCTCACGCACCTGTTCATGACCACGCAGATGGCGACGCAGTTGGTACTCAGTTACCCGGATATACCGCTGGAGTGGCTGGGCACAGGTGGCGAGAAACTGATTAGTCTCGACCCGCCGACCTACCGCCTGATGAACGGCTACGGTCCGACGGAGTGTACGGTCTATGTGAGCAGTTTCTATGTGGAGAAAAACGAGCCGAACATCCCTATCGGCAAGGCCAATACAAACGGCACACAGTTCTTCGTGGTCGGTCAGGACGGCAAGGAAGTGCCGCAAGGCACCGAAGGTGAGTTGTATGTAGCCGGTCCGCAAGTGGGACTCGGTTACCTCAACAAGCCGGAGAAGACCGCGGAAGTATTCGTCGAATGGGAAGGCAAGCGCTGCTACAAGACCGGAGACATCGTGCGTGTTCGTGAGGACGGCAACATCGAGTTTGTGGGCCGGCGAGACGGACAAGTCAAGATTCGCGGTTTCCGCATCGAGTTGAAAGAAGTGGAGGCAGCTATCCGCGAGTTCCAAGGCATCAAAGATGCGACGGTGCAGGCTTTCGACTATCCCGACGGGGGAAAGTATATCGCGGCTTACGTCGTGAGTGACGAGAAGATAGACATCGCCGCGCTGAACGCCTTTATCGCCGACAGCAAACCGCCGTACATGGTTCCGGCCGTGACGATGCAGATAGACGCTATCCCGTTGACGCAGAACCAGAAAGTGGACAAGCGGGCATTACCCAAACCCGAAGCGCCGAAACAGGAAGAGACCACCGCTAAGGAAGCCGCGCCGCTGAACGTGCTGGAAGAGGAGTTGCACGCCATCGTAGCGAAGACGCTGAACATAGAGGACTTCGGCATTACTACCGACCTGCGTTTCGTCGGTCTGTCGTCCATCCTCGCCATCAAACTCGCTACGCTGATTTACAAGCGTTTCGGTATTCAACTGGACGCCAAAGAGATGCTCAAAGGTATCTCGATGCAGGCGATTGAGAACGAGATTTTAAAGGCGATACTGAATACGTCTAACAGTCCGCAGGACGGTCTGACAGCGAACGAGAGTGAGCGGTCTGACAGCGATAGCGGTCTAACAGGCGAAGCCGGCCTCTCTTACTCGCAGACAGGCGTCTATTTCGAGTGTGCGAAGAACCCGACGTCCACGTTGTACAACGTGCCTATCTGTATGCAACTGCCGCTGAAAACCGAGACGGAGGCCTTGCGGCAAGCCGTTCGTACGGCAGTGGCTAACCACCCGGGCTTGTTCGTACATTTCACGTCCAATGAGAGCGGCGTGGTACAAACAATTGATGAAGAACTGCTCGCTCAAGCAGGCAGTCTGACGATAGACGAACTGCAACAGACGGAACAGGAGTTGGCGGCATACAAATACACCTTTGTACAACCTTTCAACCTCGCGAAGGACTTCTTATGCCGCTTCGCCATCGTGCGGACGGAGAAAGCCGTGTACCTGCTGAGTGACATCCATCACTTGGTTTGCGACGGCGCTTCGTACGACCTCTTCATCCAAGAGATCTGCAACCTGTTAGAGGGCAAGCCGATAGAGGCGGAGATGTGTTCGTACAATGAGTTCGTTGCCGAGCAGAAAGCCGCCGAGAGCAGCGAAGAGTTCGCGGCTGCAAAGGATTTCTTCGCAGAGCGGTTGAGCGGCATTGAGAGCATCACAGAGTTACCTGCCGACCTCACGACACCTCATTCTCCGGGCGAGAACGCCCGCGTGTGCGTACCTTTCGACATGCAGAAAGCGGAGCAGTTAGCCGGTACACAAGGCGTCACACCGGCAGCAGTACTGTTAGCCGCCGTCGAATATACCCTCGCGCGTTTCGGAGGCAATGATAACATCTGCCTGACGACCATCTCCAACGGCCGTAGTAACCTCCGCGTAAGTAACACCATGGGAATGTTCGTCAACACGTTGGCACTGACCGCAAAGATAGGCGACCAGCATGTGGCAGACTTCATCCAAGAGACCGCAGACAGTTTCGAAGCGACACTGGCGCATGAGAACTATCCGTTTGCACGCATCGCTGCCGACTACAACATCAAAGCGGACATCATGTTCGCCTACCAGATGGGCATCATCAGTGACTTCCGCGTGTTCGGTGAACCGGTGTATGCGGACGAGACCATGGAACTGAACGTACCGAAATTCAAGATTGCCATCTATATCATGCCAATGGACGGTGTTCCGAGCATCGCGATAGAATACGACGACGGCCTATATAGCCAAGCATTCATCACCAATCTCGCGCAATCGATTGCCAATGTCGTACAAGCGTTTGCCGCTGACAGTCAAAGTCCTCTGCGCGCCGTCTCACTGCTTAACCCGGCACAGACGAAGGTGCTTGACAGCTTCAATGAGACGCATGTCGATTACGACAACACGCAGACGATTGTCTCGCTATTCCGCAAGCAAGCGGCCGAAACACCCGATAACATCGCTGTCGTCTATCATGACACGCGCCTCACCTATCGTGAAGTGGACGAGCGCACCGATACGATTGCAGCCCGGATTAGCGAATTAGTGGATAGTGGATTATCGGAACCGGTCGTCTCGATTCTTATCAACCGTTCGGAGTGGATGGTAGTAGCCTCGATAGCGGCATTGAAAGCCGGCTGCGCATACCAACCGCTTGACCCGAGCTATCCCGCAGAGCGGCTGAACTTCATGATGAAAGACGCCAACGCGTCTCTGCTCATTGCCGACGAGGACCTTCGCCCTATCGTCAACGAATACGAAGGGCCGGTATTGCTGACAACGGACCTTAAAGACCTTAAGGAGTCTAAAGGCCTTAAGAAATGCAAAACCAAGCCCGAAGACTTATTCATCCTCTTGTATACGAGCGGTTCGACAGGAGTGCCCAAGGGTTGTCAGTTAGAGCACCGTAATCTGGTGGCCTTCTGCCATTGGTATCATCGCTATTACGACCTGCATGCGGGAAATAAAGTGGCAGCATACGCGTCCTACGGATTCGATGCCAACATGATGGATATGTACCCCGCTCTCACTTGTGGCGCAACGGTATATATCATCGGCGACGACATCCGTCTGAACCTGCCGGACCTCAATGCCTACTTCAACAAAGAAGGTATCACCCACTCCTTCATGACCACGCAAGTCGGCTATCAGTTTGCGCAAAACTGCGACAATCATTCGCTCAAGCATCTGTCTGTCGGAGGAGAGAAACTCGCCACCTTAGCACCTCCTGCCAACTATCAAATGCATAACGCCTATGGTCCGACGGAGTGCACCATCTTCACCACCACCTATCTGATTTGTGAGCAAGAGCAGAATATCCCTATCGGCAAGCCGCTGGATAACTTCCAACTCTTTATCGTAGACAAGGACCTGCACCGCTTGCCTGTCGGAGCCACCGGCGAACTGCTTGTCAGCAGTCCGCAAGTGAGCCGCGGTTACCTGAACCGCCCAGAAAAGACGACGGAGTCGTATATCGAATGGAACGGCCTTCGTTGCTATCGTTCCGGCGATGTCGTGCGCTTCCTGCCCGACGGAAACATACAGTTTGTCGGTCGTCAAGACGGACAGGTGAAGATTCGCGGATTCCGTATCGAACTCAAAGAAGTAGAGGCAGTCATCCGTGAGTTCCCGGGCATCAAAGATGCTACGGTCCAGGCTTTCGACTACCCAGACGGAGGTAAGTTCATCGCCGCCTATATCGTCAGTGACCGCAAGATAGACATCCCTGCTCTCCATGCGTTCATCAAAGAGCGCAAGCCGCCTTACATGGTGCCGGCTGCGACGATGCAGATAGATGCTATCCCGCTCAACCAGAACCAGAAAGTGAACCGCAAAGCACTGCCGGCTCCGCAAATGCAAGCCGACGAGCGCGAATATGTGGCACCGGAGAATGATTTGGAGAAGCTGTTCTGTGACATCTTCGCCGGAATCATGACGACGGACCAAGTGAGTGCAACGGATAACTTCTTCGAGTTAGGCGGTACGTCACTAATGGTGACGCGCGTAGTGATAGAGGCAGACAAAGCCGGATATCACGTGGCTTACGGAGATATATTCAACAACCCGACTCCGCGAATGCTGGCGCACTTGGTGAACCATTCGGCGAAGCCGGAGGCAGCAGAAACGACTAAAGTCGAAGACCAGACGGAAGTAGCTATGACCGATTTCGATTACTCCGATATCAACGCCGTGCTGCAGCATAATAATGTCGAGACCTTCCTCCAAGGAGAGAAACAGGAGTTAGGACACGTGTTACTCACCGGTGCGACGGGTTACTTGGGTATCCATGTGCTTAATGAACTGATTGCATCCAACGCAAAGACCATCACCTGTCTGGTGCGCGGCAAAGACCAGCATGATGCCGAGCGGCGTGTGAAGAACATGCTGTTTTACTACTTCAGCCGCCGTTTTGACGACCTGTTCGGTTCCCGTTTACTCGTGGTGAACGGCGATGTGACCTCAGATATATCCGAAGCCATCGGTGAAAGAGCGTCCGCCATCAACACGGTCTTCAACTGCGCAGCGAACGTCAAGCATTACTCCAAGACAAACGATATTGAGAACGTCAATATCGGCGGCGCAGAGCGATGCGTAGAGTTCTGTCTCAAGCATGGCGCACGGCTGGTACATATCTCCACGACCTCAGTAGCCGAAATCTGGGTTGACCGCGGAGACGGCAAGGCAGTGCCGATGATTGACGAACGCAAACTCTATTTCGGCCAGTTCCTGGACAACCGCTACATCAGTTCGAAATTCATGGCAGAGCGGATTATTCTGGACGCCGTGGCTCATAAAGGCTTGAGCGCCAAAGTGATGCGTGTGGGTAACCTTGCGGCTCGTAGCTACGACGGCGAGTTCCAAGTCAACTTCTCCACGAACAGTTATATGGGACGCATCAAGATTTTCCACATGCTCGGTTGCTGTCCGTTCGACGAGTATGACTCAATAACCGAGTTCTCGCCGGTGGACCAGACGGCTAAAGCCGTAGTACTGCTGGCTTCCACACCAAAAGAATGTACGGTCTTCCAGCCTTTCAACAACCATACAAAACTATTAGGCGACATCCTGATGCTATTTGAGAAGATTGGGCCTGCCATCCGGTTTGTGGAGCCGCAGGAGTTCCAAGAGGCAGTACTGACATCCAGTCAAGACCCAACGAAAGCGGATGCGCTCGCGGCGATGCTGGCATACCAAGACGTGACACACGGACAAAAAGCCGTCATCATCGAACGTGACAACCGCTACACATGTTCGGTTCTCCACCGCCTCGGATTCCATTGGGCCGAACCCGACGATGCATATATCCATCGCATGTTGACAGCTATCTCGCAGTTGGGATTCTTTAACCTCTAAGTGATGCAAAAATCATAAAAAACAACAAAATATTTGCACATATCAAAAAAAAGTAGTAAATTTGCAGCCGATTTTGATAAATACGACCTAAAAAACACAAGATATGCATATTAAGAAATCTGAAAAAGCCAGTCTGGAGAACGACAAACTCGTCTATGTATTGATGGGTCTCGTTTTCGTGCTCAGCCTTGTGTATGTTGCACTGGAGTGGACTGAGCGAGAGGTGACCAAGTATGAGGTTACTGACACGGAGTTCCTTTTTGAGGAAGAGGTAGAAATTCAGCAGACGAGTCAGGAGACTCCTCCTCCCCCTCCCCCTCCTGCCGTACAAGAGGTGGAAGTGCTGAACGTGGTAGAGGACAATGTGGAGACCGAGTCTATCGAGGTGAACACCGAGGAGACAGAAACGGAAGTGGTCATCGCTGCGCCGGTAGAGGCTCCTGTTGAGGAAGAGGAAGAAGAAGTAGTCTTCGTTGTCGTTGAGAAGATGCCTGAGTTCCCGGGAGGTCAGCAAGCGCTATTCAAATACCTCAGCGAGAACGTGAAGTATCCGGTTATCGCCCAGGAGAACGGTATCCAAGGTCGTGTTATCTGCCAGTTCGTTGTGAACCGTGACGGTTCTATCGTGGATGTGGAGGTAGTCCGCTCCGGTGGAGACCCGTCGCTGGACAAAGAGGCCGTACGCGTCATCAAGTCGATGCCGAAATGGAAACCCGGTCAGCAGCGTGGTAAACCAGTCCGCGTGAAATACACGGTGCCGGTTAACTTCAAGTTACAATAAGACCGCTACGCTGATAGAGTATAGACCACTACGTTGACAGAATATAGACAAAGTTAGTGGATTTAGCATATAGAGATATCACTTATTGTAAGAATGTCGGTGCCAAGCGTGCCGACATTCTTCGTTCAGAACTGGGCATTCGCACAGCCATGGACATGGTGCGCTGCTATCCGTACAAGTATATAGACCGCAGCCGCTTCTACCGCATCGCGGAGATAGAAGACGAAGACACATATGTGCAGATTGTCGGCGAAGTGACAGATTGGCACACGACAGGCATCGGCAAGTCGCAACGTCTCGTCGCAATTTTCAACGACGGTGTACACCAATGCGAACTGGTCTGGTTCCGGGGCGTGCAGTACGTCAAACTCCAGAAACACGTCAAATACCTGCTTTTCGGCAAGCCGAGTCGTTTCAATCACGAGTATAACTTCGTCCATCCGGACCTCACGCCTTGGGACAAGGTGACGCCGGAGATGACGCAAGGCCTGGAGCCGTACTACAACACGACGGAGAAGATGAAGCGTATCAACCTGAACTCGAAGGCGATACGCACCATCATCGCGGACCTTCTGCCCGACCTGAAAGCAGGCGTGCCGGACACTATCGGCATGGACGTGCTGCAGCGGTACAAACTGATGTCACTCACGGAAGCGCTCATCAACGTGCATTTCCCCCGCGACACGCGGAGCATGCAGAACGCACGTGCACGACTGAAATTCGAGGAACTATTCTTTATCCAACTGCAACTGCTGCGGCAGATGAAACGGCGGGAGCAGAACCTCGGTTTCCCGATGCCGACGGTGGGCAGTCGTTTTCACGCATTATACAAAGCGCTGCCGTTCGACCTGACGGGTGCGCAGAAACGTGTCATCCACGAGATACACGACGACCTGAAAAGCGGTCATCAGATGAACCGTCTGCTGCAAGGCGACGTGGGTTCGGGCAAGACACTTGTGGCGCTGCTATGCTGCCTGTTGGCAGTCGATAACGGCTATCAGACCTGTATCATGGCGCCCACGGAAATCCTTGCCAATCAGCATTACGAGACGCTTAAGGCGTTCCTCGCTCCGTTGGGCGACGCCGTACACGTGGCGCTGCTCACCGGAAGTGTTTCCGCGAAGAACCGCGTGCCGATACACAACGGCCTGATGAACGGCACGATAAACATACTCATCGGCACACACGCCTTGCTTGAAGATGCCGTCCAATGGCAGAACCTCGGCCTCGTCATCATCGACGAGCAGCACCGTTTCGGCGTGGCGCAACGCGCCAAACTATGGACGAAAAACCGGCACGTCGCTGAAGACGGAAATGCGTTGCCGGATATACCGCCTCATATATTAGTGATGACGGCGACACCTATCCCGCGCACCTTGGCCATGACCATCTACGGCGACTTGCATGTGTCCATCATCGACGAACTGCCGCCCGGACGTAAGCCCGTGCAGACCATACATTATGACATCAAACGGCGCGCGCAAGTCTATACGTTCATGCGTAAGCAGATAGACGATGGCCGGCAGATATATGTAGTCTTCCCGCTTATCAAAGAGAACGAGAAACTCGACCTGCAGGACTTGCAGAACGGTTACAACGAGTTATGCGAGGCGTTCCCCGAATATCGGATTTCAATGGTTCACGGCCAGATGAAAGCGGCGGACAAGGACCTGCAGATGCAGCGGTTTATAAGCGGCGAGACGCAGATTCTGGTAGCGACGACGGTCATCGAAGTGGGTGTGAATGTTCCCAATGCTTCGGTGATGATTATCCAGAATGCTGAGCGCTTCGGCTTGAGCCAATTGCACCAGTTACGCGGACGCGTAGGACGAGGGGCAGACCAGAGTTACTGCATCCTGCTGACGAATCACGAACTGACCAAAGATACGCGGCAACGGATGGAAATCATGGTGGCTACCAACGACGGTTTCCGCGTAGCGGAGGCAGACCTGAAATTACGCGGTGCGGGTGACCTCGAAGGCACGCAGCAGTCGGGCACTCCGTTTGACCTGCGTATCGCGAACCTCTCCACCGACGGCCGCCTGCTGGAGTTGGCGCGTCAGGCAGCGATGGAGATTCTGGATGAAGACCCTCTATTAGAGGACGAGCGGAACCGGATATACAAACGGCAGTTGGATTTTCTCCGCCAGGAAGTACACAACTGGGGGGATATCAGTTGAGAGTTTAGAGTTTAGAGTTTAGAGACAAAAAGGGCCACCCGGACAGGTGGCTCTTAAGTTAGGAGTGACGATAAGATTACTTATCATCGTGAGCGTGCAACGACTGCACATACTTCGCATGCGCCATCTTAACTCGCTTCAGCTCACTCGGTTTGTCGAATTGCTGACGGCGACGGAGTTCTTTAACGACACCCGTCTTATCGAATTTGCGTTTGAATTTCTTAATCGCGCGCTCGATGTTCTCACCTTCTTTAACAGGAACGATAATCATTGCATACACCTCCTTTCGTAGTACCCAGGGCCGGGATCGAACCGGCACGGTTTCCCATTGGTGTTTGAGACCAACGCGTCTACCAATTCCGCCACCTGGGCTCGCTTGCACTAATACTCGCGTGACTGCGCGTTTCACGCTTGTATAACGCTACGTATTGTGCTGCGCTCTCCCCAAAAATTAAAATTTCGGGGACCCCATTAAGGGGTTATAGAGCAAAAAAGCGTGCAAAAGTACTGCTTTTTTATGATATACGCAAATTTTATGCGCATTTTTTTGCATAAATGCGATTTTTTTTGTACTTTTGCGGGCAGAAATGGAAACAAAGACGGATTTTTTCGTTCGTAGTGAGGCGCTGCTGGGTGCCCAAGCGATGGAAGCCTTGCTCAACACACGCGTAGCGATTATCGGTGTAGGCGGTGTCGGTTCATACGCCGCGGAAGCACTGATACGCACCGGACTGAGACATCTGACGATTGTTGACGGCGACACAGTGCAGCCTTCGAACCTCAACCGGCAGTTACCGGCTACGGCGTCCACTATCGGCCGTCCGAAAACGGAGGCACTGCGCGAAAGACTCCTTGCCATCCACCCCGAGGCGGAGATAGAGGCTATCGCGGAATACTATCACGAGTCGTCCGCTATCGGTCTTGAGTTATCCGCTTTCGACTACGTCATTGACGCCATAGACAGTGTGAACGACAAGACGGACCTTATAGTAAACGCGTCGCGCGTGCGCGGACTGAAATTATTCTCATCCATGGGAGCGGCATTGCGTCTCGACCCCACGCAGGTGACGACAGGCGAGTTGATGAGTATCCGCGGAGACGCCTTGGCGCGCGCAGTGCGGGAGCGCATGAAAAAGACGGGTCGCCATCCGAACAAGAAAGTCCGCTGCGTCTATTCGACCGAGCAGGCACAGGATTGCGAGACACGCGGTTCGCTCATGCAAGTGACAGCGGTATTCGGTCTGACGCTTGCGTCCCTCGTTATCAACGACATATTAAAACATTAACACTAATATGAAAAAAGGAACTAAAATCACATTGATTGTTCTGGCCGTATTGGTCGGAGTAATCGGAGCAGCCTTTATCTGTGCGGACGTTTTGGCATCGCGGTTTGTGAACCGCGAAGTGAATAAATCGTTGGCCAACATCCCCGGCTGTGAAGCAAGTTGCGGAGCTATCCATTTGCGTTTCTTCAGCGGCACAGCATCGGTGAACGACTTGCATTTTGTCTATCACGGCGAGCCTCTTCACAAGAAGGACACCATTGGTCCGGGCATCGACGTGCATGTGAAAAGCATCGAAGTGGGACGTCTGTTTTATACGCTTCTGTTGAAGAAACAAATCCTCATCAGCGACGTGCGCATCAAGCATCCGCAGGTGGAGTTATGGCTGGACGAGAATCATCCGGAGAAATGTTTTCCGGAGTTGCACGACGAGCGCCTGGAGAACATGAACCAGGTGACGGTCCGTGCCGACCTGATGCGCCTGCATATCAAGAACGCAGATTTCAAACTGCATAGTCTCACTTCCAAACTCGATGTGGCGGCGGAGGACTTCAACCTTCGGGTCAATGACCTGGGCTATGACTCCGTCTTCACGTATAACGACTCCGTCTATGAGATTTCTCTGGCTCACGCAGCTATCATGCTTCCGGACGGGATGATGCGCCTCGAGACCAGTGCCTTGGAGCATAAAGATCAAGGTGCTTTCCGCTTAGGCGAGACGCGCATTGCCAATACAATGCCGCGTAAGAAACTGGGCGACATCGTACAGGAACCCGTCACTTGGATAGACATGACGGTCAGCAGTGTCGAGACCTCGCCCTTCAACCCGATTCGCAAGGCACTGGCTCAGGACTTCACGCTGGATAAGATTAAGGCGGTGGTTGCTTCGATGGATATCTTCCGCGATGAGCGCTACGCGCCGAAGAAACCATTCGATATGCCGCAAACCATCCTGATGGCGATTCCCGCACGTTTTCTGGTACGTCACGTGGATGCGCGCATCAACGCCATTGACATCCAGTACGCCAGCACGAATGTCAACTGCGGTGAGTTGCACCTCAAAGGTATCCAGGCCGCAGTCGATAATGTAACCAATAAACCGGGCGCTACTATGAAGGCCGGCGGTTCGTGTCCTATCAAGGAAGGTAAAGCCGAAGCGTCGTTCAGTATGACGATGAACAAAGCGTGCGATTTCGGGATGAAACTGCACGTTACGGACGTCAATGCGAACTACCTGAACACCTTCCTTCGCCCGCTCGTAGGTATTACCTGCGAACTGACGTTGGATGACCTGAATACGGAATACACCGGTAACAGCGAGAAAGCCACCGGTACATTCCAAATGCTTTACCACGGTCTCGAGGTGAAGGTGCATAAAGATGATGATATCCCGTACAAGATTGTCACGAAGAACGCGAATACGTTCACCACGCTGGCAAATACGCTCATACCCAAGAGCAACCCGACGGCTGTGGATGTACACCCGAGAGCATACCAAGTGGAATGGAAACGCGACGAGTGGAAACCCTTCCCTCTCTATCTCTTCGGACCGTGTATCAACGGCGCGATGGAGACGATGCTGCCCGGCTTGTTCGTTCATAAACAAGTCAGAAACAAGAAGAAATAAGGCATACCTTATAAAAAGAAATACGCCCGCGTGTATGCGCGGGCGTATTCTTTTCTATACCACTCGGATTAGAGACCGAGGCTGGCCTTGATAGCCGGAACACGTGCTTCCGCCTCAGCGGTGCAGCGCTCGTAGTCCGCACCCGTGAACGGCTTGCCGCTCTTCACAGGAATCTCGAAGTAGAACTTAATCTTCGGCTCGGTACCGGACGGACGAACGGATACCTTGAGACCGCCTTCGGTGAAGTACTGGAGGACATTCGAAGTAGCGTTCAGCGGCATCTCGATTGGGCTTTCAACCCACTTGCCGTCCTTCAGTTCCTGCTGCTTGAGGAGCTTGAAGTCCTTAATCTTGATGACCTTCTCGCCGGCAATCTCCTTCGGAGCGTTCGCGCGATAGTCCACCATCATCTGTGCGATTTCCTCAGCACCCGTCTTACCCGGACGAACGACGTTGATGGTCGTCTCTTTCTGGAAGCCGTAGTCCTCGTAAATCTTCAGCAGGTAGTCATACAGTGTCATACCGTTGTCTTTTGCATACGCAGCAATCTCGCAGATGAGGCAGATAGCCGAAGGCGAGCATTTATCGCGCACTGCGTCGTACGGCAGGAAGCCGAAACTCTCCTCTCCACCACCGATATATTTGCGCTTGCCTTCCCACATACGAATACGGTTAGCAATCCACTTGAAGCCGGTGTACTCATCGGTGAGCGTTACGCCGAGGTTGTCGGCAATCTTACGGATAAGCTCGGAGGTCACGATGGTCTTCACTACGAACATGTCGGGACGAAGTTTGCCGAGGCGCTTCATGTTATTGATGATGTAGTAGTGATACATGATGTTCGTCTGGTTACCGTTGATGATGACCCACTCGCCCTTATCGTTGCGGCAAACAATCGCGATGCGGTCTGCATCCGGGTCGGAAGCGATAACGAGGTCAGCGCCCAGCTTGGTGCCGAGTTTCATACCCAGCGTCATAGCCTCAGCGTTCTCGGGGTTCGGGGAAACGACTGTCGGGAAGTTACCGTCAATCACCATCTGCTCGGGAACTACGTGAATGTTCTGGAAGCCCCAGCTGCGGAGGCACATCGGTACAATCTGACGACCGGCACCGTGCATCGGCGTATAAACGATGTTGAGGTCTTTCTGACGCAGGATAGAGTCTTGGTCAATCATGACATCCTTCACCGCCATCATGAAGTCGTAGTCCATCTCGCCGCCGATAATCTCAATCAGGTCCTTGTTCGCTTCCCACTTCACGTCGGCGAGGGTTACTTTGTTCACCTCGTTGATGATACCTTGGTCGTGCGGTTGGAGCACTTGCGAACCATCCTCCCAGTAAGCCTTGTATCCGTTGTACTCTTTGGGGTTGTGGGATGCAGTCACATTCACACCGCCCTGACATTTGAGATGACGGATAGCGAAGGAGCACTCCGGCGTCGGACGCAGGCTCTCGAACAGATAGACCTTAATGCCGTTGGCGGAGAAGATGTTCGCTACGGTCTCAGCGAAGAGACGACCGTTGTTACGGCAGTCGTGGCCTACCACCACCGCTACGCGACCGTTCTGTACATTTTGGAAACCACCCTCTTTCTGTACTTTGAGCAGATAGTTGGCATAACCCTGGGTAGCCATGGCTACGATGTACTTGTTCATTCGGTTCGTACCCGGCCCCATGATACCACGCAGACCGCCGGTACCGAATTCGAGGGTGCGATAGAAAGCGTCGATGAGTTCAGTCTTGTCCTCTGCCTCCATCATGGCTTTCACTTGTGCGCGGGTCTCCGCGTCAAAAGGTTCGCGAGTCCAAACTTCCGCAACCTCCATTACTTTTTTCAGTTCTTCATTCATAGAATTAGATTGTTAAATTGTTAATTATGTTAAATAGTTAAACTGTTACTCTTTGATTTTATAGATGGACGCAAGGTTGCGTACATAGCCGTCTAAGTCGAGACCATAACCGATGACAAACTCATTGCTTATCTCGCGTCCTACGTAGTCCGGACGGGCATCGTCGTACTCGAGTTTCGCAGGCTTGAGGAGCATGGCCGCCACGCGTACGGACGAAGCACCTTGGTTATGAAGATGCGCCTTGAGATGATGGATTGTCAGGCCTGAGTCGATGATGTCTTCGATGACGATCACGTCACGGTCTTTGACGCTCTGCTGTAGCGGCACAAGATATTCAATCGTTCCCGTAGAAGCCATTCCGTTATACGAGCGCACGCGGATGAAGGTCACTTCGCAGCGCAGGTCTTCGAGCGCACGGATGAGGTCGGCAGCAAAGATAAACGCACCATTGAGCACGACCACAAACAGCGGTTCCTTACCTGCATAGTCGGTACGGATATGTGCAGCTACTTGCTGTACATCTGCCGCAATCTGCTCGGGCTTAAACCACTCCTGGAAGGTGTGAGATTGTTCGTGTATTGTTTTCATTCTTCGTAGTTATGAAAAAGGAAGTCGTTGTACGGATAGCGCTTCACGTGGATGGCTTTGATGCGGTCGTACATCAGTGCCCGCAAGGCGTCTATATTCTCTTTCTGCCGCGCGGAGATGAAGATGCAGTCGTCGCCCAAACGCGCCATCCATGTTTTCTCAAGATCCTCCAGCGACAGGTTCTCCCGCAGTACTGGCGTCAGGTCGTCTTCCTCTTTCGGAATATAGGAGAACGCATCTACTTTGTTGAATACCACTATCTCCGGTATATCCCTCGTCTCTCCCTTCCCTTTAGGGGAGGGTTGGGGTGAGGCTGTTATCTCGCTTATAGTCTGCTCCACCACTTCGTATTGCTCTTCGAAGTTCGGATGGCTGATGTCCACCACGTGTATCAGCAAGTCCGCTTCGCGCACTTCGTCCAACGTGGATTTGAAGGACTCCACGAGGTGATGCGGCAGTTTGCGGATGAAGCCGACAGTATCGCTCAGTAGGAACGGCAGGTTCTCTATAGTCACCTTGCGCACCGTGGTGTCGAGGGTTGCAAACAGTTTGTTCTCCGCGAATACCTCGGATTTGGAGAGCAGGTTCATCAGCGTGGACTTGCCCACGTTTGTGTATCCTACAAGCGCCACGCGCACCATCTTTCCGCGATGCTGACGTTGGGTAGCCATCTGCTTGTCGATAGTCTTGAGTTGCTCGCGCAGCAAGGCTATACGCTGCCCGATAACCCGTTTGTCCGCCTCTATCTGCGTCTCTCCCATGCCTCGGTTCGTACCGCCGCCACCTCGTTGCCGGTCGAGGTGCGACCACATACGCGTCAGGCGCGGCAGCATATATTGGAGATGCGCCATCTCCACCTGCGTCTTGGCATAGGACGTCTGCGCGCGCTGCAGGAATATCTCAAGTATCAGTATCGTACGGTCAATGACGCGTACGTTCGCCGGATGCTTCTCTCTGTGATTGATAGATTTCTCAAGGTTACGTATCTGTCGAGGGCTCAACTCGTCATCAAAGATGACTACGTCAATAGGCTCACAGACAGTTTCACTGACAGAACACAGACCGTCCTTCGGACTAGCAGACTGATTTTTCTCCCTCTCGACGATATACTGCCTGATTTCCTCCAGTTTGCCTTCGCCTACGTAGGTCGCGGTGTTGGGTTGGTCAAGGCGTTGTGTGAAGCGCTTGACGGGAACAATGCCGTGCGTGTCGGCGAGAAACGCCAACTCATCCAAGTATTCTTTTGTACGGTCTTCCGGCTGGTTTGGAGTTATCAGGCCCACCAGCACCGCGTGCTCTATATACGGCTTTATCTCTATCACCGTTCACCTCTTCGCCAACCGTCAGAACTCCACTTTCGGAGCCTTGTTAGCGCCTTCCTCTGCCTCGAAATACGGTTTCTTCTCAAAGCCGCAGATGCTTGCTACGATATTCTTCGGGAAGCGGCGGATATCCGTGTTGAACTTACGCGCGGACTCGTTGAAGAGTTGGCGGGCTACCGCAATACGGTTCTCCGTGCCTTCGAGTTGGGACTGCAAGTCGCGGAAGTTCTCGTTGGCTTTCAAGTCGGGGTAGTTTTCTGCCACAGCCAACAGTCGTCCGAGTGCCTGGCTCAACTCACCCTGTGCTGCCTGGAATGCTGCCAGTTGCTCCGGCGTAGCATTCGTCGGATCGATAGTAATCTGCGTAGCTTTCGCACGAGCTTCTACTACGCCTTCAAGCGTTTCCTGCTCATGCGCAGCATAGCCCTTGACAGTAGCCACGAGGTTCGGCACGAGGTCCGAACGACGCTGATACTGGTTCTCCACCTGCGCCCAAGCGGACTCAACATCCTCTTCAGCGGCTACAAAACCATTGTACACATTAGCGACCCATAACACGATAATCGCCAAAATGCCTAATACGACAATCCAAGGTAATAATCTCTTCATAATTATATAAATTTAAAATATCAATTTCCTACAACCAATCACCAACGACCACTCGCCTCTCGCCTTTCATCATTGAGCGGCTTTGCCACGCTCATTGAGTCCATATACGGACGCTCATTGAGCAAGCCTCGCTTGCGCTCATTGCGCGCAGCGCCTCGCGCCTTTCACCACTTCCCCCCGGCACCTCCGCCGAACGTGGAACCTCCGCCCCATGAGCCGCCGCCGCTGAAGCCTCCTCCGCCCATGCCTCTGCCGCCGCCGATGACGACCACCGTGCGTTGCTTGCGAGGGATGACGAACTCTTTGTCAAACGTATGTCCGCATTTCTTGCAGCAGTACGTGCGCACACCTTTTCCAGGCGCGGCATACGTGGCGGCGAGAAGAATCTGTTCGCGTGTCGCGCGGGCACGCATCTTGCGGCAACGCGGGCAACGGCGGAAAGTGGACCAGTAGGCTAGTGCAAAGAGCAGAAGGGCTACCGCTGCCGTTACGGCGAGGACACCGATAATCTGCGTGTCCGTTATCTCCTCGTCCTCCGCGTACTGTCCGCGGTTGGTGACCGAACGGACGTTGAGCAACTCCTCCGGCGCTTCGCCGTCCGTGCAAATCTCGTATATACGCAACGCGCCGAGGCACAGTCCGCCGCCGTAGTCGCCGCGACGGAAAGCCGGCGTCATCTGGTCATGGATAATCTTCGAGCACTGCGCATCGGTCAGCACGCCCTCGATACCCACGCCGGTCATGATGCGTATGTCATGGCTCTGCTCCGCGAAGAGCACCAGCACGCCGGTATTCTGCCCTTTCTTGCCCAGTCCCCAACGCTGGAAAAGTTCGTATGCGAAATCAAAAGCGTCCGCGTCGCCAATGGACTCCAACACCACCACGCACAACTCCACGCGTGTCGCGTCCTCAAGGCGCGCCGCGCAGTTATTCAGCCATACCACATCGGAATCGGGAAGAAGCGCATCAGGGTTTGCCACATAGAAGGCTTGACCTTGACTTTTCGGGTCAGGAACCGTAGCGGGCGTATAGACGGCTGCCTGCGCTGCCATCGCCACGCTGAAGACTATGAGTATCCACCACCTGCGCATACGCATATAAACTTTGCGCTGCAAAAGTACAAAAAAAAAATTATATATGCAAGAAAAAAAATAAAAAAAGAACCCGAAACGGGTTCTTGGGGTCCCCAATGTAAACCCTTAAGGGTTTGCAGAGGGGAGAGCGTAGGATATTACGTAGTGTTATTGAGCGGCTGTGCCGCGAGTCACACGAGTAATAATCCAAGCATCACTTGCGGATACCAAGCTCTTTGATGATAGCACGGTAGCGCTCGATGTCCTTCGATTTCAAATAATCCAGCATGCGACGACGCTTACCTACGAGGGCAGTCAGTGCGCGCTCTGTACCGAAGTCCTTCCGGTTTTCCTTCAGGTGCTCGGTCAGGTGGTTGATACGGAAGGTAAACAATGCGATTTGGCTCTCAGCCGAACCGGTGTTCTTGGCATCTTTGCCGTACTTGGCAAAAAGCTCAGCTTTTTTCTCAGAAGTAAGATACATTTCTGTAGATTTTAAATGTTATACAATCACCACTGAAGCCGAATATGACATTGCAACTTCGTGGCATTAATTGCCTTTTCCAATGAAAAAGCGTGCAAAATTACTGCTTTTTTGCGATATATGCAAATTTTGGGGTGATTTTTTACTTTTTTACTTGGAACGGGAAGGAACCGATGAGGTTTCCGTCGCAGAAAAAGTCGATGTTATAGAACCCTTCAGCCACTTCCTCAATAGGCCAGTAACAGATGCCGTTGAAGACATCGCCGCTATACTCTATCTCTTGTTTCAGGGTATAGGCTATCTCCGCATTTTCAAAGGGGAAGAGGTGCTCCGGCGTTTCGCCGAGCAGGTTGCCCTGCGGGTCGATGATACGCACGTATAGGTCTTTCAGTCCGGGTGCGCATGTGATATTCTTGGCGATGGTGTAGTCAAATTGCAGTTTGCGAATCTGACCGGTAAAATGGGTCTTCTTGTCGCGTTTGTTAAGGGTAGTGAGTGTACAGGTCGTTACCTCCAACATCGCGGCGCGGGAGACGGTCTCGCTCAGTTTGGTGTTGGCTTGCGTCAGTTCTTCGTTACGCGTACGCACTTGCTGGTTCTCCTCTTTGACCTGCCGATTCTCTACCGTCAGGCGCTGGTTGGTGACATTCAGGCTGTCCACCTGCCGCACATAGTCCTGCATCACGGCGCGTACCGTGGCGAGTTCTTTCTTCAGCTCGGCGATACGACGGGCATTGGAAGCCTTGGTATGACGAAGTTCCTCGAGCAAGTCCTGTACACGCTGCTGCTCGCGGCTGAGCAGGTCCTGCAGGCTGTCATTGCGGATATCCATACTCTGGTAACCGTCAAACTGGATAGCGAGGTCTTCGTATTCTTCCTCCAGTTCAGACTTTTCAATAGACATCTGCTCCACCAGTTCGCTCATTTCCGAACGCTGATGAAGATACAGAAACGCCAACGCACCGAGGGCGAGGACTAAAACAACAATAATCGAAATTATCAGTTTCTTATTCATAATAAGGGAATCACTTTCTCTAATTGGTTACTTCTACTGCCTTTGAGGAGGATGGTGTATCCGGTTAAAGGTTCTTCCTGCAAGTGGTTGTATAGGGTCTCCACGCTGTCAAAGACAGGGTACGGCGCCGTAGTCTCTTTGTATTCATCACCGACCAGCAGCACTTTTTCTGCCTTGCGCTCCAGCAGCATGTTGACGATGTTCTGATGCTCAAGATGCGAATACTCACCCAGTTCACGCATGGCTCCAAGGATGTAACATTTGTCATTGGCCGCTTGTCGTTGGTCGTTGGAAAAGGCATTGATAGCCGCCTGCATGGACGTCGGGTTGGCGTTATAGGCATCAACGACTACCGTGTTATGTTTGGTCTGCATGAGCTGCGAACGGTTGTTGGACGGTATATACGCGCGGATAGCCGCTAATGCTTGGTCCTCCGGAACGCCGAAATACTTGCCCACACAAATCGCAGCCGAGACGTTCTCTGCATTATAACCTCCGACGAGATGCGTGCCTTCGGGCATTGTGCCAGTGTGATACAAGACCGTCTTCGACGGACAGACCGTTTCACTGACAGACCGCTCCGCTGACAGATACATCTGCTCCAAATAGGGGTTATCGGCATTGCGGAAGGCAAGACCGTTATGGGCGATGAGAAAATCATACAACTCCGCCTTGGTGCGCTGAACACCTTCGAACGAACCGAAACCTTGCAGATGCGCTTTGCCGACGTTGGTGACAAGACCATAGTCAGGTTCCGCTATCTCCACCAGTTCCTTGATGTCACCCGGATGACTGGCGCCCATCTCAACTATCGCCATCTCATGTGCGCGCGTCATACTTAACAAGGTGAGCGGCACGCCGAGTTGGTTGTTGAGGTTGCCCTGCGTGTAATAGAGATTGTATTTCGTACTGAGCACGGCAGCACATAGTTCCTTCGTTGTCGTCTTGCCGTTGGTGCCGGTGATGCCGAGGATGGGCAGACCCAACTCACGCCGCCACGCACGGGCAAGGTCCTGCAGTTCCGTCAAAGCGTTCTCACCGGAGATGATATACGCTGCGCCGTCTTTTCGCGCCTGCTCTACGAAATCGTTTCCGTCGAAATGTTCTCCTTTGAGGGCGACAAAGATACACCCCGGACTTACTTTCCGGCTGTCCGTCGTCACGCAAAGCGATGCTTTGTCTTTTATCAAGAAACTCCAGTCCATTTTCAGGCGACCAATTCCTTCCTTTTTTTAACTCCGATATACCCTACCGTGAGCAACAGCATGAAAATCCACGGCATCGGTCCGACAGGTGCGGTTTCAGGATCCCATTGTGACTCCTCCACCCACTCGTATCCGTTCCAATAGTACGCTTGTCCATCAATGCGTTTATCGCCGTATTGAACCTCTCGCCAGCCATCTTTATCGTGATACCACCAGCCGTCTCCGCCTCCGTCAAACCAATCGCCCCATTCTCCATCATCAGGATCCGGTGTTGACCATTTTGCTTTACGCATTCCAATCGCGCGTGTCGCTTTCTCTGCACGCGTCGCAGACGACGTAGATACCATCGCTATCGAAGGCATCGCCACAGACCCGCCGGAATACTGGATTCCGCGAGAAGACGAGCGGTTAGAGGAACCACTTGAGGTGAACAAACCTCCGTTTCCTGTTCCCGAACCGATACTCTTCACCTTCGCCGAGGAGGTCGTGTGGAGTTGACCTTGGTTCGTTACAGCCGTCGGCATAGAGGCATGACCTCCATGCGCATACGAGCGTATCTCTCCGCCGCTGAGCATCGGCAACGAGTGCCGAATCGGGGCTACTGAAACAGGCATGAGCGCCGTGGAGTGGGTGCCGTATGTCACAGCACCCGGACTCACACGAACGTCGTATTTGACTCGCTCACTTTCCTTGTAGAAACCGTAGGCCGCCACCAACCACAAGGCAGCCAAGGCCACGCCAAGGAAGATTAACATTCCCATTCGGGATGTATCCAATTTATATTTCATATCAGACTAATACCTTACTTAACTTGTTTACCCGTTACATCATATAGCGTGCCATTGACGCGGATATATAGTTTATCATGGATGACCAGTTTCTCCACCTCTCTTCCCTTCTGGGATGAGTCGGAGGTAGGCTCTATATCCGTGGTGCCTTGCGGCGCTTTGAAGACGCCTTGGAGAACGAAGCGGCCTTCCGTTGTACCTGCCTCCGCATCGAAGCGGTAGTCTTGCATCAGCAGGTCGGTAAGCAAGCCTGTCTCGTTATCCACAAGATAAACCTTCTCAAGGCGGTTGAGCCAGTCGTTGTCACGCATGGAGATGGTCAGTTCCTCTGCACTCGGGCTGTAAACCGTCAGGGCAACGCCTTCCTTGAGCACATCATCTGCCACACCGGCGAATGCCATCTCGCCGTACGGCTGCAAACTATAGATGATTGCGTGCGTGCTCGTGATCGTTTGTTTCGCAACGTCAATACCCGTCTGGTACGTCTGGTCGTAGCGCGTCGGGTGGCTATAGACACTTGTCTGGTCGCCTACTCCGTTCGCATCCTCAATATCCAGTCGTATCCATTGGATGCGTGTCTCTTCGTCAACCGCTTTGACGCGTCTCGGAGCCGCAACAATCATCTGCGTATCGAAGGTCAAAGAACCCGACTTCGCGGTCTGGTATGCGAATACGCGTGCCGGCCAGATAATCTCAGGGATATCCTGCTCAAAGCCATTCGGCGTCATCCAGCAGATAACCGGAGCCTCCGGATACTGTGCGTTATCATAACGGTGTGTAAACGGAGTGACAAGAACGTTCCAACCGCAATCCAGATAACCGGCCGCGCCATCCGTATAGGTTACAGGAACGGAGGTCGGCTGTGGCGAAGGAATCTCTACCGGGAAATAGAACTCACGATAATAGTTCATCGCCGAGAACATCTCATAGCCCACTCCGCCTGTGATAAAGTCGTTCTTATCCAAGGTTACCCAGTTACTGCCCTTGCCGTTCTCCGCACGCATACTCTCATCATAGTAACGGAGTATCCATCCGCTGCCTCCGCCATACTTCGAGTCTTTGCCGTTCGCCAAGCGGATATCCTTGACAGGCACGGATACAGAGCATGGCAAACCAAACTGATAGTACGTGCTATTGGACGAAATAATACGTGTGTAGTACACCTTTGTCGAACCGGCAATCGTTCCATAATTCTCGAGTTCTGCAGCCTGCTCTATATCTGTCCGCAGGAAGAGCGAATCTGCCGTCAGCGTCTTACCACTGTTGATGACAAGTCGTGCATTCGTACTCACATAGATATTCTTCGCAGTAATATCCGCATCAATGGTCAGTTCGGTTGTATGCACGTAGATATCTACAGACGGATTTTCCGTGAGTATAGTGGGTGTGGTGATATTCATCGGCACAACATACGTATGCTGGCTGACCACTTCACCGTCTTTGTTAACCACCTTAATAGTAATCTCATCACCAGCCTCGCCGGTGTACGGAATCGTCAATGTATAATCCGGCCCAAGGTTGACGTCTTCAAGATATTCAACCCCATTAACCGTATAAGGCCATCCGCTGAACTCCCATCCGGTAACGTTGATGGTCAGTGAACTGCTCATCCAATCCGTTATATCCACAGGAACGTTTGGAAGTACTGCCACTTTGTATGAGTTAGCCGGCATACCGACAGCAGTGCACTCGGCATCTGACATTTGTATCGGTATCTTCGGAGCTACGCAATATTTACTTAGACCCGCATTATTACTATAGTATCCGCCGTCTATAACAAAATTGGTTGTTGTCGCGGCTTCGTTCGTCGCCTGCGCTCCGGTGCCCGTCACAATAAATTTACCGCCGGTAATGGTACCTTGAGGCGTAGCCGTTGCTGTTCCATATTTAGTAGCACTGTTAACATTCATTCCTCTCGCATTGGTGGATGTAACAATAAACGTACCTCCGTATATATTCGCTGTTCCGGCATAGCCCAAATTATCGGCTGCGATACCATTCTTACTTACAAATACGCCATACGCGGAAGACGTCGTCGTCACTGTAAACTCACCGCCATACACATTGACTGTTCCGCCGAATTGTGGACCGTCATCTTGTGCCCTTATCTCTGAATCAAAAGGAACAAATGCATAAATACCGGCGCATGTATTTCCTCCTGACACATCGAATGTACCACCGGTAATATCTATAGTACCGCGTGCGCAACGCACACCCCACGCATACTGTGCTGGTGTTTCTTGTCCTGCTATGACGGTAAAATCGCCTCCTGAAATGGTAGAATGATTGTTATCTTCTCCCAATATTCCGTACGCACCGTTGCCGGTCTTCGTGATAGAGGTAAATGTACCGCCCTCTATGGTACAACTTGAATGGCCTCCATAGATGGCATACGCAGCCGTTGTTTGCGCTGTCGCTGTTAGTTCGAGCGTACTGGTTTCCGGGACGTTCAGTATTGCCGGATTGCCAACCGTACCATTTATTCGCACACCATAGGCCGAATTGGTATTATTAGCCGTTGCTGTGATGGTTCCACCCTCCAAAGTCACAGAAGCACCGGCTCCATTCGCATAAATACCGTAAGCCACACACCTGGCTTCGGTCGTCAATTTGGCATTACCACGGAGAGTTACAGACGTATTCGCATCCGCATAAATGGCACGTACCTGTATAGACGAACCCGTGGCACTTGTGTTAACGAGTTCTATCTCACCGCCATCCATGACGAGGTTACCGGCTTGCACACGAATAGCGTTTCGAGATGCATTACCCAAAGCGTCATTGCGTTTCATAATACCGGTATGACCATCCGAACCATCCGTAATGGTAAAGGTCGCGTCCGCCTTGTTGATGACGAATAAGTGGCTTGCATTTGCTCCTAAAGTAACTGTCTTGCCGTTCAAATCTAACGTACAGTGGTGGTTAGCCATCTCCGGAGCATATGTCAAAACTGGGATTGAAGTTGCCTGAAGAACCGTAATAAGCGCACCGTCATGCAGTTCCGCATAGTCAAGTGCTTCAGCAACGGAAGCATAATACGTAATATCTTCATCTACCTTCACCGAAGCCACCGCAGGTACGGAACTGTACGTTGCAGTATAATCCTGATTGTCGGTAGCGGCTGCGAGAGCAGGCGTCCAACTGTCAAACGTATAGATGTTATCTGCATCATTCGGTTTGACTGGCGTTGCTTCGGTATAGGTCGGCGTCTCGCCGGAATTCACAGCATCCAATGTCTGCAATACCGTACCGTCATAATTCAGGAAGCGAATCCGGAATTGAGAGGTGACTTTGTACTCGTACTCATCACCGACTACCGCCTTTTCTTCAGGCAAGGTATTAATACAATAGTATGCACTTCCGGCTTTTGTCGGAGCCACATAGGCATCCAGACCTGTATTGATACTATAGTATCCGCCTTCTATCACTTCGGCGGTTTCAGTTGCGCTTGTGCTTGTAGCGTATGCTCCGCTGCCCGATACATTGAATTTACCGCCGGTAACGGTAGCACATGGCGTTCCCGTTGCCGATCCATAAGTGGCCGCACTGGAAATTATTATTCCTCTTGCATTAGTGGATTCGACAGTAAACGTACCACCGGACACATTCACCGTTCCTGCATTTGCATAATTATCGGCAGTACTTCCCCACTTATTAGCAAATACGCCCCAGGCGGAAGTTGTCGCCGTCACGTTAAATGTTCCGCCGGATACATTGATGGTTCCTCCGTATGGTTCGCCGGCACCTTGTGCCTTTACACTCGTTGGAGCATAGGCATAAACACCGGCGCACTGATCGGCTGCGTGTACTGTAAAGGTACCGCCCGTGATATCAATCGTACCGCGTGCGCAACGCACACCCCACGCATATTGCGCATTTGACTCAGTACCGGCTCTTACAGTAAAACTACCACCTGAAATAGTGGAATGTTCGTTCTCCTGTGCATAGACACCGTAAGCGCCATTACCGGTCTTTGTGCTGGAGGTAAAGGTACCTCCTGCTATAGTACCTCTTGAATAACCTCCGTAGTAAATAGCATACGCCGTCTCGGTTTGTGAGGTTGCTGTTATGTTGATGGTACTGGTTTCCGGAATACTCAGTACTGCCGGATTTGCAACTGTTCCATCCATTCTTACACCTACAGCACTACTGGAGCCTGTCGTTGTGGCATTAATAGATCCGCCTTCCAAGGTCACCGAGACACCTGCTGAACTATACGTATATATACCGTATGCCAATTGTCTCGAGGTGGCCGTCAATTGGGCATCGCCACGGAGAGTTACCGAAGTTCCTGCAGCAGCGTTGATAGCACGTGCCTGCGCACTTGTTCCCGTACTCTCGCAAAGAATTGCAATCGCAGCGCCATCTACTATCAGGTTACCGGCTTGCACATAGACACCGTTTCGAGACGTATTAATGGAAGTACTTCTATACCGCAATTGACCGGTATGCTCATCCGAACTATCTGTAATGGTTAAGGTAGCATCCTCCTTATTAACCGTAAATAAGTAGGTTGTGCCTCCGCCTAAGTTAACTACTTTGCCATTCAAATCTAACGTACAGTGGTGGTTAGCCATTTCAGGTGCATACGTCAATGCGCCTATGGTATTCGCCTTGAGAACCGTGATGAGTGCACCGTCATGCAGTTCCGCAAACGCAAGAGCCTCCGCGACAGAAGCATAATACGTAATTTCTTCATCTACCGTCACGGAAGCAATCGTAGATGCGGAACTATAGGTAGCGTAATAATCTTGATGGTCGTCAGCCGCCTTGATAGCAGGACTCCAACCGGTAAACGTATAGATGTAAGTCTCTGTATTCGGTCTAAACGAACCTGTATACACCGGCATCTCATCTTTGGCAACATAACTCTCCTGCAGCAGTTCAAAGCCATCATAGAAGCGAATCCTAAATTGTTCCTGCACTTTCCAGTTATATGCCGCGCCCACCGTGGCTTTGTCCGCATCGGTAGTCGCCAACAACGTGTAAGGAGATACGAGCAGACCCGACAAACCGGTCTCGTTATTGGAGTAATAACCTCCGGTGATAGTAGCCGTACCGGTTCCTGCATTGGCTATAATCTGCGTACCGCCGTTGAATTTACCGCCGGAAATAGTAAGTGCACCGCCTGTCTCCATACCGAAGACACAGGCTGTTGTGCCCGTCGAAGTGACTACTACTTCGCCGCCGGTGAAGGCAGCCGCACCGCCTACTGCGATACCTTCCGCTGCACCGTTAGCATCATGGTTTACCTCTAACGTACCGCCCGTCTGCGTGAACCGGGCAGAAGCACCATCTACCTTCACGCCGCATACAGGCTGGCCTGCCGTGGTGTTCTCTACGTGCAGAACGCCGCCCGCAAACTCTAACTCGCCATTCGTCAATACGATGCCGTAAAGCGAACCGGCATAAGCAGTTGTGAGATTAAACTCACCACCCTTATCCACCGATTTATCGGTGATGGTCAACTTCATATCTGCCTTGTTCAATACAAGGAAGCGGTCAAATGTCGTAGCGCCTGTGAGTGTGTAATTATTCAAATCTAACGTGCAGCGCCAATTTGCGATGGTCGGCACAAGTGTATAGCGCTCTGTCAATTCGGAGTTCTCCATAAGCGTGATAACCGGATTCACTTGCGTCTTCGCATACTCGAAAGCCTGATTGAGTGTTGCAAAATAGGTATCGGTTGCATCTACCGTCACCTTGATATTAGTTGCTTCGCTAATCGTATAGCGGTAGCCTTCGTCGTATTCATCCTCATCGCTCGCCAACTCACGGCAATAATAAGATCCCTTCGTGAATTGCGAAAGCGTAGAAGACAGGTTATAGAATCCGCCTTCCAAATCCACTTGCTCACTCGTAGCGCCTCCGGCGATGTTATCGGCATAAGAGCCTTCTGCTGAAGCGGTCTTGTTGAGATTGAACTTACCGCCGGTTATCCTTGCCTGCGGTGTAGCCGTCTGCGTGAGGTCTGAGCCGGATGCTACACGCGGACTTCTAATAGCGATAGAGCGGAGCTGGTAAGGAGAGGTAACATTGAATACACCGCCTTCAATTGTCGCATGACCTTCCATCGCATAACCTTTAGTGGTTGTGCTTGCCCATACCATGATGGCGTCCGCTGCACTGCTGGCGCCGGTAGCGGTGACATTGAATGTACCGCCGGAAACGGCAACAGTAGCCGTGTTATTCGCCATAGTCGCGTCGCATTGAGTGGCTTCAGCCTCCTCCGCTAACGCTATACCGCGCGCTATGGTAACACCATTTACTTTAACTACCGCCGTTCCATCAACAGCGCCTATTCCTTTGAAGATACGTAAACCGTATGCGTTCGCCGCATTGACGGTGAAGTCACCGCCGGTAATAATAGCGTTTCCATATACGCGAACTGCTTCTATGTCCGCATCTCCTACAATGTGATCATATTCATCGCGCGCCTCTACGAGGAACGTACCGCCGGAGACTGCGCATTCGCCGGTTGCCTCTCCAATGATAGCATGCGGCGTGTTATTGTTCGTCAGAATCCAGCGCGAAGTATAGATACCTTGCAGTGAACTTACGTCTGTATTAGAGCCGGTGACGTGTACATTACCGCCGCTCACCGTGATAATTCCTTGAGCCGTATGAACGGTTCCACTAACTTGACGACCGGTAGCATTAGCTTGCAGACCAATACCCGTGCCGGAAGCTACCGACACTTGGATGTCACCGCCGGTAATTATCGTCGTGCCGTTTTTACGCGTCTTTCCGTCATTGCTTATAAAGCCGGAAGTGCTGACACCCGTCGCATTAGACGGCGCATCTACACGAACTGCTGCGCTGCCACTGACAATGGCTGAGCCGCCCAATGTTTGGATTCCTACAGCGCCTGCACTGGTCGCATTAGCTACCAGTGCACCGCCGTCCATCACTACAGTTCCGTAGTTATATACCGGGTACGCGTGGTATTTCGCGTCTGCTGCGATGGTTCCGTCGTGGAAAGTCAGTTTGGCGTTCGCGCTTTGCGCTACATATACCGCAGTTGCCGGATGCCAGTTCGCGTCATTCTGCTCATTCTTTGCATAGACCGTTCCGCCATCTACAATCAACTCTCCGGATGCTACCCAAACCGTCTGAATAGCCTCAGCCGAAGTGCGGACGTGCGACAACTTACCACCCTTGCCTAAGGAATTATCAGTAACAGTGAGTTTCGCATCTGCCTTGCTGACAGTGAGCGCGCGAGTGGACTCACCGCTTACGGATAGCGTATAGTTGTTCAAATCCAGTACCGAACGCGCATCATCTATGAGCGGCGCATACGTCAGCGGCTCCGTCAAAGTCACGTTATTGAGAAGGGCAATCGTTGCCTCTGCACTCTCCTCTGCGGTCAAAAGGTCATCCCATGCATCAAGGAAATGCGCATAGTTCACCCACTCTCCCGAACCGATTTTCAGTTTCGCCTCATAGGCTACACCCGTTGCCTCGTACATCGCGTCTTCATAAATAGGCGCAGGTGTCGGCATCCAACCCGTGAAGAAATACGTTTTGCCGTCTGTTCCGGTGTAGGTAGTAGGGTCTGCGTGGGTCGGAATGGTACCGCCGGCAACGCCGGATACCACATCCGTTGTTTCACCCATCTTCCATGTGACGTTATAGCTCGTAGTGAGTTTGTACTGATAGAACTTTTCATCAAAAGTCCATCCGGCATTATCAGGATCCGTAGAACCATCTTTCTTGGCAAGAATCTGACCCAAGTGAGTGGTACCGTCCGTCTCATTATAATACCCACCCTTCAGCAAAATCGAACCGCTCCCGGAGGTAGTAACAATAGTGCTTCCTTCGGCGAAGAAACGACCGTCATTGACCGTTATCTTACCCGTCAGGGTGTATGTGTTATGGTATTTTTCTTTTATACTGGATGCCCCAATAGCATACGCCGAGGTATTGAACGTACCTCCATTTACGATAACCACAGCATCGCCGTCGGCATTACTACTTGAAGTTTTATGATACAAATATCCTGCTCGTATTCCTCGCTGCACATTAAAGACCGGATTGCCGGAAATCGTAGTAGTAGAAGGTCCTACCGCTTGAACGCCGAGACACCAATTCACGCCTACGGAAGAATTGAACTCACCGCCGGAGATATTGACGATGGCTTTATACACACGGACTACTTCAACCTCTCCCTTTGATGCATCTGCCGCGTTGGCATTAAATGTTCCGCCGGTAATATTTAAATTACCGGAATATGCCCATATTCCGCGTGCTCCCGCGTCTTGTGATATTGAGGTAATGGTTCCTCCTTCTATAGTACACTGCGCATTCACTCCGGATAAATAAATACCCATCGGATACGTATTCGCCTCCGCAGTTACTTCAACAGTTCCACTGACGTACATCTTGCTATTGCCTATCACGTATAGTCCGGATGCTTCTGCGCCCCATCCTTCTACATCGGTACGCGCAATAACCTCTCCTCCTGAGATATAGGCTTCTGCCGTGGGGCCGTTCGTATAAATACCTCTGGCTTGATACCTCGAATGCGATTCCGCCACACCACCGGTCATATAGAACGTTGCACCTAAGTTGGTGGTATTCGATGTACTCTGGTTTACATATACCGCATAGGAAGGTCTAAGAGTGGAACCATTATAGTTATTCTTCGCGTACAACTTTCCGCTCTCGAGTATTGCGGTTCCGTGTCTTACTTGGATAACGCTAAATACCGTATTGTCATATACATCACCTTCATGCCAGAGCACGCCTTCGCCGTCCACGGAATTATCCACTATCTTCAGCGTAGTGCCTACTTTATTCTGTAGGAAACCTGCTTGAAGATTACCCGTGTATTCTATCTTATGATTATTGAGGTCGAATGTCATCAGTTGCGCACCGGACGCGGAATCAGGTGTAAGCACCATTTGTGTAGAATGGCTGACATCACTCAATACTCTAAGCGTAGCTGTCGGCATATTCTGTGCGTCTTTCCATGCGTCCGCAAAATGCTCATAACGCTCGCCGGTCTCTACTATCTCCGCCTCGTATTTGACGAAGACCGCCGTATAAGTGACATCCTCCGTCACAGGAGCAATCGCCGGCGACCAGCCGATGAACTCATAGGTATCCGTTCCCGGATGTACCGGCGTAGAACCATAGTCAGGAATCGCATTGTAGCCGTATTCCGCTTCCGTCGGTGACACACCGTCAATCACCCATGTTACGGTAAACACACTGGTAATGTGGAAGCGATAGCCTTCGCCGTATTCCGGCTGGTCTGCTGGAAGGTCCGTCACAGCACTATGCGTGCCCTTGTAGTCTGCCAAGTGGCTGTTAGAATTATTCGTATAATAGCCTCCTAACAATTGGAGTTGTCCTACTGCGGAGGTGTTATCCACCACCTCGACATCCGTGTGGAACTTACCGTCAGTCACGCGCACATCACCGTGCAACGTATAGCCTGCCTCCGTAGCGGTCTTCGCGCTTAATGTCCATCCCGTGGTGGTGAAGATTCCACCGGCAATAGTGGCATGCGCCGTCAGTTCAGTGCTTCCTTGCGCTTCGCCTAAGCATTCATCCACTGCAAGGCCGTAATTGGCAATAAAACTCGGAGTACCGGAGATAGCCGTCGTACCACCGAAGCAGTGTACCGCATAACCCTTGTCTTCCAAATTGAATGTACCGCCGGTGATATATACCTCCGCGCCCGGGAGCACGCGCAATCCTTCTCTATTATCATCTGCTGCGCTGTGGCTCGCCGTGATAGTACCTGCGTCAATATAGGTCTTGCCGGCGCTCTCTATCGTCGTGGCGCCGTTGGATGCCTCGGCATGTAATGCACCGCCGGTAGCCGTGAAGCGACCGCCCGTAGCCACATACACTGCCTCCGCTTTCTGCGTCGAAGCCGTGTTATGTGCACGCAGACCGCCGTTCTCTATTGCCAACTCGCCTGCCGTCACTTGGGCGCATACCAGCGTAGCATCCGTCTTCTCCCACTCATTAAGCAGATAGCCGTCATGCGAAGCGCTGTTATCGGCAATAATCAGTTTGGCATCCGCCTTATTGACCTCTAACATCGGACTCTGTTCCTCGCTGCTCATCGTCCAGTGATGACCGTTGAGGTCAACGGTAACCATTGCCTTGTCCTCCGCCGGCGCATACACCATCTGCGTCATATCCTCTATGTCGGACAACAAACGAAGCGTAGCCTCTTGACAGCCCGCTGCGTTGATGGCTGCCCATGCCGAAGCACCGGTGTAATAACGCGTGGTCACACCGGAAACCGTCACCTCTGCTACTACCGTCTTGTAGTGCGCATAATAGGTGACATCCGCATCTGCAGCAGGCAGGTCGCCGTCATAGTGTGTTCCTCCGTTATTGGGTTCGGTGCACCATCCGTCAAACTCATAGGTAGTGGATGTCGTACCGTACGTCGGCGCATCGCCTTCCCATACTGGAACAATCGATACCGGCACGATGGTCTGTCCCAATTCCGTGCCGTCGCAGTTCTTCCACGTAATGGTATATTCCGTACCGGCTATGGTGTAGCGATACCCTTCATCATAGATAGGTTTCTCTGCTATCGGATCTACATCCCTCACTGCCATTCCATCAGCCACATAAGTAGCCTCCGGCTCAAGGTTATAGTATGCACCGGCCAATGTAATAGTACCAGACGGGCCTTTGACAGCATAGACATTCGAACTACCACCGACACTGGTGACCATAAATTTTCCATTATTAACCGTACAACTCGGGGTTTTGGTGGAAGGTACATAGATGCCATAGGCGTATGTCGTCTTCGCCTTTGCTTCAAAGGTTCCGTCGTTCACTGTAAGAGTACCTGCATCGGCATAAATACCGCGTGCGTAGTTGGAATTGTTTGCTTCCGTATAGATTTCACCGCCATTTACAATCAAGTTTCCACCAGCAAGACGCAATCCTGCAACATCAGAATGCGCAGATGATGTGCTATAGGTTCCTTCATTGATGGTAGTGGTACCGCTCTTTACCCATACGCCGTATGCAATATCCATCAACGCTGTTGCTTCTATACGAACGCCGGAAAGCGTAGTATTGGCATAAGATATAACGCCTATTCCTTGCAAGGTGCTTCTTGCATCCGACTTTACAGTACCGCCAGAAAGAATAGCCGTCATACCGGTAACGCCGCTTGCTCCCACTTGGATACCGCAGGCATATTTTCGAGCTTTCGCCTCTACGGTACCACCATTCATGTACAGTTTAGCATTGGAGTTAGGCATTTTGATTCCATATACATACACAGGGCTATCAGAAGCAGGGTTAACCGTACTCTCCGAAGTAATGGTACCGCCGTTCACATAGACGATAGCGTTAGCCGCACCGGAACCTATACCTATTACCTCCGATTGTTTGGCTCCGCTGGTATAATTGGTCTGCGCGAAGATTTCGCCGCCGTTGATACGCACCGTTGAATTTTTCACATAGACACCTAACGTAGTACCTTTCGAAACGGCCTCTATTTTACCGCCGTTCATGACAAACGAGGTGTTGCTATCCATATTTACACCGTATACGCCCTTCAAATTAGCCGCATCGTCCGGGTCATTCGTATTCTCAAAATGGAATGTACCGCCGTTTATCACAAGGCTTCCGTATGCGACATAGCAACCGGTGATGATATTATTTGAACGGTTAAATTTCACATATACCTCACCCGTTTTAGCCGTGCTCTGGTCCGTAATAATAACTTTTGAGTTGCTGCTATTCACATAAATGACACTAGACGTGGAGCTGGTAATCCGGAATCCGTTCAAGTCAAGCGTACAGTTGTTCGCGCCGGCATACTTGAACTGTGATATAGTAACGTTCTTCAACAGACGAATTGTTACATTCGCGCCTCCTTCTTGCGCCTTCGTTACCGCGTCCGTAAATTTATATACGTATTCCGTGCCCGCTGCAGTGATAACTTCTGCCACTGGCGTAGCCAAACCCCATGCGCTGCTTGCATATTCGTAATATACCTTCTGACCGGAAGCATTGAATGTATAATAGAGTTCCAAAGTGCTATCCCATGTCACAGCCAACCATGCGCCGCTATACCAGATATATGGCACATCCTCTACCGTATAGGCTTTGCTGGTTTCCGCTATCTTCGTAGCCGGTTTCCATACACAACCCGGGAAGCAGATATAATACGTCGTCGCGGCATCCGATTTATGATATGCCTCGTCGTCGGAATTCTTGACCACGCTGATGAATTCATCGCCTATCAGCGCTTTCTTCACGCCGTCAATCGTATATTGGCAGTTTGCATCTATATCGTCAATCTCCTCTATATCGCAATCTTCGTTCATCGCGTAGAGTTTGCCGTTCGTGCCGGAATAGACATCCATCGCTTCATCGTCTTCGCCGACCGTTGTGGTGGTCTTGATGAACTGATGCCATGCGTTCTCTTCGAAGTAGTTGTATTTGTTACCGTCTTCAATACCGTCCCACCAGTCGTCACAATCGGCGGCACGGATATTCGCCCATTTGTCGCGCAACTCCGAGCCGGTCATGTCCTTCGAATAACATGCCGAAACGGTAGCATTCGTACCGCCCGTACCATACACGTCGCCGGACTTGATATAGGAAAAATCGTATGTTTTGTTTGATTTGGGAGTGCTCTTGCTACTGAGGAACCAACGGCCGTTGACATTCTTGTAGGTAGCCACACTACCTCTGGTATATGAATCGTTTTCGTTGTGCATATTCGCCAGACGGACGGGCACATTGGCATTCGTGGAAAAATCCGTACACTGCACCATCGTTGTGTTGGTAGCGAGTTTGGTATATTGCAGCGTACCGTTATGATGACCTGTCACGTTCGCGCCGTGCGCTGTTGCGTACAGACTTCCGCTTACTGTCACCTGACCGTCCACGATAAGCGTAGCGTCGTCCAGGTTCGCTTTCGATGTTCCTGCACCGCGCTTGAAGTGAATAGACGGCGAGTAATAGGTGCGGAAATAATAGCCTTTCATGCAATATACATCCCACTCCTCTTGGTCAAACAGATACAGGCTATTACTCAATGTCAACGTACCGCCTGCTTGCACCTCGATGATAGAACCCGCGTGCGCTACTATCGGATTCTCGATAGTGGAAGTCGCGCCCGACTTGAAGATAAGTTTCATATTCGCCGGCAACGGCAGGTTGAAATCCTTCGAGGTGATAGTCTCTCCCAATACATCTAATGAAATAGCATCCACCGTAGAGGTCTTGTCAAACTCCACGCATACGCGGTCCGTAGTCGGGTCGTACCATTTCTTAACAGTAGAGCCGCTTCCGATTTTGAAGACAGCATCGGAATTGGCAATCGCTGTGAATGTAATCGTGTTAATCTCGCCGTTACCGAAAATAGACCAATAACACTCGCCGGTAGCACCATCTTGATACGTCACCGGCACCTCTACGTTCTGTATCGTCCATGCTTGGAATGGGAAGAATTTCCAGGACTTGTTGGAATATAGAGTCGAACTGTGCGTTCCGCCGCGCCAGTCGCCCACTTGGTAGAACTCCCATACATGCGAACCGCTCTCGGCGTTAATTTGACCGCAGCCGGTGGTATTGTTGCCTTCATCCATGTCCTGACCTTTCACGTAACCCCAAGCATAGAGGTTGGCGCCGGACTTGAGATTAATCGTACCGCCCTTCGACATGTCTAACATTCCTACTGCACCCGTCGGGAAGGACGAGCAGTTACCACCACTTACGGAAGCCAGCGTACCGCCGATACAGATATTACCGCGGCAGTCGATGGTCGCGCCGTCTGCCAGAGTAAGTTTGCGGAATGTGGTGGTCTTCATATTAGCTGACGTCGCACCGGACGCACCACCTGTCTTGAGCACCCGCGGCGACGTCATCAGACTATACTCCTCTGCATACGGAATGAGCAGCGTCACACCGCTGCTGATAGTATAATTGCCCGCAGGAACCACACCGTCGCTTACAACCACGATGGTCTTCGATGCGGAAACCGCTGCTTTGGTGTTAGCCGATGCGAGATCGGTCTCCAAGTAGTTCGTACCCTTCACCCAATAATTGGCCTGACCGTCATCAAGCGCGAACTCCGCACCGATAGTGACGTCAGAAGTGAAACTCTTCGGCTCATAGTTCAAACCGAAAGCCACGTAGGTTTTCGTAACACCGCCGTCAGTCGTCGTGTACCAGCCGCGCAGCTTATATCCCTCCTCTGGAGAAGCTGTCAACTTTACTGCACCGTCCACCGTGAACGAAGCATAGTCAGCTACCGTGGCGCCGTTGTTCTTGATGGTGAATGCGCCGTTTTCCGGACGGACGAAACTCATCTGTATCACCTTGATGAAACCGGCATAAGCATCTAAGTTGGCATATACATCGCCACTAATAGCCTGCGTTCCCGAGGTGATGCTGGATTTGTAATACGTGTCCTTGGTGGCAAGACTGCCATCCGGATTATACCAGCCCGTAAACTTGTAGCCGGAATTGGGTTGTGCGAAGAAATGATACCAAGTCTCTTTCTTGGCTCCTTTCTCCTTCACCGACATCGCCGCAGTAGTAGAACTGTTGCACGCCTTGAATTCGCTGGCAGCCGGAACGTCCATCGGCTCGTCTGTCGCGGTCTTGCCCACATATACCTTACCCGCACCACTCGGACATTCCGGACGAAGAAATGCGCGCCCGCGCGAATAAACACTACCGCTGCTCGCATACGCATTACCTACACTAAAGAAAAACACACCCATCAGGGTAATAACAAAAGTTTTGAACTTAAAATTAAAGTTACTCATTATTGTGAAATATATTTTACCTTGTTGTTTTCGGCCTTTCGCGGCCCGCTTTTTCCATGTGTCCGATATATATTTATATACATTCCTACCACAAAAAGCGTGCAAAATTACTGCTTTATTTTGAAACAACCAAATAAAAATGCACTTTTTCTTAAAACTTGTATATTTTGTCAACTCTACATTACAAAAAAAAAGAAAAAAGAGCCCCCTCAAAGAGACTCTCCCTTCTTGTTTTTATCCCAAAAACACCAAAACGCATGTATTATATACTATGTATATAATACTAACGAAATTGCTTGCGAAAAATAGTGCGTGATAAGTGCGTCATAAGTGCGAGGTTTGTACGTGATAAGTGCGTCATTTTCGGAGTCGTCTCGGGGCGATTCAAATTAGCAATAAGTGTATTTTGGGGCGTTATACCTTGGACGTGGAGGCCATGGACAACGCAGCGAGGCCGGCGGGCGTCATGAGGCCGCGACGGATGAGGTCGGCGCAGCGCTGCTTGTTCAGTTCGGTCCAATGGCTTTTTTTGCGCCGCGGAGAGAGACGCTGGGCATTTCTGCCATCCGGCAGGCGCTTCACCGTAGAGTCTATCCAACCGAAGCAGAGCGCCTCCTCTACCACTTCGAGGTAAGGGATAGCGTCTGCCCTTGGAATCTTCGTGCGGTTCGTCGTCACCCAGCACTCTTTGGCGACAGCATGGTTGGCAAGGAGCCACTGACGCAGTTCATCACGGGTCTTGAATTCCAACAACATCATTTCGTCAGTTTTCTGCCGTTGACGTCATACTTGTCTCCGTTGCGGATAATGATGACGTGGTCGTTCTCGATAATTTTGGTCGTTTGTAATTCGTCATTCGTCGTTCGTCCTAATACGTTTCGGGGCGTTGGATACCTTGTTGTAGAAGTTGACGGTCACGGTGCCCGGCGCCATGCGGCGGAGGAGGTAGCCTCGTTTTCAAAATCCGCATTTCCTTCCGCTGCCATCAAACCGGTGGGAACACATAACAGCACGAGTGCTATTACAAATTGGAGTAAGTGTTTCATATAATATATGTATTAAAATTTCTCAAAACCAAAACTTTGCGCGGCAAAGTTACTACAAAAAATTTGAAGTACCAAAAAAAATTGACAAAATTATGCATTATGCTCGCATTAATGTGTATTTTGGGCAATTTAGTTGGAGTTCGCTACATTTAGCGAGATAATAGTGCCCTTGCGGCTAAGAACGTACCTTCGGCGGATTCCTTGTTCGCTTGCGAATAAGGGCGTGCCGAAGATACTAAAAAAAAGCGTGCCGAGATTTATCACTCCTGAAAATGTAATATATCGTTAAAAAAATCTTTTTTTAATGCTTTTACGTAAAAAAATACGCGTGCGTCTTGCATATATGTAATTTTTTTCGTACCTTCGCGCCCTGCGTGAGAAAAATCACTCAAAACCTTCTTTCCGGGATGGCTTGTTGTAAGGAGCTGGGCTTACGCGCCATGCTTGGCATCCCATGCGTCGCTGCATACGATAATGGACCGACATTGGACCGAGAATGGACCGAGAATGGACCGACCACACTTGGTTTTTAAAACTGATGCAAAGATACGATGAAGAAATTGGGTTTTGCAAATTTTTTCGCAAAAAAAATTGAGGGGCACAAAAACCAGACAAGCCATGCGGTAAAAGTCACAAAGTCACAAAGTCACACATCCGTGTAGCTTTGTATTTTGTCCATTATATTATTATATCATATATAATATATAATGAGCATTTTACTGAACCTACATTTTTATGTGACCGTGTGACCGTGTGACCGCGGTCCGTCTGTCACGGTAATATTCGTCACGGTTGATGTGCACAGGCATTTCAGGCAAAAAAAAGAGTGCCGAAGCACTCCTTATAAATACATCCTTGGACAATGATAACACCGACTTGAATAATCGTTTATTCTACCTCCATTGTATTATCATCATGGATGCATTTGATGGTAGCGAGCGAATAATAGGTGATACCATGCTCTCGGAGGAATTGGCCTCCTTTGCCGAACCCTTTCTCTACGAGAAAGCCCATGCCGACAATCTGCGCACCGGACTGACGACATAGATGGATGATACTGCCCGACGCATGTCCGTCTGCCAGGAAATCGTCAATGAAGACAATGCGGTCTTCGGCCGTCAGGAAATCGCGGTCCACGCAGACCGTAGTCTCATCCCCACGCGTGAACGACCATACCCATGACTTCCACGACTCGTCAATCGTCTTCGGCGCTTTCTTCTTAACGAACACCACGGGGATATTCATGACATACCCCATCATGATAGCCGGCGCAATACCAGACGCCTCGATGGTCACAATCTTATTGACTCCCTTGTCGGCAAACAAGCGCGCGAACTCTTGAGCACAATGCATCATCAATTGCGGATCTAACTGGTGGTTCAGAAAACTGCTGACCCGCACAATGCCGCCTTCTTTTTTTGCCACACCGTCTTTTAAAATCCGTTGTTTCAGTTCTTCCATAGGTGTATAGTATCAAATTGACCCATTAACGTACAGGCTGCCCCATTACGTTAATGATTTTGCCGTTGCGCTCGATGTACAATATTCCGTTGCGGATGACTTTGTAAGCCTCTCCCCGGCCCTCCCCTGAAGGGAAGGGAGTTTGATCGAGTCCTTGCGGAAGGTCGATATTGGACGTGATCGTCAATGCGACGGTTCCGTCGCCTTGGAGGTTCGTCAGACGGAAGTACGCACGGAAAGCGCCTACGGTGACGGGAGCCTTGCCATTCGGATGAGCGAGAACGCCGTTGTCGTTGAAGTACAGCACCATCTCGTTCGCACTCGTGAAAGTCTGCGGGCTATAGAGGGACTTGTACATCAGCAGTCGTGCTCTCGCGTCCACGGTTTTGTTTGTCAATGTTACATTTTCAAACTCAGGACTAAGCACCGGATTGCCTTCTGCCCATCGAATGATGTAGGGTTTACCGGCTTCGATAGATGTTGCCTCCTTGAAATAGAGATAGACTAAGTGGTTCTCTGTATCGTTGTAGGAGCTGTCCGTGTCGAGCTCTTTGAGCGTACAGCCTGCGAGCGGAGAAGCCGCCAATTCTTCTGCGCTCAATGCAAACGGCAAAGCGAGCGGTTGCCAGGTGTTGTTCTTGTTGAAGACCCGACCGGAGAGGATTACCTTGCTTACCTTCAGACCGTTGTACTCATTCAGCGTCTCTCCGTTCGATTCGTCGTCGTAGAGATAGATATCCGCCACTTTGTACCGTGCTACGAAGCAGACGTTGCCCGACACCTTATATGTATTACCCACGCGATAGAGGGTGTCCGCCGTCGCGGTGGTGTAGGGTGATGTATAACTATCCTCCGTCGGTTCGGTAGTGGCTTCCCATCCGATGAACTCATAGCCCGGCACTTTCAGCGTAGCCATCGGCAGACGGAACACTGAATCGGGTACTACGAGATGGGTAGCCGTCACGCCGTAAGTCTCGCCGTCAAACGAGCCGGTCGGTTGTGCTACCGGCATGTAGAGTTTGGCAGCATAAGCTGTCGAATGTACGCCGCAGACGGTACAAACGCCGTTGGCGTCAAAGGTATGCAGGGCTGTGTCGGTATGCAGGCAGTATGGGCAGTGACTGATATGATGGTCGTTGGGACCTGTGCCATCGACCGTATAAGTGAACCCGTCGCTGTGGTCGCAAACCTCAACGCGTACGTTGGTACGATACCAGCAGGCGTTCTTGCGCTCGGCTGCCGTGAACTTACGTTCGGAGATCACCATCATGTCGTCACCAATATCGAGTGTATTATAGTCATCGCTGCCGTCACCGGGTCCGATTGCGCGGCTTCCTTCGTCCGTACCGGTGGTCTTGGCTACCA